>Ga0206923_1082_pt1 | contig 21884 bp, 23 predicted proteins | sample Alteio_BWOrgHeat_64_FD_152961 | JGI IMG/M metagenome (GOLD analysis project Ga0206923, IMG submission 152961) | Enriched cells from forest soil in Barre Woods Harvard Forest LTER site, Petersham, Massachusetts, United States -... | ecosystem: Environmental > Terrestrial > Soil > Temperate forest >...
ACCGGGATCATGGCGGGCTCGCCGTGCCCGGTCGAAGTGATGAAACGCGTCATCAGCCAAATGAACCTCACGGAAATAACCATTTGCTACGGTATGACCGAGACCAGTCCGGTGAGCTTTCAATCCTCGACCGACGATTCCTTCGACCGGCGTGTATCAACAGTCGGACGCGTGCATCCTCATGTCCAAGTCAAGGTTGTCGATGTGCAAGGCCGGTGCGTACCGCGCGGGGTCCAAGGCGAGTTGCATACCCGGGGATACTGCGTGATGAAAGGCTACTGGCAGGATCCGGAGAAAACCCGGGAAGTGCTCGATGACGCCGGCTGGATGCATACCGGAGATCTCGGCGTGATCGATGCGCAGGGCTACGGCAATGTGACCGGACGACTGAAGGATCTGGTCATCAGGGGCGGCGAAAACATCTCGCCGCGCGAGATCGAGGAGTTCTTGTACCGGCATGCCAAGGTGCACGCAGTGCAGGTGTGCGGCGTACCGGATGATAAATATGGGGAAGAAGTCTGCGCGTGGATCCAATTAAAGCTTGGCGTCAGCGCCAGCGAAGAAGAGTTTCGCGAATACTGCCGAGGTCAGATCGCGCACTACAAAATTCCGCGATACATTCGCTTCGTCACCGAATTTCCGATGACCATTACCGGAAAGGTGCAAAAGTTCCTCATGCGCGAGCACATGATGCGGGAATTGGGCCTGTCGGAGCAGAAGACCGCCTGACGGCGCCTAGCGCTTCAATGCGGCTTTTGGAACTTGAGTACGAAGTTATCGGCCTCGCCAATGGCGATGTATTTAGCGCGGTCTTTGTCCCCTTGCGCCAGGGTGGGTGGCAGCGTCCAAACGCCATCGGGCCAATCCTTCGTGTCGCGTGGATTTGCGTTGATTTCGGATGAACCCACGAGCACGAAGCCAGCCTTCTTCGCCAGCGCGATCGTGTAGTCCTGGCGCACATATCCGCTCTTGGCTTTGGGATCCTGCAGCACATCGTTGCTGCCGCGATGCTCTTCGATCCCGAGGATGCCACCGGGTTTCAGCGCCGTGAAGCAGGCAGCCAGCGCTTGTTCGGCATAGCCGTCGGACATCCAGTTGTGGAAGTTGCGAAATGTAACGATCAGATCGGCGGAGCCGGGCGGCGCGATCTCGAAATGGCCAGCTCCCAGGGTGGATTCATGAATCACGCCGAGCCGGTCCTTCTCACCGGCGATGCGCGCGCGAAGCCGTACCACGCTCGGACCCTCCTCGGCATTGCCGGGCGCGGGTAGAGCGATGGTGTAGTGACCACCGTCCTTGAGATAGGGGCCGAGAATGTCGGTCCAGTAGCCGCCGCCCGGCCACAGCTCTACGACGCTCATCTTGGGGTCTAGCCCAAAAAAGGTCAGCTCTTCGACGGGGTGGCGGGCCTTATCGCGCGCAACCGCCGAGGCACTTCGCGCCGGACTCGCGACGGCACTGACAAGCGCCGGATCGGGGGCCGCAGCGGCGGCCGTGGCGGATCCCATGACCGCGAAGCCGGCCAGCAGCAATACCCGGATTTGAGGATTTAGCATGATTCACCCATTTTTGAGATTCAAGACGGCGGACTGTCCCCCGTGAATGGTACCGGGGTTGCGCCGGTCACTGTACCAATAGTCGCTTTATCGCTTACGAATAATTGCACCTTGCGCTCGAAGTGCAACTCGCCCTGCACCGTCGCCCCCGGGCCGATGACGATCCGGGGAATATCCTCGCCGAACGAGAATCCAAAACCGGATTGCCGTTTGACCAATATTCCACCTTCCACGTGGGAGGCGCCCATGATTTTGATGTCGCCGCTGACGGTGCTGATGCCGCCCGCAACGTGAGCGGCGGTTAAGGCGATCTTGCCATTGACGTTGCCCAGGGATCCGGACACGTCCGCGCCGTCGCCGAGCGTCAGATCACCATTCACCGAGCCTGCGCTGCCCGACACATGCACGCCGTCGCCCAGGGAAATGGCGCCGTTCACGGTTTTGAGCGACGTTGCAGTGGCATGCGTCCCCAAATGTATGCCGCCGTTGACCGTCGCCGCCGTCAAAACGGCCGCGTTGTCGTCGACATGGATCGAGCCGTTGACCGTCGTCACATCGCTCGCTGCCTTGCCGGCCGCCACATGGAGGGAACCGTTGACGCTGTGTGAGCCATCGGAGTCGAACGAGTCATCACACGCCGATAAAGCCAGCGCCAGCGCACCAGCCGCAACCAACACGCGGCAACTGGTCAACAATGAACGCGCGGCAAGCGAGCCGACGAGTAGACCGTGGTTTGAGTCCCTTGTCCCGCGCATAAAAGGCTCCTGATGCCCTGATTGGGCCCTACTCTACCAGCACGGCCATGCAGCTGGAACATTCGGGGGCATCCAATGCGCCGAATATCCCCTAGTCAATGCGCTGCGCGGTCGGGGACCAACCGCGTTTGGTCTTTACGGAGCACCCTGGCAATCGCCGCGATGGTATTCCAGTTGCGAGTGGTCACTGATACGCCGTAGATCCGGTCCAGTGCACCGAGGAATCCGATGACCTTCATGTGGCGCCTGTACATTCCGATGACGAATCGGTTTCGTCTCGTGAGGATCTTCATCAGCCATGGGCCACTGGACGGGAATCGCATGGGCGTTGACGGCGTCAAGCGGGGGCGCTGGGACAACACGCTGACGAAGCGGACTTCACCTCGCCGCACCGATTGCCCCTCAAAAGGATTCTTCGAAATCAGACTCGCAATGTCGCGGCCCGGGCAAACAACGATGTCGGCGACAAACGGAAGTTTGCGTGCCACTGCGGCGCGTGCCTGGACTTGGGTTATTGGCTGCCGAATGACTAGCGTGCCCGCCGCGCCGATGTTGACGGCACCCAGATGCTTCAGCGCTTCCGCAAGCTTGGTCGGTCGGAAAGTCCTGTGGCCCCCGACGTTAACTCCTCTCAGGAAAACAACGAGCGCCACCAGGTTCCCCTCAACAAGTCTGCTTGAGACCCTAGATTGTAGCGCGGCGCTGGAACGTCCGGTTCCTGTAAGGGTTTGCAGGCGGCTTCCAAGGACGGATTTACAGCGGTTTTAGTGGTCAAAAAATCGCCATTTCAAGGCAAGCAATTGATTGACTGCCGGCCGTGTTCCTGCGCGCGGCGTGGTTGATGGAAAACGCCGCATGGGACATTGCCTCGGCGAGGGAAGGGAATATCCAGTGCTACCATTCTGCGGTGATGCGAAGTTTGCCGTTTATGGCATCGGCGTCTGTCCCGCCATCCGCCAGGGTGATCGGTCCTGCCAACCCTTTAGCGCCTCGGTCGCCCACGCCGTCGTCTTGTCCGTATGGCAGAGGTTGCACGCATTCGGGACCTTCATGGCCTCGCTTTCCGCCGGCGTGATGAATTTAAAGGTGTGAGCGCGCACGTTGACGTCCGCGATCGTCTGTTCGATTTTGGGCATGTGGCAGCTGACACACTCGCTTCCCGCGCTGCCCGGCGCGTGATGAGTGTGCGCTTCGAGGGTGGGCGCGTGGGGACCGTTTTGAGTATTGGGCCCGTGGCAGGTCGAGCAGATCTCCTTCGCCGGCTTGATCAACATCGCATCGTTGTCGGTGCCGTGGGCGTCGTGGCAACTGAAACAGCTGACGCCGCGCGTGTACATCAAGCTCTGCACGAAATCATTGCCCTGCATGCGATTTTTGTGTGCAGTTCCATCGGGGAAATGGGTGAACGAAAGCTCGCCGAGTTTGTGATCCTCGAGCTTCCAGAAATCGACGAGCTGCTTGCCCATGTGAAAGCCCACTGGCCAATCGTAGTATTTGCCCTTGATGGGATTACTGAGCGGTTGGCCCTGCGAGTGACACTGAATACAGGTGTCCGAGGCTTGTACATAGTTGAGCTTGGCAGGATTGACGATGTTCGGCTTGCCGGAATGCTCCAGGTGAACGCTGCCGGGACCATGACAGCGCTCGCACCCGACGTTCCACTCCGTGACCTTCTTGGTGTCGATGTCATAGTTCACCGAGTGGCAACCATCGCAGAGCGGCCCCGTGGGCCGCTGCATGTTGTCGGGAGGATAGAGGGGCGCCCACCAGTCGCTGCCGTTCTTCACGAAGTACGCTCGCCAGAGCTTGTGGGTCACATCCCACTGTGCGGGGAATACGAAATAATCGTCGCCCACTTGCTTGAAATAGCGCTGCTTCCACTTGCTGCCGTAGACGAGCGCGATGTCGTCTTTGCTGAAGGTCACCAGTGGATCAGGCTTGGATAGATCGGGAATGACGGCGTCCGGGTGGGCCTTGGGGTCTCGAACCACATTTGCCATGCGGGTCTTCTGCCAGCGATCGTAAATCTCGGTGTGACAGTCCTTGCAGGCGGCCGAGCCCACGTAATGCGCGGAGCCGGCCGACGGTAGCCGTTCGGCGGCAATCTCAGGGGAGAGCGACGCGACGCGCGGAAGATGGCGCAGATACGCGCTTAGCTGCCAGAGCTTTCGATCGGACAACGTCCACGCCGGCATGCCGGTGTGGCGAATCCCATTCTTGAGGTGATAGAACAATTCACCGTCGCTCATGCGCTGGACAGCGTCACTGCGCAGATCGGGGGGCCGCGGATACTCGCCGCTCCCGATCTCGGTCTTGCCACCGCCATCATAGGCGTGACAAATCTCGCACTTCTGGGTATAGACTGCATGCCCCGCCTCGACCTCTGCGCTTCCCGAGCCAACATCGAGCGGATTTTTCATCGCTCTGAAATCGGCTGGCACCGTGTAATGCAGTAGCCATTGCGCGAGGTTCGCTTCGAGAGTCGGCGCATCTTTCCGAGCGCTTGAGCCCTCCCACAGGATGAGGGCATAGAGGCAGATGCCTAGGGCGACCAGGACCAAGGCGCTCACCCCGGTAATCTTCATGAACTTTTGCGTGTGCGATTCAGTAGTCAATAATCTACGCTGACATTATTAGCAATGACATGACCTTGGCGGGATTCCCGAATGGCTGATAAGTGTTTCTCGCAGTATGTGCATTCACTTGGTGGTGGTCAAATATTCGGCAGTGCAGACAAGCGGCAACATTTTTTCGAACAAAAAGAAAGGCCCTACCTAGAGAGCGATCGCGAGGCAATTGAAATTTTGACAATTGGCCAGCTAGGGCTGCACGCGGATTGTGCATGTGGGATTACGCTTTGTAACAGACCGCAAAGCCTGCCTGCTTTGATTCGATGTGTACTCTACCGCACAAAGCGCCGGGCCTCGGCTGAACATAACACCGTCAGTTTGCTGGATAACGGATTTGGTCACTACTAAACGCTAAACTTGAGCTATGAAGTCACCTCTACGAGTTGAACAAGCCATGCTTACTGCGCTGGAACACTCGATCACCCACCCCACTATAAGGTGGCACGACATCGGACCCGATATCACGGCACGCAACGCGATCGAGCGACTAGCGAAGCGGGGTGCGGTCGAAATTAATGCGCAGACGAATCGGTATCGGCTCAAGGAGAAGTGATGCAAGAAGCTTTCATCACCATCAACGGAACCCTGCTGAATGATGCCGAATCCGAGACGATACGCGTTGCAATCGACACGTTGGCGAACGTACTGGCGGAAGCGGTCGCAGCGGAGGACGAAGGGATAACTCCCGCCTTGACTGAGCGGTATCTCGGTGCGCTGGTCAGCATTCAAAAGCTGCTAGACAATCGCCCGAAGCGCGTGCAGTAATCGACAGATCACGCACCATGGAGCCGCGCTTGGATTGTCGCCACATCCAAATCGAGCGATCTAGCAAAGTGGGCGCATCGAAACAGACTGCAAAGGATCACGATGGTTCCGATGCACGTTGGTAAGGGCCAGCGCCAAAACAACCAGATCATCGTGATGGAAGACAGCATCAAGACGATCACTAGTACGATGATCTGAATTCGCCTTGAATCTCTCATTTAACGACCGGCGAATTTCATCCGAAGCGAATGACAGCGTTATGAACCATTCAACACGACCCGGTGTTTCTGCGAGAACTGCTGGTATGAGTCGGGTGTCATGTCCGGCATTTTCCGTATGAACGCGACAATGTCGACTCGATTGAGTGATCACGCAATTGCTCGATGAGTACCAACACGATCTTGGTGTGATGATCATCGGCGCCGATGTTGTACACACCGGAGCCGATGCACGCCACGCCACCAATCGCTGATACCACCGCGATCGCACCCGCGATCAGAATGACCGCTCTCGCTTTGCCGACCACCAAGTTCACTGCACCACGATAGTTCCGACCATGCGCGGATGGATCGAACAGGTAAAGTGATACGTTCCGGGCTCGGTGAACCTGAAGGAAAAGGTCTCCTTGGTATCCAGGGCGCCCGAGCGGAACAGTTGCGTATTGCTGACTACGGTATGCGGTTCATCGTCCATGTTCACCCAGGTTACGGTCGAGCCTGCCTTTACCGTCAATGACATCGGCGTGAACATGAAGTCCTTGACCACGACCTTAGGGAAATCAGTTTCTGCCGCCGCTGCGATCGAGCCCCCCATGCTTCCCAGAATCGCGGCGCTGAGGACTGCGATCAACAATCGAGCTGGTCCTACAATCACGTGAATATCCTCCTTCGTTAAACTTCGCGGCTTACTTAAGCCAGCGCCGTATCATTGAGCGTGAGTGCGCTCGGATGCTTCACGACCGACACGCTGGTGATCCCAAGCATCGAGGCCAACTGATCACCCGGCACTTTGAGCGGACCGGGTCCTGAGCCCACACCTGCGACAGGTTGCGGATAGGAGGTCGAGCGTGCCGTGTGGAAGGTCATGTTGCCTTCGACTTTCTGTACGATCTGATGAATGTGGCCGTTCAGCACCGTTACCGAGCCGAAGCGACGCAGCGGGCTCATGAGCTGGTCCGCATCACCGGTACCCCAACCCCAAGGCTCATAAATGGTCCACAGCGGCATGTGCGCGAAGACCACGATGGGCGTACTGGACGAGCGGTGTTTTAGGTCGGCGGCAACCCACTCGAGCTGATCGGCACCCAAGGTGCCAAGACCGCCCGGTTTGAACTGCAATACGTTAATGAGCCCGATAAAATGCACGCCGGCGTGATCGAAACTGTAATAACCCTTGTTGTTTGACGCCTTGCCGAAGCGGCTAAAGTATTCCGTGACGGCCGCATCGGAGGTGTCGTGCTCGCCCGGCACGGTGTGCATTTCGGTGGTGCGCAATCGAGAGAACAGCTGCTGCGCCAGGTCGAATTCTGCCGGCTTCGATAGATGCGTGATATCGCCCGTATGAATAATCAGTGCGGGCTGATCATCCATGCCGTTAACGATGTCGATGGTCTGCGTCAGGCTGCCGGCGACATCCGGATTTGCTTCCTTGTTGAAGCCGATGTGGGTGTCGCTGATTTGTACGAACAGCGGTTTGCCCAACTTGGCGGCAGATTGTTTGTCGCCGGCCGCCATCGCCAGATCGATCGGCGTGAACACCCCACCCGATAGGGCAAACAGGGTTCCGGCCCCGCCGAAGGCCATGCATTTCAGGGCGTTGCGGCGCGATAGCAGCGATTGATCATCCGACATGTCCGTCTCCTTGAAGTTACAGTTCAGGAGACAAGACTTCGAACATGACCAATTTATTCCCTATTTATTCGCGAAATCGTGAGCGCTTAGATTTTGCAGCAGCTTCGCCAGCCCGAGCAGCTCATCCCAAGCCGTATCCGAAACGGCGCAATACAGGAGATTCTCCGTCTTCCAGAAGGCTAAATGATAGCCATCGCGCGTGGTGTCCTTCGGTAGCGCGCCATTGGTTGCAGCCCAAGTAAATACATTGATGACGTGAGCGCCATGTTGGTAGACCACGACCGCGGCGCGTTGATGATCGAAATAATCCGCGCGACCGCCTATGAGCTTATAGCCTTCGGCATCGAAGTCCGCGACCACCGGCGATACGTCGGCATGACCTGAAAACCACGGCTTGACCGTGTGCTTATCGGTTGATACTACATCGATCAGGTGATCCGGCATCAGCGATCGCTCGTGAGCACCCACCAGGTCATCAATAATCGGCTTGGAAAGCGGCGGGGCCAGGAGAAAAAATGCGATGCTTGCGGCGATCGCGGTGCCGCCAATGCCACTAAATGCACCCCTCCAGAACGGCTGCGATCGCCACCCGGTTGCGCGCCATCGATGCTGGCGCCAGCTCTTGATGCCGCTTTCCTCATCGAGCGCCTGCATTATTCGAGCGCGCAGTTGCGGCGGGGCGCTCGCGTAATTCAAATCCTGGCGCAGGGCGGTTCGCAATTCCTCCAGATCTTGGAGCAGGGATTGGCATTCGGTGCAGCGCTCGCTGTGCCGTTCGACATCCGCGGACGATAGCGCATCGAGTTGGCCGTCGAAGCAAGCCTGTACGCGCAGCGATTCAGCGCACTGCATGCGGGACTCCTGCCATCCGCCGGGAGCAGCGCGCCTTGAGTGCTGCTCGAGCGCGGGACAGCCGTGACATCACGGTACCGACCGGCACACAGGTGACTGCCGCAATCTCTTGATAGTCCATCTCTTCAATTTCCCTTAATATCAAAACCTCGCGATGCTCTTCAGGCAACCCTGCCATGAGCCAGTCGAGCATGCGTTCATTGTCAAGCCGGATCGAGCTGCCCTCCGGATCCGGCGTTGTGGCGATCATGGCGTGGCCATCCTGTTCGTCATGTTCGTCCGGCAACGGCACAAAGGCGCGTCGCTGTTGCTGCTTGAGCGCGGTCAAATAGCAATTCTTCACAATCTGCAATAGCCACGCCTTCACATCCGATCCTCGTAATGCGTCAAATCCACGAAATGCACGGACTACAGCCTCCTGTACGATGTCATCTGCATCGGCTGGCGCGTGCGACAGCCACCGCGCAAACCGATACGCCGCGTCCATATGCGGTAACACCAGCGTCTCGAAACGACGGCGTCTTTCATCCATGGTGCGGACAGTACATTCACGGCATCCAACTAGGCCTTCACTACAGATGTAGGACTCCCGAGACATCAGTTTTATTCCCGCCAAGGTACTGGATTGATGCAAGGCGCTACCAAAACCTGGTAGCGCCTGTGCTTTTTTGCATATTCGCCGGCCTTTGCAGTATCGGTGGCTTCAATTAGGACTGATCGCCAGGATCTGACGGACCGTCTCGATGGCGGGACGTCTGATGACGTATAAGCCCTTTTCTGTGAGTAGAAATGTCGTACCGGTATCGGCCTTCGTTAATTGCTCGCGCACTTGCCGCACGTCATAAACTCGATTGAGTTCCCGCGAATTCGCAGTCTCGACGACCTGATAGTCCCAAGCACGCTGTAGCTCTGGCGCGTGGCCACTGACAGTAAATCCGTCATTGCCCAGCCGGGTAACCGGACCCGTCAGCGTCAGTCCCTGAACCGCCTTTAGGCTCGGAATCTTCTTACGCAGGTCCAATACTGCGTCTTCATCGCCTTTGCGAAACCGTACAAGTTCTCCTTGATTGCCGACAGAAGAAATAAAGTCAAACGGTCCAGAGGCGTCAAGCTGCACGGAGCCCGCGCCCTTGATATGGCTTGGGTCGGTCACATCCAAGATGGCCAGCCGCGAGCCTTCGTTCTGCTCGATATACAAAAGTGTTCGGCCGTCCACTGCGTCATTGAGAAGCATCGCTTCGCCGCTCTGCCGCGCCAATACTGGAAGTTCTGTTGGCGGCACAAGAACAATGTTGTTGGATGGATTGGCGTGGACGGCGGCAGCCGTCATGAGCGCACTCACAGCCAGCGTCATTGCCACTCGGCGAAGACGCTTCGATACCTTACCGCCCGCATACTCATTCATCGCGCATTCTCCTTAACTGTGGTGATTGTTTCTGTCCCACAGCAAGACTTCGGAACATTGCTTTTTATTCCGTACTTTCGCTGGCAAGGATTTGAACTCGAACTTGTTGTCCATTTCCGTAGTGCCACTCCGCGATTCAACCATTTCTCCGCGACCCGGTACTCATGCACGTAATCAACTTCCTTTGTACTTCGGAGAGCATCAATGAATTGGTATCGCGTTATGACGAGCCGCGCGTCGGTGTCGGCTCAGCTCGGAATGGTATGTGCCTTCACAGTTGCCGCGTGCGGCGGGGGTGGTGGTGGCGGCGGCGGCTACGGCGTTAGCCCGACGGCGCCTGCAGCAGCAATGGGCTTCGCCGATACCGCATTGGTGTCGGACAGCAGCGCAGTGGTTGCCACCGCAAACAAAATTGACGCCAACCTACAGAATCCTTGGGGAATCGCAGTGGCACCGGGCTTGCCATTCTGGATTTCCGACAACAACAGCAATCTGTCCACTCTTTATAGCGGCATCGGCGCCATTGAGACGCAGTCGATTACCGGTTCATCCAACGTCGGAATCGCGATTCCGGCCTCTGCGGCCGGCGTGCCGGCCAATCCCACGGGCCAAGTTTACAATGGCAATGGCGGTTTCCTGATCTCCACGGGCAATGGTCAAGAGACGGCGCTCTTCATCTTTGACGGCGAGGGTGGAACCATTGCCGCTTGGGCGGCCGACAGCGGCGCGGCGGCAGTAACTGCGTACGACGACGGCGCGACAAACGGTGCCAATCACGCGGTGTACAAGGGCCTCGCGATCGGCACGGTCGGAGGGGCTACCTACCTCTATGCCACCGATCTGCACAACAACAAAGTCGACGTATTCGATACTAATTTTACGAAGCCGGCGGCTATGCAAGGAAAATTTGTTGATCCGAACATACCTGCGGGATTCGCACCGTTCGGCATCGCGGCGCTGAATGGCAATCTGTACGTCACCTTTGCCAAGCAGGATGCGGCAATGCATGACGAAACCACAGGTGCCGGTCTCGGTTACGTCGACATTTTCGATTTCAGCGGTAACTTGATAAGTCAATTTGCTTCCGCCGGTTCGCTCAATGCGCCGTGGGGAATCGCGATAGCACCGGCCGGATTCGGGTCTCTGCAAGGAGATGTGCTGATCGGCAACTTTGGCGATGGAACGATCAACATCTTCTCTCCCAATGGAACGGCACTGGCCAACTCTGAGGGGCCCTTAATGTCCAGCAGTGGTCAGCCAATTGCTTTCCCCGGTTTATGGTCACTCGTGTTCGGCAACGGCGATGCAGACAAGCCCGTGACCACGCTGTTCTACACGGCGGGATTTGCCGATCAGACGGATGGCGTCTTCGGCGGCATTACGGTCGCTTCGACCCCGACCCCGGTCGGCTACTGAGCCGTCAACAGCAGATCAATTAGTCGGTAACGCGATGCCCCGCGCGTATGCGCGGGGCATCGCAGCGAGGTCCCGCAGGCGCCGCTGCCCAGGTCGTGCATTACGGACCCGCGGGATGATCCGGGCGAGAGGTCGCTTCCACACCAATAGAGTGGTTGAGAAAGTCGACGATGATGCGCATCGTTTGATTTGTGGACCAGGGCAAACCCGCTTTGCTGTCACCCAGAAATGAGAGATCGCCATGCCCGGCGCCTTCAAGCACGTAACGCGTGCTGTTTGCGCCTACTGCGATCAGCGCTTTGTGCAGAATGAGGGTTTGGCTCGGAGACACTAGTCGATCCTGGCTGCCATGGAAAATCAGAAATGGCGGGGCTCCCGCCTTTACGTATGTAAGCGGATTGGCGTCGGTCATTGCGACTCGGGTGTCGAGCAAATGGCTTATGGGATCCAACCCGATGTATTGAGCAATTGGATTGTCTTTGGCATTGATCTCGTCGCGCGTGTGCGAATCGAAGTCGGCAGAAAGTTTCGATGTATCAGAGGCGCCGAACTTATCAATGACGGCTTGGACGTCACTCCGCTGATCAAGATTGTTCCCGATGTCGAAGCTTTTTACGCTGTTCGTGACGCCAACCATTGCGGCAATATAGCCTCCCGCGGACTCACCCCACACGGCGACCCTGGTGGGATCAATTCCGTATCCGTTGGCGTTCGCCCGTAGGTATCGAATTGCGGATTTAACGTCGGCGATGCCGTCGCGATAATTTGCGCCATCCGTGATCGTGCGATACTGCACGCTCGCGACAACGAAGCCGGCTTCGGCAACATAGGTGCGCAGATCGAGTGCGGCTTCTTTCGGTGCGCGTATAAAACCCCCGCCTGTAACGTAAACCACAAGGGGCTTCTTCCCGGGTGACTCAGGGACCTGTACGTCTAGTAGCAAATCCATTGACTTGCCGGTCGGCAAGGACCGCCTGGCGAATGCAACATCATTGATCCTCCTGACTGCAGTCTTGCCACAAGTGATTTGGTCATTTGGATCGGGATGTATAACGACGCTGGTACTCGTGTCGCTCGGCGCGATTGTCGACGCCATAACCGGTTTTGGTAGGACCCCAAGCCAAATCAATATCGGGAGAAGACCGTGTAGGGGCGTAAAAGTGGGGCAGGGCACAGAGGGCTTTTGTTCGGCCGGTGCCGCAAAGCTCGGGGCGACACCAAGGGCGACAAGCAACAGGCTCAGCACAATGGAGAGCAACGTCAATTTATGTTTCATTATTCTGGACTCTGTTCGGACATTGGCGCCGAGACTCGATAAATATTGCTGTCGACGCGAAACCTGACATCTGCAGTCAGGCTATTGGAGACCGCTAAGTACTGCTGATTGTCAACCTTGAATGCGGTCGCATCGGTGCCGCCGAACGTTGAAAACCTATCAACGATCGCGAACGTCCGGTTTACGTATTCGTACACAATTGACTGCAAGGCGGTCTGTGGAGCCTCCCGCGAACCGTGCAGGAAATTGACCTGCACCAGGTAACGGGCGCCGGCGTTCTCGAACCATTCGAATTCCCGCCCTCCTGGTCCGCTCATAGCTCGCTCGCGAGCGAATCGGTTGCCCGTCCAGCGATACAGCAACGACTCCTCATGAAGCCTGGCGAACGCTAACCAGCTGTCGTCCTCCGTTGCAAAGAAACACAATGCGCGACCGCTGCGGCCGTCCAAATACTGGAAGTTTTCGAACATACTACCGTTCCAGCGTAGCAATCTGGAGGGCTCAATATGATCGGCATAACCAAGGAACAGTTGACTTCCGGCCTCGAAAAACTCCCAGTTGTAGCCCCATGCCGACGGGACATTCTGAAACGGCGCGAAGCGCGTTCCGTCCCACTCGAATAGGCAAGATTGCGGTGGATGCACGGGTGAGACGCCATCGATCACCACACCTTGCGCCAGCGCGAGAAAGTGACGATCGCCGATCTTGAAGTGCTTCCATTGCTTCGCCGCAAAAGTGGGAAAGCTCTGGAAGGCTATGAATCGGCCATTGACGAATTCAAACAGGGTGGAGTGAGTGTTGAGATCATAAGGATCGGCACCGGTTCGCAAACTCGCGGTTGCCAGGAAGGCACGATCTGAAATCCTGAAGAACTCGACATCTTCCCCGCCTGGCACGGAAAGACGTTGATGCTCGACAAACTGACCGTCTTGCCACCGGTATACCAGGGCATCGACGTCGCTGTCGCCACCATTCATCTGCGCTGAGCGCCCGGGAACGTCTCGCGCAAATTGTGCGATTGCCAAAAACTGCGTCCCGGCTTGCACAAAAGCTTCCACAGCGCGGGCGCCCGATGTTTCCAGACTCTGTACGAGCCGCAGGCGCTGCGGCCCTTTGTCAGGGGTACCGTCCAACTCCACTGGCTTCTCACTCATCAAATCTGAATAACTCTGCTGGATTGGTGACCAATAGTCGATTCAGCGCTTCCGAATCTGGTACCCAGGTCGCGACGAGATTCAAGAGTTCGCCGGTGTCTTTACCGCCATCCGGAATATGCGGCCAATCACTCCCCCAAATCACGCGCCGAGGAGCGGCGTCCATGACTGCCGCCACCAGTGGCTGCAGCCGAGCATAATTCCCATCTTTCGCGATGCGATAGGGTGCGGAGAGTTTGATCCATCCGCGTCCGGAGGCGATTACCGTGAGCAGCCGGTCGAAGTCGGAGCGCGTGAGTCCGTCACTTTCCAGCATGTAGCCCATGTGATCGATCACGAAGTCTGCTTCCAGGTCAGATAGAAATGGCACAAGATCGCGAACCACCCAACCCGGTGTGTAGAATTGCACATGCCAGCCGAGCGCTTCAGTTCGGTGAACGCTTCGCTCGATGTAGGCAATCAGCTCGGAGGTGGGCAGGCCGGATCGCAGAAAGAGATCCAATCGCAGGGCCCTAACCCCACGATCATGCATCCGCTGAAGCTCGGCATCGCTTACGCGTTCGTCGACCATGGCCACACCGCGCGCATCCGCGCCCGCGGCGTCCAATGCATCCAGCATGCAAGTGTTATCGCACCCGTAATAGCTCGGCTGGACAATGACAAAGCGCTGCAGCTTCAGTGCACGAGCCATCTGCCGTAGTTGCTGCAGATTGCCGTCCGGCAGGGTGTAGTGCGGCTTATCGACTCGCGGATAGCGGGATTCAGGTCCAAACACATGAACATGCGAGTCGCAAGCTGCAGCGGGAACGTCAAATTCTGGGCGGGTCAGGGTGTGCGCCCCTCGCATGGGTTTGGGTATCAGAATCTCTGAAGTCATGCTCATCCTATTGATTGGGGAACTCGGCGCCATTCGCCGCCAGCGCCTGCCGGATGCGATCGCGAGCAGCACCCAAGAGCAGATCCGTATCAATGCCGGTGAAAAGGAATGGAGCCGCTCCCATGCGAATCAATTCCGCCGCGTAGGCGATATCACCAATTCCGCCAATTGCCAGTGGCTTGCCGAGACGTTGGCACGCAGCCAGCGCGGCCTCATGTGCCCGACGGACATCCGGATGCCGAAATTCACCTGGAATTCCCATTTCCGCAGTCAGGTCGTTTGTACCGATACCGATCAGATCCACGCCGGGCACTGCCGCAATCGAGCCGACGTTCTCGATGCCCAGCGGACTTTCAATGAGCACCTTTACGATCGTGGCACTGTTCATCAGGGCGTTAAGTTCGCCGACCGGGATCGCCTTGAAGCCAACGTGCGGCAGCGTACTGATCGCAGAGCGATGACCGAGTGGGGGGAACTTGCAGGCCGCAACCAAGTCGCGGGCTTGTTCCGCGGTCTCGATACGTGGGGCAATGATCCCCAAGGCTCCGCCGTCCAGCAACCGGCCAATGATCCCGAGGTCCCTCTCCGGTGGGCGAATGAAAGGCACCAGGCCGAGGTCGAGGGCTGAGGCGCAGATCATCGCGGCCGTATCAACGGACATAGTGCTGTGCTCCATGTCGACCCATATAGCCTGATGGCCGGTACTGCTTGCGATGCGAGCAATCTCGGCAGTACGGCTGCTGCGCACCCCAAGTGCAGCCACGGGTCGGCCGCGCGCAAGGCGCTCCATGAGCGCTTTTGCGCTTAGCCACGGTTCCATGCGGTCTATCATAGACGTTCGGATACTGTTCCGTCGGGCCGTCAGTGCATCGGGGGGCGGAATCACCTTGACGGATCGTAGGGGCCGCGCGTTATATTCGCCAATACCAAATACTGGCGCATTTATATATCGAAGTCGTATCGTGGAGCTCAGACGAATTCGCTACTTTATCGCGGTTGCCGAGGAGCTGAACTTCACGCGAGCTGCTGAACGCCTACATATTGCGCAGCCTCCGTTGAGCACGCAGATCCGAGCTTTGGAGGAGGAATTGGGCGTCCGTCTTTTTGAGCGCGATAAGCGACACGTGTTTCTGACCCAAGCCGGTAGGCACTTTCTCCTCAGTGCACGCGGCATATTGGCTTCGGTGGAGGACGCGAAGCTGGAAGTTCGCAGCGCAGCCATGGGTGCGGTTGGAAAACTGCAATTCGGCTACACAGCCTCATCTATGTTCACCTCTCTTTTGCCAGCCGCGATCAGGCGGTTTCGAGCCGAGCACCCGCATGTATCGCTCGCGCTGAATGAAATGACTTCTCTGGATCAGCTCAATGCCCTGCATCATCGGACACTAGACGCCGGCATACTTCGCAACCCGGGGGTGGTCGTACCACCCGGTATACAACTCAACGAATGGTATCGTGCCCCTTTGGTCCTGGCTGTGGCTAAGAATCACCCGCTGGCGAAGCTGCGCGCAGTTTACGTGCAAGACTTGCGGGATCAGCCGCTCATTACTTACCCGAGAGCATCGGGAATTGGCCTGTACTGGCATGTCATGGAACTCTGCGCGAAAGCCGGTTTTCGTCCCCGCGTCGTGCAAGAGGTACAGGAGCCCACGACGATTGTGGGTCTGGTGGCCGCAGATATCGGAGTTGCCATCGTCCCGGCGGACACGAAATTCATCCAGCTCAAGGGGGTTGTCTATGTGAGCCTTCTAGATTCACAGGCGGTTTCGACGCTGTATCTCGCGTTCCGCAGAAGCGATAACAATCCCCATTTGGGCGCGTTGCTGTCCGAGCTGCGACTACAGGCGAAGGTTCCGGAGCATCAAGATCGTCGCGCACGAGCCAAGCGTAGTAAAGCTTAAGGCTCCAGTGCTCTTCGAGGATAATTCATGTTGGTGAAGCCCGGAACGACCACATCGGCGGGGCGATTGTCGCAGGCGCAAAGTTGATCGATGATGTAGTGTGCAGTTGCATTGGCGAGTTGCTGCGCCGGGTCCTCCATAACGAAGCGCAGACGAGTCATGATGGCGCGACGATCTTGAGGTGACTGGACGGTGGGCAGTACACCCAGCGATTCCGTTTTTTCATCAATGACCGAAGCGTTGTTGATCACCGGCCGGAACGCGGGATAACCCTCGAACATCGACCGACCGAGTTCGACACTGACGCGTATGTTGATCCAAATGGCCCGAAACTGAGCTTCAAGAGCTTCGCGACTGGCATCATCACTGAGATTATCGAGAATCAGCGACGGCGCATGCGGCGCGATGTAAAGCCGCTCTGGCGACAACCGGTGTTCCGAAGCCTGCCAAAGCAGATGGCACATGCTGTTGGTTTGCCAGGTAAGTCCCGCCGTGGTCCGGCCCGCTCGGCCGCTGATAATGACCATCAGTCGTTCCCAATCGAGGACCTGATTTCGAAGCCAGCCGATGATTCGATGACTGCTGTCGAGCAGCACAAGTCCGAAGGTTCCCGCCATCATGTCGTTCATCGGAACGGGGACATCCGCGGAATCCACCGGATCCAGGAAATGCCGACGCAGATGCTCAAAGGACATTCGCGTCTGATCCTGTAGCCCGCGCCTCAGAAAACCCAAAGTCACATCGCAGCTGTAATCCACAAGATCCGCGATCTTGCTCTCCATGCCCGCCCAGGCGGCAACGGCCGCCGTTTCGCGCCAATATGCCTCGCTGTTGACGGCGCGCACTTTCAGTATTCTATCGATCAGGCGATGTGCATCGCCTTGCCAAGCGGGGTCGCCGAGCTCGCGCGCGCGGATGATGTATGGAACCGCTACCCCCAGATGCGATATTGCTGTCAATTCTACAAATCCTCGCGTCGAGGTACGAAAACTCTCCGTGACGGGCGCGCGCCCGGATCCCGGAAAGAGAATGATGTCGCTACCGGTCGTCACGAGCATAGGATCGTCCACCGAGCGATGCGCCCGGATGCTAATCAGATGCGCGCCGATGCTGTCGGCGTCCGAAGTGAATATTGAATAAAGGGCGCTGAACTCCGGACGAACGCTATAGGCCATGTTTGCTCCTCCTGATCGGCATGGCGGCTAGCGCGAACGCGGCCATCATCGCCGGCATGGCGGCCAACAGAAATAGTCGACCCCACCCGATCTGTGCGGACATCAATCGGCCTCCGATTATCGGGCCGACGATTGATCCCAAACGCCCGACTGCCATCGCCAAACCGACGCCCGTCGAGTAGACGGACGCGGGGTAGTAGTGCACGCACAACGCCGGAATGTTGGCTTGCGCGCCGATCACCAATAGGCCGATCGCGAAGATCAGGATGAAAACTGTTACCCCGGGTACCGCGAGACTTTGACCCAGAAACGCGATCACCAGTGCGCCTCCCGCCAGGCTGGTCGCAATGGTGCGAGAAGGACGGAACTTAGCGATCAGCGACGACAGAATCCATGCCCCAATCAATCCGCCAAGATTTAGCGTCGCGCCGATCAGTGCTGCACGTTGCGGACTTGTACCATTGAGGGTGAGCACTGTGGGAGTCCAGCTGACCAAAAAATAGCTGACAAGCAATGTCAGGCATGTCGCCGCGCAGACCAGAACCGTGCCCCACATGCGGCCTCCCGATACCAGTTCGGCGAGTGGATGCCGAGAGTGCACCACCGAGACCACGCGGGCCTTCCCTGGAGTCTCACTGACGAAAAGCGCAACAGGCGCAACGACCAGGAGCGCACAGATCCCACCGCCCATCAATACACCGCGCCATCCCACCGACGCCATGATGCCGGCCGTGACAACGCCTCCGATGAGTGCGCCGACCGGATAGCCGAGGAACATGCGGGCGACAGCCACACTGCCTCGACCCGGCGATGCGTGCTCGGCGGTGAGCGCCGATATCGCCGGAATGGCGCCGCCGAGACCGATTCCGGCGGCTAGTCGCCACCACATCAGCGGCGTGGGGCCGCTCGACCAGGCGGAGATGAATGTACAGACGCCGGCCAGTAGCAGCGATGCGAGCAGCATGTTCTTGCGCCCGAAGCGGTCGGCGGCGATACCTATCATTGCGGCGCCCACTGCCGCGCCAGCGTAGGTGCTGCCGAAAATCTGGCCGAAGGCTCGGGGCGACAGCGCCCACTCCTTGGAAATGAGCGGAGCAATAAACGACAGCATGAGAGTGTCATAGCCGTCGATCATTGCCACCACGAAGCAAATGACCGGCACCAAGAAGAGCAGGCGGGGCGAGCCGCGCCAAGTTGTCAGCCTGTCGATCGTGGATCCTCCTGCCACACATGGTGGAGTAATCAGTGCCGGTAGTGTTATCTTCATTATCCCAATTGATGTCGAGTTTGGGCCAAGTGATGGCAACGGCAACGTCCTCAGGTTTAGCACGGATTCGTCGACGCGCCGCCAATAGCTTCGATAGCGAACTGCCGGCAGAGTCAACCTGGCACAGGCATCGAGGCGGTCAATTTATCCTGGTTGAGACCGGCATCTCGCACTTGCTCACGGAACTCGGGGCGTGGATCATCCCCGCGCGTCGAGTGGCGTGGGTACCGCCGGGTGTACGACACGCATCACGCGCAAGCGGACGCGGTCGGGGATGGGTAGTTCTGGCGCCACCGACTTCATCGAGGGGTCTACCAGAACAAGTGTGTGTGCTGCGGGTGTCCTCGTTGATGAGGGCGGCGCTCGAGCGTCTGACGCGCACAGAATCTCATGACACGCCGAGACGCCGATTGTTATGGCGCGTGGTTGCCTCGGAGATGGGTGATGCCTCGCCTGAACCGCTGGAAGTACCGATGCCTAGCGCGCCGAGAATACTGCGAGCAGTGCAGAGCGCGCTTGATCGTCCCAACATCGCCAAAGATTTAGATCGGTTGTCAAAAGTGGCCGGCATGTCGCGGCGCTCATTTACCCGGCACTTTCGACAGGAAACCGGCCTATCGTTTACACGCTGGAATCGAGCGGTCATCGCTCATCATGCTTTGGAGCGCATCGCCTCGGGAGATAAAGTGTCCTCTGTCGCATTTGACGTGGGCTACGACAGCGTTAGCGCATTCATTGCAATGTTCCGCAGAATTTACGGCGCGCCACCGTACGCTTTCTTGCGGAAATATACGGACCGCTGAAAGCCGAGCGGCGACCTCCGGAAAGCAGGTTCGAAGGCTGGCCCGCTTGTATGAGCGCTGCTCTCGAACGTCAGCACTAGTCATATGATCAAGATATAAAAAGGAGGGATTAATATATATTGGAAAATATGATGCGCTCATCGTAGCCTCAAATCGCCGAGACACAAATCAGCATCACGTGCTGAGCGTCTCGAGTGAGCTGCGGCGGCAATGACGGGGGATTCATGAAGGCCATCTGTGGTCTGATGTTGATTCTAGGGGGGATGCCTTGGGCCGCTGTGGCTTTTGCGGCTGCCGCTGACGCCACCGAAGCAAACCTCGAAGAGATCGTGGTCATTGCAGAGAAGCGCTCGGAGAATCTACAGGATGTGCCGATTGCGATTTCGACAATCTCTGGGAACGTCCTCGAGCAAGCGGGAGCGACCAGCATCACCGCTCTGGACGAGGTGACGCCCGGACTTCAAATGGAGACCGTTCAAGGTTCACTCGCACCTCGTATCCGTGGCGTCGGCTCTGACCTCCCAAATGTCGAAAATTCGGTCGCAATGTATCTTGACGGCGTATACATCGCCAGCCCTTCAGCTGCCTTGCTATCGCTTAACAATTTTGCACAGATTGAAACGCTGAAGGGTCCGCAAGGCACGCTGTTTGGACGCAATGCCACCGGCGGCGCCCTGCTCATCCAGACGCGTGAGCCAACGCAAAATCTCAGTGGCAATTTCGATCTTAGCTACGGCAATTATCGGACCACGACGTTCAATGGTTACGTGGCGGACGGTTTGAATTCGACGGTGGCGGCGGATTTCGCCATTCATGCCACTAACCAGGGACAGGGCTATGGCAGAAATCTGTTCACCGGCTCGGAGGTCTATCAGGCGAATTTGGATCTCGCCCTGCGTTCGAAATGGGTTATCAAGCCCACCGACGCCGACACGATCCATTTCATCGTTGATTTTTCGCGCCGCGACGGTAGCACCGCGACGGTTGACTATGTGCCGACGGGGACCTATCCCTCGGCAGCACTCGTTCCGCCCCTCACTACTCCGCTCCCGCGTCCCTACGACATCAACACATTCGTCGATCCTACGGACAGCCTTACTGATAGCGGCGTGAGCGCTCGAATCGATCACCAGATGAGCTGGGGAACTTTGACCTCGATTACAGCGTACCGTAGCGAGGAAATTTCGAGTACTTTTGACATCACGTTGACACCCGCTTGCTGTCTTCGAGTTCCGGTGCCTTTTCCTCCGTTCTCTGTAGTCGTTCCCCTGCCGGTTGTGAATATTCTCTCACGCGATAAAGCGTTCTCTCAGGAACTCCAGCTACTATCGCCAAACAGCACCCGGCTGACGTGGGTCACTGGCCTCTACTATTTTCATGATATTGAAAGTCTGGAGAGCAGCTTTTCTCAAGTGGTGACCAATTCATATGCTGGTTTCGGCGAGGCGCATATTGAGTTCCTCCCCGCAACCCGCTTGACGCTCGGTCTGCGCTACACGGATGAGGACAAGGCACTTTCGGTCACATCCGGGTACTACAACCAGCCTGAACCCCCTGGCAGTGTTGTCCCGCCGCTGACTGCCGTGCCAACAACGTGGTTTTCTCAGTTGACCTACCGGTTGGCGATCGATCACAAGTTCGATGACGGAACACTGATCTATGTTTCAAAAAATCTCGGCTTCAAGAGCGGCGGCTATAACACCTCCGAGCCGAGCTTGCCGGCTTTCGAGCCCGAAACGCTGAACGCTTACGAGACGGGCTTTAAATCGGAGTTCTTCGATCGCACTTTTCGTTTGAACGGCGCGGCCTTCTACTACGATTACACCAACATTCAGATGGTCAAGTTGACCGCCAACAACCAAGAGCAGGAGTACAACGGCCCTCGCGCCACCGCATACGGAGCTGACATTGACGCCGAGGCGCGGGTGACCCGGGGACTGACATTGAACCTGGGTGCCAGCTATATCCATGACCGGTTCACTGCGGATACTCCGACAGTGCAGTGGAACGTGCCCAACCCTCCTTTCCCGGGCGGCAGCGACTCTTTCTTCGCCTCGGCCGAGGGCAATCGGTTGCCACACACACCAGACTGGACCGCTAATCTCGGCGCGACTTATGTCTTGCCGACACCCATCGGCGAGTGGACGGCGGCTGCCAACTACTTCCACAGCAGCGGTTGGTATGGCGAGCCGGACAACCAAT
>Ga0206923_1083_pt1 | contig 21833 bp, 24 predicted proteins | sample Alteio_BWOrgHeat_64_FD_152961 | JGI IMG/M metagenome (GOLD analysis project Ga0206923, IMG submission 152961) | Enriched cells from forest soil in Barre Woods Harvard Forest LTER site, Petersham, Massachusetts, United States -... | ecosystem: Environmental > Terrestrial > Soil > Temperate forest >...
CCGGCCCGAAATCCTGGGAGATGTATCGCGGGCAGCGCAGCGAGATCGATCCGCGGGACGTGACGGCGGAAATCACGGCCATATTCCAGCAGAGTGAAAATGCCGCCGACTTCGTGGCCGGGCTTCGGCAACACGGCTACGAGTTGGTGAAGGGTAACCGCGCGTTCTGCATCATGGACCCCGCCGGCGATGTACACAGCCTGGCCCGCCGTATCGAAGGCGCGAACACCAAAGAACTGAAGACATTCATGAAGGGCCTCGACCTTTCCTCCCTGCCGTCTCTCGAACATGCCAAGGCCCAATATCACGAACGGAAGATCGGTGGACTTGAGGCCGATCGCGCCACGGTCCAGCACGAGATCGCATGGGAGGAGGGGTTGGCAAGAGCCGCTATCGAGAAGGAGAAGATCGAGCGGCGGTTTGTCGAGCCGGAGAGGGAAGGGGGCACACTGAAGGGCGGCAGGGAAAAGGAGCTGCCGCGCAGTCCGTTCGAACCGCAGAGCCCGACTTTCGAACTGCACCCGCAGCTCAACAAGACCTCCCCGGAATACTGGTTCGAGGATGTGGCTCGGCAGGTGACGCATCCCGCGCCGATACCGGAACCGCCGGAGGAGTTCAAAGGCGCCGCGCGGCATATCTGGACAGCCTGGCATCACAGCGACACCGCCCGCTCCTTCTCCGCCGCGCTCGATGAGCACGGAATCTCGCTTGCCGCCGTGACGAAGGACGAAGCCGATCGCAGTCACCGGCAAGCGGAATTCGCGAAGGCCGTGGGCAATTTCGCGCCGCGCTATCGCGAAGGCGAAATCGTCGCTGTCAGCCAGAACGGTCATGTGTACAAGCTCACCGAGCGCACGACCGGCGAAACATCGGTCAATATTGACAAGTTCCTGGCCAGGCTCGACCGGTCGCAGTTGCCGGGGATCGAGGCCACCCGCCAGGCAATCCAGGACCGCGCCGAACTGCGAGAGGTCGAACGCCAGGCATTCCGTGACCTGAGCAGCATCGGACTCCTGGCGCGTGAGCAAGACACGGCAGCAGGGAGAAAGGATGCGAAGATCGCCATCGGGCGCGAGCCGTCTGCCGCTCCGCTCAAAAAAGCCGGTAGCAAGGCCCTGGAAGCTGTCGCCGATATCGCGGGCGAAGCCATCGAAATGTTGGGAGATATGTTCGGCGCAACCCCAATGACGGAGGAGCGGATTCAGGCCATCCTCGATGCCAGGGAGCAGCGCGCCGAGCAATTTGAAATGGACCTGGACCGGCTACGTGCCGAAGATGACCAAGACCGCCGCGCCGCACAGCAGCGGGAAACTAAGGAGAAGGACGAGCGCGAAGAGCGCGAGCGACGGCAGCGAGAGATCGACCGGGAACGATGACACCCTGGAGGACGGCCCCCATCCTCCGGGAACAGAAAGAAAGGGAAAACGGCGCAGAGGACCACCATGAAACGACCGGGGCCGCGATCATTGTCGAAATCAGCCCGAAGGTCCAACCCAGCTTTGTCGGCACGCTCAAACGGCTATTCCGCGAAGCCATGCGGTCCCTAACGTGCGGGGCACCTGTCCCGAAACCGAAACCGCAACGGCGCCGCAAGACCGAAGACACCGGACGCGCCTTCAAACTGGTGGCCAGGAAAATCTTCAGGCGCATTCTCCGGATGCCCGTTATCGACCTGTACACGCCGGAGCTTTGGCAGTGGAACAGTCCCGACAGCGCGTATCAAGCGGCGGAGGAATTCCATTACGCGGATCCGAATCATCTTTCACCGGAACCGTAGATCTGCTAGAGCGGTGCCATGCAGCAAAAACCATTCACACACGTTTTGTGGCTCCAGAAATGGGAGGGCGGAAAGTTTCGAGAATGGCTCCCGATCGGCAAGGGGCGGATTCACATGGAGGCGGATGGCACCGCTTACGCCGAGAATTTTCAGGACCTGACAGCGATCGGCGGGTGGAACGGGTATACGCGGTTGATGCCCATCGGTGTGAAGCCGAAGGACCCGGAATCGGAGTCCAAGCGTCCGGGGCAGCATTCCTCCGTTCGGGAGGAATAGATTCCTCGATGCATGGTAACTCGGGTATTTGGCGGGGAGCTGGATTAGCCTGTCGAGCGGAACCACGACGAAGTCCCGAGCACGGAACAACGAAGCGCTCACGAATCCGTCGCACCGGGGCGCTTACCTTTGTCCTTGCAGCAGGATGCAAGGCACCTTTCACTTAGTCCGAGTCCTTGCGTGGTGTTTGCGCTCAAACCTATGAAAATAAAGGCCATCACTTCACGCGCTCGTTTGGTATTCAGCGTGCCTTAAGGGACTGCTAGAGATGCCGCTAGATTTGGTCCGTGAAAAAAGGCACAATGGGTGTGTTTCGTCGAAATCCGGGAGCACACGCATGGCTGAAGGATGCCTTCGCAGCGATTTTCTTTGTATGTCGGCTGGAACCGAACTTCGTGTTCCAAATTTCGCGCGGCTACTTGACGACGCAGTGATAAGTGCGCGGTCCACGGAGGACGCCGAGATTGTCGCCTCCACTCGGTCCAGGGAGGACGTGGCACGATCTGCCCTCGACGATCTTGAGGCGTTCCGCTCCATAGCAGCGGGATATGGATTCACCCCAATAATGGTTGAACTCGCGATTTTTAATGACGAGCTGTTGCAGATCGCTATGGATCCCAGCGATCGTGTGGTCTCGAATCATAGTGGTGGCTCGTCGGATCTGCCTGAGTTCCTATCTGTCTCGGCATCTTATGAGGATTTCACAGAGAATTCGGCCTTGCTCCGTGCATGGCACAGGGCCTCACGCCTCGTTGTTGAAAGGGACAAGGAGTCAACCGTCGGCGAAAAGCGAACATATGATTATGCCTATTTGTGGGACTACCTAGCCCCCCAAGAGATCAAGAGCGCGTCAGCAGATGCCCGACGCTTCGAGGGGCAGCAGGAACCATCAGCGGCTTTTGTCATCGACGGTCTGGCAAACGTAATGCCCCCGGTCAGCTACTCGCTTGGAACTGAGGCTATTCGCCGCATCAAAGAGGATTTCAGCATCGCAAAGAGCCGCACTGCTCGCTTGGATGAAGTTCTCAAGCGCGAACCCCGACGAATCCTTCACAATCTGATGACCTACTTTGCTGCCGCCGCTTACTATGAGAAGAGCGATGCCGTCATATTTGCCCTGGCGAAGACAATTCTGTTGGTCGTTCCATTCACCCGTCCCTGGCTCTTTCGCATGGAGGACCCGTCAAAGCATAAGGAAGAACCACCGACATCCCGTCCGGGCGGCGGGGTGTTCATGATCCTTAAGGTTGATGAGGAGTTAATGGCGAATAAGCATTCCCTTGAAGCCTCGCTGACACGACTAAGTTCAGCCCTTGACTATGTTGTGTTCCAAGCTGGCATGCTTGAGGCGCAGCAGCAACGTTTCATGACGCGTGAGACTGATCTGTCTCTATTCGGCCATACGATTAGTGGACAACTCCGCCAGGCGACAACCGATTGTTCCCGCGCAGTATTTGAGGCTAGTAAGTCGCTAGGTGGCGACTCCAGGGTCATGACGTACATCAACAGCGTTTACCAGTCTGTACTGCGTCTTGAGCAAGTGAGCGAGATTGCGAGGACGGTTGTACTGATGCGGAGCGGAAGAGCTGCTCCTACTAGGTTCTCGTCCCGCGCAGTCTTCGCGGATTTTGAAAGTGAGGTCGTTACGTGTTGCCGAATGGCGTTGGCCAACGCTCGGGAGGGCATTAGTGACCCCGCCCGGAAACTCGCAGTTCAGAATGTCACGTATGAGCCGCTCCAATGGCCCAAGGAAGCTCCTTCGCTCGTGAAGACGGACGATAAGTACTTAACAATGCTGATTAACGAACTGATGCGGAACGCCGTACGTCACGGAGATTTCGACGACAGACAACAGATCGAATTCCAATTCACCTGTAAAGACAAGTATGTGCATTTGGAAGTGCGTAATCCTATACGTATCGATGCGAAAACGCGACAAACACTAAATAATATGCTCTCTCGAAAGAGTCTTTCATTGGGAATAACGCAAATCGAAATCCTTGCCCGCACCTATGGCCTCCCACTCCCGTGTTTCAGCGTTTTGACGAAGGACTTCTCAGTCGAATGCGTAGTTGCCGAAAAGATCATGACCGGTCCTTCTCCGGGTTGGGAGGGCGTACAATGATCGACTTCTCGATTGTAATATTCGATAACGATTACAATGTTATGCAAGAGGTAATCCAAAGGCTGGCGATCATGAAAGTTGCTGAACTAGCAACCGACCCGCCCTGGCGTGTCACCCTGGGTGATTACGTTCTTAATGTCGATTGTCAGATTATTACGAGCAAAGATGAGATGGAGCGGCAGTTCACGCCTGGAACCCTGGGCAAGGCTGTCACTTCGGCTGATCTGATCCTGCTAGACAATGACTGGCAGCACGGTGCGGAGAAGCAAGGCCTGAATGTTTTGAAAGCCTCAGGCTGGCGCCGAGGCCAAGGGCCCGTCCTAGCAATATATACCTCGGCAGATTCCTTTCGAGCTGAGTTTATCAAGGAAGCCCTCGATGCGGGAGCTGACGCACTGATTTTCAAGAAGGAGACGATTCATCTAGTAAACGTCTTGGTCGCAGCTGTCGAACGCAAGAAACTCCTCTCACGATGGACACAGCTTGGAAACATTTTGGTGGAGGCCGATCCCGGTCTTGTCAGCAAATCTCCAGTCATGCAGCGTTTTCTCGCTGACGCCGCAAGGGTGGCGGTCCTGAGAAATGAGCCCGTGTTAATTTTGGGCGAAGTCGGAAGCGGCAAATCACGCCTTGCAAAGGCCATGCATGAGGCTTCACCACGAGCGAAGGCGCGCTTTAAGGCAATAAACCCCGGCCAAATCGGTGATTCGCTGCTCCAGGCGGAGTTGTTTGGCGTAGCGCGGGGCGCTTTTACAGGCGCCCTTCCGCGCCAGGGACAGATTGAGGTGGCTGACGGCGGAACGGTTTTCATCGACGACGTCGATAGTATGAGTCTGCCAATGCAGAGTGCCTTATTGGACGTGATCCAAAATCAGAAGTACGTTCGCCCTGGAGATCCCCAAGAACACCCGATCGACGTGCGTTTTATCTTCGCTACAAACGCCGATCTTGAGGAGCTTGGTAAGCGCAAGGAGTTCCGCGCCGACCTTCGCAGCCGCATGGAGGCTACAATTCTTCGCATGCCAAACTTAGAGGAACGGTCCGAGGACATCGCCGAGCTATCGGCTTCGTTTGCGCGTGAGTTCTATTCTCAGAATTACCCTGGTGTCGCCCCACCTAGTATTACTCCCGATGCTCTGCAAGAACTCCGGCAATCAAGCTTCCCGGACAACGTGCGGGGCTTATCCAATACAATTAGACGGTCACTTGTCCAACTCCCGTTGGGTCGTGACTTGGATGCTGCCCATCTGATGCAGTCCAAGTCGCGGACGGACTCTGTGGTGCCGATCAAAGGGGAGGACATCAGTGCCTTGCTCGATGTCGCGCCAAGATCTGGGTCCCAGCGCGTTGTGTTCGAGCGTCTCGTCGAGAAGCTTCCTGCGGTTGTTCCGTACCGGGAGCTGAATGAGATTGTGGGATCGCCTGGCGACAACATAGCGAGCGACCCCCTTATGCTGGCCGTTAGTCGTCTGCGAGAGCGACTCAAGGCTGGGCACTTCTCTATTCGTCAGGATAAAGAGCACAAAGGTTACGCCCTTGTCAGGGTAATAGAAAATGCGTGACTTCGATGACGTCATGAATTCGCTTATTGCCGGACTCGTCGGAGTCGTGGCGGGTATTCTTTTCGCATCCCTGTTGCTCAGCGCGTACGGCGCAGCTACCTCTGGGATGCGCTGGGGCGATCTCAGCAATATCGCGACGTTTTGGGGGGGACACCTCACTGCCTTGAGTATCTTGATTATCGGAGCGGGGCTCCTCATACAAGCACGCCAGCTTCGCATACAGATTGAGGCAGAGCGGAATCTTGCGAGGCGAAGCAGTCTTGAGTGGCTAACATCGCACTTGCCCGCGTTAGCCTCCGACCTTTGCGCTTACTACTTTGATGGATCGACGACTCCCCCCCGAGTCGAGCTTCACAGGGGGCTGCAGCGATTTGCGGCTGCTGTTCTCAGCCGGCCGCATGAGCTTGACGATGTGGAGGTTTGGATCGATAACGCGGCGCTTGCTTCTTACCTCCACGCGGCTAACGGAGTTAGACGAGTCGAAAGGGAACTCGGACCTACCACCTCAGGCACTTCACCGTATTGCTTTGTCTATCATCGCGGTGTGTGCGAATATGGGGAGCGGATGCTGCAGGAACGTTTGCAGTTACTTGAGGGCTTGCGGAAGGCTTGCAATGACGAAAGCGCGTTTGCTGGCCTTACGGAAATGCTTGACCAAGGGTGGAAGATCGAAGAAAATGCGATCCAGGGAATTCACTACCTCGGCGCACGGCGCCTAGACCCGATTTTTAAGCGGGTTGAGGTATTACGCGCAAGTGACGCGAGTCTGCAAAATGCCTGCCAAGTGCTGGTTCAAATGTGGACCGTTCAATATCGTTAGGCTATAGGAGAACAGATGTCTCACAAACAGGAACGCGGCACCAGCAAGGCTGTTGTTATTGGAATAATCTGTTTTGTTTGCGCGGCCGCTTACGTTTTCTTCATGTTCTATGTTGGACAGCACAAGGAACAAGAAAAAACAGCTACCGCAGCGCGGACTAACACACCGATACACATGGGATCTTTCTCGACGGCAATCGATTATGCTCCATTTCTAGTAGCGCAATCGAAGGGCTGGGTACAATCCGAGCTCGGCGTACCCACTAATCAGATTGAGTTCACGACTTTTCAGACCCTGCCATCTATCAATGAGGCTTTTGCCGCCGGCAAACTGGATGTTGTTGTCACGTCAGAAATAGCGGCAATCATTGGTCGTGCCGCTGGAATCGACATCCGTATCACGGGATTAGACGCAACCCTGACGGAGGGTATTGTAGTGCGCTCAGCAGGCCCGGTTCAAGTTTTGAAAGATCTCAAAGGTAAGCGCGTCGCAGTCCTGTCGGGCAGCGCTATGCACTTCGGCCTCGTAAAGCTTCTGAGTGGAGTGGGGATCAAGACGAGCGAACTCAGCTTGATAAACATGGTCCCACCCGATGCAGCCGCAGCATTTGCTAGTGGCCAGATCGATGGCTGGGCCGTATGGCCGCCTTGGCCGGAACAGCAGGTCGTTGCGAAAGCCGGCCGCTTCCTGCCCGACGCAGAAGCAAAGGTGCAAAGCGTCGTGGTGATGCGCCAAGGATTCATCGATCAAGGCACAGCTGCTCGCGCAATAATGCGCGCCATTGCGAGGGGTAAGGCTTGGCTTGCGCAGAATCCCTCTGACGGAATATCCCTCATTGCGCAGGAACTAAAACTTCCTGAAGATGTCGTTCGTCTCGCGTGGCCGAAACATAATTGGGGCGCTGAGCTTTCTCCGGACATCACGCACGATATGCAAGAGAAGGCATCCTTTCTGCTAAGCGAAAAAATGATCCAACATGCCGTCTCTGTAGCGGACATGGTGGAGCCGTTGTCCCAGTAGAATGGTACAATCCACCATCTGGAAACGGTTAGCATCGAGCTTCATCGCTCCCGCGGCGCTGGTGCTTGTTTGGATATTGGGCAGCAATTGGCACTGGTGGCCGAGCAGCATAGTTGCTTCTCCGAGTGCGGTGATGGCGGCGGGATATCGTCTTACGGTTTCTGGTGACTTGTTGCGTCACACAGCCGTGAGTCTTGGGAGACTTGGTTTCGGAGCTTCGCTCGGCGTTTTAGCGGGCGTCAGCGCGGCGTCCTTGGTTGCACTGGTTCCCCGAGCTGGACTTATGATTCGGCCTCTCCTCGACTTCCTCGCGCCGATACCCGTCCTAGCGTGGATTCCGCTGTTTATCATATTCTTTGGGATTGATGGAGCTCGAACTGCCCTGATTGCCACCGGCACTGGCTTGATTCTCTACGGCACTACACTGACAGTCATTTTGGATACACGGGCCGAATACGTTGATCTGGCGCTCTTGTACGAGAAGACCCGCGTCCAGATTCTCATTGAGATTTCCCTGCCGAGCGGGGCGTGGACACTCTTTGGTGCGCTGCGAACGGCCCTTGGTCTATCATGGGTATTGCTGCTCGCAAGTGAACTGATAGCTTCGTCGAGTGGACTAGGGTGGTTGATCTGGGACTCCCGCAATTTTAGTCGAGCTGATGAAATGATGGCAGCGATGATTTGGGTTGGTACGCTAGGCTTCTTCTTTGACCGTCTGATCGCCTCGGCTCAGAATCGGGCAACCGCTTGGCGACCTACTTTTCAAGGCATCTGAAGGAGCACGGCATGGTCTCCCCCATACGACCCGCGATGAGAAACGATGTTTCCTCGGCCCGTTCAGTTCTCTCGGTTCGGATCCAAGAGAAGCGATTCGGCGTAGTACCAGTATTAGGCTCGATCACATTCGAAGTTGAACCCAATCAATTCGTGGTTGTGCTAGGCCCGAGCGGATGCGGCAAGACCACCCTATTGCGTGTACTTGCCGGGCTTGATCGGGAGTTCGTCGGAAGGATTATGCTCGGCTTGAACTCGGTCATCCGCCCGAGCTCCAGCATAGCCCTAATGTTCCAGGACGTGCGCTTACTGCCCTGGATGACGGTCGAGCGCAATATCAAATTCGCCGCAGCAGCTTCGGAGAATCCCAAGTCCCCACAGGATTCCCTGGTCTCAGTAGGCCTTGATCCCGCAATTCTGTCCTATTATCCTCGCAAAATTTCAGGAGGAATGGCGAAGCGTGTGGCGCTAGCCCGTGCCTTGGCGGGAAACCCTTCGGTGCTGTTGCTCGACGAGCCTTTCTCAGAACTGGACACTGCATCCAAATATGGCCTCTACGATCTTCTCATTGAGTCGGTGCACTCGCCGGATGCGCCAGTGGGAGCGATCATGGTCACACACGATATCAGCGAGGCAGTCTATCTCGCTGACAAGATCCTCGTGTTGTCTGGCAAGCGCCCAGCTAGCATTTCGTCCGTAGTACCAGTTGAGTTGCCCCGTCCGCGTTACCGGGATGACGCTGATTTCTTAAAGCTGTGCACTTCACTAATGATCGCAGCTATTTCCGAGAGCGAGTCCCAAACGCCGTCCAAGGTCGACACCGCTGGCTAGTTCATGTTACCGGGCATCTGGATCCGTCCTAACGCCATCAGAGGGCAACGAAGCTTTGCCGTCAAGACGGTCGCTCCGGCCCTTTGCCGTTCCTGCGTCGTCGCCAAATCTCCTTCCCTACCGCCCTATTCTGCTTGCCCATCGACAAAATGAACCATTTCGTCGATAGTGTGCATCGGCCCTCCGCTGTTTCCAGGCGTTTCCGGCGCGACGCACAGGGGGAACTCTCGACAAAATGATTACCGCGCGGAAAACCAAGGGATCGGGCGGCAGGAAAGAAGGGACCGGGCGCCGCCCGGACGGGACCGGACGACAAAAGCACGATGCTCACATCGAGCGAGTTACGTTTCGTGGGCCGCCAGTTCACGCCCGCTAGCCCTGTCTTGGGCGGCAATCCCGATCATGTATTCGATCCGGTTGGACTGATTGTCGCTGCGACGCTTGGCGGTAAGCCATTTGGCATACGCGGCAGAACTCATGCCCGTCTTGCTTTCGAGCGCTGCCATTTGGCTCTTCATACTCTCAAAATACTCGCCGACTTGCAGATCTCCGCCGAATCTTCCGGTACTCATCAATACGAGCCACTGCTCGCGTGGCGTATAAGTGTCACTGAACAGGTTGCCATCAAGGAACTTCATCATTTCTCTGACCCACAAATCCGCCGCCTGCACGCCGATGTCTTGTCTTGAAACGAAATCAGGGGCTTTCGGGAGCTGGCCACTCCCTCGCCACGCGTCGGCGGCAAGATAGTCAAACAAGAGCTTTGAATTGTGCTCTGTTTTCTTGTTCTGATCGAAGAGGACCCTCATCGGCTGCGATGGATAATCCGCGAGTGCCTTTGTAATATGAAAGTCGATTGTGCGCAGAAAGCAGGAGTTTGGCACTTGATCGGGAAGCATGTCCGGGAACGCCTTACGAGAGCCGGCGAAATCAACTCCTACACCCCACCCTATTAGTCCGCTACCAGCCAGAATCTTCGTGAGGTCCTTATGTAGGAGGTGCCGCTCATCGGCAGGCATGCCTCGAAATTCGCCCCAGCCAGACTCGCAATCTGCGGAGTGAAATACCTTCCCGCCAATGCGGACACTCCACACCTCGCGCAGTGTTGCCCATGTTTCTTCCATTCCGAGTAGCGCCGCTACCGCGTATACTCGCTTTCCGCTGGAGTCCGAACTCTCATCACCGTAAATCGCAAGCATATTCCTTCTACCTTCACTACTACAAACAATTATCGCAGAGAATGTTCTTGATCGACCGATCCATCTCTTTTTGCTACCCAGCTATGCGCTTTGGATTCAATACTTCACATGAAACGTCGGGCTGTCCTCGGGCCGGGACTTGCGCCGGTCGTAGAGCCGGGTAGTTGAGACATTGGCGTGCCCGAGCCATTCCTGGACCTTGGCGATGTCCGCCTCGTGGGAGAGCGCGTTGGTGGCGGCGGTGGCGCGCAGCGAATGCACACACAGTCCGTTGACCTCGGCGTTGATCCCGGTCGAGAACCCGTAATGGCGCACGATGTTGCGATAGACCGAAGCGGGATCGAGCGCCCGGCACAATCCTTCCGGCGTGCGATTATTTTTCACGGGGCGGAAGAGGGGGCCGTCCGGTTTGTCGCCGTGCTTTGCGGCCGCGAGATACTCCTCGATCAACCGTTGCGCCGCGGCGTGCACCGGCACGAACCGGATTTTGTCTCTCTTGCCCAAAATCCTGAAGTGCACCACGCCCTGGCGACTGTGCATGTCCCCGACTGCCAGCCGGCACAGTTCTTCCCGTCGGATGCCGTGATAAAGCAGGGTGGCCAGAATGGAGCGATCACGCTTGCCCTTGAGCGTCTTCTCCGAAGGCGCATCGAGCAGCTTGCGGGCCTGCGCGTCGCCGAGCGCCGGCGTCGAGCCTTCGTTGCCACTGGCCATGGGCCGCTTGACGCCGTCCACGGGATTGCCGGCGACTGCGTTTTTCTCGCACAGGTAATCGAACAGTGACGACAGCGCCGAGAGCTTGCGTCGGATGGTGGTGGGCTCAAGGCCGCGGCCCTCCATATTCTCGCGCCAGGCGATGACGTGCGCGCGCGTGATGGTGCGCAACTCGGCGGAGGCTTTCAGCCCGGCGAAAGCATAGAATTCTGAAACGTCGATCTTGTAGGCGCGCCGGGTTTTGGCGTTCGTCAGATTGGCCAGCCATTCGATTTCGGGCGGAACATCGGCAAGCTGGCCGAACTGCGCCGGGGTAAGACCGGGCGGCAGGACAAGGACAAGATCGGACATTGAACCCCTAACCCACACATTCCAAACACGATAATGTATTTTATCGGGGTTAAGATTGGGTTAAGGAATTCAGGATTTTGTCGTGTTCTCTTTAATTCGTAGAATCGATCCCCTACCAACATATTGGGCTCGATTGTGCGCCCTAGTTAGTAGTAAAGAACTTTTAATTCGCAAGAATGCACGCGTAGAATTCTCCAGTTTGTTAGCGGTCAGTTGCTTGCTGACTTGTTCAGTGCACTTTATTCCGCGCCATTTGCCGTTTCATGTGCACGAGGTCTGGCGGTCGGCCATCCGGGTGGGCGGTTGAGTTCAACTGGAATACGCTACACCGGCGGGATGGACAGCGGTTACGTGAGGATATCGTTTGAAGTCGCCGATGTTCAACGTGAGCAGATGGGTGACGGCATGAACTTTCATGGCTGCGGCCAGCCTCGCATCATGAACCTGGACGCCGGCTACGGAGTGAGCGACGACCAGGCGGCGCCATTCATGGTAAGCCGCTTCGCTATCCGGTAAGAGGACCATCCCCCTTTTCTATCGCCCTTGGCTTCCCGGTCGGCCGCCGTCACGTTTAAGCCGAACCCGTTACGGTCGGCAGGTCGCGTTGAGACATTCCAGAATTCGGCAAGGTTTTGATGCGTGTAATGCAGGATCGTTCCTGACTCCGCGAGGAACGCAAGCGCCGCGTCCACGAATGGCATGGTCGGGGATCATTTCGCGCCGCGCGATGCGGAGCAGGATATTCGTATCAACCAAGTACGCCGGAACCAGCACTAGTCGTGATCCTGGTAAATCATCTCTCGCGAGAACGTTTCGCTTGGCTTGGCGGGGATTTCGTCGGATAACGACGCGAGCTCATCAAGCCATACCCGGACTTCCTCGCGCGTCCGCGGCTTCCGCTGCTCCACTTCGCGGCCATAGCGTACGGTGAGCGCATCCTCCAGAAGTTCGGTGACCGACAGCTCCGGGTGACGATTATGTGCGGCCCGAAGGAGTTCCGCGCCATGCGGGCTCAAGGTGATATTCATCAGCTTCTGTTCCATGGCTCTATCATCCTGTTCGAGGTCGAACGAATCATCGGCCCTAAGCATCTGCTTCCAGGTTACCTCAACAATGTACATCCGATACCGGACGCTGTCATCCGAAAAATCCAGTTCTGCCCAATTCTGACGGCCTGTGCATGGAGCCACGCCGCGTCGGCGCAAGTCTTTCACCCTCACTCCCCTTCGAATGGTACGCGAAAAGCCGCCTGTTGTCACCGACTTTCAGTGGCTCACGCTTTGCCTGCGCCCCCGCTGCGTGATCACCCCCCTTCCCTGCCGTCCCTTGGGCCTCGATCTGCTTTGACCCCCAAAGGACCGCCGCGGACGATGTTTGTTAGATGACGTCGAACACTTGGCCGAAGACGTACCCGCGGTTTTTATCGGGTGGCACGCCGTCCAGACGAGAGAGCAGATCAAGGGCGAACCGCGCGAAGGAGTTATGGGACCACTGCAACATGAGTTCCGACTGCGGTCCGTAAATGGTGGGCCCGTAAAGTTTGGTGAAGTGATAGGCTTTGCCGTCAGAGAATGCCATCACTCCGGCACCACCGGTCGTTAGGATGAGATTGCCCTTGGGGTCCCTACTGATGCCGACTGTATCGAGCTTCTTCGCAAGTGGAACGCTGACGGCTTCAGGTCGTGGCTCATGTGCGGCTTTAGGAAAGAGCTGAATGAGACCGGTCATTTCATCATCGAGCAAACAACGCAAGACGACCCCGCCCCAGTAGCCGATGATTGGTGCGGCTGGGATCAGGTTTGGCAATATATTCTGTTTGTCGAGCAAGGCGACATCCAAGTCATAAAAGACGGTATTGCAGGAAAATCCTACCGGCAAATACGAGGCCAGCTCATTCAATTGTTCCAGCTTCGTGACGGCTTCTTTGGCTGCGTCGGCGGTCAAACTTGCCTTTACCTCAAACACCGCGCGCACGTACTTCGCGGGGATCGCCCGTTTCTTTCCTTGATCGGAGTCATCGCGGTTCCCATCCATCCAGAGCACTGGCGCGGAGAGTTTGTCGTAAATGATGACGTCAAAATGGCGCAGCTCGTACGCGGCCACAACGATGTCAGGGATGATATAGCCGGAGGTGACCCCGAACTTGCTGGGAACATACCCGGCTAGCCAGCGACGAATGTCCGCTTCACCAGCAATGCCATGTTCCATACGAACGCGACGCGACGCGTTGTAACCTTTTGCCCGGTCGAATTCCGCGAGGAGGTCCTTCCGGTTGCGATGGAACTCCGTCCACCCAAACATCCCATACGTTTTCTCGCCATTCGATGTCATGCGAACACGCTTTCCACGGGTCCCTCCAATGGTGTCAGGCCCCTGCTACACCTATTGTCCTCCAAGTCGCACTAGCCCGCGAGTTGGCACTTGCACCTAGAAGCGAAGCGACGGGTAGGCACGGCCCAGCGCAAGACACGATAAGCTGGGGTGATGCTGCGGTTGGAGCGATGCTTGCGTGGGATGGGATCGTTCGTGCTCGCCAATGGGGCACGGCTCCCCGAGGGCGCGTTTGTGGTCGAGCAGGAGTGGACGGGGCGCACATTTCTTTGCATTGACGCGAGTATCGGGCTCGTTCGGCTTAATACTTCACATGAAACGTCGGGCTATCCTCTGACCGCGACTTGCGCCGGTAGTAGAGGCGGGTAGTCGAGACGTTGGCATGCCCAAGCCATTCCTGAACCTTGGCGATATCGGCCTCGTGCGAGAGCGCGTTGGTGGCGGCCGTGGCGCGCAACGAGTGCACGCACAGGCCGTTCACCTCGCCGTTGATGCCCGTCGAGAGCCCGTAATGGCGGACGATGTTGCGATAGACCGAAGCGCGATCGAGCGCTCGGCACAATCCTTTCGGTGTGCGATTGTTCTTCACGGGCCGGAAGAGGAGGCCTTCGGTGTCGGCACCATGCCTGGCAGTCGCAAGATACTCCTCGATCAACCGTTGTGCCGCGGCGTGCACCGGGACGAACCTGATTTTGTCCCTCTTGCCCAAAATCCTGAAATGGACCACGCCCTGGCGGCTGTGCATGTCCCCGACCTTCAGCCAGCACGGTTCTTCGCGTAGGATGCCGTGATAGAGCAGGGTGGCGAGAATGGCCCGATCACGCTTGCCCTTGATCGTGTTTTCGGGCGGCGCATCGAGCAGCTTACGGGCTTGGGCGTCGCCAAGCGCTGGCGTCGAACCTTCGTTGCCGCCGCCGGTCGAGGTGGCCAAATCTAGTAAACTGATCGATACCGGCCGAACGTGGTGAAGACTCGACCGCGCAGTGGAATCCCGTCCCTTTGCTACTCGATCTTTGATTAATGTTATCGTCCCGATGACTTAGAGTCTCGGCTTCTCGCTGGGCAGCCCTCTTTGAGATAGAGAGTAATATCGTGTGTTCCTTTTGAAAGAGGCTGCGCTGGAAGACTGAGCCTTGACCGTAGGTCGATGTCGGATAGTCCGGTAACGCGGTGGAGTGCTTCGTGCACCAAGGTTGCCGGCTTTTCTTCTGGGTTCATCAAGTAAAAAGGTGCGCAAATGACGATCACATCCTTCGGAGCCTTGGCTTTCGTGTAGGCGATTCGATTATCGCTAGAGCAACCTGCGATGCTCTTATCCGAATCACCAAAAATCTCCGAAGATAGTACGCGTTCGACCGTGACTGACGGGTTACTAAATCCCTCAGGAAAGTGAGTGGGGCGGCCTCCATAGTAGAAAACAACGCTCGAGATTTCCTGTCGAACAGCATCGATGGTAATCTTAAGCTTATCAAGGAACTCGGGAGCGCAAGCCTGTGCGGGGGATGGTTTGTTCTTGTCATCCTGGAGCCAATTAGTCGCGAGGCCACGCATCGACTGGACAAAAGGTCCATCCGGCGGCGGGAGAGGCTGCAGTATCGTAGGCGCTTTTTCCTGTGCCCTGAGATTTAGACAAACTGACAAGCCAAGAACTAATAAAAAACTCTGAGATTGGCAGCGCATCGGCGCGTAACATAACCTCTCATTGACGCGGCTCCACGCTGCATCGATTTAATCCTTGGCACGTAATCGAACCGCCAAGCATGTTGGCGTTAGGCGGGATCGGATACTGAAGTTCCCCTCGCTTTTCTGCTTGATGCTGCGGGTGCGACTTGGCATCAAAGGGATAGGCTATAGGGAACGAGTCGTCTGCGATGAACCATGAATCCTTGCGGACCCGAACCATGATTTTCTCTGTGCCGATTAGCTTAACCAGCCTCTTATCGAGTTTCTCCGCATCTTCTACTTCCAGTGTCTTGCTGGCGCGACGAATGTACAGCACTGCTTCTGGATCGATCTTGCCGTCAACAGCCAAGTCGAGAAGCTCGTCGTCGGAGCCGAGGATATGGCTCGCATCGATAACTGTTTGTTCCACGGGTCGCCCCTTACGCAAGATCCGGTTAACAATGATCTTGTTCTGGCCGTGGCCAATCAAAATGACCTGTGCTAAGGGTTTTGGCCTTACTTCTTCGTATCGCGCAAGCCAATCGGAAAATGTTACGTCAGTTGATTTCTCTGGATCGATCCACTGCTTAGCGGCCCCGATGCTCGGAAAATCAGACTTCTGAAAGATTGTGACTTTGACAACCGTTGCATTTTGGTCCTCTTGACACGATAACGCAATTTTTGTCAGTAACTCCGGCGTTAAGTTGGAAAACTGTGGAGCATCGAACAGCGCCAACCCCGAAAATACTGTGGCTGATCCGATCTCGGTCTTACTTTGGGCTCCGCGTTGGACAGGACACGCCAACACCGAGAAACCCGTCCAACCAAGTACTAGGACAACCGGCGCACATGTGCGCATGAGCCAACGGGCGCAAGCCTTGAGATCGCCAGAGACTTTATTGGACATGAAGACAGATTTGAAGCCAAGCAAGGGACGTGTGGAACAGATTATACCAACCGGCATCTCATTGCAACTCCTGTTTTCGGGAAACGCCTATTTCGCTTCAAGTTCAATTTGCAAAACTCTACGGAGCCTACGCCGCGGCAACAGTACCCTTCCGCGCATTCCGTTCACAACGTCAACCTCAGGGACTACGCCAAGTCTCGCGGGCAACACTTCACAGCTACTTCAGACTGCAATCAGCAGCCCCATGGACGTTTCGGTCCAGAAGGCCTGTGGAAAGTCGCAAAATACTTACGCGTCTCGATCGAGAGCGGCGATGCCCTCAACGCTAGTTCAGCCAGGATGAACGTTTGGGCCCGCTTCCGCCATGTTCAGTCGTAGAGTATCACGGAATTGTTACAATCGGGAGAAGATTATGACGTATAAGCCGTTATTTATCAATGATCTGTAGCCGATCCGTCTTCGAGGATTAATTAGCTCGTATTTAAATATGATTTAAATATCACGAAATGCTATACTTGCCGTAGGCTTGGGCAAATGGCAAGCGCGCCAGAACGACTTTATTCTGAAGACGTTGCAATTCTCGTGGCTCTCTGGAACGATTTGTACCAGCCGCGCACGGGCGGATCTGATAAACCCAGGAGCGAAGGCCTCACGCGCGAGCAGCTTGCTGAGCTTCTAGTCTCAAATTCCCCCGACGAGAAACCCTTTAGAACGAAATCGGCCCTCTACAAGCACCTTGGTGGCCTGAAGCAAGTGACGAACCTTGTTTCCACGTATACTGTTGCCGCCAAGACCCGAAAAGGGGGGCTTAGCAAGAAGGCTGGGCATCGACGCGATTTGTATACTCTTGCCGAAGGAGACTGCATTTCATGGCCGGCAACAGCCAGAATTGTGATGGGCGTCTGGGACTCCCCCGGGCATCACATTGATGAGGCTACTCTTATAACATCCATGGAATCGCTTCGGCCAAGGCGCGATGCCGATGGGCCAGTGCTGACTAGAGACGAGATCCTCGCGGATATAGAGTTTTCGATCGCTAAGGGTTACCTTGATCGATATATTAACAGTTTACGTTCAGCCCGCCGCTTAAGATATGAACTCCAATACATTAACAAGATCGCCGCTGTCTGTCCTGTCAAAGTGACTACACCTTAAGAGGAATAGCGACGAACGGCCCGTCTACTTCCTCGTCGCCTCCGCGATCCGCTCGCGCCCCTCGGCGCTCATCTTTCGCGTCGCTCTCTTCGCCAGCGCCCCGCTTTTCGCTTCCACCCGGCGCTTGCGTTGAGCGTCGCCGATCCGTCGCGGGGCGTCGGCACTCATTCTACGTCTCGGCTTCGCGGCACGTGCAACGTCAGGGAGCCCGGCTCTGCCGAGTTGGAGGCTGATCTCGGCGATGCGTTCCCCGAGGACTGCGTGCTGGTGCTGTTACCCGATCAAGGCGGCTTGCAGCAATTCTGCGCCGGCGCGTTCTGTGTATGCCATGGGATCGAGTATATAGTGCCTGGCCATGGCTGTGATGCACGCCTCTTCCGAACTGTTAGCCCCTTTCCGCTGCTTCGCTTGAACACCAGGTGGACTGGGCGCCCCTGCCCCCCGCGGTTCAGACGCAGGGCGAATCCGATGGGAGCATCCTTCACGGCACCCGCGAAGCAACGCCTCTACGGCCCAGGATAGCGGACGACCGGCAGCGCGCCACGCGGTGCCGCCACCGAACACCAGCCGGAAAGGCACTGTGTTGGCAGCGCTGAGCGCCGCGAGCGCCCGGACGACGTACCAATCCTTTTCGACCAGGGCCGGACTTGGTAACCCGAAGTGCTTTTGGACTTCGAGCACATCCTGAAGGACGGTTTATCGTTCAAGAACCAGCTCCTGATTGCCATCACGGAGACGTCGTGAAAAACGGCCCCTCACTCGCATGACCGGATTGACCGGCACCTGCGTTGATCGGCCTTCGTTGTAAGCTCGTTCTGCCTCGGTCAGTTCCCACGACACACCCAATTTCGTGAGTGCTTGTCGTGCGGCACCAAGAAATCCGTTAGGGCTATAAAGGAGAGGCTCACCGGAAAGGCGCGAGACTACTGCGCGGCCATAGACGCCGTACCCAAGGCGGACCAAGCGCTTTCGCGCACCAGCGTACGCAGCACGCGTAGCACCTGATCCTCGCCGCCGAGATCGCGGAATTCACGCGGCAGGAAGACGTCATCGCGCTTCTTCCGGGCGATTCGTTCCTCGATCCTTTCGCGCAGCGTTTTCTTCTGTCCCGTCATGCTGCCAGCCCTCGCAAAAACCCGACATCCATATTTTACAAGAACCCGACACCTTGCAACAATAAAACACGTTATTTCAACTGCCTGAAGGAGATGGAGTGTTCCTTCTTCCTGCTGCCCTAGCCGGTGAGCCGTCCGCCTGAAGGGCATTTACGGTCGGCGTTGACACCAAGGATCGGCAGCAGCGCGGGGGCGTGCGCTTCAACTTCAAAGCGGCACCACTATAGATCCTCACAGCGAAACGGCTCATAATCTCGCCGACCCGCCCAGATGATTCCGCGCTCTCGCCATCACGCTCGCCGCGGAATGCCCGAACCCTTGCCCTGATTGCTCTCTGCCTCTATGGTTTGGCGTGAAACACTATGCGCCATAGTGTTTCAACGTGGTGCCAACGCTTGCCGCAATGGCGTTGGATCCCAACGGCCCCCTTTTCATCCGCCCCTCGGCACCTCGATTTGCCAAGCCACGGCGCACCACACCCTCTTCGGTGCGAGGGCTTTGCCCTTGGCGAGCAGCACGAGCTCCAAGACCCCCAGCTTTATCCCGACCTTCGCCGACCACCCCTTTTTCTATCGCCGTGGTTCCCCGATCGGTATCCGCCACGCGTAAGCCGAACCCATGAAGCACCAATCGTCAAGGTTTGTGTTCTGATAGTAGATTATGAAGGATGCCCGATCAGCTCAAACCGCGGCTGCACGTGCCGCACGACAGCAGAAGGCTGAAGTCGAGGCGAGGCGTGAAGTTGAAGCCCGAGAGAACCGCCAACGCCAATTAGACGCAGCCAAAGCTGCCTTCACCAAGCTTAATCAAGCTTTCCAGGCAGTCCACAAAACTACCGCGAAATGTGAAGCTCTTTCGAACCACTTGCATGGCTTTTACGATGAGATCGACAAACTTGCTAAGGGGAAGACCTTATTCAGCGTCACTGATCTTGTCGTGGAACAAGCAAATTATGTCGTTGGTGATGCCAAGACCATTATTACAACTGATGATTACCTTGATAGAGTGAAGGCGTTCGTGCCTGCAGGTGACAATCCGACCTATCCGGACGTGTTGTTGACTCTGCGGACCATTCAACAGGCATTGGAGAGGTTCTCGACACGAGTGAGCACCCAACAAGATCGCCTATCGAACCTGATGAATGAAGCTAAGGTCATCGAGGCGGCACTACAGTATTATCTGAATAATAACGGCTCTACGCCAACGGCAGAGGACCTGGCCGGAATAGCCAAAAGCGGAGTCCTTGGTGCGTGGCTACAAAAAGATGTTCTCAATAATGCTTATTTTACTTTCGAGCGTCTAGACCGGTGCAATCTGGAGGAATATCTGTCTGAGCACCATGATCGGGAGGCATGAGTTTTGACACGCAGTCCCCATCCACACGATTCGCTACTTCCGAGAGTGTCGCAGTACGACGTTGATTTTGTCATTCCACGCTTAGGAGTTGATTTACCACTGGGAATTGACCCGTTCCTTCTTTTCAAGAGCCGTGACCCGGTATATCGTCATCTCCACACGTTGCTGATCTCTGTATTTAATAGCGGCATCGAGGCGCTACACCAAGGGGCCGTCGACGCCGCTGACCGTATTTTTGATTTTCCTGAAGTGTCAGAGATTGGTCTTGGATATACGCAGAAGAGCCGCAGAGGCTCAGGTATAGGAACCTATCTATCCGGCCTTATCCTCGAAACACTGCTCGGCTCCCCTATGCTTCAGGAGCGTGGAGTCCGTCACGTCGAGGAAATGCAGCTCCTCTCCGCAGGCATTGGCCCCGATCGCGTCAGCGACATTGTTGCTAACATCCTTAAGCGTTTTCTCATCGAGTACACACAACGCCAGTGTGGAATGTGGAACATTCCAATGAGAAGTGGCGTCCCGATAAGACACATCTACAATCATGCCTCTCAGGATTGGGAGGACTCTTATGAGGACTTGTTGGTGAGCCCCATAGATGGATCACCAATTCTGCTGGTCCCTCGTCGCTTGGTTCGTGTTCTTCCTTGGATCAACTACGATGATTTCCTGCGTAGCGAGTTCAGCGCGTACCTAGCGGCTCGTCGTGAGGCGGCGCGCCGTTTTCGCACGGTTATCCCTGATGGCGTAGGCGCTCGTGACGCCAGATTCGCGGCAAAGCGAGATGTTGTGACGGTGACCCGTGGCGACATCACTCTGGTTGAACGATACGTCCGGTCTCGTGAAGAACAATCTGCGGATGCCAAACCCACGCTTGACTACCTTGACAAAAATGCATGTCAGGAAGCGGAAGCGCTCAAAGCAAGACTTGCAGGAACGCCGACTGGGCGAGAACATGCAACGGAGTTCCAGCGGCTCGTACTCGAAATATTGAATTATCTATTCAATCCAGAACTTATTGATGGTCAACCAGAAGTTCGGACAATAGACGGCACTGAGCGACGCGACATCGTTTTTACGAACGACTCTGACGAATCTTTTTGGGATTATGTGCGTTCAGAACATAGTGGAATTGTTGTAATGTTTGAAGTCAAGAACACCGAAGAACTCGACCTGGCGGCGATCAACCAAACCGCCACTTATCTCGGTGATCGGATCGGCCGGCTGGGCATTATTGTAACCCGTCATGCTATCCCAGAAACGGTGCAGCGCAAAATCTTCTCCGTCTGGAATGATTCCAGTTCAAATCGAAAAGTTATCCTGACACTTACTGACTTACAGTTAGGCGAATTGCTTGACTTAAGATGCAAGAATGGCTCGCCTACCAAATGGATGCAGAAGCATTACCGAGCTTTTCGCACCGCCGTGCAATGAGGCAGTAAGGTGAATTAGGGTTCGTTTGTCACAAACGGTACTCTCACGGTTTGAGATCTATTCAGCCACCGGTGCTGATCCCTTATGTAAACTGTCACGGCTACTTCTCGGCCGCCGCCTTCGCCGCCCGGTACGCTTCCCAGCGCCTCCTAGTGGCATCCGCGATGGCCGCGCGGCCTTCGACGCTCATCTTGCGCTTTGGCTTCCTGCCCGCCTTCTTTGCAGGCGTTCCCGTGGTCTCCTTCCTTGCATCCCATCGCTTCCGTTGGGCGGCGGCCATGCGGCTCCGGGTCTCGGCGCTCCGTATCCCTTTTGGCTCGGTGGAACTCGCGGCGTCCGGTCGTCCTGCCCTGCCGCCCAGTTCTCGGGTGATCTCCGCAATTCGTTCCCCCAGCATTGCGTGCTGGTGCTGATAGCCAAACAAGGC
>Ga0206923_1084_pt1 | contig 21820 bp, 11 predicted proteins | sample Alteio_BWOrgHeat_64_FD_152961 | JGI IMG/M metagenome (GOLD analysis project Ga0206923, IMG submission 152961) | Enriched cells from forest soil in Barre Woods Harvard Forest LTER site, Petersham, Massachusetts, United States -... | ecosystem: Environmental > Terrestrial > Soil > Temperate forest >...
CCGAAGCCGCAGGAAATGGAAGAACTGGCTGCCGGGTGGAGGCCCTGGGCATCGGTCGCGAGCTGGTATTTGTGGCGCAGCCTGGATAACGAGCAGGGTCGCTAGTGTCCTGAGTTGTAAATAACTTGACTAATTGGCCGAGAGAGTGCATCCTGGGTCATGCGCACAGGCCGACCGATTCAGCCGCTGGAGATTATTGCTGAAGAACGGCAGAAGCTGGAATTGCTGGCGCGACGCCCGAAGTCATCACAGGCCTTGGCGATGCGGGCTCGGATTGTGCTGAACTGCGCAAGCGGGTTGACCAACGACAAGGTGGCGCAGAAACTCAAGGTGACGCGTCCCACAGTGGGCAAATGGCGTGAACGCTTTCGTCTGCATCGACTGGAGGGCCTGCTGGACGAACCGCGACCGGGCGCGCCGCGATCCATTACCGACGACCAGGTGGAAGCGGTCGTCACCACCACGCTGGAAGCCATGCCGAAGCACGGAACCCATTGGAGTACGCGGTTGATGGCAAAGCATGCGGGCCTGTCTCAGACCGCGATTGTCCGGATCTGGGGAGCTTTCGGATTGCAACCCCATCGTGTGGAGGGCTTCAAGTTCTCGAAGGATCCTCAGTTTGTTGAGAAGGTACGCGACATTGTCGGGCTGTATATGAACCCGCCGGAAAACGCGCTGGTTCTGTGTGTGGACGAGAAAAGCCAGGTTCAGGCGCTGAACCGGACCCAGCCAATCCTGCCACTGGGTCCGGGCGTGCCGGCACGTCAGTCTCACGATTACGAACGACATGGAGTGACGTCGCTGTTCACCGCACTCAATGCCAAAACGGGTGAAACGATTGCGGCCTGCCATCGCCGACACCGTCACCAGGAATTTCTGAAATTTCTTAAGAAAATCGACGATTCCGTACCGGATACCTGTGATGTCCACATCGTGATGGATAACTACGGAACTCACAAGGTGGTCAAAGTCCGCCGCTGGTTCGCCAGCCACCCTCGCTACCATATTCACTTCACCCCCACCAGCGCCAGTTGGCTGAATCTCGTGGAGCGGCTTTTTGGCGAAGTCACTGAACGCTGTGTCCGCCGCGGCAGCCATTCCGCCGTATCCAGCCTCGAAAAGGCCATGCTCGGCTATCTCGACGAGCGCAACAAAGATCCGAAACCGTTCATCTGGACCGCAGATGCCGAGCTAATTCTCGGAAAGGTCCAGAGACTTTGTCAACGGATTAACAACTCATGACACTAGCACAGGGTGTCAAGGAATTGGGGTCTATAGTGCGGCGAGGAACGAAACCAATTTGGCGTTAAGGGCAATAACGTCAGTTGGATACGGGTGACGAAAATATTCTGCCGATCGTTGTGACTCCACCGCGGGCGCCGCTCCGCTTTGCCCACAACGAGGCGTGAAAACGGCGCTTTGCGCCCGGGGCACCTGCATTTTCGGGCCGGGGCCTTAAAATTCGTAGTTTTCGAAGGACTGAAAAAGTCTTGAGGATGGCCGGTAGAACCGCTCTGTTACCTTCGCGGCTCAGAAGATGGTGCAAACTATTAGTTTTTTAATTGACACAGGGCGCGAACAGGAATACTCTGTAGTTATTAATTCGTTAATTGCTTATACCGGAGGTTGTTGATGGCGAGAAAGAAATCGGCCGGGTTGACGGATGGCGAGTTGCGGCTCATGGATGTCATTTGGGAACGGGGCGCCTGCACTGTTTCCGACGTGGTGGACGCCATGCCGAAATCCCTGCCACTGCACTATTCCACTGTGCTTACTACGCTGCGAATTCTCGAGACCAAGGGCTACCTGAAGCATGTCAAGGAAGGGCGCGCGTTCATCTACAAGCCCGTCGTGGGTAAGGATCAGGCTCGCGAGGGCGCGGTCAATCATCTGCTGCGGCGATTCTTCGAGGGGTCGCCGGAGTTGCTCGTATTGAGCCTGGTGCGGGGAAAGAAGATCGACGCGGCGGAATTCAGCCGCATTCAGGATCGGATTGCGGGGGCGGAAAAGAAGGAGAAGAAGCGATGAATGCGATTTTGGCCGCTCTGGTGAATGGAATGCTGGCGAGCGCGGGGCTGGCATTCACGGTGTGGGTCGCGCTGCGACTGGCGCCGGGGAGTTTGTTGAATGCCGCGACGCGTTACATGGTTTGGTGGGTTGTGCTGGTTGTCGCTGTGGCGCTGCCGGTGTTCTATTTGCCGGTGAACGACGCTGCCGCCGGAGTGGCCGTGCCTCTGACCGAGTCAGCGAAACGGATCTCAACACCCGCTGCTACCGAAGCTCCGCATGAATTGCAGACAGCCGTGTCTCCATTACCCGCGACGGCGCTTATGTCTCCGCGGCGGCCGGTTTTCCCGCTCACTCTGTCCGGCGGACTGTGGCCCGGGCAAATCGTGATCGCCTGGCTGGTGACATCTGTCCTGATGATGATCCGGTTAGTGGGAAGCGTGGTCGTGCTGGAGCGACGAAAGGCCCGGGCTGCCAACCCACCTCAGGCTCTGGCGGTGCAATTGGAGCAATGGACGGTGTGGTGCGGGGGTTCGGAGCGGAGGGTTCGTCTGGGCATCTCAAGCGAGATTTCAGTACCGTTGGTAGCGGGTCCGTGGAATTCCACGATTTTGCTTCCCGCGCGTCTGTTGAAGGAACTGAGCGAGCGCGAGCTGGAACAAATCGGGATTCACGAGGCTGCTCATCTGGTGCGGCGCGACGACTACGCGCTGTTGATTCAACGTGCGGTGGAGGCGGTGTTCGCGCTGCATCCGGTGGTGCGATGGATATCGAAGCGGATCGATCTGGAGCGAGAGATTGCCTGCGACGATTTCGTCATCGCGGCTACGGGTGATTCGCAGCCCTACGCGAAGTGCCTCGCGCGTGTGGTGGAATTGTCGGGCGGAGTACGTGCGCTGCCGGCCGCGGCGGCAGCGGTAGTGGACCGGTCGCATCTTGCCAGACGAGTGGAGATGCTTCTCGACAACACGCGGAACACGGGAACCCGTCTGCTTGGATTGCGCCTGACAGCCGCAGCGTTTTGCATCGCGACGTTGTCGTGGGGCGCGGCACTAATGCCTGGCGTTCTGGACTTCGCACGGCCGGCGGATCCGATGCCGGTTGCCGAGCACGAGAGATTGCCGGATACGGTCGTCATGCCGGCACTCCCACAGGCTCGCTTGCTGGCGCAGGTGGAACGCGCACCGACTTCCCCGGGGACACTGCCTGCACCCGCGCCGCCTGAGATGCCCCGTGCACCGATCCACGTTGACACCCGGCTCGTACGATTCAACGTGACGGTGACGGACGCGGGCGGAAACGTGGTGCCGAATTTGCCGCAGTCCGCTTTTCAGATCTTCGAGAATAACGTCGCGCAGCCCATCGGGATTTTCAACAGCGAAGACGAGCCCGTGTCGATGGGTCTGCTGATCGATAACAGCGGAAGTATGCGGAGTAAGTTGCCCCAGGTGGAAGCCGCGATGATGGCGCTGCTGAAAGATTCTAATCCCCAGGATGAAGCTTTTGTGGTTAATTTCAACGACGAAGCCTTCCTCGACGTGGACTTTACTTCGGATATCAAAGTCATTCAGGGAGGGCTGGCGCGGGCCAACGCACGGGGCGGCACCGCGTTTCGGGATGCGATCGAAATGGCGCTGGGACACATGCGCGATCGGGCGGCGCGGATGAAGAGAGTGATCGTTGTGGTCACCGACGGCAACGACAACGCAAGCAAGGTGGCGCTGGATCGCCTGATCAGCGTTGCGGAGCAGGATGGAGCGGAGATCTACACGATCGGCCTGCTGAGCGACGAAGCCGCGCCGGAGGCTGCGAGGGCTCGCGCCGCGATGAAATTGCTGGCCGGGAGCACCGTCGGCAGTGCATTTTTTCCGAATGACGTTAACGAAACGGAAGCAATCGCACGCCAGGTGGCTTACGGGATTCGTCATCAGTACACGATCTGGTACACACCGCTGAATGACTCGCTCGATGGCACTTTCCGGAATGTCAGCGTGACGGTCAATGCCCCGGGAAACCCAGTGGCGCGGACGCGGCTTGGGTACTGGGCGACAGACTACCGCAAGGTGGCGGGCGGGAATTTACAGTAGCGCGGGAGATTTTCCGGGAGGCAAGGACACGATGAATTCCATATTGGCGGGCCTTTTGAACGGAATGCCGGTTAGTGCCGGGTTGGCGTTGACGGTGTGGATCGTGCTTCGGCTGACGCCGGGGGCTTTGTTGAATGCCGCGACGCGTTACGTAGTTTGGTGGGTCGTGCTGGTGGTGGTGGCTGCTCTCCCGTTGTTTTATTTGCCGGTCAGTGGTGCAGCGTCCGGCGCCGTTTCGCGCGTGGGTGCGGCGGTGAACCGGACCGCGCCGTTTCAGGCCGCTGAAGGTCCACCCTCATTGCAGATCGGGCGATTTCCGTTGCCCGGGGCGGAGGTTTCGGCTTCGCGAATGGTTCTGCGCCGTGCTGCTTTTCCGATTACAATCCACGGCGGGCAGTGGCCCAGGAGAATTGCGATCTTGTGGATGATGACATCGGTTCTGATGGTGATCCGGTTGTTCGGAAGTGTGGTCACGCTGGAACGGCGGAAGGCTCGGGCATCTGACGCGCCGGCGGAGTTAACGGAGCGCGTTGCTGAGTGGGTTGCACAGTGTGAGGGTTCGGGACGGCGAATCCGTTTGGCCATTTCGAGCGAGATATCAGTGCCTCTGTTGGCCGGCCCGTGGCGCCCATCCATTTTGTTGCCTGCCCGGCTATTGGATGAGCTGAGCGGGCGCGAACTGGAACAGATTGGTATTCACGAAGCCGCTCACGTGGTGCGGCGCGACGACTACGCGTTGCTGATTCAACGTCTGGTGGAGGCTGTGTTCGGGCTGCATCCGGTGGTGCGGTGGATTTCAAACCGGATCGATCTGGAACGCGAGATTGCGTGCGACGATTTCGTTATCGCGGCCACGGGTGATTCGCAGCCATACGCGAAGTGCCTCGCGCGCGTGGTGGAATTGTCGGGCGGAGTGCGCGCGCTTCGGGTCGCGGCCGCGGCAGCTGAGGATCGATCGCATCTGGCGAGGCGAGTAGAGATGCTTCTCGATAGTACGCGGCATGCCAGTACTCGATTGCTTTGGGTTCGGCTGAGTACCGCGACGCTCGGTATCGCGGCCCTGGCGTGGGGCGCGGCGCGTATGCCCGGCGTCCTTGAGTTTGCAAGGCCGCTGGGGGTGATTGAGAGGTTGTCGGAATCTCCCCGAGTTGCAGTGGCCGGCGACGTCACCGACGACCTGGTTCCGCTGCCGAAGGTTCTTGTGGCCCAGGCCGTGACTCCGACTGCGCCTCCGTTGCCCGTGGTTCCGCGACCGACGGCAGAGAGCGCACCGATGGTTTTCGTTCCTGTGGCGGTACTTGACCCGCTGAACCGGTTCGTGACCGGCCTGGGCAAGGAGGTGTTCAGGGTGCAGGAAGACGGCGTTGATCAGGTCGTGGCACAGTTGAATCCCGAGGGAGAACAGACCGAGATATTCATTGTTGTGGACCCGCAAGTCGGCAGTGCAGCTGATACGATTGGGCGGATTTTAGGGGTCTCTCAGGCCGCGAACGCCCAGGTTTTTTTGGGCGGTATCGACCAGAGTAGCCTGTTGAGCGGGATCCAACTCATGGGACAACGCGCGCACGAGGATGCTAATCACCGCAAGGCTGTTTTGATCCTGACAGGCAGTCAGGCGAACACGCGGAGTTACACGCAGGCTGAGTTTCGAACGGCATTGGCCGACCTAGCCAGCCCTGTCTACACTGTCGAAGTGACAGACGTTGGCGGACTCGCCGCGACAAGTCCGGGAGAGACATCACAGCGTCCGATCCTGACTGAGATCGCTTTGCAGACTGGGGGGGCGTTATGTTTCCGTTTCCAGCGCCGAGGATCTGCCAAACGCCGTCAGCAAGGTTCTCATCGAGATGCGGAATATGTACTTTCTGGGATATGTTCCGTCGAACGCCGCGCGGGATGGGGGGTATCGAAGTCTCCAGGTTACGGTTAATGCTCCGCGCGGGCTGCCGGTGTTGACCGCTCATGCACGGTCGGGTTACATCGCACCGGGGAGATAATCGAAGGACAACTTCAACCGGATCTTGTGTTGCAGGCGAGTCTTTCGGGCTTTCCGCAGGCAGGAATCTCAGGGACGAACCGCTTGACCACGCGGGGGCTCGTTGCAATGGGCAACTGGTGCGGGCCAACTGGGAATCGTTGTCTGCGACTGGCGAACTTCGCGGCTCAGAATGAGGGTGCGGTATGCCAAGGGAGAATGCGAGCGTGTGGAGGGATTAGCGGCGGTTCGCATATGATATTCCTCATGAGAATCATATTCTTCGGAATCGTTGCGCTTGCGTGCCTGCTGCCTGTGGTTGCACAACAGCCTCAGGGCGCGGGTGGTCCATCTGGCGGAGGCCGGGGAGGTAGCGGACGTGGCGGCCGGGGTGCGCCGGCGGTCCAGCTTACGTCCGAGCAGAAGGGCCAGTATCAGGCGAAGGTCGATGAGCTGAATACGATTGTCAAAGGCCTGCGGGCGGGCAAGACTAATATCGATCTGATCGCCGATGTCGAAATTTTTGCAAAGGCCGGCACCTGGCTGCTGGAATTCCCACAGGATATCGCCAACGCGCAGGCGATCACCAATTATCTTGCGGTTCTGGATCAGGGGATTGAGCGTGGCCGTCAACTGCAGAAAGGCCTATCGCCATGGACGACGGAGAAGGGCCGCAAGGTGCTGGGCTACTACTCCGAGCTCGATGGTTCGGTGCAGCCGATGGGCGTCACTATTCCTGACGGGTACGATGCTACCAAGCCGGATCGGCTTTACGTGTGGCTGCACGGGCGCAGCAACGGCCTCTCGGAAGCGAGCTTCATCAACGGATTTAAGAATGCACCGCAGTTTCCGAACACCGCTTATACGGCGGATATCGGACAGCTCACGCTCGATTGTTATGGGCGCGGCAATAACGCGAACCATCAGGCCGGCGAGGTGGATATTTTCGAAGGCATCACCGCGATGGAGCGGCGATTCAAGGTCGATCCTGAGCGCATTCTTCTACGCGGTTTTTCGCTTGGCGGTGCGGCGGCGTGGCATATCGCGCTGCAGTATCCGGATCGCTGGGCGGCGGCGGAGATTGGCGCGGGCACTTATCCCGGAAGGCTGGTTTATGCGGCAACGCCGTATCCTCCTTATCAGAATGGGCCGCTGCACATCTACGAAAACATCATCGACTGGGCGCTGAATGCTTTTAATCTTCCGTTGGCCGGGCACGACGGCGATGCGGACGATCAGGTGGCTACCGTGGGGGCTCCACGAGGCGCCGCGCCGATGCCGAATCGAGGGCAACTGGAATCGTCGCTGCGGGTCCGCGCTCAACTGGCGAAGGAAGGCTTTCCCGCGACGGATACGCCTTCGCCAGGCATGGAGGGCAACTGGACGGTGCCGGGCACGCGCGACATTTTCATGATTTCGACGGGGACGAAGCATGGGGTCAATCGTGAGGTCAAGACGAGGCTCGATGCGTTCCTGAAACAGTACGGCGATGCGGGCCGGCAGGATCCGGACACGATTCGTTTCGTGACTTACACGACGCGCTACAACAAGTGTTTCTGGCTTTCGCTCGATGGGCTGGGGAGCCAGTATGACCGCGCGGAAGTGAACGCAACGCGCACGAATGGCGGCAAGGATTATGAGATCACGACGAAGAACCTCATTCGTCTGACTCTGCGTGAGACTGCGAAGGCAGGCAGTATCAAGATCGACGGACAAGTACTCAAGGTGAAAGGCACACCGGAGATTGTGCTTGAGAAAGCGGGCGCCTCGTGGAAGGTTGCGAAGCCTGGTGCGTGGGCGGGACTGCATAAGACTCATGCGCTGCAAGGGCCGATCGACGATGCGTTTCTCGATCCGTTCCTGCTTGTGCGGCCGACCGGCACACCCTGGAATGATGCCGCGAATAAGGATGCACTACGGATTCTGGATCACTTCGATCACATGTGGGCGATGGATTATCGGGCGCATCCGCGGATTAAAGACGATAAGGACGTTACCGACGCCGACTTTGCGAAATACAATGTGGTGCTGTTCGGCGATCCGGGAAGCAATAAGTGGATCGCGAAGATGCTGACGAAGCTGCCGCTGCAATGGACGAAGGACACGGTGACCGTGGATGGAAAGAGCTTTCCGGCGGCGGAAAATCTTCCGGTGCTGGGTTATCCGAATCCACTGAACCCGGCGCATTATGTTGTGCTCAATACGGGGCTAACGGTATCGGACGGCGATTACAATGGAGACTATGCGATGCCGCGTTTCGGCGACATGGCGGTGCTGAAGATCAAGGATACGCCGGAACCGCCGGAGATTGTGTGGGGCGGGGTGTTTGATGAATCGTGGCAGTTGCCGAAGGTGAAGTAGATTACCAGGCGCACCCCAAAAAACGCAGGCCGAAGGCCTACGCTACTGGTCCAGCATCGCGGCGGAGTCGCGATCCAAATACAACGATACTCGGGCGCGCGTGCGAAGAATCGAGGCGGGGCACCGCGGTGAAACCGGACCTTCGAGGGCAAACGCGACAGCGGCCGCCTTGGCGGGTCCGGGCACCATTACGAACATTTCGCGAGCCGACATCAGCGCAGGAACGGTGAGCGTAAATGCGTGAGTGGGGACATCCTCCAGCGTGGCGAAGGCGCCGTCGTGAACCTGCTGAATGCGGCAGGCCTCGTCGAGTTGCACGACGCGCACATCTTCGGGATCTTCAAAATCGCAGGGAGGGTCGTTGAACGCGAGGTGGCCGTTCTCGCCGATTCCCAGCAAGGCGATATCGAAGCCGCCATCCGGCAGCGACGCCGCGTAACGGGCGCACTCCGCTCGCGGATCTTTGGCCTCGCCGCGAAGCTGGTGGAAGGCCGACGGCTTCACGTGATCGAACAGATGCTCGCGAAGAAAACGCCGGAATGAATGCGGTGAGTCCGGAGTGGCGCCTGCGTATTCGTCCAGGTGGTACGCAGTCACGCGATCCCAGTCGATACCCGGTTCGGCGATCAGCGTCGCGAGAGTTTCATTTTGCGATGGGGCGGCGGCGAAGGCAACCGTTGCACTGCCATGGGCCGTGATCTGGCTGCGTAAGGCCTGAGCGATCGCTTTGCCGGCGGCGAGTCCCAGAGCAGCGCGGTCTTCTTCGATATGAATATCCATTCCGAATCTCATTATGACGGTCGTTCGACGGCGGTAACTTCGCCGACGGGATTCGCGTCATTTCATCGGAATTCCGGTCCACGTATGCGCCGATTCGCTTGTTTCCTGTTCGCAACACTTGCCCTCGCGCAGAACGACGCAGTATTCCGCGCGACGACAGAACTTGTCCGGATCGACGTGGTCGCTCAGGACAAGGACGGTAAGCCGGTTACCGATCTCACGAAAGACGACTTCGAGCTCAAGGTGAGCGGCAAAGCGCAACAGATTGCGACGTTCACGGTGGTGTCATCGCAGCTACCGCCTCCGGTAGTGCTCCCGCGAGGCACCTACAGCAACAAACAAGCCGCGGTGGAGGTTGCACAGGGACGGTATACGGTCTTTCTGCTCGACTGGCGCAATACCAACTGGCAGCTTCAATCCTGGGCACACCAGGAGCTTTTGAAGATGCTCGCGGCGACGCCGCCGGGGGGCAAAGTCGCTTTGTACCTGATCAAAGACAACGGCTTTCAGATCTCGCAGGAATTCACGACGGATCACGAACTACTGAAAGCCAAGGTTGAATCGCTATGGGGCGAGCTTCCCGCGCCTACGGGGGGCGCCGCAAAGGAGACGATTCTGGACTTTCTGGCGATCGCGAAGCACCTGAAGGGAATCTCGGGGCAAAAGGTACTAATCTGGGTCAGCACGGGCTTTGCGGGTGACGATCCCCGGCCGGCTCCGAAGCCGGGTTCCTCTCCCATGCTGGTCGCTGCCGGCAACGCGCCGCCTGCCACGCTCATGGATATCGACAGGGCTGTGCACGCTTTGGGCAACGCGAATATCGTGGTGGAATCCACGGAATCGACGTATCTTTTTGCACACGTCACTCCCGAAACCGGACCCACGACGACTTATGGGAATACGCTGCAGGCGATTGCCGAACGCACCGGAGGGCGATTCTTCCCCGGCGAAACGAATGATTTCGCGTCCACTCTCAATGCGGCTGCGAACGATCGCTCGACCAGCTACGAGCTTGGCTACTACGCGGGTGACAATCTTCAGCCGGGCTTGCAGCCGTTCGAGATTCACTGTAAGCGGCCGGGCGTTACTCTGCGCTACCGCGAAGGCTATTACATCGAGAAGAAGCCGCCCGAGGTGCAGACCGATGCCCGGGCAGCGGGTCAAGACATTCTGGAGGGTGCGGTGGATGCTGTTTCGATTCCACTGACGGCAACGGCACGCCGGACTGCGGGTAACGTCGGCAGCATTTTGTTGCGGTTGAATGTGGATGCCAACGCTCTGACGCTTCACCAAAACGGGGAATTGTGGCGTACGAGGATTTCCGCGCTGGCGCGATTCGCTTCTGACGTGGAAGATCAACTCGGTGATATTCCGCTGGATTCACCGGCAGTGAGTCTTACCGAGGCACAACACACGCGGGCTCTGCATGACGGCATCAATCTGCGCTTCACGATGAAAATGCCGGCGAATGCGGTTTCGCTGCGAGTGCTGGTTCGCGACGACGAATCGGGCAATGCTGGTAGCGTTACGATTCCGGTTGACGACTTGCCGGAGTTCTGAAAGCAGAGCCGCAGCTATCGCCGCGGGTCCGAGCGGCGCGGCCAGAGTTGCCCACCTGATAGAAAAGAATAGAAAGTATGTCGGAAATCATTCTCATCGCCAATGGAGATTTGCGGCTCTCCGCGAATCGCGTCTGCTGGGCAGCGCAGGAACAGACCGAAGAAGCGGTCATGGCAGTCATCCGCCGCGAAGGGTATGGAGTTCGCCGCGGCCATCCGTTCGATCCGGAAAAAGGCCACGGCTTCATCGATAGTCAGAGCTACGGGCTTCGCGTGTTTCGCGATATTCCGGAGGATGCGCCGCTCGTTGTTGTGGAGGCCGTGTGGCAATACAGCCAGCACATTCTGGGCGGACTGGTCAGTCATAAGGGTCCGATTCTGACGGTTGCAAACTGGAGCGGGCAGTGGCCTGGATTGGTGGGAATGCTGAACCTGAACGGGTCGCTCACCAAGGCGGGCGTGGCCTACAGCACGTTGTGGAGCGCGGATTTCACGGACGAGTTCTTTCTGGACGGGCTGCGCCGATGGCTGAGAGGCGAACGGCTGATTCATGACAGCAGCCATGTGCGGGCACTGAAGGATTTGTCAAAGATTCCCTCCGAAGCCGCGGATATTGGCGTGGATCTGGCGCGGCAACTGAAACGCGACAAGACGATTCTTGGCGTGTTCGACGAGGGCTGCATGGGGATGTATAACGCGATCATCCCGGATGAATTGCTTTTTCCGGCGGGCGTTTGTAAGGAGCGCCTGAGCCAGTCGGCGCTGTTTGCGGCGATGCAGCAGGTGTCGGATGAGGAAGCGTCTGCGGTTCGGACCTGGCTCGAAAACAAGGGCCTGAAGTTCATCACGGGACCGGTGCATGAGACCGATCTCACCGATGCGCAGATCGCGCAGCAGTGCCGGATGTATATTGCCGCGGTGCGGATCGCCGCCGATTATGGATGCGACGCGATCGGCATTCAGTATCAGCAGGGCCTGAAGGATTTGTGCGCGGCGTCGGATCTGGTGGAGGGCATTCTGAATAATGTCGATCGGCCGCCGGTGAAGGATGCAGCGGGCAAGGTTCTGTTTGAGGGCAAGGCTGTTGTGCACTTCAATGAGGTGGATGAATGCGCGGGGCTTGATGGACTGATCACGAATCGCATCTGGACAAAGCTGGGATTCGATCCCGAGACTACTCTGCACGACGTTCGATGGGGCGAGGCTTACATGAACGAGTATGTGTGGGTGTTTCTCATCTCCGGAGCGGTGCCGCCGCAGCATCTGGTGGGTGGATATGCGGGCGCGGACAGCGTGCGACAACCTGCAATGTATTTCCCGAATGGAGGTGGTACGTTGCGCGGTATCAGCAAACCTGGCGAGTTAGTCTGGAGCCGGATTTTCGTGGAAGACGGTGCGTTGAAGGCCGACATCGGCAGGGCGAAGGCTATTTCGTTGCCTGAAGAGGAGACGCAGCGGCGATGGGCGGCGACGACGGTGCAGTGGCCGATCATGCACGCTGTGCTCTATGGCGTGACGCGTGATCAGTTGATGGGCAAGCATCAGTCGAATCACATTCAGGTGGCGTATGCGCCGGATGCAGCGGGCGCGAATCTTGCGCTGGCGGCGAAGGCGGCGATGTTTCAGGAGTTGGGGATTGCGGTTAGTGTTTGCGGCAGCGACCACGGGCTGGCATGAGGAAGGCGCAGGCGAAAACGCCTACGCTACACAATGACTTATGAGCATTGTTGCGGGTGTTGATTTCGGCACGCTGAGCGTGCGGGTTTCTATTTTCGATTCGGAGCGGGGCAGGTTGGGGTCGGGCAGCGGAGATTATCCGCTGCACCGCACGAAGACCGATCCTAATCATGCGACGCAGAGTCATGGCGACCACATGGCCGGTCTCGAAGCCGCGATGCGCGCTGCGCTGCACGCAGCGAAGGTCGAGGGATCAGCCGTGGAAGCTCTTGCGATCGACACCACGGGATCGAGCGTCGTTCCCGTCGACGAACATCTTCAACCGCTCGACGATTACTATCTGTGGTGCGATCACCGTGCATGGAAAGAAGCCGCAGAGATCACGAAAGCTGCGCGAGCCGCTCAGCTTTCAGCCATTAATTGGTGCGGGGGAACATATTCGAGCGAATGGGGCTTCTCGAAACTACTGCACTGGCTGCGGAACAATCCGGAACAGCGCGATCGCTTTGCCACCGCCCTTGAACACTGCGACATGGCGGCGGCTACGCTCACCGGGGTTCGGGAACTCGCGGACTTACCGCGCAGCATTTGCGCCATGGGACATAAGTGGATGTGGAACCCGTTGTGGGAGGGATTTCCTCCGGAGGAATTTTTCACTTCCATCGATCCGCTGCTCAAGGGTGTTCGCGCAAAGATTACCGGCCGCTTCGCGACGTCGCTCGAAATCGCCGGGCATCTGACACCTGAATGGGCTACGCGACTTGGCCTTCGCGCGGGCATTCCGATTCCGGTTGGAGCGATCGACGCGCATTGGGATGCGATCGGCGCGGGTGCAAAGCTCGGCGACATGGTCAACGTGGTCGGAACGTCCACCTGCATCATGGCGATGAGCCCGCGGACAGATTTGATTCCCGGGGTTTGCGGCGTGGTGCCGGGCAGCATTCATCCCGGCCTGACGGGTATTGAGGCCGGGCTTTCTGCAACCGGTGACATCTTCGAGGCGATTGCCGTTCGTGCAGGTTCGACGGTGGCCCAGCTTTCAAGCGGGCTGGAGATGTATGGTGCGGGGTCCACGGGGTTACTCCGTTTGAATTGGGATAACGGGGATCGTACGGTGCTGGTGAATCCGGAGTTGGGCGGCGTGACGCTCGGCTGGAAGCTCACGAGCACGGCGCAGGACGAATTGTTCGCTGCTATCGAGAGCAGCGGTTTTCATACCCGCACCATCATCGAACGGATGGAAGAATATGGAGTGCCTGTCGAGCGGATCATCAACGCGGGAGGCATTCCGCAGAAGAACGCGACGTTGAACAGGGTCTACGCGAATATTCTGAACAAGCCGGTCCTGGTGCCGGAACGCGATGTGACGAGTCTGGGCTCGGCCATCTTCGCGTTTCTTGCAGCGGGAACGTTTAAGACCGTGGAAGAAGCCCAGGCTGCGATGTCGCCGGGTTACAAAGTCGTTGAACCGGATCAGACGGACGCGGGCGTTTACGCGCGGATGTATCCGCTGTTTCGCGATCTGTATTTTGAACTTGGTGAACGGCGATCCGTGTTAGCAGCACTGCGGGGAATCGCGTCGGGTGGATATTGGCGTGCGGATTGAGGAGTCGAATCAGGCGGCTGACAGGGCCGAGCGGACGAAGGTCATACACTTCTTCACTTCGTCGCGCGGTGTGCCGAGGCCGATGTACTCGTATTCCACAAAAGCCGGAATTCCGTATTTGTTCCGCTTGAGCAGCGCAAGAACCGGCTGAATCGGAGTATCGCCCTCACCCAGAAATTCGTTCCCGCCGCCGTTCCGCGTACGGTCCTTAATCTGGACGTGACTGATGGAGGCGTGATTCTCCTGAATGAATGCGACTGGCTCCAGGTTCAGGGCCGTGAAGTTGCCGATATCGAGATTGACACGGAAACTCTTCGACATGGCCAGCACTGCTGCGATATTGGCCGGCGTCGAGATCGCTTCAGGGCTCTTCGCGTCCGCGGTAGTGTGGAACGCGACCAACGCGTTGTGCTTTTCGGCTATCGGCGCCAAACGGCGCGCCGTGGTGAGTGAACTGGAGGCTGAAACTACGCTCGCGCCCATGGCATTTGCGTGGCGGAGAACGGATTCGATTTCCTCATCGGTGAAAGTCTCGTCGAAATCAGTCCGCCAACTGAATACGCTGATTCCCGCCGAGGCGAAAGCAGCTTTGTGAGCGAGAATAACCGACGGCGGCGTTTCGAGGCGCCAATCACGAACGGAATTCCGAAAGGCAAGCTTCGCGGCGGCGAGTTGTTCAGGCGTCCACGGGATGGTGGGCAGCCGATAAGCGCCTGGCGGGGGCGGTTCCGGACCCATGCGCGGTGAGCCGGGCTCCAGGTCGAACGACGAAAGCTCTATTTGAGAGACACCAGCAAACTGGAGAGCTTTCACGACTGCGTCGACGTTATCCGCGCCTGTCGTGCGAGGCAAATCGCGGAAGCTGTAAGTTGAAGCACCTAGCTGCACACCGTTGGCGGCTGCATCGGAGATGGCGGCGGCACGCAGTCGGGTTCCTGCCAGCATAGCCACAGGCAGGCTGGTGAGAGCTATTTTTCCCAGATCGCGTCGTGTATACAATGTCCCGAACCTCCGCCGCTCAATTATAATCAATTTCCATGACCTCAAACGGCGCGCTCCGGCAGGTAGCCCTGTTTGCGGCGTTCATGATGATTTTCACGCGTTCCGAGCCTGCTGCGACCGGCTCCGGGTGCCCTGCGACGCCTGAATTCATGAATCCTTCGCCCGACGCTCCGGCGGATGTGTGTATCCCCGAAGGTTTCACCGACGTTCCCATCGACTTCTTCGACAACTATTCCTGGCGCGCATTCATTGCGATGATCTGGCCAGCGGCTCCTTTGCGGCGCGGAGTTCCGGACAGGACGCTGGTTCCCGGCGCACCTGTTCCCCTCGTCTTTGAAACCTATAAGTCGTTGTGGGAAGTGTTCCACGACGATGGCAGCGCACCTCAGGCGAACTTCAATGCCATGGATACTGCCGTCCACAACGCGTGCAAGGTCGCGCCGAAGTTCGGCGATCTGATTCTTGCTTCATCGTCCGGCGTTGGCGATATCGGGCAGGCGGGAGTGGGTGAACTGGTGGGGCCGCTCGTGGCGCAGAATGGAAAGTATGTCCGGTATCTGACGCTCTACAATCAGATCGCCTACGACTTCATCGTTCGAAATAAGCTGTATTTGCGGAGTACGATACCGGCGATTCCTTCGCCTCGTCCGGAAGCGCCGATGTTGCAGTTTCCGGACGGCTCTATTGCGATCAAGGCGGCGTGGATCGAGATGGCCGGCATGCCCGACGATTTGCGCAACCGGTATTACATGCGCGAAGCGATTGTGCGCGACCCGGGCAATGGCAAGTGCTCGCGCGTGACCGTGGGGCTGGCGGCGATGCATGTTGTGCAGAAGACGCCGAGCAGGCCGCAATGGATCTGGTCGTCATTCGAGCAGCTGGATAATGTACCTCCGGCGCAATTCGGCGCAAATGGCAAATTCGGATTTCATGACGGAAATCTGACCTCGGCGATGCCCGAGGAGAACCCTCTTGCGCTGAAGCCGCTCGCACTGCAGCCGATCAAGCCATTCAACGTGGAGCGCGCGGTGGTGTCGCCGATTCATCCGCGGACGGCCAATACCAACGGCCGCTATGAAAGGTTGATCAGTTATTCAGTCTGGAAAAACTATCAGTTGGTGACGACGCAGTGGCCGCGGCTGGATGGAGACCAGGCGAAGCCCGTTCCCGTCACGCTGAACGGCGACATCCTCAACAGCTTTCCGGGCAAAGATGCGACATCGGCGTTTGCGAATGTCGTGATTGAGACGTTCGATCAGAGCAGACCGCAATTGGGCTGCATGAGCTGTCATAACCGGGCGCGCATGCAGACGGATTTCATGTGGTCCGTGATGGACCATGCATGGCCTCCGGCTATTTCGGCGGCGGCGCAGACGGTGCGGTGACACGACGTTCGAATGGTTATCAGGACGCGGCGAAACGCCCCGCCGCCGCGCTTCGCTCGACAGGACAAGCTCAAACGTGTCCCCTCGTGCTCTAATGCACCACGAACGGTTGGCTAATCACCTGCAAAACGGCAGTATTTCCGAACAGGGGTCCCGCCGAAATAGTCAGTGCATTCGCCCCTGTAAGCAACCCTGTCGGCACCACCACATTCAGCTGATAGAAGCCGGTGAAGCCGGGTGCGAGGCCGGCAAACGTCACCTGCGCATTCACTCCGCCAATGTTAATGATCGGGGGAGTCTGATCGTACGACAAGGGACTGGCGGAAGCGGATGAGGTATCCGCCGGCGCATTAGAGACGGGGCCCAGACCGGTGGCAAAGATCACCAGAGTCTCACCTGCAAAGGCAGGCGCGGCAACACTCACGAGTTGCCCGTTGAGATGGACAGCCGCCGCGTCGCCCGCTGCATCCTCCACGAATAAGCCGGGCGATTCGGGTGTAATCGGGACGCCGGTTACCTCCGCCACTCCGGCCGCAGTGGAAATGACGATAGTAGCTGTGGTCTGCCCCGTCAGCTCATACGGCACGAAGAAGTTGATCTGGCCGGACGAGGCGTAAAACAGAGGCGCGGGCACTCCGTTGATCGTTACCGTTGCTCCGCCCAGCGAGAGCGGCAGCGGGTAAGTGGTAGCTGTCGCTGTCTGCGCGGCAAGGTTTTGGCCGAACACAGTTGAGATGGAGCCGATGGCGATCGGGGGTCCCGAGACGAGAGTCGCCGAGCTCACAATCCCTGCGGCGGTGAATGCGGGCTGTTTGTTTGCGGATGACAGCACGACACCGGTGACAATGCCTGAATTTGCGCCGGTGGACGGCACGACGGACCCAACCGTGGCCGAATTCGCGTTCGTGAAGAGCAGAGAGACAGGGCCAGGCTGCACCGGAGTCCAGACGCCCGTGTAGTTGCCTCCTCCGACATCCGTGAGTGTCACCGGAAGATCGCCGGAGGTGAACGCCACCTGCAGAGTCGCGCCTGTAACCGGCGTACCAATCGGGCTGAGGATGGAAGCCTGCAGCGGAACGGGAACGCCCACGCTCGCGCTGAAATCGCCGGCAGGTTGAACCACCTGCAATGTATTTCCCGGCGTCACGGGCGCGGTGCCCGACGAAACGATCAGGGTCACCGGAAGGATGAGTTGGGTATTCGACGTTCCGCTGGCGCCGATCGCCACCTGAGCACTGTAACTGCCGGGTTGGAGCCCTGTGAGGTTCGCGGAGAGTGTGATAGATCCGTTCCCGCTTCCCGACGCCGGAGAGACCGTCAACCACGATCCACCTGTTCCGACCAGAGCCGTGGCGCTCCAGGTGAAAGATCCTGAATCGGAGCTCAATGCAACAGACCGCGTGAGAGGACTTCCGGGGGAAGCACTCGAAGCCCCGGTGAACAGCACACCGCCAGGCGAGGCGGAGAGAATGCCCGGTGAGGCGGCATTGCCCAGATCCAGCACTACCGGGACCAACAGAGTATTCGCCGCGCCCGGGCTTTGCACCGACACGTACCCGACGTAATTGCCCGCGGCGAGTCCCGTGGTGTTGGCCGATACGGAGATCGTGTTCGGCGTGCCACCGCTGGCACCGCTGAGCGTTAGCCAGTTCTCCCCGGTCGTTACGCTGGTGCTTGCGGTGAAGGAGACTCCGATGCCGGTGGTCGTCGTGACGAGAAGCGCCTGGGGAGAGAAGGAACTGCCTGCCGCGCCACGAAACTGGAGCGAGGGCACTGAAGAAATCAGATTGGGCTGCGAGGTAACGTTCAGAACCACCGGCACATTGGCGGGCGGCACTCCGGGGCTGGTCAGGGCGATATTGCCGAGATACTGGCCGGCTGGGAGCCCGGACGGGTTGACTTGCACGGCCAGCGTGGACGGTGTCTGGCCTGCAGTCGAGCTTCCCGAAGCAGGCGATACGGAGAACCATGTAGCGCCCGAGCCTGATGATGCACTCCAGGTGAGGGTCCCGGTGCCCCCATTCGCCACATTGATTACGCGCACGATCGCACCTGTGGACCCAGCCGAAGCATTGACGATCACAGCCGCCGGCGCCAGCGCGAATTGCGCGGGAGATGCCGCCACCACCGTTAACGCCACTGCAACCGTCTGTTGCTGGGTGCCGGAAGTTACCGTTATGGTGCTCTTATAAGTGCCCGGCGCCAGTCCAGACGTGTTGATGTTAGCCGCCAGCACCGCTGGTGTGGCACCTGACACCGCGCCCAACGCCAGCCAGCCTGGACTGCCGCTATCGGTGACTGTCCATTGCAGCGTGCCTGTGCCGGTGTTCGACACCGCGATGTTGGTGGGCAACGGATTGTCGCCACCCTGCACCGCGTTGAGTGTCACCGTCGATGGCAGGACGGACAACTGTGGCTGCGCTGCAGCGGACGCGCCGGTCTCATTGAAAATGGCCGGCAGGATAGACGCATTCGATGTAGCCGCAGTGACGCTGATGGCTCCGATTCCTGTAGGGGTGACCGTCGTCTGGACCGTTCCATCGGAACCGGTGTCCTGAATCTGAACGCTGAGAGTCCCTGGACCGGAGATAGTGAACGAAACCTGAGTGTTGGCGACCGGTGTACCCTGGGCGCTCGTCACGACAGCCACCAAAGGCACAGGCAAGGCGGTGCCGGGCAAGCCAGACTGTCCATTGCCGCTGACCACCGAAATGGTTGCAGGCTGGGGTGCGGGCGAGATCAACGTCAAGGTACCGCTCACGAAGGTAAACGTATAATTCGTTGCGGAAAGCGTTCCGATGGTGACTGTGATTGGATAGCTGCCCGGAGGCGAGCTTATTATGGCAGTGGTCGACAGGCTGGCGGCTCCGGTCACAACCGCCGACGTGTCACCGTTCACGAAGCCGGTGATGGTTGCGGTTAACGGCGGCAGGGCTGCGCCCGCAAGTATGCTGGCGCTGTTGGCTGTTACGGTCAAAGTGTGGCTCGTCACGGTCAGAGCACCGTTGACGTAGCTGATGGTGTAGTTGGCTAGTCCCGTGCCCACCGCCGCGCTCGGAACGATCGTGTAAGGAGAGCCGGCAACGGATGCCGCCGCAGCCGCGCCGGCACTGGTCAGGGTCACGCTGGTTACCGTATCGGCGTTCACCAGACCGGCGCTGGTGAACTCGGTTCCGGCAAATACTACGGCTTGACCATAGGCCTTAGCTCGTGAATTGGCCGTTATCGTAAGGGTTGCGGCATTCACGGTCAACGACCCGTTCACATAGCTGAACGTATAGTTGGTGAGTCCGGTACCTACTGCCGCGCTCGGAATAATTGTGTAGGGCGAGCCCGCAACGGTCGCCGTGGCAGCGGCACCGGCGCTGGTCAGGGTCGCGCTGGTGACTGTATCGCTGTTTGCCAGACCGCTGGTGGTGAACTCTGTTCCCGCGAACGTGACGGCCTGCCCGTACGTTTTGCTTCGCGCACTGGCCGTCACGGTGAGCGCTGCCGGGGACACGGCCAACGAACCGTGGACATAGGTGATCGAATAATTTCCAACGCCGGTACCGACAGCAGCGCTCGGCGTCAACACATAGGGCGAGCCCGCGACCGTTGCTGCGGGCGCATTGCCCGGGCCGCTTAACGTAACGCTGGTGACCGTATCGCTGTTGAGTAAAGCGCTGGTTGTGAAGGCTGTTCCGGCAAATGTTGTGCCGTAGGTCTTGCTCGTGCTCGTGGCTGTAATAGTCAACGGCGCCTGATTCACCGTCAAGGCACCGTTGACGTAGCTGATCGAATAATTTGCAAGTCCGGTGCCCACGGCGGCGCTCGGCACGATCGTGTAGGGCGAACCGGCAACCGTGGCGGTTGCGGCAGCGCCGGCGCTGCTCAGAGTCGCACTGGTGACGGAATCGCCGTTGAACAGGCTCCCGGTGGTGAACTCAGTCCCTGCAAAAGTAACGGTCTGTCCATATGTTTTTGCCGATGAATTCGCCGTCACGGTCAGCGCCGCTGCGTTGACCGTGAGTGATCCGTTGACGTAACTGATTGAATAGTTCCCGAGCCCTGTGCCCACTGCCGCACTGGGCACAATCGTGTAAGGCGAGCCGGCGACTGTAGCCGTAGCCGCAGCGCCTGCGCTGGTCAGGGTCACACTGGTGACCGTATCGCCGTTGAATAGAGTGCCTGGGGTGAACTCGGTTCCCGCGAATGTCACGGCCTGCCCGTAGGTCTTTGATCGCGCGTTCGCCGTCACGGTCAATGCTACCTGACTCACAGTCAATGACCCGTTTACATAGCTGATGTTGTAGTTGCTGAGGCCCGTTCCCACTGCCGCGCTCGGCACAATCGCGTAGGGCGATCCCGAGACCGTGGCTGCAACCGTTGCGCCCGCGCTGGTCAGGGTCACACTGGTGACAGTATCGCCGTTGAAAAGAGCGCCGTGCGTGAACTCAGTTCCCGCGAACGTTACCGTCGCGCCGTAGTTCTTGCCGCGATCGTTCGCCGTCACGGTCAGCGCGGCTTTATTGACGGTCACCGAGGCTTCGACGCCGCTGCCGAGAAAATTACCCGAGGTATTGTAGGTTGCGCTGATGAGGTGACTCCCGGCAGCCAGCGTTGCAAGCGAAAAGCCGGCCACTCCGCTGCTATTCAAGGCCACGGTCGCCAGGGTCGTGGAGTTTGTCGCATCGAAGAAGGTCACTGTGCCGGTCGGCGTCCCTGCGCCCGAAGTGACTGCCGCGGTAAGCGTTTCCGTTTGACCGTAGGCTACCGGGTTCGGCGATGGCAATATCGTGGTCACCGTGCCCGCTTGGCTCACTGTGAACTGGAGAGCATTGGCGCCAACAGTAAACTGCCCGGCCAATCCCGCTGGAAGATTGATGTAACTGAAATTCGAGTTGATAAATGCCGTCGAGGCAAAGGTCATCAGAGTATAGGTCCCCAGCGCTCCCGTGCCTTGAAAATTAAACTGGAAGGTTCCCGCAGTACCTTTGGTCAAGGTTCCGACGATGGCAACCTTATCCGATGCCGCAGCGGCGAACAGGATGAAGTTCATCATGGCGGAGCCCGAGGACCCATTCCAGGTGAGATTCCCCTGGATGTTCAGCGTTTCCGGAATGCCCGCGCCGATGCCCGGCTGAAGGATGCCGCCTGGGCTGAGCACCACATTCGGTTCAACCGTACCACCGCCGCCGAGCGCCGCACCGTTCGCTACGGTCACGTCGCGGGAGGTAGTGAGCCCAAGAAGTCCGACCACCTCCGTATATCCGGCGTTGATCGACGTCGTGCCGGTGTAGTTGTTGTTGGACGCGTTGACGACCAGCAGGCCTGCCCCGTTTTTCACGAGCGACCAGGAGCCTGCGTTGCCGGCTGTTCCGCCGAGTCCCGTCTGATCG
>Ga0206923_1085_pt1 | contig 21720 bp, 13 predicted proteins | sample Alteio_BWOrgHeat_64_FD_152961 | JGI IMG/M metagenome (GOLD analysis project Ga0206923, IMG submission 152961) | Enriched cells from forest soil in Barre Woods Harvard Forest LTER site, Petersham, Massachusetts, United States -... | ecosystem: Environmental > Terrestrial > Soil > Temperate forest >...
ACCTTCACGTTTTATGATCTCTGATGAAATATAAAGGCCCAATCCAAGCCCCGAGAAAGTATTCTGCATATTGCCGTCTACCCGGTAAAACTGCTCAAAAACCTTAGTTAACGCGTCCGGTGAAATACCTATACCAAAATCCTGCACACAAAATGTAACCTCACTATCTTTTAATGATGCGGATATTATAATTTTATCAGCCTTCGGCGAATATTTAATGGCATTGGTTACAAAATTTGTAATTACCTGGCCGATACGTTCCTTGTCGCCATACACCAGGCCCACCGGCGAATAATTTTCAACTATGGTATGTTTTTCGGCTGTTCGTTGCAAGTCCTCTATCAGTTCCTGCGCCATCTGGATAAAATCAAACTCCGTTTCATTGAACTGCAACTTGCCCGAATTTATCTTTGTTACATCAAGCAGGTCGGCTATTAAACTAATTAAGCGGTTTATTTGAGCATCCATCCTGCTCATCATTGCCACCTCGCGTGTTTCGCCCTTTTTTTGAAGCATTCTTTCCAATATCTGCGTATAGGCTTTAATGCTGGTAACCGGCGTTTTAAGCTCATGGCTGGCTATTCCAATAAAATCATCTTTTTGTTGTTGCAGGTGTTTTTGTTCCGTTATGTCAACGCACGAGCCAATATATCCTGAAAAATTACCGCTATCGGTAAACTGGGGTTGCCCGGTTAAAATACACCAGTGAATAGTGCCGTCTGCATGGTTTAGCCTGAACTCGATCTCAAACAGATCATGCGATGAAAATTCATCAGTTAGTCTTTCAGCTATCTTTTGCCTGTCGGGCGCATAAATGCAATTTAGCCAGCCATATCCGAGGTGGCCGTCATATTCGCATCCTGTCCATTCTATCCATGTTTGATTTACATAAGTAACGGCGCCCTTTTCATCCGACATCCATAATGTGGTTGGAGCCGCTGAGGTTATATTACGCAGCAATTCTTCGCTATCGGCCAATGCCTGCTTTGCCGAAATTTCGGGCCTAAGGTCGCGCATTACAGCGCCCACAGCTATAGGCGCGCCCGAAATAGGATCATCAATACGGATACAGTTATTATATACCGGAAATATCTCCCTGGTTTTAAGGTGCCGTACCAGCATGGTGCCCTCCCACCGGCCCTCGCGCATTACGGTAGGCAGCACCTCCTGTTCAACCTGCACAAAATGAGTCGGATCATGCAGTTCGGAGATAGGCACCCTTAAAACGTGTTCAGCATCATCAAAACCCAACAGATCAATACCCGCCTGGTTAATATAGGAATTTGTTCCATCCAAACTTAGAATAGACATCAGGTCGACACTATTATCAGCCAGCGTGATCAGCTTACGCTGTTCTTCAATTGCTTTTCGTTGTTCGGTAATATCAAGTAAAGTACCTAATATACGGGTTGCTTTACCCTCAGCATCATAAAAAACCTTGCCTTCAACTTTTACCCAATGGATCGACTTATCCTTCCATATCACGCGAGCCTCGTAAATCAACTTGCCGCTTGCAATGGCATCTGCATGCGCTTTTGCACGCGATTCCAGGTCATCGGGATGAAAAACTGCTACATATTCTTTTCGCGGAACAGGATCAGCAAAACCAAAAATATTGGCAAATATGTTCGATGTTATCATCCCGCCGCCAATCAGGTCAAGGTCAAAAGTACCTAAACCAACCGCGTCAACCGCGAGGCGTGCCCTGTCTTCTGCTTCCTCTATCCTGGTTCTCGCGTTAACCTGCTCGGTAACATCTGTAGCTATAGCAATTACGCCCGAAATAGTACCATCGTTCTCCTTAAATGGCTCGTATACAAAATTAAAATATACGGTTTCTAATTTTCCGCTCCGCATCATTGTGGCAGGAAGTCCATACCCTTTGAATGATTTTCCGGTTAAACGCACATTATCCAGCAATTCTTCAAATCCCTGGCCTTTTATTTGCGGCATTGCTTCAAAAATAGGTTGCCCTATTAATTCATGCTGTGGTTTCGAATATATTTCACAAAGTGAAGGGTTAACCAGGTCGACCACAAATTCGGGACCCTTAAATATGGCAATCCCTACAGGTGCCTGCATAAAAGTAGAATAAAGCTGCTGTCGCTGATGTTTAAGCGCTTCAACACCGGCTTTTTCCCGTTGTGTTACTTTATAAAGCTCGGTAACATTAATAGGCGAGTGTATAAAGTAGATCACATTGCCCTTGTCATCCAAAACAGGTGTATTGGTAGTTGTCCACCAACGTTCTTCAAACTCGTCTGTACCCGGTATGGGGATGTCATACCGGTAATTACTCATGGTATGCGGTTTTTTTGACCGTATAGCCTCGTCAAACGAAAAAATGGTGCGCTCTATATTTTTTGATTCTTCATCGGTAGGGTTAGCCGGAAACGCGCCGAAAACAGATGCACCGATCAATGCTTCGCGGGTGCTGTTAGTGGCGTTAAGGTAAGCGTTATTTACATCAATAATAGTGTACAGCGGCTTATCTATGCTAATAATTAACATAGTGGCCTCGCTATTATAAAATATATCCTTGTATCCTTCTTCCGTAAGTTTTGTGACCATATCCAGGTGATATTATAAAGTATCGGAATAAAATGCTGATAGCCTATAACAAGTTTTCTTTATAATTGATTTGCAATATGTTAATTTTTTTAAATAAGTATATAAAGAAATATGCTGTTTTACCTTTTACCAATATTTAATAGTTTGTTTCAGCTAATTTACTATTATTGATAAAGTTTACTATCGCCAATAAATTAAGCCATCCTGATAAATGAAAAAATCATCATTACTGTTGTTTTGCCTGTTCCTTATTTCCGGCCTGGTATACGGCCAGCAAAATGATCATATATTTCCCGCAACTGATGCCGCTAAAAAATATATTGATTACGACGCGCAGGGGTTTATCATTAATGGCAAAAAAACTTTCCTGGTATCGGCGGGGGTCGAATACGGTCGCATCCCCCGCCAGCTTTGGCGCGACAGATTACTGCGCTTAAAACGTGCAGGGTTTAATTGTATTGAGATGTATACCTTCTGGAATTATCACGAACCACACGAAGGGCAGTTTGATTTTACCGGAGACCATGACTTGAATGCTTTTTTAAAGTTGATAAAGCAATTGGGGATGTATGCTATTGTGCGGGTGGGCCCCTATTATTGCGCCGAGTGGGATTTTGGCGGTTACCCTATATGGCTGCATTTTAAAGAAAACATGGTGGTGCGCCAACCAAATGCCGAATTTGAAAAGTATGTTGATCGGTTTTTTGATAAGCTGATACCCATTGTAAGTAATAACCAGATCAATCACGGCGGATCGGTAGTATTGGTTCAGTTAGAGAACGAACATTCTGCCGGATGGGGAACGGTTACACCGAATGATTATTTCGCGCACCTCCAAAAAAAGGCGGTATCGTTAGGCTTGCAGGTTCCTTACTTTTTTAGCGGGCTGCATCATGGCAATGATCCGGCGGGCAATGGCACCAGGGCATTTGATAACCCTACCCGCCCAAACCCGTGGTTTACTACCGAATTTTGGACAGTATGGTATAATTACTATAATTCTACTCAAAAGGACGCGGACGAGTTTGGCCGCCGCACCTGGAAGATCATTGAGCATGGCGGCGGGGGTTATAATTACTACATGGCACACGGCGGTACAAATTTTGGTTATACCAATAATGATGAGATGGCGGCATCCTACGATTATGGCGCTCCTGTAGGCCAAACCGGCGATTTACGGCCCATCTATTACCAGTTTAAAGCTAACGCTCTTTTCGCGCGCAGTTTTGAAAGTGTATTGAGTAATGCTACTGATGCAACTTCGAACTATAAAAGTATGATAAGCGATACCGGTGTGCACGTTTATGCCCGGCATAGTGAAAACGGTGATATCGCTTTTTTAGATAACCCGAATAAAAAAGAAGCAACCGTAAAGGTTAATATAAATGATCAGCAAATGCCCGTTACCTTAGCAGCAGGTGAAATTATGCCGGTGATCAGAAACTTTAAGTTATCGCCGCAAGTAACTGTTAATTACTCGGTTACACGGGTTTTAGGTTTAGGAAAACAGGGAAATACGCATACCATGGTGATTTATGGGCAAAGTGGTTCAAATGCCGATATTGAATTTTCGGCTGCTAATACTGTTCGTTTAATTTCGGGTAAACAGGCATTTACAGTATCAGGCAAAACCGTTAACCTGAAGCTAATTTTTGATGAAAAGGCTCCGGCGGTTTATAGCTTTAAAAGCGGCACATTGCTTATACGCGTTATCGCCCTCAACCCTACTCTTGCCAACCGTACATGGTTTCCGGAAGTTAATGGCAAGTCATACATTATAACCGGGCCTGAATATTTGGGTAATATCGCTGTTAAAAACAATCAGTTACAACTAACCGCCGAACATTACTGGGAACAAAAACAGATTACACCTGTATGGGTATTTAATGAATCATCGGTTAAAACTGTTAACCTTAAACCTAAACCCGCGAAGCATACCGAAGAGCTGACTTTAGGTAAATGGCAAACAAAAGATACTATTGCGGCGGCGGCAGCAACAATAAACTTTGATGATAGCAAATGGCTGAAAAGCACCACAGCCTTACAAATGGGCGCCGATAATGACCTGAGCTGCTATGCCTGGTACCGTACGCCTATAACTGTAAAGAGCGCGGGCGACTATATTTTAAAGATCAGGAACGGGGGCGACAGAGCGTCGGTTTTTGTTGATGGCCATCATATCACCACCGATAAGGTTCCCGGCGATATTATAGTGGCACAACTTACAGCAGGTAAACATATACTGGCTGTTTTTACGGCTCATAGCGGCAGAAATAAACTCTATGATTACTACGGTTCCGTTCAATATAAAGATGCTAAGGGTTTATGCGGCGAAATTCTGCTACAAAAGAACAAGAGCCCTGTTTTAACCGATTGGAAAATGATGGATGCCGCCGACCGTGAGGCTGCAAAATCAGGCCCGCCTGCCTTTACAAATGCTGTCAACTATAAAATAGGCGATGACGCTTTTGATAAAAAACGGGGTTATAAATGGCTGCAAGCTATGATTACTGCCCAAAATGGCAACGCGCCAAAATCGGTTTACATAAAAGGTTTGCCTGCCGGTTCGGTAGTATTTGTTAACGGCAAATCGTTTGAAAAGCCCGAAGACGGCGCACCTGGCTTCTATATCCCGCTGAATACAGTTACACTGCCCGCAACCTTAACTGTTTTTGTAGAGAACACCCGCGCCGGGCGTAAAGGCGGCTTAAATATAGCCCCCGAAGTAGTTTATGAGCATCCTGATGATATCACCCTTAACAACTGGCGCATGAAAGGCGGCCCCGGCGACGATAAGTCGCTTACAGGCTGGTCGGCACTGCCTGCAGATATTATATATAACATGCCTGAGTTTTACCGCAATAATTTTAATGTACCGTCCGTAACTTCAAACACGCACGCCATGTGGCGCGTAGCTTTCGAGGGTTTAGGGCATGGCTCCATCTGGGTTAATGGCCATAATTTGGGCAGGTATCCCGAAAAGGTCCCGGTGAACAGCCTTTATATTCCTGAATGCTGGCTTGTTAAAGGTGCCAACAGCCTGGTTATATATGATGAGGATGGCAACAGGCCTGATAAGGTAAAGATAGTGGCTGAGAGAGCGGCAAGCAGGGATGTAACGGTAATAAAGCTTAAATTATAGCACTGGCAATCTGGGCCGGGGCTCAGTATGACACTTAACGCGCCAAGTTAAGCGTTAACACTTGAATGGGCGGCGGGGATGCATCTGCACATTTGCATATCTGCACATTCGCACATTTGTTACCCTTCCTTATTTTATGTTAACGTATGTTAACAGATCAGTGCAATTGCTTTTAATGAGATTATTTTTATCCTAAGCAATTAAAATCATGAAAAAGAAACTCAAAACGGTATTCCTCCTCATTGTGCTATCGCTTGCCGGGATTATCATATTCCAGGGATACTGGACCTTTAATGCCTACAGAGTAAATAAACAAAAATTTGACAGTAATATTGATACCATAATGCAGCGCGCTATAGAAGACTGCAAAAAGGATTATTTCGATTCCATACGGGTAGTGTTACTAAAGCATCTTTCACCCAAGGTAATGACAATCATTGTTGATACCATTCCCGGTAAAGACACAGTGAATTCAGAATATAACATTTGGTTTTTAAGCAAGAATATGCCATTGCCTAATGGTTTCAATCCGAAAGATTATCGTGTTGTACATGTTACTGAGCCAGGTTATGGCCCCAAAATATCTAAACCAAGAATCAATGCACATAGTACCAAATTAGGGGCTAAAAGCGATTATAATATGACGTTCAAATTAAATACAGCAAAATCATCTCCAAAACCACCTGCTAATGATTCATCAATACTATTCTTTGCTTTCACTCCATACCATACCAGTAAATCACAACTGAATTTATATCGAAAAAAAATAAATCATAAAGCCAGTTTAGCGGAAGTGCTTACTGAAATGTCTTTTTACGAACCGGAGTTGATACATGGGCAATTAAACAGTTTCTTAATGGATGATTACTTTAACTACTTTAGAAAAATAATCACCAAATCCTTTAAGTCGCAGCATGACGATAGTTTGATTGTCCATAATGTTAAAGCCTATTATGCGGCGGTGACTAAACGGTACATCCGCTCCGATAGTGTAAATCTCTCGTATCATTTAAAAAAAGAGCTTGACAGGGAAAAGATCCGTGCAGATTTTAAGGTAAAATTTTCACCTGAGTCAACCCCACCCGGAAAACCAAACCTGCATTATAGTGAAACCAATGAATATAGCTATAAATATCATGGGGATGCGCCGTTTAATGATAACGGTATTAAATTTTTTGTACGGGCAACCTGCAGTAATTCTCAATACGCTGTATTAAAAAGCATGTTAATAACACTATTACTTTCTTTGCTGCTTATAATGTTAACCATCTATTGCTTTTTATTTGTCACCCGCACTATATTAGAACAAAAAAAACTGGCCGACCTGAAAGATGACTTCATCAATAACATGACCCATGAGTTAAAAACTCCTATTGCTACCATAACGGTTGCCATCGAAGGGCTGCAAAAGTTTAACGCGTTAAATGATCCTGAAAAAACAAAGCGCTACCTGCAAACTTCGCGCGAGGAACTGAACCGCCTGAACCAACTGGTAAGCAAGGTATTGAATGTGGCAACGTTTGAGAATAAGCAGATCATACTTGCGAAAGAAGTTATAAATGTTGATGAATTGCTTACCGAAATAATCGCATCCGAAAAATCAAAAACAAACAAAACAGTAAATATCAGCTATGCGAATAAGGATAATGTAGAAACAATAATTGCCGACAGGTTCCATTTCAGGAATGTGTTGGTTAATTTGGTTGATAATGCTATTAAGTATTCGGGCGAACCCGCCGATATTACCATAACTTTAATCAAAAGTGGTAATAATGTACTGTTTTCAGTTAAGGATAATGGCATAGGTATCCCGCCCGAGCATATCAGCCAGGTATTTGATAAATTTCACCGGGTGCCTACCGGTAATATTCATAATGTAAAAGGAACCGGGTTGGGGTTAAGCTATGTTAAGTATATTGTGGAGGCGCATGGTGGTAGTGTTAGCGTAAAAAGCCAGATAAATACAGGCAGTGAATTTATTGTTACCTTACCTTTAACCAATATATAAATAGTATGTCATTTCGAGCGGTAACGAGAAAACTATACACGGATATGTGGAACCGGGCTTGCATGTGTATAGATTTCTCACTACGTTCGAAATGACACACGTTTTTTTTAACAAATGGATAAGAAAATACGCGTATTATTAGCCGAAGACGAAATCGCGCTGGCGCATATTGTGCGCGAAAGCCTGGAGCAGGAGAATTTTGAGGTGATACTATGCGCCAACGGCGAACAGGCTCTGCAAAAATACGCCCAGCATAAGCCCGATATATTGGCGCTTGATATAATGATGCCCAAAATGGACGGTTTTGCAGCAGCGAAAAAAATACGCGAAACCGACCGCACTACCCCCATTATATTTTTAACCGCCCGCTCGCAGTCAAAAGATGTGGTAGCAGGCTTTGAATCGGGCGCGAATGACTATTTGAAAAAGCCTTTTAGTGTGGAGGAGTTAATTATCAGGATAAAGGTATTATTAAGTGATAACCGGTTGCTTGACCGGCCAAAAACCAGGGTTATAACCGAGAACTTTCAAATTGGCAATCTTACTTTCAGCCCTCATAAAAATAATATTCAGCAGGGTGTTAATAGCTGGCAGTTAACTGCCCGCGAAAGTGAGCTCCTTAAAGCCTTATGCCAACATCAACAGGAAATAATACCCCGTCAAAAACTCCTTAAAGAAATTTGGGGCGATGATAGCTTTTTTAATGCCCGAAGCCTGGATGTGTTTATTACCAAGCTGCGCAAACATTTGCAGCCCGACCCTGATGTACAAATTATTAACGTACGCGGGATTGGATATAAACTGGTTTGGTAATATTATTAACCCACACTTTATTGCTTAGAGCTATTAGTTGTACGTAATATTTTCTTTTACGAAATATTTTAACGATTATTTAATATTACAATATTGTTTATTAGCTATATTTGAATCAGCGATATATAAATCAAATATCCCCGGTTTGTATTTATGGTAGTAACGTTGCAGGATAAAACTCCTAAAAAAAACATTCAAAAAACTTATCCGGTTTGTTTTTGGTGCAAACGAAAAATGGATATAAGAATAACACGCGGGGTAATTGTTAAATCCTTTTTTTTCTGGCTACCTTTAAGAAGATATAAGTGTTCGGGTTGCGGGCGCAAGCGTTATATTCTTGCCGGCAACTAAAACGATTTAAGCTGCTGCATTTCCAAAAGTTTTTTATCCAGATCGGCAATATGCTTTTTTGAGCCGGTTACCAAAATGCTTGCTTTCAAACAATCTTCCCTTTTATTTACTTGCCGGCGGATAGATTTAAGAGAATGCGTTTTAACTATACTTTCAACCAGCACCAGGTTATCATAGTCGGCAGTGATAAAAACCAGCTCGTATAATTTATCGTGATGTTTATTATCAATATATCGCTCTAACAGCGAAAAAAGCAATAAAACCAGCAGCGTGATTACCGTTGAGGTTAAAGCCAGCGGATAATCGCCGGCGCCCGATGCCATGCCAATAGCCGCCGCCACCCATATTACGGCTGCTGTGGTAAGGCCGCTTACCCCTATATTATCTTTAAAAACAACACCCGCGCCTATAAAGCCAATGCCTGTTATTACATTGATATTAACCCCCAGCCCGGCCTCCTGCGCCACCATAGTAAACAATGCCGACCCCAGCGAGATCAATATAATAGTGCGGAACCCCGCGGTTTTGTTTTTATACTGGCGCTCCAAACCCAGCAAACCACCGCAAAAAACAGCAAAGCCTATTTTTAAAAGCTCATCATTGGTTATTTGAAATTGTAAAGGCAAGTTCATGGCTTTAATGGGTGATTAGCTATAGATAAAATTAAAATATCTTTCCAGGGTTTAATATACCATTTTTATCAAATACGTGTTTAATGCCCCGCCATAGCTCAAAATGCGCGGAGGTGTATTTTATAGGCATAAAATCCTTTTGTACCAAACCAATACCATGCTCGCCTGATAGCGTACCGCCCAAAGCTACGGTAAGCTCAAATATCTCATGGATACCATCCTTTAGCTTGGTGTTCCAGTCCTCGTCGCTCATGTGCGCCTTTATAATGTTTACATGCAGGTTGCCATCACCCGCGTGTCCATAGCAAACCGACTCAAAACCATATTTTACGCCCGCATCCTTTATGCCTTTTATTAATTGCGGTAAAGCGGCGCGTGGTACAACGGTATCTTCCTCCTTATATATAGAATTTGATTTTACCGATACCGCCATCGTGCGCCTGATGCGCCATAGTTCTTCTTTCTGCGCGGCCGAATCGGCAAACAGCACATCATTACAGCCAAACTCCTCAAAAACCAGGTTTATCTTTTCGCAATCAGCAAATATTACATCCTGGTTTGTACCGTCAACTTCTATTAATAAAAAGGCCGCCGCGTCCTCTTTCAGGTCAAAAATTATTCCATCGTTTTCAATTACCCACTCTACTCCCCTGCGTTCCATAAACTCCAGCGCGGATGGAACAATACCGGCCCTGAAAATTGCTGATACCGCCGCGCAGGCTGCTTCGTTTGAAGCAAACGAGGCCATCATCAGGGCATCAGTTGTTGGCGCGGGGATGAGTTTAACCACAATTTTTGTAATTATCCCCAATGTACCTTCCGAACCGATCATCAACTGCGTTAAATTATAGCCCGATGCATATTTAAGCGTATTGGCGCCTGTCCATATAATTTCGCCTGATGGTAAAACGACTTCCAGGTTCAATACATACTCGCGTATGGTGCCATATTTAACAACCCTTGGCCCGCCAGACCCATGCGATACGTTGCCGCCAATAAAGCAGCTGCCCTTACTTGCCGGGTCAATAGGGTACAGTAAACCTTTTGCGGCCACAGTATCCATAAACTCTTCAGTAATAACGCCCGGCTCAACAGTAGCCTGCAGGTTTTGCTCGTCTATATCCAGTATTTTATTAAAGCGCTCCATCGCTATTAGCAAGCCGCCCATTACAGGCAAAGCGCCGCCGCTTAAACCCGTACCCCCGCCCCGCGGCGTTACCGGAATCAAATGTTCATTACATAGTTTTAATAATGCCGAAACTTCCTGCGGCGATTTTGGCCTGGCAACAACTTCGGGGTAATAGTGCAGGTCTTCGGTTTCATCATGGCTGTATTTTTCCAGGTCGGTATGCGCGGTTATTACGGCATCATCGCCAACAACCTGTTTAATTGCAGCCAGTACATCTGCGGTTATTTTATTATAGGTCATACAAGAATTTAAAAATCTAAAACTATGGAATTATGCAGTATAATTAATTTTTATATGTATAATTAGCTCATAAATTTTATCCAAATTAAATGAAAAAATTGCTGCTATCCGTTTTTGCCTGCGATCCGTCCATGGGGTCGGAAGATGGTAACGGATGGAACTGGGCAGTAGGTATGGCCGGTAAAGGCTATGAGGTTCATTGCCTCACGCGAAGTGTGAACCAAAAGGGCATTGAAAGCTTCGCTAAACCACAAAATGTAACTTTTCATTATATCCAAATGCCGCCGGGCAGCGAAAAACTGTTTCATAGCGGGGCGGGTATTTATTTGTATTATATGCTATGGCAATGGCTGGCCTATAAAAAAGGAAAGCGCCTGCACAAAAAACTAAAGTTTGATTTGGCCCACCATGCTACCTGGGGCAGTCTGCAAATGGGATCGTTTTTATATAAATTGAATATTCCGTTCATATTCGGTCCTGCCGGTGGCGGTCAGAAAGCGCCCGAAGCTTTTAAAAGCTACTTTTATGATCATTGGGCATCCGAAGTTAAACGTGAAAAGGTTAGCGACCTGCTGGTTAAATATAACCCCGCCTGCAAGGATATGCTTAAAAGGGCGCACGCTGTTTTAACGTCAAACCCCGAAACAATGGCTTTGGCCATATCGGCGGGGGCAAAAAACTGCTACCTCTCGTTTGACACCGCGTTACCCGAAAGCTTTTATCCGGAAAAGCTCCAGGTAAAATCGCCGAAAAAAGACAGGTTAAAACTATTATGGGTGGGTCGGTTTATGCCCCGGAAAGCTACCCTGCTGGTACTGGAAGTAATGGAAAAACTAAAAGATCACCCCGGCATTACGCTTACGGTAGTTGGGCACGGCGAAATGCAGGAACCGATAGAAAACTATATAAAGGAACATGCTTTAAACAATACGGTGACCCTTACCGGTAAGGTTACTTTTGAAGAGGTACGCTCCTACTATAATTCGCATGATGTGTTTTTTTTTACCTCGCTGCGCGATTCGAACGGTGTTCAGCTGATGGAGGCTATGGCCTTTGGGATGCCGGTTATTACGCTTAACCTGCATGGGCAGGCGGTAGTGGTGGATGACAATACAGGCATACGCTGTAGCGTAACGTCGCCCGAAATTACCGTGCAGGAATTAAAGGAAGCTGTATTGGAGCTGTATCACAACCCCGATAAAGTTAGCCGCATGAGCGTGGCGGCGGCACAATTTGCCGAAAAACAAAAATGGCCCGAAAAGATCGATGATACGGTGAAGAACTATTACCCTGTTTGATGATTAACATGCCAAAGCCTATTTTATTAGAATGAGGAACTTTATCCTTGTTGGTGGTATCAAAGCTACTTGTCATTCTGAGCATAGCGAAGAATCTTGTACTCGCGATAAGTAGCATTTACCTGTCCATTGTATAAGATTCTTCGCTAGCGCTCAGAATGACAAGATTAATTTATGTTGTTTTATTCTCCCTGATATAGGCACTGATAAAAAGCTATTACTCTTTTTGATAGTTTAGTACAACTGCAGAATACACAACCTTACCACCCATTGGAGGGTTTAACTTTTTAACAGTTACCTGTAATGTATCAACAAAAGCATATTGGCGTTTTATTTCATCAATAATTGCCTGTGCTACGGTTTCTAATAATTTGCGGGGCTGTTTCATTACTTCGCAGGCTATTTCGTAAAGCTGCTCGTAATTTATGGTGTTATGCAGTTCATCGTCGCCAATATGGGCGGTGGGTGAAAACCCTGCTTCAATATCCACAACAAAACAACTCCCTAATTTCTGTTCTTCGGGATAAAACCCGTGATACGCGAAAAAATCGGCTCCATGTAATGCTACAATCATGGGGTAAAATTAAATTTTTTAGTTGATTTCTCTCCTAAATAGCGATGGGTTTAAAACCCATCGCTATTGAATTTCACCTATATTTGTTTATAAACACAATTACGCATGTCAAAAACCGATCTTTTCGAATCACCGGATTATTACCAACTGGATGAACTGTTAACTGATGAGCATAAGCTGGTACGCAAAAGTGTGCGCGACTGGGTAAAAAAAGAGGTAAGCCCCATTATTGAGGATTATGCGCAAAAGGCCGAATTCACCAAACAATTATTAAAAGGCCTGGCAGAGATAGGCGCATTTGGCCCAACCTTCCCTGTTAAATACGGCGGGCTGGGATTAGATTATATGGCTTATGGGCTTATTATGCAGGAAATTGAAAGGGGTGACTCTGGCGTACGTTCTACCGCGTCGGTACAGGGATCATTGGTGATGTATCCTATCTATGCTTACGGATCGGAAGAGCAGCGGCTTAAATATCTGCCTAAACTGGCATCAGGCGAGTTGATGGGTTGTTTTGGGCTAACTGAACCCGATCATGGCTCCGATCCCGGTGGCATGACCACGAATTTTAAAGACGAAGGCGATCATTACCTGCTAAACGGGGCAAAAATGTGGATATCAAACGCGCCATTTGCCGATATAGCTATTGTTTGGGCCAAAAACGAACAGGGGAAAATACAGGGATTGATTGCGGAGCGGGGCATGGCCGGTTTTTCAACGCCCGAGACCCATAATAAATGGTCGCTGCGAGCTTCGGCGACCGGCGAGCTGGTATTTGATAACGTAAAAGTGCCTAAAGAAAATTTACTGCCTAATGTATCGGGACTAAAAGGGCCACTTGGCTGCCTTAACCAGGCGCGCTACGGCATAGCCTGGGGTGCAATCGGCGCGGCTATGGATTGTTACGATACAGCCCTGCGTTATGCCAAAGAACGCAAACAATTTGGCAGGCCAATTGCTTCTTTTCAGCTGCAGCAAAAAAAGCTGGCCGAAATGATAACCGAAATTACTAAGGCGCAATTACTGGTTTGGCGCCTTGCTGTGTTAAAGAATGATAACCGTGCCACGCCCGCGCAAATATCAATGGCGAAACGCAACAGTGTGGAAACGGCCATAAACATAGCACGCGAAGCACGGCAAATACTGGGCGGCATGGGAATAACGGGCGAATACCCCATAATGCGGCACATGATGAACCTTGAATCGGTAATTACGTATGAGGGTACGCATGATATACATTTGCTGATAACCGGGATGGATATAACGGGTGAGGATGGTTTTAAATAATAAAGCATTTGCTTAGGTTAAGTATACTTGTCACTACTATATTTGTTAACCTGTAACTGTACTGCATTGATCTGCCGAAAAACCAATTCTGCTCATAAAATTTTCACGCATAATTTGTGGCTGGTATTTTTTTTGGCGATACTCATTTCCTGCAAACAAAAAAACACGCAGGCTGCAGGGCAATCTAAAGAACTTAAACAGTTACTTGACCGGTTTGACACACTTGTTACCACCCACCACGCGGCTGCCGGGTTGCGGATGCTCGATTCAATCACAAAACATTCAAATAATCTTCCCCTTGAAGATAAATACCTTGTTTACGGGTATCGCTATGTTTATTATCATAAAACCATAGGCAATGACAGGAAAGCCCTGTTGTATGCCGATACCATGTTATCCATAGCCAACCAAAGTATTAGCCATGAGCAATTTGTACACCTGTATGTTGATGCCAATTTTGCCTTGGGCGATTCTTATTTCTCGCTACAGCAATATAATGATGCCTATCAGCATCTTTTCCAGGGGTATATGGTTGGCAAGAATAACTTAAACAAGGTTGTCCTTTCAGACTATATGTACCGCATGGGTATGATCACCTATAAAATGAGGAACTATAAACTGGCTAAAGATTATTTTATAAAAAGCTATAACTATTACGATATTGTAACAACTGATTTTGTAATTTTTTACCATGTACAGGAGTTGCTGGATAACATCGCCTTAAGCTATAAACATAATAACCAGCCTGATAGCGCTTTACTATATTTTGACAGGTCATTAAATTTCATTAATCAATACGGACCCTATTTTAAAGACAGACCCAAAATGATAGAGATGGCGCGTGGCGTGGTATATGGCAACAAGGCAGAAATTTACATTTTACAAAAAGACTATCTGCAAGCAACATATCTGTTAAAAAAGAGTATTCAGATCAATCTGCAAAAAGATTATGATAATAATGATGCCGAGTCGGGCGAAATAAAGCTGGCCCGTATTTATGATGAGCAGCATAATGATAGTGAATTATTTAAGCTGTTAAACGCAATTGGTGTTCAGCTTAAAACCATCAAAAATACGGATGTTGAAGCCGATTGGAACCAGTTGATGAGCCAGTATTACCTCCGTAAAAACAATCTGCCCAAAGCCTATAACTATTTGCAGGCTTATAATACCGTTAAGGATTCGAATATTAAAAAACTTAATTTATTAAGGGAGAATGATATCAACAAGCAATTTGACAGCTATGAAAAACAACAGCAAATTGAAAAGTTAAGCAGCAACAATAAAATACAGCGGATCTCATTATACGTAATAGTAGTTTTTGCGTTAATGGCGCTAATTATTATACTATTGGTATACCGCAACTGGAAAAGATCGAAAAAAGATGTATTAACTGTTAACTTGTTGAACAAACAGATTAACGAACAAAACGCGGTATTGGAACAAGCATTAAACGAGCTAAAAATAAACAGCCAGGAAAAGGACCGCATATTACGTACCGTAGCCCATGACCTGCGTAACCCGATAGGCGGTATAGCATCATTAACTAATTTAATGGCCGATGATGAATATACGGATGAGCAAAGAGAATTGATCAATTTAGTAAGAGAAACATCTTATAATTCTTTGGAACTGATCAATGAAATACTGGAAGCGACAAACATTGCTTCCATAGAGCTGAATTTAGAACAGGTAGAGATCAACTCGCTGGCTAATAACAGCGTTGAGCTATTGCGTTTTAAAGCTTCGGAAAAAGATCAGCAAATAATTTTTGAACCTTTAAGCCAACCCCAGGATCTGTACATCAGCCGTGAGAAAATATGGCGGGTAATCAGCAATCTCATCAGCAATGCTATTAAATTCAGCCCGGCGGGGACGTCCATTTTTGTAAAGATCGAAAAACAAACCGACGATGTTGTTATCTCGGTAAAAGATAGCGGCATCGGCATACCCGAAAAATTAAAAGACCAGGTTTTTAACATGTTTACCAGCGCACAAAGGCCGGGCACGGCAGGCGAAAAGTCGTTCGGGCTGGGTTTATCAATCTGTAAACAGATCATGGAGAAATCGCACGGAAAGATCTGGTTCGAGAGTAATGTTAAAACGGGCACAACCTTTTATATAAGCCTCCCGCTGCAACAGGCCTGAGCTATTTCAGCAACTCGGCATACCACTGTCCTGATGCTTTAACAATGCGTTGCTGGGTTTCAAAATCAACATATATAATACCGAAACGGGGGTTATAACCTTCGGCCCATTCAAAATTATCGGTGAGTGTCCATATAAAATAGCCGCTTACCTTACAGCCCTCGTCTTTAGCTTTTAAAACCTGCTGCAAATAGTTTTGTAAATAGGCAACGCGCTGCGGGTCGTCAACCTTTCCTTCGGTAACATCATCCGGGAAAGCCGCGCCGCTTTCGGTAAGGTATATTTTTTTTATCTGCGGATATTTTTCGTACTTCTTTAAAATATGATAGATGGATGCCGGGTACACCTCCCACCCCATAGCGGTTACAGGCACCTGCCTTTTCTCGGCTTTTACCAGGCTGGCTTGTATATATGGGGTAAAAAAGGAGTATTTTACAATTTCGCGTGTGTAGTTTTGTAATCCTATAAAATCAAAATCAAACTGTAATTTATCTTCGTCGCCCGGTAAAATATATTTTTCCATCCCCTTTAAAACCGAAAGTTCGGCAGGATAGCCTAACCCCAATACCGGCTCAATAAATAAACGATTAAGCAAGGCGTCCACACGGATGGCAGCAGCAATATCCTTAGGCTTATCAGAATATGGTTCAATATACGAGCATGAAAAGGTAGTGCCAATATCAGCAAGCGGCAAAACGCTGCGCAATACCCTGCCACCCTCAGCCATACTCAAAACAGCATGATGAATAGCGGGCAGAAAGTTTTTAATACCGCTTCGGCCCGGCGCGTGTATGCCAAAAAAATAACCCGCGCCGGTAAACACGGCGGGCTCGTTCATTACCATCCAATGCTTTACGCGGTCGCCAAATGCATTTGCACAAACGGCAACATATTCTGCAAACCAGTCAACAATAGCCCTGTTAATCCAGCCGCCCTGTAACTCAAGGGCATGGGGCAGGTCCCAGTGATATAAAGTAAGCCACGGCTCCACGCCTTGTTGCAAACAATAATCAATAACACGGTTATAAAAGTCAATACCGGCTTGGTTAACTGCGCCTGTACCATTAGGTAAAATGCGCGCCCATGCGATAGAGAACCTGAAATTAGGAATATTTAATTGTTTTATAAGGTCGATATCCGCTTCATAGCGGTTATAAAAATCGGTAGCTGTGTAATGATGATGGTTGTTCTTTATTTTGCCTTTGCTGGTAGTAAAAACATCCCATATTGATTCGCCCTTGCCTTCAGCATCATGCGCGCCCTCAATCTGGACAGCCGCTGTTGACACACCCCAGGTAAAGTCATCGCCGAAAAGTTGTTTGGTAAAAGGTGTATCCTGAATGATAGATTTCATTAAATTGAGCTACGCAACGCCCAAATTGTGTATTATAATTGTATAAACGAAAAGTTTATTAAAATAAACTTAGTGAATAAAAGACGAGCGCATACTTTTCAGGATCATCCACTCACGCATACTGTTAAATAAATTGATCAGATATTTCATAACCATCATTTTTAATTCAATACTAAGGTAAGCAGCCTATATATGCTTATGATGAGGTTAATATTATGTTATTGTTAAGGGATGTGCAAATATGCGAATATGCAGATGTGCAGATTTTTTAATTTATTTACCATTGTTGAATGTTAAGTTTTAGTTACCCGCACATCCACACATTTGCACATCTGCATATTTGCACATTCGCACATCTGCAAATTATTTGTACATTGCTATTTAAAATTTAAGGCAATGAACAAGCACCATTACTGGCCCTTACTGGCAATTATAACCTTACTAAGCTCATGTATGAACAAGAGTAATAAACAGGCAGAAAGTTTTTCGGCCGATAATCCGTTTTATAAAGCAAGCAGCCTGCCCTATGAAGCGCCTGCTTTCGATAAAATAAAAAACGCCGATTTTAAACCCGCCTTTGATGAAGGCATGAAACAGCAACTGGATGAAGCACAGAAAATTGCTGATAATACAGAAGCCCCCACTTTCGACAACACCTTAGTGGCACTTGAAAAATCGGGCGTACTGTTAATGCGCGTTGGCAATATATTTAACCTGCTCACCGGCGCCAATACCAACCCCGAATTACAAAAATTGCAGGAAGAAGTAGCGCCAAAGCTATCGGCTGTTCATGATTCTATTTATCTTAATTCAAAGCTGTTTAAACGGGTTGAAGCCCTTAACAGCAATCTTACTAACCTTAAGCTTGATCCGGAATCGTACCGTTTGGTAACGTATTATTATCAGCAGTTTGTGTTGGCCGGGGCAAAACTATCAGACACCAGCAAGGCAACGCTTAAAAAATTAAACGGCGAAGAAGCAACCCTGAGCGCTAAATTCACCAATCAGCTACTGGCTGCGGCCAAGGCGGGGGGCGTTGTGGTAAGTGATAAAGCACAGTTAGCCGGCCTGGCGCAAAATGACATTGACGCGTTGGCGCAAAATGCCAAAACCAATAAGCTGGATGGAAAATGGTTGATATCATTACAAAACACTACCCAGCAACCTTTACTGCAATCGCTCACCGACCGTAGTTTGCGCGAAAAATTGTTTAACGCGTCATGGACAAGGGCCGAAAAAAGCGATACCAACGATACACGTAAAACCATAGTGCGCATAGCGCAGATACGTGCGGATAAGGCAAAGCTGGTAGGGTACCCTAACTACGCTGCATGGAAACTGCAGGACCAGATGGCTAAAACACCCGAAGCCGTTAACCAGTTTTTAGATAAGCTGGTGCCTGCCACAACGGCTAAAGCAAAAGCCGAAGCTACTGATATTCAAAAACTGATAGACCAGCAAAAAGGCGGATTCCAGCTACAGCCCGGAGACTGGAATTTTTATGCGGAGCAGTTGCGTAAACAACGGTATAACCTGGATGATAATGAAACCAAACCCTATTTTGAACTGAATAACGTATTGCAAAACGGCGTATTTTATGCCGCTACCCAGCTATACGGCATCACCTTTAAAGAGCGCCATGACCTGCCGGTTTACCAAAGCGATGTGCGGGTGTTTGAGGTGTTTGATAAGGACGGAAGCACACTCGGCCTGTTTTATTGCGATTATTTTAAACGCGATAATAAATCGGGCGGCGCATGGATGGACAATATGGTTGGGCAATCAAAATTGCTGGGGTCAAAACCGGTTATTTACAATGTTTGCAACTTTACCAAGCCCGCCGCCGGCCAACCCGCTTTGATAAGCTTTTCGGATGTAACTACTATGTTCCACGAGTTTGGACACGCGCTGCATGGTTTGTTTGCCAATCAGCAATATATCAGCCTGGCATCGCCAAATACAGCGCGCGATTTTGTGGAGTTCCCGTCGCAGTTTAATGAACATTGGGCTTTATATCCGCAAATATTAAAACATTATGCTGTACACTATCAAACCAAAGCTGTTATACCGCAAACGCTGATAGATAAGATCAAAAAAGCATCAACCTTTAACCAGGGATATGCCTTTACCGAAATATTAGCCGCTGCCGATCTGGATATGCAATGGCATACACTTGCTCCCGGCAGTTCCCTGCAGGATGTGGATAAATTTGAATTGGCCGCTTTGCAAAAAACACACCTTTACCTGCCACAGGTACCAACCCGTTACCGCTCCAGCTATTTTTTACATATATGGAGCAATGGGTATGCCGCGGGCTATTACGCCTACGTGTGGACAGAAATGCTTGACGATGATGCCTACGCCTGGTTTGAAGAACATGGGGGCCTTACACGGGCAAACGGCCAGCGTTTCCGCGATATGATATTATCAAGGGGTAATACTATTGAATATGGTAAAATGTTCAGCGATTTCAGGGGGCACGCGCCCGATATTAAACCTATGCTTAAAAACAGGGGCCTGCTGTAGCACCAAATAATACTTACATATTTTTTTAAAGCCGGCTAACGCCGGCTTTTTCTTTTTGCTAATTAATATACTAATCTGCTCACTTTAATGTTAATTTTGAAGCCATGTTTACCTCATCCAAACACATGAAAAAATTATTAGTAGCAGTATTCTCGGTAGCATTATTAAGTGCCTGTAGTGATCAAAAAAAACAGGAAAAAGCGGTTTTAGATGATATTATTAAAACCCACGACCAAATAATGGGCAATGACGAACATTTGATGCAAAATAAAATGAAGCTGGATACCCTGTCATCTGATAAATCTACCGCGTATACACCCGGGCAAAAAGCAGCCATGAAAATATTAATCCTGAAATTGACCAATGCTGATGAAACGATGGAAAAATGGATGCAGAAATTTGATCCGGAGCAAAAGGAAAAATCGCATGATGAGGTGATGGCTTACTTGAATGATCAGAAAAAGCAGGTATCACATGTCGATTCAGTAGTAGCTGCAGCCATACATGATTCGGATGATTTATTAGGACATCTTAAAAAACAATAATGAAGAAAATTATAAGTACCGCCATTATCGTTGTTGTGTTATTTAATGCCTGTAAATTCAATACGCAAAAAACACTGCCTATTTTTGGTAACCATAGTCCTGTTACCAAAACGGTAGATGGTAAAACGGTAACCGATACCGTTTACCAAACCATACCACCTTTCAGGTTTATTAACCAATATGGCGACAGTATCACCAACAAAAATATGAACGGCAATATTTATGTGGCCGACTTTTTTTTCACTTCCTGCCCCTCTATATGCCCTATAATGCAGCGTAATATGCTTACTGTGTATAACGAGTTTAAAAACACCCCTGATGTTAAAATACTATCTTACACCATCGACCCTAAATATGATAGTGTAGCAGTATTGAAAAAATATGCCGATAAGCTGGGCATAAGCGGTAAAACCTGGTTGTTTTTACAAGGTAAGAAAGAAGAGACTTTCTCGCTGGCCACCAGCTATATGGTAAGCAAGCCTCAGGAGAATGCCAAACAACCGCCCACTCACGATGGGCTTTTTATACTGGTAGATAAACAAAAACGCATACGCGGATCATACGATGGCACCGACCCTAAACAAGTGGACCAGCTTGTAAACGATATTAAAACGTTAAAAACCGAACCCGATCAGAAATGAAATTAAAGGTGGTTGGCGGGATTAGTTTGCTCATACTGGTGTTGTTTTACTCCTGTCAAAGCGAAGATGAACTGGAGTTTAGCCGCTATTATTCTGCCGGAAGTGTTATTTATCAAAACAAATGTCAAAACTGCCACGGCGCTAACGGGCAGGGCTTGCAGGCTTTGATACCGCCGCTAACTGATTCAGTTTATCTTAAGGCCAATAAAGCAGTCCTGGCCTGCATGATTAAAAACGGACTAAAAGGCAAGATAGTGTTAGCCAACAAATCATTCGAAGGTGAAATGCCTGCAAACGACTTCGCCCCTGTTGATATTGCCGAGGTGTTAACTTATATAACCAATTCGTTCGGCAATAAAATGAGCACTATAAACTCGCAGCAGGTGGGTGATGATTTTAAA
>Ga0206923_1086_pt1 | contig 21535 bp, 27 predicted proteins | sample Alteio_BWOrgHeat_64_FD_152961 | JGI IMG/M metagenome (GOLD analysis project Ga0206923, IMG submission 152961) | Enriched cells from forest soil in Barre Woods Harvard Forest LTER site, Petersham, Massachusetts, United States -... | ecosystem: Environmental > Terrestrial > Soil > Temperate forest >...
TATACCTTACTTTGTTTATTATTGCAATTAAATGGCGACAGACGAAGGTATAGTAAAACGATTAAAAATAATTGTTAAAGAGCATGGCGGCCAGTTGGCGCTTGCAGGCGCTATTGGTGTTGACCAGGGCTTTATAAGCAAGGTAATTAATAAAAAGCAGGAGGTAAGCTATTACCTTATACGTAAACTTTGCTTTCAGCTTAAGTATTCTCCCGAATGGCTCATATTGGGTTCGGGCGAAAAAAAAATAAATAAACCCGAAACAGCCAAATTGATAACCGAGATACAGATGATGCGCACAGAACTTGATATTTTACACGCCCGTATGCGTGCCTTTGAAATAGAGCTGGCTGAGGTAAAACAACACCCCACCTCCGAACAGAAAAAGACGGGATAACTATAATCAGGTTTTAGTGCATATTAATTAAAATGGCTTCCAAAGCATCACTGGCATTTTTGCAGCGGTTTACAGCATTCTCTAATGATGATAGTATTTCCCTGTATTTGATAAGATGTATAGGGTCTTTTTCATTGGCAAATAACTCAGCAACGGCATGATAGTAGATATGATCAGATTGACGCTCATAATCTTTTATCAACTTGCATGATGCCGAGGCAAGCTCCACCTTATTTGGTACCCTTAATAAATTAACCGCTTTTTCTATTTCCAGGCTCGCCTTTTCTATCAATGCCGCTATTTCCTTAAATGGGGTAACAAACTCATTTATATTATATAAATACATTCTTCCGCTTGCTTCGTGTACGGTATCGGCCACATCATCTATGCATGAGGCCAAAACATGTATGTTGCCACGATTGATGGGGGTAAATATTACTTTATCAAGTGCAAGATAAATCTTATGGGTTATATCATCCCCTGCGTTTTCCAGTTTATCTATGTGCTTAAAAATAGCTTCCCTATCCGCAGCATCATCTGTATTTACAGCGGTTACCAGCAAGCCGGCCATAACTGCCGCGTTTTTAGCACCCTCATCAAATAAATTGTAAAATAATGACCTATTTGAGAAATAATTGCGGAATAACCAGCCCATGAATACACCTTTTTAAAGCGCTAAAAATAGCATCCCCGTGTTAACATAATATTAAATGAATATGATGCTATGTTAATTATTCGTTATCAACTTATAAGCTGCTATTTTTTTATATAATTTATTGATAATAAACTAATTAATGTGTTTTGTAATGACAATATGTAGTTAAAAAGTGTACTATTTAAGGTGCCGTCATCCTAAAATTATGTTTAAATAATATTATCAAATGTTAATCATTCCTTAACATTTAGATAATGCTGGGTACGCACTTTTGAGGCAAAATTTATTTAACCCTATTTCAATTATGAAAAAAACGTTTACAAAACTTTTTAGTACAGCCTTACTAATGGCTTTAGTGCTAACAGGCTTTAATATTAAAGCCCAAACAACTCTTGCTTCAGTTACAACATTAAATAAAAAAGCTGACGCGAAGGCGGATTCTGCCGCTACATCGTCTGATAAAAAAACCGATGTATCAGCCAATGTAAAACCTGCGGCTAAAATAGCTGATGCTCCTGCATGGACACCGGTTAGAAGGTTATGGGGTTACGCTTTTGGTGATTTGTACTTTAATGCACATGCTGATGCAACCAACAGAGGTCCTGAAACCATGTATAACGGTGTACCTACTTACAGGAATGCTTTCCAATTCCGTCGTTTATACTTAGGTTATGACTATGATATTAATGAAAAATTTACTGCCGAAGTATTATTATCAAGCGAGCCAAATGCAAACACAGGTGTTAATGGTACTACTTCAATACAAAATGGTGACAACCTTGTTGACGGTAAAATGGCTTTCTGGATTAAAAACTTTAATATCCGCGTAAGAAACCTTTTTACAGGAACTGACCTGGTAGTTGGTGAAATGTCAACTCCCGGTTTCGCTTTAAATGAGCCTGGTACTAACGCGCCAACTTCACTTGCAGAAGCTACCTGGGGTAATCGTTTCATTGAAAAAACTATTACCGATATGCACAAAAACAACTCATACGACGTAGGTGCTGCTTTACAAGGTACTTTTGACCCTGCTACTAAAAACTTCGGTTATGTATTTATGGTTGGTAACAACAGTACTTCAAGCTTATTAGCTGCTTCAAACCCTAATACCGGTTTCTACAAAATATTCTATGGTGACCTTTGGGGTAAATTCCTTGAAAAACATTTATATGTTGATTTGTATGCTGATTATGCGCCAACTGCTGCTGCTACTGCTGCTATTGGTGGTCAAAACCACAGCATCAAAAAAATCTTCGCTGCATGGGTTGATCCAAAATTCAGCATAGGTGTTGAAGCTTATACACAAAGTATTAAAAATGGTATAAGTGATGCTGCTAAAAACGTTTCTGATGCAACTGTTAACGGTATCTCTGTTTGGGCTAAAGCTACAGTTGTTAAAGATAAGCTAAGTGTATTTGCCCGTTACGATAGTTACAACCCGGATACTAATTATGATCCGACCCTTACTTATACAGCTAACACCAACTACGGTTCATACACTCCGACTTATAAAGAAACTTTCTGGACAGCAGGTTTAGATTATCTTGCCGGTCCGAAAATTCACTTCTCGCCAAACTTATGGTTAATTGATTATAAAGATCAAAGAGCTTCAACCACTACAGGTTATGTTGCTAACGACCATACTTTAGTGTTGCGTGCAACTTTCTATTACACATTCGGTAAATAAAAATTAACCTTAATTAATTTAAAACCTCAAAATCAATAAATATGAAATTAACTAAAAATTTAAAACTGGCAGTTGTAGCATTAGCGGCATCTTGCTTATCATTAGCTGCTTCGGCACAGGATAATGAGCTGACCGGTGCAGGCAGTACATTCATTAACCCGCTTTTCTCAAAGATATTTGCTGATTATAAAGCGGCGAAAGTAAACTACCAATCAGTTGGTTCAGGTGCAGGTATACAACAATTAACCAGCAAAACCGTTGATTTTGGCGACTCTGACGCTCCTATGAATGATGAGCAAACCAAAGTTACCGGTGGCCCAGGTGCCGTATTGCACATCCCGATGGCATCAGGTGCTGTGGTCGTAACTTACAATATCCCCGGCGTTTCTGCATCTTTAAATTTAACAGGTAAAGACCTCGCTGATATATACTTAGGCAAAGTTACTAAATGGAATAGCCCGGAAATTACAGCAACTAATAAAGGCGTTAATTTACCAGATCTTCCTATAGTAGTTATTCACCGTTCAGAAGGTAGCGGAACCTCTTTCATCTTTACCGACTTCCTTACTAAAGTTAACCCTGAGTGGGCATCAAAAGTTGGTAAAGCTCCTGCCCCTAACTGGCCTGCAGGTTTAGGCGGTAAAGGCAGCGAAGGCGTATCTGGCTTGGTTAAACAAACTCCGGGTGCTATCGCTTATGTTGAGTTAGCTTATGCTTTGCAAAATCATATGCCATATGCTAACATCCAAAATAAAAGTGGTAAGTACATAAAACCAACTTTAGAAGCTACTACTTTAGCAAGTAATGTAACTATCCCTGCCGATACAAAAGTTTCAATTACTAACACTGACAACCCTAATGGTTATCCAATTGCAAGCTTTACCTGGGCATTGATCTACAAAGAGCAAAACTATAATGGCCGTACATTAGCTAAAGCAACTGCATTGTTGAAATTATTACAATTCAACATTACTGTTGGGCAAAAAGAATGCGACGCATTAAGCTATGCTAAACTTTCTCCTGCTGCTGTTAAGGCTGCTGAAGCTGTATTGAAATCAGCAACTTTTGGTGGTAAGCCAATTAAGTTCTAAGTAATAAAATAGCTTACAATAAGAAGTCTGAAAGCGGAAAACTAAAAGTGAAGCGAGTGAGCGTAACTTTTAGCTTTCTGCTTTTAGCTTTGTATATTCATACATAGAAAACCTCAGTTTTTGTGGAAAATAAAAGAGCGGAACTATCAGACAAACAATTAAAATGGGAGATCCTTTTTAAGAGATTACTCATTGGGGCCAGCGCTATATTGGTGCTTATAATTATTGGCATATTAATAACGCTGATAAAAGAATCAATGCTTTCTATCAAGACGCTGGGATTCGGCTTCTTGTGGGGAAAGGTTTGGGATCCGGTTCAAAATATCTATGGTGCATATCCATTTTTAGTAGGTACACTGCTTACTTCGTTTACCGCACTTATTATATCGCTGCCGTTTTCATATGCTATCGCGATATATTTAGGCGAATACAATCCTAAAGGGTGGTTATCTGACCTGTTAAAAAATGCTATCGACCTTATTGCGGCCGTACCATCTATTATTTATGGTTTTTGGGGAATATTTGTATTGGTACCGCTGATACGCGTCCTGGAGATGAAATTACATATAATTCCATATGGCATCGGCATATTTACGGCATCATTAATACTGGCCGTAATGATCATCCCATACGGAGCATCATTAGGTATTACGCTAATACGTATGGTGCCATCACCATTAAAAGAAGGCGCGTATGCCCTGGGTGCTACACGTTTTGAGGTGATCCGTAAGATAATCATGCCTTATACAAGGTCGGGTCTTTTTGCAGGTGTTTTACTATCGTTAGGGCGCGCGCTTGGCGAAACTATGGCTGTAACCATGCTGATAGGTAATACCAGCGCTATGCCAACAAGCCTTTTTGCACCGGGAAATACCATGGCCAGCGTTATTGCCAACGAGTTTGTTGAGGCAGATCATGCCGCCTATTTATCGGCGCTTATTGAATTGGGCTTAGTGTTGTTTTTGGTAACAGTAGTAATTAATATGATAGGTAAACGAATAATTACACGCGCAACAAAACATTAATATCATGGAACCAAGAATAGGTATAAGAAATACTAAGAGCATGATCTATAAAGGTGTGATCATATTTTTTGCTTTTGTGATCACTGTTCCGTTAATTATTGTTTTGCTTTATATTATTAAGCAAGGCATAGGCCAGGTAAACTGGAACTTTTTAACCCACATACCCGCACCGGTAGGCGAAAAAGGCGGTGGTATTGTCAATGCTTTAACCGGTAGCTTTATACTGGTTATGGTAGCTTCGGTAATAGCAATACCATTGGGTATATTGGCAGGTATATACCTGAGCGAGAATCCCGGTACCAAGCTTGCTTATTACAGCGGCTTATGTGTAGATATTTTGCAGGCGGTACCTTCAATAGTTGTAGGTATTATTTTTTACCTGTGGCTGGTAAAGCCGTTCCATTCATTTTCGGCTTTATCGGGCGCGGTAGCTTTGGCGGTTATGATGCTTCCGATAGTAATACGATCGACCGAGCAAACCTTGCTGTTATTGCCGCCTTCGTTAAAAGAAGCAGCTTTATCATTAGGTGTACCTTACCACAGGGTAATATTGAAAGTTATTGTACCATGCGGTTTTGCAGGTATATTATCGGGCATAACGCTTTCTATTGCCCGTGTGATAGGCGAGACCGCGCCATTGCTGTTTACGGCATTTGGCAGCTCGTTCTTATCAACTTCGTTATTTAAACCGATGGAAAGTTTGCCACACGTTATATTTACTTACGCCACAAGCCCGTATGACGACCAGCACGACCTGGCATGGGGCGCATCATTTATATTATTAGTATTTGTTTTGACACTGAATATTATCACTAAAGTGATCACAAGAAAATGGAAAATACAATTGTAAAAGCTGAGAATTACAACTCATATTTTGGTGATAATCACGTTGTAAAAGACGTAAATATCAGCATAAACCGTAACGAGGTAATTGCTGTAATGGGCCCATCGGGTTGCGGCAAAACTACTTTCCTGCGCGGCATAAACCGCATGCACGAATTAATACCCGGTGCTACATCGCAAGGTAAAATACTGCTCGACGGCGAAAATGTGTATGATATGAATGCCATATACGTAAGAGCAAAAATTGGTATGGTATTTCAGCGCCCTAACCCTTTCCCAAACCTGAGCATATATGAAAACGTGGTTGCCGGTTACCTGTTAAACGGCATTAAGGTATCAAAAGCTGATAAGGATGTTATAGTTGAAAAATCATTAACCAGCGCCGCTTTGTGGAAGGAAGTGAAGGATTCATTACATAAAAAAGGTACATTCCTTTCAGGCGGGCAGCAGCAGCGTTTATGTATAGCGCGCGCCATTGCCATGCAGCCCGATCTGATTTTATTTGATGAGCCAACCTCGGCGCTCGATCCTATATCTACTTCAAGCGTAGAGGCTTTGTTTCATGAATTAAAGGCAAATTATACGTTAATTATCGTTACGCATAATATGCAGCAGGCCGCACGTGTAAGCGACCGTACAGCGTTTTTTTATATGGGCGAGCTGGTTGAGTTTGATGATACCAAACAAATGTTTACCGCACCAAAAGATCAACGCACACAGAATTATATAACAGGAAGATTTAGCTAAAAGCTAAAAGACCAAAGCAGAAAGCCATTCGCTTTTAGCTTTCAGCCTTTAACTTTCCGCTACTAAACATAACTTAAAGCAGTATAATATGACACCATTAGAAAATGAATTAACCGAGCTTAAAAAGGAACTGATAAGCATGTGGATATTGGTTCAGTCGCAACTGAATAAGGCTAAGGAAGCCATGGTTCAATTTGATAAGGACCTGGCCCGCGAGGTGTTGATAAAAGAGAAACGCGTAAATTCTTTTGAGCTTAAAATTGACCGTGATTGCGAGAATATATTCGCGCTGCATTGCCCCGTTGCTGTGGATCTGCGGTTTTTACTGGCAGCTCTTAAAATAAATACCAACCTGGAGCGTATTGGCGATATTGCCGCCGGTATTGCGCTTTATGTGGTTGAATCGACCGCTAATTTTGATGCTGATACTTTAGAAAAAACCTCTCTGGTGCGTATGTATGACGAGGCGATAAATATCCTGATAGATACCCGCACCGCTTTTGAGAAAGAAGATACCGTACTTGCACGCAGTATTTTTAAGCGTGATGATGTGCTGGATGCCATTAATGATAATGCCCCAAGTGTGGTATCAGATATCATAAAAGCTGATATAAATACTTTGCCCGAAGCGTTATATATCCTGTCTATCATCCGCAAATTAGAGCGGGTAGGCGACCAGGCAAAAAATATTGCCGAGGAGATTATTTTTTATGTAGAAGCCAAGATATTAAAGCACTACGAAAGCGGTAAAAAAGATAATCCCGAAGCCGGAGAATAAGATAATTGATAATGTGATTGGTAAAATCGGGTGGATAGCAATATCCGCCTTTTTTTTGTCATTATGCACACAGCGCGATGAAGTGGTGGTAAAAGTGTCCGTCCGCTTTTAAGTACCGGTGGTATCCGGACATATTTATTTTTTTTTAAACCCTGCTGACATAGGGCTGTCACTACCCCATAGTTTCTTTGTATCAACACAACAAAAAAACCATACAACTATGTCAATAATCGAAATTTTATTAAAGGAAATTGAGCAGGAAGCTCAAACCACACGCAAAATGTTAGCCATCGTTCCAAACGACAAATACGACTGGCAGCCACACCCAAAAAGCATGACCATTAAGCAATTGGCTACCCATATTGCCGAGCTGCCTTCATGGATAACCATGGGCCTTACTACCGATGAGCTCGACTTTGCCGCAAACCCCTACCAGCCTGCTGATATTAATAATACGGCCGACCTGCTGGAGTTTTTCGAAAACTCGTATGCCGATGGCCGTGCGCACCTGCAAGCCACCACCGAAGAAGTATTACAGCAACCCTGGGTATTACGCAACGGCGACTATATCATCCTCAACCAAACCAAGTACGATACCGTGCGCGTATCTATCAGCCAAACCATACACCATAGGGCGCAACTGGGTGTGTTTTTGCGCCTGCTGAATATACCCATCCCCGGCAGCTACGGGCCAAGTGCTGATGAACTGGAGAAAATGAAGCAGTTTGCATAATTGATAAAGGGAGACAGATTTACGAAGTTTTAGAAACTTCGTAAATCTTGACCATTCTAACCTTTACAGCAATGACGGTTTGATAGGCCAATAGTCCAATTTTTACAGCCTAATTATTCCCCAGATACTTCCAAACCGGTATGGCTAATACCGCACCGGCAATGGGCGCTGCCAGGTATACCCAAAGGTGCTCCAAATGCCCGGAAACGATAGCCGGGGCAATGGAACGCGCGGGGTTCATGGATGCTCCGCAAATAGGACCGGCAAACAGGGCTTCCAAACCTACTACCGCGCCAATGGCGAGGCCGGCAAACATACCATGCTCTTTGCTGCCATCAGCAACGTTGAGTATCACCAGCATTAAAAAGAAGGTTAATATCAGCTCCAGTATAAACGATTGGAGTTCGGTACCCGAAGGCATGGTTGCACCCAATAATACATTGCGGGGGAAAAGAAATTTAAGCGTAAAACTTGCCAGTAATGCCCCGCTTAGCTGACTGATAATATAACCGGGAAGCTGCCTTGCCGGGAAGCGCCGCGCCACGGCAAAGGCAATGCTTACGGCGGGGTTTAAATGCGCCCCCGATATATTACCTAAGCTATAGATCATGCTCATAACAATGAGCCCAAATGTTAGGGCAACACCCACATGCGTAACAGCACCCCCTGATTGCTGGTCGATAACAATGGCGCCCGTGCCGCAAAAAACAAGGGCAAATGTGCCGGTTAATTCTGCTGCATAGCTTCTCCTGTTAAGCCGGTCGCCCGTAAATTTCATGAGTTGACAGCTAAATGCGATTGTATAAAATCGGCACTATATACCTTTATCATATCGCGCACACGCCTAAACTCATTCATTACCTCATCAGGCGTACCCGTAGCTTTTGCCGGATCGGGGAAGTTGTAGTGAAACCGTTGGGCGTTGGTAGGGAAGTACGGGCAATTCTCTTTAGCGTTATCGCAAACGGTAATTACATAATCGAAAGGGATATTAACGTACTCATCCACATTGTTAGAGGTGTGATGACTGATATAGATACCATCTTCGGCCATTACCTGTATGGCTTTGGGGTTAACGCCGTGGGTTTCTATACCGGCGCTGTAAATAGTTGCTTTATTGCCGGCGAAGTGCCTCAGGTAGCCCTCGGCTATCTGGCTGCGGCAACTGTTGCCGGTGCATAGTACTAATATATTTTTCATAATTTATTTAATATTTTTTTTCATAACAATTGCCGATTGCGGGCAGGCATAACTAAACTCGGATGATTGTTGCACAGGTTCAGGTACATCCTGCCGGGTAATGGTTTGGTAGCCTTTACGGGCAAAATAATCGGGCGCGGTTTCTGTAAGCAGGTATATTTCTTTGATAGATTTGGCATGGGCCATAGTTTCTAATTGCGTTAATAACTCACCCGCCACGCCCTTGCCGCGATATGCAAGCGAAACGACCATAGAGCGTAACAGCGCATGGTTACCATAAATTTCTAAACCAACGGCGCCCGCTAAATTATCATCTTGCACTGCGGCAATAAAATGAGTTAACGATTGGGGCAGATCATCTGCAGGAAGTTTTTCGGCTGTTAAAAGGCCTATAATTTGGTCCCGGTATGGTTGAGCATTTTTAATGTGCATGGTGTTAATTTAACAGCAGCCGCCACCCGGCTCGCAACAGGCGGAGGCAGCTAAATTTTTTAATTCAATTTTTGGTTTTGCTGCTGGTGTGCCACAACTGCCACCACGATCAATGGCTTTGCATTGCACAGCATCGGGGCGCAGGTCTACTATTAAATTGTTGCCGTCAACTATTATTTCATTGGGCAACAGTTGCCTGGTATCAAATGCCGAATTGCCAAATTCAATTTTTACAGTTGCTACGGGGTCTAATAATAACGACCGTTCAACCAGTTCAATAATGGATAGTGCTTTTTTTACCTGCATTGCCTTCGCCTGCTGTGCGGTATTCGGCTCCATGAGTTGTATAATTATCTCGGTCCAACTATTCATCACACCGCCGCAATCAACCGAAGTAATAGGGGCTTGCTTTATTTCGGTGATATGGTAAGCGGCATTTACCCGCTTGTTTTCGGCGTATTGAAATTGCAGCTCCAGTTCAGGGTTATGGAGCAGTGTTTCTTTAAATGATCTCCAGTTTATTGTTTCCATGTTAATTGTAATATTGCGATCAATACATTCAAATTTTTTAACAGCAGCTTTTCGGATCGGTGTACGAGCCGAAGAATTTGCTTAGTTCATTATTTAATAATTTCCAGGCATTAGGCTCAATGCAATAACAAACGCTTACGCCCTCTATTGTGCCCTGTATCAGCCCCGCATTTTTTAACTCTTTTAAATGTTGCGATATGGTAGCCTGGGCCAGCCCTAATTCATCCACCAGATCGCCGCAGATGCAGGCATTGGCATTAATGATGTGCTGTAGGATAGCAATACGTGCCGGATGCGCCATTGCTTTGAGCATCAGCGCAAGCTTATTTTGCTCGTCGGTAAATATTTCTGTTTTGGTCAACCCCATTATATCGCAATATTACGATTGATTGATGAGATATGCAAATGGAAAATGAGAAAGTGTCCGGGTGTGTACAATAAGGGTAGTGGTATAAAGCGGACGGACAAAGCTCTATCTATTAGACTATCGGTGTCGTAGCGCTCAATTGCCGCTAGGCTGTTACTTTTCCTTGATGAAAAGTAACCAAAAATCAAGTCAGCCAAAATGCTCCTTTGCGCTCTGGGCCTTTGCCCTGCAAATCAAGTAAAACCTGGGCTGCAAACAATTGCCCTGCTTCGCTCTCATCTGTCCTGCGCTTCTGCAAATATTTGCTATGCCCTGCCACCGCACAAGGCCACCATTGTTTTACCTGATCTCGCCGGAGTTGTTTGGCTGACGCTTCTTCAATAGAACTAAATTTTCCAATTGATGAAAATCAAAAAAAAGGGCAATGGCCCGCCAGGATGCGCGGCCAGGAGTCTGGCCTGTGTAGTGGCAGCGATCAGCCTGGCTTGATCTTTTGGTTACTTTTGTATCAAGACAAAAGTAACTAGGCCTTAGCGGCCATGAGCGCTACGACGCTGATAGTAAAGTGATATTAAATATAGTGGCGATTATCCCTAAGGCTGGCGTACGATATCATAACTAAGCCCGTCCGCATCTGTCAAAACCCATAAGTCCCTAAAACCGGACGGAAAAAAACCATGATCTATCAACCATGAACCATCCGCCAAAATTATATCCCCAAAACCTGCTTTAACTTAACATACCCGGTTTTGCTCACCGGTATTTTAGCTCCCGATTTAAGGATGGCGAGGTGGCTATCCTTTTCGTAAGGGTCAATACGGGTTATTTCGGGTACGCTTACCATGTATGAGCGGTGCACACGCACAAACTGCCGCGGATCAAGCGTTTGCTCAAAAAAGCTCATGGTTTTATTTTTAAGGTATGAGCCTTCCTGGGTAAATACGCTTACGTAATCATCATCGGCTTGCAGGTATTGCACATCGGCAACGGGAATTATTTTTACTTTGGTGCCGGTTTTTACCACAATACGCTCATGCTGGGCAGGCGAGGCTGCTGCGGTTTCTAACAGGTTTTCCTGCTTTGGTTTGGCAGCGCCGGGTACTTGTGCCAGGTATTTTTCAATAGCCTTATTAAACCGCTCCTTGCTGAATGGTTTTAGCAGGTAATCGGTAGCATGCGCTTCGAAGGCTTTTATGGCATACTCATCAAAAGCGGTAGTGAATATTACGGCGGGCGGGTTATCAACCAGTTCCAGCATCTCGAAGCCGTTTATTTTGGGCATCTGCACATCCAGAAAAACCAGGTCGGGCTGGTGCTGCTGTATGGCTTTAAGGCCCTCAAAACCATCGGTACACTGCTGTATTACTTCTATCTGGCTAAAACCTTGCAGGTACTCCTGTACAACCATGCGTGCCAGCGGTTCATCATCAATAATTAATGCTCTGATCATAGTTGCGGAATTTTAATAATGGTTGTAAATATATTATCATTTGCATGAGTTTCCATTAAATCATTACGGGCAAAAAGCAAATACAGCCTGCGCTGCACGCCGCTTAATCCAAACCCGGTTCCCTGGCGCGGGCGTGAAGTTTTAGGGTCGAAGGGGTTTTGCACAATCAGCTCCAGGTAATTGCTTTCTAACCCGGCGCGTATGCTTACCACTACGTCATCGGTGGTATCATATAAGCCAAATTTAATGGCATTTTCAACCAATGGCTGCAATATCATTGCAGGAAGTATGCTTTCGCCGCATTGCTCATCGCAGCTTATCTCGGTTTTAAGGCGATGCCCGAAGCGCACTTTTTCAATTTCAAGGTAGAGGTTTAAATGCTGTAATTCCTCATTTAAAGTAACCTGCTGCTGGTCGTCTTTTTTAAGTGTGCCACGCAAAAAGTCGGATAGCTGGTGTATCATTTTACGGGCTTCATCGGGTTTAAAGCCAATTAAAGCATTGATAGAGTTTAGGCTGTTAAATAAAAAGTGCGGCTGTAATTGCTGGCGCAGATTATATAACTCGGCCTCGCGTGCCAGTTTTTCGGCCTCGCTTTTACGTTTTTCATTTTCTTTCTGATCTTGCTGCGTGTACCATATCATGCTGATCATGGCCATCCAGCCGATAGCCAGAAAATCAGTAAAAAAACGAATAACTACCGATAGTGTTATAAAATTGGCGTATCCGGGTATAGCGTTTAAAAACGGCAGCACATAACGGCATCCTGCCGTACAGCCGGCAGCCAGGGCCAGGCACCATATCAATATATTAATATAGCTGCCTTTACCGGGTTGATAATAGCGCAGGTTGTTATTGATGAGCCAGCAGGCAGCTGTGAGCAATATGGCGCTTACCAGGCTATCGGTTAGGGCGGTATACCATTCAAACCCAAAACTGTGGATAATGTAGGCCTGCAAGCCTGCCCATGCAAGCCCACAGGCTACAAATGCCCAGCGCAGTTTTGAAAATGTTAGTGATGAGGCTGCCAAAATTTTAGGTTAAAGCGGGTTGATTTTTTATAGCCAGCATAGCTGACTTATGATGCGCCCAGGCAATATACAGATCGGCATCGGGGGCCTCGTGTATCTGGTAGTAAAGCTCGGCGCCATCTTTCAGATCGTTCACGGGATTAATTTCGGCCACATCAATAAACTGCCATTTAACCGGTTGCTTTTGGTTATTCATAAAGCTATCCTGGTTATTTTGGCCTATTATGGTAGCCTTTTCAAAAGCTTTTCTTTCATCTTCGGCATTGATCAAACGCAGTTGCTCATCAAATTGTGCCTGGTGGTTACCATCGCCGCTAATTACCCTGAAGACTAATTTTGCTACATACCAATTCATATCAGGAAAGTTTTATCAGTTAATATTTTATTACCTATTTTAATAGCTGCGCACGTCGGTACCCCCAAATATCGAGGTGCCTTTAAGTACCAACACTTTGGTGTTATCAAACGGTGCCGCGGTTCTTATCCTTTTATCATCAAAACCAGCAAAAATTGCTGCCATATCTGATATGACCATCCAATGCGAGGGTACAATAATTTTAACGCCGCCAAATACCTGGGTTACATCAATATATATGCGGCCTTTAATATCGGCTTGTGTTAAGTCAATTTCGGCCCCGCCAAATACGTTTACGATCTCACCTCCCTGGAAGTTTTTGGAAAATATGGTTTTTTTAACCCCTCCAAAAATTGATACGGCTTCCAAAAAATCATCGCTTGTAGGTGGCGTATTGGGCACTGCCTGGTCGGCAGGCGTAGTTTGGCCTGTTGTGGTATAATCAACCACGGGATCGTTAGGGTTTGGAGTGGTCCCGGTATGCTGCCTCCAATCCCAATGATGGCCCCAGCGTTTCTCCCATTGATCAACGTCGGTATGGTGGCTTCGTTTTAATATGATCCATATACCAAAAGCAATGAGCCCAATGGGCCATATAAAAGCACCTGAAACATTAAAATGATCGACGAGTAAAAAAATCACCCCGAGCGCAATAAATATAAAAGAGGATGAATTGCGGAAATTATGCTTAGTGCCCGAGTAAAAACCCCATATAATAAAGCCCACCGGCCAGCTTATCAGCCATGATGGGAAAAAGAAAAAGTCGAGTTGCCTTAGCAACAGGGCGCAGCCTATTACCAGCAAAATTACGCCTGCTATGGCCTTGCCCCTGCGGGGCTCGTTTGGGTATTCTATATTGTTGTTATCCATTATCTTAATTTTAAATCTTGATCAAATGTAATATAACCATATAACCGTGCAAAAATAAAACTGGCGGTTTGCTTAAAGAAGTCGGTAAACGGGGGTATTTTGGCGGTGAAAATTAATCGGTGCGAAATGGCTCCATAGGCAAACCTGCCGAATTTTGGATGTTGGTTATCGGAAAATCGGTAAAAGCATACCTTATAGCTTGTATAGGTAACGGAGTATCTGCCGGGGCGGTTACAATAATATGGCTCCCGCTTATAGTGGCATACCCTTGCCTTAATACCTGGTCTGTGCCTTCTACAAAAAAATATTGATTAAGTGGGGCATTGCCAATAGTGGTAAGCCCGTCGGCCGTACCGTTAATAAAACTTAACGTAGCAGTATTATTATTTACAGTAAACGAAGCATACGTTGGGCCATTAGCTATGATATTTTTATTGTAATCATTTTTTAAAGCCAGTAAGGCCAGCCGTTCGCCCACGGGTTTTTTATTTTGCGGATGGTGATTGTGAATTTCGCCCACATCCATAGTTACCGCCATGCCGCTATTGGTTACGTTGCCCCTTATTAAAGCTTGCTCTTCCCTGAAAACGGCCACATTATCAAGTGTTGCATCATTGTTGCCGGTTGCATCAAACGGCGCCACCTGTACATAATAAAATGGCAACGCACCCTGTTTAAAAACTGCCCGCCATCCGTTAATTAATGCGCTGTTAAGTTTTGGATAGATAGCCGGTTCATTTTCATTGCTTTCTCCCTGGTACCATATAAACCCTTTTACAGAGAGGTTAATGAGCGGTGCTATCATTCCGTTATAATATTCGCCACTGTTGATAGCATACAGTGCCGGGAGGGTTAGATCGGACTGAAAAGCCGCGCTATTCATCCACTGCTCACATATTGAATTATTAACCGAGGCGATGATGATGCCTATGGGTATATTAAGTTCGGTATTTAATTTACGCGCAAAGAAATAGGATACAGCGCTTATTGCGCCAACGGTTGCAGGCGAGCAAACATCCCATTTTGAACCGCTAAGCAAAGTTGAAGAAATATTTACCCGACTATTAACCCCCGCTGTAAACGCCCGTATTTGCGGGTAGTTTGCATTCGCTATTTCCTGCTGATAGTTTGCAACACCTATAAATGGCGAAATAGCATCAACCGGCATTACCATGTTTGACTGCCCGGAGCATATCCATACATCGCCGATTAATATATTAGTAAGCACTATCGGGATCTCGCCTTCAATAGCTGCCGTTACAGTTTGAGGGTTTGAATTTACAGGTGTTGCCGGTATAGTAAGCACCCAATTGCCGTCAGGGTCAGCACTACTATAAAAAGTGGTTTGATTCCAGCTCACATTGATGGCGACCTTATCGGCTGCCTTAGCCGTGCCCCATATCGTAAACGGCTTATCGCGCTGTATAACCATGTTACTTTGTAAAACACTGGAAAGGGAAAAGGCAATAGGTGTAATGTTGGATGGCTCTATACCTTGCTTTTTACTGCAACCTTGCAATACAATTATGGAGCAAAAAATTAACAAGAGTAATTTTATTCGCATAGTATGGTACGTGCTGTAAATATAATTATTTATTATTTACAGCCGGTTCGTCAAGCATTAATCTGTAAGTGAACAAATTTGTCCCGATATGTCCATGCCTGTCTGCATCAAAAATCGGACGGACAAATTAGTAAAACCTACACCTCCGGTTCCTGCTGGCTCAAACAATGGAAACTGCCTAATCCCCAGATAATATCGGTTGAATCAATACCAATAACTTTTCTTTCCGGAAAGCAATCCTGCAAAATATTCAAAGCCTTATCATCATTAGCGCATTGGTAGGTAGGCACCACAACAGCGGAGTTGCCAATATAAAAATTAGCATATGATGCCGGTAAGCGCTGCCTGTCATACACTACCGCGTCGGGCATGGGTAGTTCAATTATATTAAGCTGCTTGCCGTTTAACAACCGCATGGTTTTTAGCGTTTGCAGGTTTTCCTGCAGGATATGGTAGTTATCGTCACGCTTATTTTCTTCAATAACAGTAACTACGGTATCCTCATTTACAAAGCGGGTAATATCATCAATATGGCCGTCGGTATCATCACCAACTATGCCATCGCCCAGCCATAATATTTGCTCTGCTCCATAATAGTTGTATAGGTATTCCTCAATTTGTTGCTGATTTAAATGCGGGTTGCGGTTTTTGTTGAGCAGGCAGGCGGTTGTGGTTAAAATAGTGCCCTTACCATTAAAATCAACCGAGCCGCCCTCCATTACAATACCCGGATGATACACCGGCAGGCCAAAGCGCTCTCCAATTTTTGTTGGGATAACATCATCCAGATCAAACGGCGGATATTTATTGCCCCAGGCGTTATAGCCCCAATCCACAATCGCTTTTTCTTTAGTTTTTTGATTGATCAAAAACGCGGGGCCATGGTCGCGGCACCAGGCGTCATTGGTTTCAAATTCAAAAAACTCCACTTTTTTCAGGTCGACATCTGCCAGTTGCAACTGCTGCTTAGCAAATGCAGCCATCTGCTCATTTTTAACGTTAATGCGAACTAACTCGCCTTCGGTTAGTGCTTTTATAAACTCGCAATATCTTGGGTAGATGGTCACTATTTTACCCGGCCACGATTCTTCCTTATGGGGCCAACTTAGCCAGGTAGCGGTATGCGCATGCCATTCGGCGGGAAAGTGGAAACCCTTCGGGTGGTCCATAGTCGATGGTCGATGGTCCATGGTTATAATGTATTTCTTAAGGCTGTGATCATTCTTGTTAATGATTGATATTCTTCATATAGTCTTTGAAAATCATCAGCGCTAACGATTTTTCGCCTTTTTGCAATAAAAAGGCATGACACTACTTCAATTGATGATCTTAAAGAATAACTTAAAAACGTTTTAAATACAGGATTGCTTTGCCCCGTGCACCCTTCCGCTATGTTTAAAACTACAGAATCGGCAGCTCGTTTTATTTGAGAGGTTAAAACGTATAACTCATCCTTTGGAAAGCTTTTGGTCAATAGATTAACCTCATCAGTTAGATCTAATGCCTTTTGCCACACCTGAAGATTCTCAAACTTAAATGCCATAAAAATTAAATAATTTACTATGGTCTATCGACTATGGTCCATGGACTACTCATCAAGCAATCTCTTAGTAATAGGCTCGTACGAATCAATCCTGCGGTCTCGTAAAAATGGCCAGTGTGTACGGTAGAAATCGGTTTTACTCAAATCAAGTTCCTGTACAATCACCTCCTCATTATTATGTGATGCCTGGTACATTACACTACCAAACGGATTAGCAAAAAACGACCCTCCCCAAAACTTTACACCGGCTTCCTCGCCAACACGGTTAACACTTACTACGTGTACCCCATTTGCTACCGAGTGCGAGCGCTGAATGGTTTGCCACGCGTTATATTGCTCCACGTTGGTAGCCTCATCCTGCGTGGTTGCCCAGCCTATGGCGGTTGGATAGAATAATATTTCGGCACCCATTAAAGCGGTAATACGCGCGGCTTCGGGATACCATTGGTCCCAGCAGATGAGCACGCCTATGGTAGCAAATTTGGTTTTGAAAACTTTGTAGCCTAAATCGCCGGGAGTGAAGTAAAACTTCTCGTAAAACCCCGGATCATCCGGTATATGCATTTTGCGGTATTTGCCTAAGTAAGCACCATTTGCATCAATAACAGCAGTAGTATTATGGTATAAGCCTTGCGCGCGTTTTTCAAACAGCGATGCGATGATAACCACACCCAATTCGGTGGCAACTTTTGAAAGCTCATCAGTTGACGGCCCGGGAATAGCTTCGGCTAACTGAAAATTATCATGATCCTCCACATCACAAAAATAAAGCGATGTAAATAGCTCTTGCAGGCATATTATCTGCGCGCCTTTTTTAGCAGCCTCTTTTACCTTGACAATAGCTTTTTGCAAATTTTCGTGCTTGCCGGCTGTGCAGCTCATTTGCACAATACCTACTTGTACTTTACTCATCCTTAAAATTTGTGCAAAAATATGCTTTTTTAAAGATTAGCGGATAGTAATTAAAGATTAGTTAATAACGTTTACAATACCATAACAGAATGTTTAACACAAATTAACCAATCGCTAACCGCTAATCTCTGATTAACTAATTGCTAAATTATTACCTTTGCAGCCAATGACAGAAATAGATAAAAGCATCATTGATGAGGTTGATGATGAGATTAAACCCAAAAACTGGAAAGACACTGCCTGGAATATAGGAAAGACACTTTTTAAAATTGCGGTTACATCCGTTCTTCTTTATTTTGTATTCAGGCACGTACCTTTTAAGGATGTTAAGTACCGTTTGCTGCATGCCAACTATTGGTGGATGTTTGCAGCTATGGTTTGCTTCTTCCTATCCATTGTAGTTTCATCGTGGCGGTTAATGAGTTTTTTTAACTCTATAAATTTAAGGCTCGACCCGCGGTTTAATTTCAGACTTTATATGCTGGGTTTATTCTACAATTTTCTGCTTCCGGGGGGGATTGGGGGTGATGGCTATAAAATATGGCTGCTCAATAAAACCTATAAATTATCGGGCAAAAAGGTTTTTTGGGCCATACTGTTCGACAGGCTGAGCGGCCTTTGGGCCATTGGCTTAATAACCGTTTGCCTTATATTTTTGATACCGCAAATCGATATACATATTGCCATCCCGTTTGGCATCTTTGCTGTTGCATCGGCCATATATTACTTTGTTGCCTATAAGTTTTTCAGGGAATATACCCGGTTTTTTTTTGCCGGGCATGCCAAAGCCGTTATAGTGCAGGGACTACAGGTTTTGGCCATAGTTTTTATATTGATAGGGCAGGATTTTACAGGTAAGTTTTCGCCTTACCTGTTATCATTTTTAATATCGGCATTAGCTACTATTATCCCTGTTACTGTTGGCGGCGCAGGTATACGCGAAACAGTATTTACACAATTAACAAAAGTTTTCCCGATGGATAATACACTTGCAGTTTTCCTGCCGGGATCTTTTTATTTGATATCACTTTTGGTTGCTTTGTTTGGCATATATTATGTATTGCGCCCAAGCAGATTAGAAGAAGGTTTACCTAAAAACGAACCTGCAGCCGAAGATGAAAGCAAGAATTAACCATGCAATTAGGCTATAACCTATGAATATTATTATAACAGGTGCCAGTAGTGGTGTAGGTTTTGAAGCCGTTATAGAGCTGATATTATCGGGCGAACATAAGGTTATTGCTTTGGCCCGTTCGCAGGATAAACTGGAACGCCTTGCCGAAATAGCTGCTGGTCTAAACCCTGATTGTACATTATATCCCATAACCTTTGATATTGTGCATGACGACTATAACGACCTGCAGCAATTTATTACCACTAATTTTGACGGGAAAATCGATATCCTTATCAACAATGCAGGCGTACTGATCAATAAGCCATTTACTGAACTCCTCGAAACCGATTTTGTTGAAATGCTGCAAAGCAATTTTATAGGGCATGTACGCATTATACAAAGCCTGTATCGGTTTATGCCTGCCGGGTCGCATATTGTAAATATTGGCAGTATGGGCGGTTTCCACGGAAGTGCTAAGTTTACAGGGCTATCGGCTTATTCGGCAAGTAAAGCGGCCTTACACACGCTAACCGAATGCCTGGCACAGGAGTTTGCCGAAAAAGAGATAAAAGTTAATTGCCTGGCATTAGGCTCGGCACAAACCGAGATGCTGGAGAAAGCATTCCCCGACTACCAATCGCCGGTAATGGCGTTCGAGATGGGTAAATACATAGCCGATTTTGCACTAACGGGCCACAAGTTTTTTAATGGTAAGGTATTACCGGTGGCTACAGGTACGCTATAAAAAAACGCACCGGGGTTATTGGTGCGTTATGCTTTAAAGTGTCTGTCCGCTTTTGATAGGTTAGTTACGGACAGTCGGACAAAATGATTATTTTTTCAAAAACATAAGCATAATAGTTAAGATAACTCCTGTTTGTCCTACCCAAAAAATAAACATCCACTTAATAGTTTCAGTCTTAATTTCAGCCATTTCCTTGCGGACAGTTGAAATATCTTCTTTAGTAGCTAATGACTGGATGCTATTTTCCACAGATCGTTCTGTTTTATTATCGATGTATTTAAACATGGCTTCGGCAGTATCATTACCTAACTTGTCAGATAGTATTGTATACAGCCGGGCGGTTTCTTTTGCTTCTAAGTACATAACAAATATAGTGATAAGGTTTAGGATTTAATATCAAAATAACTTGTTAGCCTTTGCCGCCAACTTTTAAAAATTCGTTTACTACGACCTCTGATACGTAGCGTTTATTGCCATCTTTATCTATATAGCTGCGGTTGCTTAATTTGCCTTCTATGGCAACTTCATCGCCTTTTTTAAGGTATTGTTCGGCAAGATTAGCTTGTGCGCCCCATAGTATTAAATTATGCCATTGGGTTTCAGTAATTTTTTCGCCTTTGTCGTTCTTATAGCTCTCGTTGGTGGCTATAGATACTTTCGCTAATTTTTTATTAGCATCAAATGTTTTTACTTCGGGGTCCATACCCAGGTTTCCTACCAGGCGTACGCTGTTTTTTAATGTGTACATGTCGTTTTAATTTTATTGTTTATTATTTTGATTGACAGCACAAAGTTGCAGATGGAGTAAAATATTAATCGGGTAATAAACGGTTATAGTCGACAATATCCATTTGCAAACGTTTGCAAGTGAATATTATATTGATTACCTTAGCTTTATGAATACCGAAAAAACATGCCTTGATTGCGGATCAGTAATACACGGCCGTGCCGATAAGAAGTTTTGTAACGACCTTTGCCGCAATAATTATAATAACCAGCTAAACAGCGATAGCTATAACCTGGTGCGCAACATTAACAATATTTTAAGGCGCAACCGACGGATATTGGAAGAGCTGAACCCATCAGGCAAAACAAAAACCACTACTGTTAAAATGGCTGCTAAAGGGTTTAATTTTAAATATCTTACTAATAAATATGATACGCAAAACGGCAAGACCTATCATTTTTGTTATGAGTATGGTTACCTGCCTTTAGAGGGTGATGAGGTTTTACTGGTGAAACGTGAGGAAAAAGTCGAGTAGCTTTATCAACTGATCATCATGCCGGCGTATTTTACAAAACCGTGAGATAATTACTGGTGTTACTGCTCATATTTGCAGAAAAACATTTACTATGCCGCATCTATTCTCGCCATTACAAATAAAAAATGTTGAATTTAAAAACCGTATAGCAGTATCGCCTATGTGCGAGTACTCAAGCGAGGATGGTTTTGCCAATAACTGGC
>Ga0206923_1087_pt1 | contig 21236 bp, 23 predicted proteins | sample Alteio_BWOrgHeat_64_FD_152961 | JGI IMG/M metagenome (GOLD analysis project Ga0206923, IMG submission 152961) | Enriched cells from forest soil in Barre Woods Harvard Forest LTER site, Petersham, Massachusetts, United States -... | ecosystem: Environmental > Terrestrial > Soil > Temperate forest >...
AGGCTTCATCATACATTCCACGGTTAGATGAGTTGTCATTTGTTGCTGGAGGCTCAAGCAGCATTTGAGGAGATTGGCATTTTGGCTAAAAGAAATCAGCGTCAGCCGAAAGCATCAATATGGCAATGGTAACCAAGCCCATTGACGCGCCCGAGGCTCACGGAATCCTGCGAACTCTATGACGCAACCCGGTGTTTATTTTACGCTAAGCGCACCATTTCTTAAAATCATCGGCTTGTATTCCAACGTTGCGGAAGGCACTGGTGCAGGAGTGATTGCGGACAGTGGCGTTGTTGGTCAAGAACAGAAGCAGTTCCTGATCGCACAACTGAAACAAGCCAAGAGTTTTCCAGGTGCAGTAGTTCTGGCGGTGCATCACCCTCCTTTCAAAATGAGCGAGGTCCACAATCCGAGCCCAGACATGTTGACTGACATCGATGACGCTTCCAAGCAGGCCGGGTTTTATCCGGATGCAGTAATGTCGGGGCATGCCCATTTATGTGAACGTTATACCCGCCATCTTGGTGGGAAGCAGGTGCCCTTTGCGGTCGCAGGCTGCGGCGGGTATCTAAGCTTGGCTGGACTGAAGAACCATGCTGCCCCACCTCCACACCCGCCAGTAGAGGGCAAGGATAGGGACGGTAATTGTGTAGTATTGGAGAATTATCCTGGCCAAACATTTGGCCTTCTTCATCCCAGCGTGTCAAAAGACATCCTCTCCTGTGAATTTCTCGGCGCACGTGATCAGCACTCACTCGGAAAGACACTGGACCGGTTCACTTTAGACTTGAGCAAACAGAACCTGACCGGCTTTCGCCGCCCAACAGCCAGTTAATGTGTAACGATCTTCTTCATTTCAATTATGTACCGAAACCACGAACACGAGGAGAACTGAAACAGCTTTCAAGAGAAACTGCACGGTAGCGACATGAAGCACGTCAAGGATAGACACCCACATCTCTCGAGGTTGGACCGGAAGGGTCCACCGAAGGCCCTCCTGGCCAAGATACGTCGCCTTCGTCGGCCACGCCGACCTACACGAGACGACCCCTCGCTTTCGAATGTCTACCGCGATGTCTTGCGCAATTACCTAGCCCTCGTCTCCTCGGGCGCAACGCCGGGGACACGTTGGCGTCAGGTGGTGCGGGAGGCGCTAACTTTTATGGGTGGCCAGGCAGATCGCCACACTTCCTCATTGGCGGAATATGATCATTGCCTGTATGGCCCATATCTCGGAGTAAGCGATGAGGGCGGTGCAGCATTGGCTATTCGCCGTGCGGCGTTCGCAACCCCGAAGGTCCGAGCGCTGGGACACAGGATCTCTCCTCTTACGGTCGGAGTGGCACTCGATGCCGAGCGACTTGGAAGCGTCGGCGAGGTTCCCGTCGGCCCCGATGAGTACGCGGATGTCTGGAGTGAATGTGTTGGCCGCTTGCTAATAACCACCAATGTAGGCAGCCGCGCTAACCTTCGTGTATATAACCGGGAGCCTCTTGTGACCATTCCGGCTGGTGAAGGTAGCCAAGCGCTAAAGACGGCGCAGGCCGGGCTTGCGGCAGCGTTCAAGCCGTTCCTGGAAGCACCCGGGGGCGGGCGGCCAGTAGTGGTCTTTGTGGAATTCGAATTCGGTTCAATACCGCCTCTAAGAGATCAGCAAGCAGTACTCCGATCTGTTGTGAAGTACGTTCGGACGAGTGGCATAGCCGCTCCTCGAATTCATCAGATTGGGCTTAACGTAAGAATCGGCTGGGGACCGAAGGGGCGCGATTCCGCATTGCGCGCGATTGACCTCGCAAATTCCGTCGGCATCAACCATGTATCAATCGATGGCGTTGTCCGCAAGGACGCAGATACGGTAGTGTCTTTGCCGGGACTGTTGAATTATCTCACTCCCGAGTTAGTCGCCCCTATACTCCAGCGTGCCCAGACTAAGCGGGTCGAAGTGCGGCCCATTAATGTAACCGATCCTGATACAGTGGCCCGCGAGATCTGGACCGGGCTCAGCATGGCGCGCGCGATGGGGCTCGATCTTGGGAAATATGGCCTCTTTCCGCTTAGCCTTGAAGAAGGTGACAATATCGTCGGACAGGTGCAGCGATGGTTCCCCGACTGGTGTGCCGCCCCCGTCTTCTATATCGATCAGGGCATCATTAGCCGGAGCCATGTTTACACAGGCAACGAAATCGCGAAGGGCGTAGTGGCATGGTTGCGTGCAATGGCCAGGCACAAGGTGAGGATTGTGCTCATCGATACCGTGGATAAGTCCAAAGGTTGGAGAATTCTAAAAATGGACAACGATCCGAAGGGAATTCTCGAAGCGGAACAGATCGCCCGTTTGAATGCGGTGGGACAGAAGCTCGGCATCAAGATGCTATGGGCCGGAGGCATAACTCCTGAGCACGCGCACCAATTCGGAAAGCTCGGTGTTTTTGGCATTTACGTAACGACTGCTGCCTCCAAGGCGGCTCCCGTCAGAGGCACGTATATGAACGACCCCGAATTGGCCGCGGAGAAGCGCCCCACGTTCGCAGGTGTCGTCAAGGTCAAAACGCTTCTCGAAGCAGGTTTCCTACTCGAACGCCTCGGGAGCGTATCGCCGCAAATACACGCCAAGATCAAGGAGGCTGGCGTCGACCCCGTCGCACTGTCGAGCATTCTGCCACGGGCATGGCGCCTTTGGTGGGGGAGGAAGGCGCGAGTGTGAACGGCTGACTGCATCGTGCAAATTAGTGATCGCGTACTGGTTGCGCAGTCATATGGAGAGATCGCGGAATGAAAAAAGTTCAGAGGAACGCCACGCAGAAATTAAAAGTCGTCCCGACTCCGAATGACTCTGAGCGCAAGACCGAGGACACGCTTAGAGACGAGTTCGAATTCATCGTCATCGGAAGCGGGGCTGGCGGCGGCCCAGTCGCGGCCAATCTCGCTAAGGCGGGGCGACGCGTCCTGGTTCTTGAGGCCGGGGGGGACGGCAACAATCCGCGTTCCATGTTTAAATACGAGGTGCCTGGAAGCGACCCGCGGACCGATCCCGAGCTCGGGTGGTTTTACTGGGTTAATAGCCGGGCCAAGCAGGCGGACCGCGAGAAACAACACTTCTACGTCCCGGGGAAGGGACTTTACTATCCGCGTGGGACTTCGATCGGTGGGTCGACAACCGTTAATGCGATGATTGCCTTGTATCCGGACAATGGCGACTGGGATAATGTCGCAACACTCACGGGCGACAAATCATGGAACAGCTCCGCCATGCGCACGTATTTTGAACGACTGGAACGAGTGCGCTACGTGAAACCGCAGTCGGGGAACCCCGAACGGCATGGCTTCAAGGGCTGGCTTCCCCTGGAGACGGTTGGCATCAAGAATAACTTATGCAAAGACAAGTGGCTGGCCCATTACGTCGCCGCGCGGGTCCAAAACGTGGAGAATGGCCAGGCTTTTGCGGACGCCGTAAGGACCGGCCAAGACTTTCGCCGTGATCCCAACGACTGGAGTTTTGCAAATCGGAGGGGAACCGGCATGGCCGACCCACCGCGGTCCGCGGAGAATGGTGCCCGACGCGGCACGCGAGAATTGCTGATTAATACTGCCGCACAGTTGCCTCAGAATCTCAAAATTCGGACGGATTGCCTTGTCACACGCCTTCTATTCGACGACGTACGCCGAAATCGAGTCATAGGTGTCGAATACTTGGAAGGGCCGCATCTCTACGGCGCATCGTTTTTGGCTGAAGAGTTTTCCAGCCGGCCAGGGATCAAGCGTAAGGTGTTCGCGACGCGCGAAGTCATCGTTTCGGCCGGGGCGTTCAACAGTCCGCAGATACTCATGCTTTCCGGCATTGGGCCGGAGGCAGAATTGCACAAGCATGGCATCCCGGTACGAGTGAACCTCCCGGGCGTCGGCCAGAATTTGCAAGATCGGTTGGAGACGGGCGTTGTATGCAAGATTCCATTCGAGCCAAACATCTACAAAGGTTGTACTTGGGGTGCGCAAGGTGATCCTTGCTTCCTGGAATTTGAGACGGGCGCTCCTCATGGTGCTTATCGATCACGTCTCTCCCGTCAGATGTATATGGTCATGCGGTCAACTCCGGATAGAGAAGTTCCAAATCTGGTCATTTTTGGTTTCACGGGGACTTTTCGCGGTTATTACCATCCAACGCTGGTTCCACCCTCGGAGAAGGACACTTTCACTTGGTTTACGCTGTCAGGCCACACTCGAAATACCGGGGGGACCGTCACACTAAAGTCGGCCAACCCTCGCGACACTCCCGAGATTAACTTCAATAATTTCGAGGATGGAAACGACGCGAGTGGAGAAGATCTCAAGGCGCTGCTTCATGGCGTGAAGATGGCCCGGAAAATGGCGGCCAATGGAGCGGCCGGAGCTGCTGAAGGCGAGATCAGCCCAGGCCCTGCTTGCGAGTCTGACGACGATCTCAAGAACTTCATCAAAAATGAGACGTGGGGCCACCATGCCTCGTGCAGCAATAAGATGGGCCTGGCCAGCGACCCAAAGGCCGTTGTTGACAGCAAGTTTCGAGTGCATCGGACCGAGGGACTGAGAATCGTGGACGCCTCTGTGTTTCCCAAGATTCCAGGACTGTTCATCGTCGTGCCGATCTACATGATCGCGGAAAAGGCCAGCGACGTGATTCTCGCCGACAACACATAGCGGAGTGGACGTGGCAAAAGAAGAAAGCGAGGCAGCATGTCAAGCAATCGCAGAAATCCGTCGCCGGGCGGGACCAGCAAGACCGGTCAACCTGTCCCTGGGTTTCCCCTGTCGTTCACGTGGCTGACGGGAGACTGGCAACGAATATTTGACGAGCAGATTGCGCTCATTAAATCGGATGTGGCGCGCGCTCGGGCGGAGAACCGACTTTGCGTCTATCTGAGTTGCCCCATTAGCAGCCGTGGCGGAGGTTGGTCTGGAACAAATGTGGACATCGCGCGCCACGTGGAGCGCTCAATCTTGGAGCGTTGGGGCGAGGCCTTTTGGGTTTTGAATCCAGCTCAGTACCAATTGGAATCGAAGGCGGGGACTGGTCTCATTAATGGGCACGCCAAGCGACTGGGAATTGACCTCGCGAGACTGTTGAGAAATGCCGCACCCGGCGGCGGGGACTATATGCGAATGTGGACGAAAGTGCTGGTAGAGGATGGGGCCGATAATCACGGACGCAATTTCGATGCCTTCTACTTTCTTGGCCCGCGCGATGTGTTCTCGTTTTTTTCCCAGAACGAGATGCTGACCCTGACCACCGGAATAGAGGCCTATTTTGCGCGGAAATTCTCTACGGACGCGTCATTTCGCGATGCCTTCTCGATTCCAAGTATCAACTGGGGCGTTATTCAATCCGCGACTCCAACGCCAGATCCGAGAAGTGCCTGGACCACGCAGCGAGTAGATTTTCTTCGTTTCTACGGGCTTCGCGCCAGTGCCAATTTCAGCCTTGGGAGCCACGATGAATGGACAATTTTTCGTCTGATCAATGCCGGTCGACGGAAACGCAGCGCTGTCGCTGGCATGCTAGACGGTGACGTTGGCGATCAACTTTCAGCTTTCTTCGACGGCAGCCAAGTAGATCTGTCATCCTCCGAAGCCAGCCTGTCGCGAGGATACGCAGTTTAGTGCTCGTGTCACGTTTCGCCGTCAGTACAAAAAAGGACGGTGACAGCCCGCCAGTGGTCGAAGCCACGAAGCTCGACGTGGCAAAAGGCGTATGAAGATCGGTGTGCGAGAGGTAGATCGTGCGGAAAGCTGGCTTGGACATTGGCGGCGCCGCATGGTGCCTGGTCTCGAAGTCTGGCGACTAGGTATAACGCCCTCCACAAGAAGATGATGGGCTTGAAGAGTACGAGATCGTCGGAATACAAAATATGACATTTTTGTTGCTCACCAAGATAAGGGAGAGAATTCGAAAATCCTGGCACATGAAGATTCCTTTGTCGCTCGTTGTCCCCATCGTTGTAGCGGCGCTCCTGCCGGAAGTGTTTCGATATATCCAGGGGCGAAGATTTGTCGCTCCGGCGAATCCTGCGACTGGGCAACCGCTGGGCATCCAGGATCTTGTACGGGAGGTCAAGGCCGAGCTTGTTGGCGCAGAGCAGGAGATGCGAGCGAAGAAAGAGATCGCCTTGTTCCAGCTCCAGACGTTTGAGATGGAACTCAAGTTTGTTTTACGGGCGGATTCAAAAACGAAGGGTGGCGTACGCACTGAATTGATAACGGCTGAAAGTGAAATCCAGAATGGCTCCGAGAGGGTCCAGAAGCTTACGCTCCATTGGAATGCTTCTGACCAGGTCCCACTGGAGGGAACCGATCCCGCCAACCGCTCGATCACCAACACCATTGGCATCACAGGCCCAAGTCCAAAGGCCAAGAAAGGAGCACAGTAATGAATGCGCCATTCTGCAGCACATTCGGGAGAACCGTGTTCGCGACCCTTCTGTTGACCAGCGTTGTAATGCCTGCCATCTATGGAGGACCGATCAGCCTTCCATGGTCAGTGGAGCTCGACAAAGATAATCCTGATTATGTTCTTCTAAAGATCGATGCCACGCAACTCTCCAATGTGACATTCGATAATGTCTCCTTCATAGTCGCCCTTTTCAAAGACAATGCGGGACAGACACTCATCGCCAACGAGACATTGGCAGTCGCGAACGACATTGCCAACCAATTTCAAGCAGGCACGTTTAACGCGACGTACGTTCTCCAGCCTCATGGCGACGCATTATTCGTCAAAGGGTTGAGCCTTCAAGCCCTTGCCGCACCGTGGGGAGGGAAGGCCGACGGCGTCGGACAGCCACCCACGCCCCCTCCCTCGCAGATTATCTCACGAGCGCCGACAACGCTGGCGGGCGTGGGTAACCTAAGAGTCATCGGCCAAGTTCCATCCCGGAAAGCGTCTGTGGTATCTCGTACACCGATGGTCACCCCTACCGTCAGGCCCGATCTAACTCATGTGGGCGGCATTTCGGAGTTCAATTTCGATGGCACCTACAGGATGGTGACCGACGGATGGAAAGGAACGTTGACGATCAAGGGTCAGGGCGGCTACTACGTTGGCGCCGACGGAAGGCGACTGGCGGTGAAACTGCGCCTGGATGGGAGCCATACGACGTTCTACGTGATTGGATTGGGTGATCAAAACACGGATGGAACTGGCGGCCAGAAGTTTGATGGCTATTTAATGACCCAAACGAAGGATGCCATTGCCGGTCTTACTTGGTGGCAGGGAAAACCCTTCGGCTTCTACGCGGTCAAGGAATAACCCAACGACCATCACCGGGAGCCACCAAGGTTAATACGCAACCAACACCTCCGTAGCATGTCGCTAAATACGGCTCGAAGTACTGAACAGGGTATCCATCTTCGCGAGAGGTAGTCTGTCATAGCGCTCTTATCCAGTTACCTGATGCCATTGAGGGCGTTCGCTGGAGCGTTGATCTTCCCAGTTCCGTCAAGCAAGCCTTGCCGCCGCGCCTGCAATGGATTCACTGTGCCTGTGCAGCGTGTCTTGATTTCCTCGCCTCGTTGGTTGGTCCGCTTTGTATGAATGCGCGCCAATTTGGGAACTTTGGAGTTGACTCGCGAAAAACGCGTTCTTACCCTTGCGACCAAAGTGGAGGGAACTCGATGAAAGTACTTAAGACTGATGCTGGTGCAGGAAGAACTGTCCTCATCCAAGTAGCGGATGAGCCCGAGATTATTAATGCCAAAGGGACAGGAGGCGGGGCCGCTGGATTCAGCCCGCAGGAAATGCTGGCAAGGTTAGATGATGTCAGCCAGACGATCACAGACATGTCCAAGGCACTGTTCGACAAGGTCTCTAGCAACTTTGGAAAAAATCGTCCACAGGAGTTCGCCATTGAGTTTGGCGTGACCCTAGGAGGCGAAGCCGGCGTTCCCCTGGTGACGAAAGGGACAGTAGAGGCAGCGTTCAAAGTCACTGCTACGTGGAAGTCTGCAGGCGAAGCGCCAACCAACGCGTAAACTCAATGTCATTCCGTCATGTGTGACTTTATCCCAGGCGAAGTGCTGGTTTCGTATCACAAGGAGGACCCAGCAGCCAAGGCTATGATGGCTGGGATTCGAGATAAGCGAATGCCTCGTGTCGAGTACGCTGGCGCACTTGAAGATCGTCTCAAGACGATGGAGTTGCGTGTCCGCCAAGGGTTGGAACTAGAGTTCTGTCGGCTCCTTGTGCCCGTGGGTGAGGAAGGATTCAATAGTGACCGGTTGCAGTTGCACTACAAGCGCGAATTATCCAAAGCGATCGGTCAAGGGAAAATCTTGGAAAGCGACTTCGAGAAGGGCATCTTCGAGCGCAGTCACAACCATTTTACAGTCTCTCCAAATTCGCTACTCACTCCGTGCTTCACCTTCGGCGGCTCTCAACATGACAGTTATAAGCAGATGTTTCGTTGGCCGGGACCGAGTGCATCCACAAAGAAGATTCTTATCGCTGATAGTGGCATCGCCTCCGGTGACGGGTTCAACATCGCTGCCCAAAAGAACTTTGTTGACTGGGGCCTGCTCAATCAAGCCAAAGATGATCATCCGCAACAACACGGTACATGCATTGCGGAAATCATCCGTGATCTTTGCCCGCAGGCGCTACTTGAGGTCTACAAGGTGGTTGATTCAAGGAATCGGGCAAGCGAATGGGACACAATGGCCGCGCTGATCGCGGACTGCGGAGCCCAAGTTATCAATCTTAGCCTTGCTTTCGGATTACAAGACCAGAAGTGTGCGTATTGTGGACGTGAATCGCATGGGTCTCGATCCGCAGTCTTCGAGAACATAATCAATCAGATTACCAGGAATCACGATATTATCATCGTGGGCGCGGCGGGCAACCAGGGCAAAACCGAGTTGGCGTACCCGGCGCGATTCTCTAAGGTATTGGCTGTCGGAGCGATCAACCTGTGCAAGTCGCTCGCTAAGTATAGTAATCATAGCGAGAACGACCACCAGGGAGGGCGGCACAATCGGGTCTTTGTGTTGCCCGGTGGCGAAAGGGATTTAGCCGAGGGGGCTATACCTACGGAGTGGGTTGGGACGTCTAACGGCAATAATATCTGCGGGACATCGTTTGCAGCCGCGTATGCCACCGCAATCATAGCTCATCTTTGGAGCAAACCCCAACATGTCCGGAAGAATTCAGAGCAGATGATCGACTACCTGGCCATGAATGCTGACAAACAGAGTATCCCACACTACCAGTATTTCGACCACGGGCAAGGCTTGATGCTCGCGGTTTAACTCGAGTTGTAACAGGCACTTTTTCGGACAGATCGCATTCTCCGCTCACCAACCGCCGCATGCCCAGACCAGTTCCAATGCGATTTCCAAAGCGGCCCGGCCAACTCCCGCCTGACCTCCTGACACGAGTTTGAGCTTCATTCGGGGTCGATCTTTGCCGCCTCCTCGACGAATTCGTGCCAGTGGTCGTCCATGTAGGCATCGCTCCATCTGAACCCCGCCTCTCGAAGGGAGTTCCTGACCCGAAGTCCTAAACCGAAATGCGACGCATGATGCCAGGGCGTCTGCCTGTTCTGCACCAGCATCCGCACATTGGCGAGTGTCTCTTGTGGGATTGATTCCGCCAGGAACCGGATCGCCTGCTCCCTCTCGGCTGGTGACGGCTCGTTCATCTGCATACCGGACCCCTCTTTCCAGCGAGACTATCATCAACCACCGGGAGCGGCAAGGTCATCAGGCCCACCACGAATCTTGCAGACAGTAAGCCCGGACTTTGGTACAAACCTAACGCCCACCCGCAACGGCGAGGAGAACTTCACCAATGAACAGGAGGCAAAGCTCATGAGTGTTTTCAGGTTGATTCTCGTTCTGTCGTTACTTTCTGGCGGCGCCCACGCCCAAGACGTATTTGACCACTGCGGCATGACGGGCACGGCGAAGGCGCCGGAAGCCAAGGTCCTCAATCCGGAAAAAGACCGGTACGACCTGCCGACGCAGTCGGACTTCGACCCGTCCGTCACCCTCGACGCCATGCTCAAGCCCGGCCATGACAGCGGCAGGTTCACCGTCGGCAGGGCGGCCGAGATCACCGGCTACGTCTACGACGTGAAGCAAGGTGGCAAGGAAACCTGCAACTGCGGCTCCAACGACCTCGCCCACACGGACACACACATCGAATTGACGCTTGATGGCTCAAGACAGAACAGCGTGAAGTCCAAGCGTGTCATCGTCGAAGTCACACCACGACTCCGCAGGGCGATGATGGCCAAGGGGGTCGATTGGTCGACGACGGCTCTGCAGAAGATGTTGCTTCACCATTCGGTGAAGGTCCAGGGCTGGATGTTCTACGACGCCGAGCACGAGATGAACTCGGAGAACATGAACCCTAACGGCATGAGCAACTGGCGGGCGACCGTCTGGGAGATCCATCCGATCACGTCGATTCAGATCGTGGGTTCGCCGTGATGACTACCCAGAACCGAGTCGCGACGGCGGGGCTTCAGTTCGCCAATACCGTTTGACATACCTGCCACAACCGGTGATAAGAGTTTCGTTGCGCGGGAAGCGTTGATTGATCGACAGCAACTACGGATTTCCCGATGATGAGGTGACCTAGCCATGTATGTAATCAGTTCCCGCACTTCCAACCCGAAGCGGGTCACCGCCAACGGCGACTGGGCGGTGCTCTTCTCCGGCAACGGCAAGCCGCCGAACGACCCGCCCCTGCCACCGTCGAACTACCTCGCCGCAGGGTTCCTCAACTCGCTCGTCGATCCGTTGCTCGTCGTCATGCACGGGTACAACAACTTGGAATCGGAAGCCTTCAGTCAGTTTGCGAACATCAGCGGATTGACGGTATCGGACAATTCACTTCCGGCCCACGAGTTCTTCGGCACCATCATCGGCTTCGACTGGCCGTCCTTGGGTTCCCACAGTCCAGCGCTGTGGAAGCAGTTCAACCTCTACAAGCACGACCTGGACGCCGCAAGGGGCGCCGCCGTGCCGGCATTGGAGAGTTTTCTGGATCGGCTCACGAATGCCGTCCGTGGTCGCGGCATCCGCGTCAACCTGATGGCGCACAGCATGGGCAATTTCGTGGTCAGTCGCGTTCTCACGGCAAATCCTGGGCTTGCGAGTCGCCTCGACAACGTCGTGTCATTCGCCCCTGACATGCTCCAGTCGGATCTGGAGCAACCAGAGTTGGTCGCCGCCGCGGATGCGCTTGCGGGCAACTGGTTCGTCTACTGGGCGCAGGCGGATGTCGTCCTACTCACCGCGTCGGACTGGGCGAACATCCTCTTGGGCAACGAGCAGTGGGGCGGCAGGCGGCTCGGGCAAGAGGGGCCTCCCACGAACGGGCATTTCAGCCGCAAGGTGGTTACACAGTGCTGGGACGTTCCGCTCTCCAAGCAGATGGGATCGACCTACAACTGGGATTTGAGGGAGTGGCCGTATAGCACGAAGATCCACGGACTGTACTGGAGCAATGGACCGTTTCTCGACAACGTGGTGGCGAACGTGTGTCGGGCGGAGGGCTGTCCGCCGGTTGTCGTCGATTGGGCGGTCCAGGCACGGGCTGCATCATGAAGCACTTATTGTGTATACCGCAAAGATACTTGGATCATCCATTGGTGTTGAAGACCGACTCGCCAGGTAACAAAAGGAGTGACGTAGCATGACTGACGATCAAAAAGTCACTGTTTCTAGTGTGCTGTTCCTAATCCAACACCTGCAGAGTAAGGTTCCGATGAATTCACTTGACGATGGTCGGACTAGCGTAAACAATGAACACGGGTTCGCAACGAATGATCGGTGATCTATGCCATGAACAGAGTCCTTGTTGCACTACTATTTCTAGCCGCTCCCACATTTGCTCAAGAGCGAACGGTTTACTCCAAGGCACTGGAGACTCTCGACTCGCAGGACTTGAAGCAGATGACGCCCGAACGCCTGCAGGATTCCATTCATAGGGACTTGGTTCTTTGGACTATTGACGTCGCGAAGAGTACGCGAGTACGGATCGACAGTGGGGCTTCCGTGCGACTCGACCAACTATACATCGACGCAAGTAAGAAAGTTGCTGAGTCGCCGGAGGGATCTCGGCAACGCCAACTTTTCCCCGCCAACAGCGTTCGGGTGATAAGTCGTTTGTGCTCTTATGCCGAACCACAACCCCGTGGCGGGGGATTGATCACACTGCAATCCGTGAAGAATTTACTCAGCGATTTGGAGAAGAGGCTCGAAGGCTTCTGCCCTTGTTTCCCATTTTGCTAGTTCACGAAAATGGATGCTCCAGCATCATTTGAGTTTGCCAAAGAAGTGACCACTCAACTGATCGCACTTTCTTCTGCGGTAGTTGGCGTGAGCGTGACATTTGCCAAGGACATTAGCTCGAATGTGACGCGCACTAAACGTTGGTGCCTATTTGGTGCTTGGATCGCATTTCTTTCGTCAATTGTTACCGGCATCCTAGTGCTTGGTTCTCTCGCAGGAGTCCTTGCGACCGAAGATCCAGTGAAACCAAATTCCATCTACAAGTCCAGCATAACAATCAAGAGTGGAATTCAGGAAACTCTGTTTCTCGTCGGCATATTATTACTCATCATCGATGGGATCCAAAGCGTTCGCAAGAGAATTTGAGTGCCGCCGATTGACCAGAGGAGACTTTACAGAGATTCCCGATGGCTTAAAGGCATCCAAAACCGCTACCCGCCCCCACGACCTTGAACTCATGTAGGGGTGACGAGCAGACCTGGTCGTAGGTCAGGACTTCCTCGCCTTCATCTTCTTCCACCGCTTCCGCTGCGCCGCCGCGATTCTCTCCAGTCCCGCCTTGGTGAATTTCGGTTTGCGGCGCGTCGTGGTGCCGGTCGATCTTATGCAGCCGAGCGCCTGAACGGCCGTATCGATCTTCCTTAGTTCATCGGCAATCGCCTGCCGCCGCTCGCGCAACAGTTTCACTGCGTCAGCGTAATCTGTCATGGTTTCCTTGTCTTGTTGGTCGTTTCGGTAAGGACGGGGAGGAAGGATGATATATGACATCATGCAACAATTGCCCGCATCATGGCGGAGCCTACCAATATCCACCCGGGTCTCGTACCGAGACCCGTTGTCAAATCGACTCGCGCAACGCGGTAAGTAATGCAGCCCGCTGCAATCAAAAGCCGGAACGGGGATGGTTGTGGTAAAATCCCCCGTTGTCCATTTGTTTGCGCCGGTAGCATGAATCGCAATACCCACCCCCTGAATGCTCTGACTGGGATTTTATTTCGCGGCAGGTGTAACAGCGGAACTTGCCCTGTTGTTTTAGAGCTTCTTCTTCCTCGGCGGCAATCCGGTAATCCTTGAGTAGCCTCTTGCCCCACTCTGGCATATCATCACTCATCGCATTTACTCCGGTAACACTGTTTAGTGCTCGTTTCGGAATCGTACATTAGAACGGCAAAACGTCAACTGTGTTTAACCTTTGCTTTCTTGACGGCAAAACTCCACAGGGTCATACTTGAGTGCCGTGACAGCAAGTGACGCAATTTCTTTTTTGGCTTTTCTTGTCTCCTTGGTTGCGCTCGTCCGCACAATAGGGAAGGAACGAGTGAAACTAAAGACGACCAGCAAGTTGTTTCTCAATGACATCGACGATGAATCATACATACGAGTCTCGGCGACAAACGGAGGCATCAAGACGGTCATACTTCTCGCATGGCTCAGAGTATCCTCAGATGACATGGCAACCAGGACGTACTTGACAAACGATCATAAAGGGATTCGATTGGAAGAGGATGCGAGGTATGAGGGGAGAATTGCTTGGAGCGAGATAAACGGTCTTGAACGTCAAGACGGCTGCAGAGCGCTTTGCTTTCAAGACACCGTAGGGCGGTATTATCCAATTGAAGGCTCTATTGATAATATCAGAAAAATGCTGAATGAAATGAATCGCCGGGAAAACCTTCGCACCCCTCCAGCCTGTCCATAGTTCAATCCCTTCCCACTTCCCAGCAGCCCTTGCGGCGCTCGAAGTTGGCCCTCAACAACAAAGTCCATTCCCCACAACCCGGCCCGCTTGTTGGGTGGCGCGCTGTCAGTTGGGCCACGATCCTGCGGCGGATTGTCCGCAGCAGGTGCGAGCCCATAGTCTGGTTTAACTGTGCCGTGTGGGAGGGCATCGGTCGATGACTTGTCCGACGATTAAAAGAAGAGTGCCGACGCAAAACACGCTGAGGGAGTATCGGAATATCGAACGATTCTTTCCCTCGGTGATGAGCGTCTTGAAATGGTCAAGTTCCCATTGTGCGTGTCGGCCTTGTGTCACATCAATGACTATCGGATATTCTTCATGCGTCCCATCTTGCCCGATCCGTTGTCCAAAGAAGCCAAGGGCATGGAACTTGGTAACTGCAAGTTTTAGTTTGGCGGACTCTGCACGCTGCTCGGCAGGCAGGTTGTCAAAGAAGATCCGTTCCAATTCAGCGAACCCTGGCTCACCCTGATTGAGTTCCTGCCTAGCCACAAGAAAGTCGATGCCATGCGAAGCCATAATGGCAGATGAATTCAGTATATTGTTGAGCATCGGCACTTGGTCGGCGTAATAACCAAGAAACGCCGCACAATCGAGGACCAACCCAAAAATGAACAATGCCAGTGTGATTTTTTTCACGCGAACCTACCATCACCCGCTCGCACTATGGACTGCGGTCTGTCGTTCTGCAGAGTCTTCGGATCGTAACGCACAACGAAGATTCTACCGCCGTGTCTTGACTGTGTCCAGCCATCGGCGTACACGTTCGGCATGGACTTCTAGCACAACCATTAGGGCGGCGGTCAGTTTGACTCCGCCCTTTTCGTCTGCTACATTTGCGGCGGTGCGGCGGGCTTGATTTTTTCCAGTGTGATCGACGGAACCTTGCGGATGCTGCGTGAGTCCGTGCGTTCCTGCATTATATTGCTGGCAATCTACAGCCCGCCCCACCAACTATGCGTAACATTCTTACGTGGCTGAATCAGAACAAGACATGGATATTTTCCGGATGTGGCGTTGCAATCGCCACAGCATTGGTCCGATTCGGTTTTGCGGTGTATGGGGACAGCCATAAGCGTCCGCCCCCTGTTCAGGTGATGTATTTAGTGCCCAGCCTGGCAGCCACAATGCCGCCGTTACCGTCCAACGGGAATGAGGTATTAGTCGGAAACACCGGTCTGAGATTTACAGCGCATGGCGAGCCCGCGTCGGATTGACATTGGCGGTGAGACCTGTTGGTCTGCGGCGGCGGAGTCGCGGGAAACTCTATCGGGTCATATTCCCGCGCCATCCGATCCCGATCTTGGATTTGCCGTCGCTCGCCGCTGACGATGGCTGGCTTGGCTGGCACGGGTGCCGGTGAGGCGAGCGACTTCCGCAGACCGCGACAGCCGTTGCGTACGTGATCCCGAGAAGCGTCCGTGGCGCGTTTACTTGCCGCCGCCCACGATTCCAAAGTCGAACATCTTCATGGCGTTCACCATCCTCGCGCCCATCAATTGGACGAAAACGTACTCGCCAGGTTTGAGGGCAGTAGGCGTGACCTTGAAAATACCGTCTGAAACTTTCTCCGTCGTAAAGACTCTGACGTCCTTCTTGTTCAACCCGGTGCGATAGCCGCCCATGCTCGCCTTGCTGATTTCGATTCGGCGCACCGGTTGGTCGTGGCTGACGTGCGCCTCCATGGCTCCGAGGGCAAAATCGTCTGGCGACGTCGCCGATACGTCCGCGCTCCCAAGACTGGCCTCCGACTTGGCGAAATAGAAATAAAAGACAGGTTCGGTTTCCTTGAGTTGCAATTCGGCATGTGGCCCCGTGAGGACGGCGCGAGTCTTCATGGAGCCGCCAAAGGCTGCGCCCCATGCGCTCCCGGTACTTAGTTCCTCGACGCGAGACGGATTCATCTGGGTCATTTTGGGTTTGCCGTCGATTTCCTGGAACAGATATATCCCAGACGCGTGTGCGGCCTTCGGGTCGTTCGGGTCGGATGGAGTCGGGGTGACGGGGACCACGGGCTTGGACGCCGCCAGCATGGCTTGGATGACCACCTCCGACACCTGGGCCTCCTTCAACTGCTTGAGCGCCGCGGTGCTCGTGTCGAAGTCGCACTTGGAGGCCTTGATCTTGCCGACGACCACGTCGTCGCCGAGCCCGAGGGCCTTCATCTCGGTTATGGAGGCGTTCGTGAGTACCTCCGAGGATTCCGCTGCCATCAGCCTGGTCGATGCGACGATACACAGGAATGCGGCAGTAAGGATGGAAATGGCGCGTCTCATAAGTGAGTTCTCCTTTTCGCTCGGCTACGGGAGCAGGCTACCAATCGCAATCGGCGGAGACAATAGGAATCGGTCCGCCGGCCTTCGCGTAGTCTGTCATTCTGCCGGCCACTCCGCGACGGCAGTGACGATGGCGGCTGTGGACTACAAGCATCTCAGGCCGCCGACGCACACGGAATGCGGGGCCGTCCTAGAGCGGCGGCATAGCGCCTGCCAATGCCGGAGGCACCGAGTCCACAATCCTGCTCGGAGGCGACTAGGATCTCCGAGCAAAGCTGTCCCGGTGCTGAGTGGCAAAAATTACCACCACCCAGTATGACTTGGAAGTCCGACGGGCCGTGCACGGAATGGAGGAGCAACGCTTCGTGACGTGTCGCCTCAGTACACGGCAATTGGCCGGAGTGACAGGGCTCGAACCCGTCCCCTTTTGAGATTTCATTGAGGAATGTGAGCGGTTTTTCGGTCACGCCCACAACTGGGCCACAAGAAAATGGCTCGGACTGGCACGGATTGTCGCACGCTGGCGCGAATCAGGACCGGCGTTGTGGCGCATTGGGGTTCATCCAACCGAGGAGACAAGACACGAAAATGGTCGAAACCGCGAGAGCGAAGGCCCGCGCCCTTTAGCACGGATGAGAATTTTCATAGTAAGGCGTGAAGAACCCACTGAGATCTTCCTCTAGTCGACACCAGACACCGCATACGGTGTGCATCCAACCAGTTGGGTCAGTGATGGCCGGAACCTTCAGCGGCCCGGAGGCGTAACGCTCAGTGGATCGGGCGGCATCCGGTCGATCAACGCCAAGTCATTCGACCATCTCAGGAGCAGATCCGAGCGCGCCGAAAGATCGGCTGGTAGGAACCCATAGGAGCGCATCGAGCGCTCTGTGTCGGCCCAGCCAGCTGACTCAGCGATCTGGTAGGCCCGGAAACCTTGACTGATTCGCTCTTCCGTCTTCGTAAAATCGGAAAACACGAGCAACTGGAATCCACGGAAGTAGGCGAATCGTACTATCGGGCGGAAGGCGATGAAGGTAACGATGGGATCATTGATGTCGCGGATTGTTCGTTCCACCATCGGCCAGACGCTGTTGGTCTGTTCCCAATGAAACGCCTCGGAGTACAGGTGCGATTTGGAGCGCTGCGTCAGATTCTCGCCCCGCTTCACCGTCGCATGTAGCCAGTTAAGGCGCCGTAGCAGAGGCGCGGAGAGAACACTGTCTGCACGCGGTCGATGCCCATAGAGCTTAGAAAAGTGATAGTTCGCGAAGGTGTCTGCGAGAACGCGACGATTCGCGAATTTGAATCCGTTCATGGCGGTCCGCATTCGCTGGATCAGTTCCGCTCGCCGTGCTGCCGAGATAGGGTGCCGCACGGTCGCATAGGGGGCGAGCACGAAATCCAGCAAGCGAAAGTAGCCGTGCGCCCAGCCCGCCCCATGCAGTGCCAGGAGGGGAAATGTGAAATTCCGGCGCGAATCCCTGTAGACGGAGAAGTGCGCGACAATTCGCTGGCCGATGTCTTCCGGTCTTCCGCCGAGCCACAGCGCGGCCGCACGAATTGCCTGAAATCGCTCGGCGAGATCGGGATCCCGCACGCGCCTCGTGGGGGAAGTTGGGGCGAAGGCATGTCCCCACAAGATTTCTCGCCTCGCATTGGAGACTCCGCGTTGAAGCAAAGTCGCCAGCAACCGCAGTGCGAACAAAACACGCGCTCGTTCAAACGCAGGTGCAGCGAACCTCTCCTGTGGATACACCACTGGATACACGTATCGTGTTGCGATTGGCGACCCGTCGGTCACCCGCTGCAGAAGGGCCTCGACGGATGACAATAACTCCTCGTCGTGCAACAGGGAATCCATCTGGGATGTGCAGGTAATAGCGGCTGCCGCCCAAGACGCTTCGGCTGCCGCCAGCTTGTCCGGCTGGCGCGCTGCAGCGAGGAGATAGCGGCGCGCTCTTCTTACCACATCGGACGATGGGTCCTCGTCCACTGCGCAGAGCGCCACCAGCATCTCGCTCGTCGCACTCACGGGCCCGTCCGACCAACGCCCGACCCATGCACCGTCGGCTTGTTGCGCGTGTCCGGCATAAGCGAGTGCACGTCCGATCGCGACGTCTATGGCATCCACCGTACTGATGTCGAGAAACGACAGCTGTCGTGTTGCAGCGAGCGCGAGTAGGGCCCGCGCTGTGATCTCCGGAGATGGCTCATCGAGAGCCACAGCTGACACCCCGCCAGTGGGCGCAGAGTATCCAGAGCGCCGGCCACCGCGTCGCCCGGAAAAACACCAGCCTCCCAAGCGAGACTGCTGATCGAGAAGAGGCCCGAGGAACTGCTCAATCGCGGTCTGCAACAAGGACAGCTGCGAGGTGTCAGAGCCAGCCGATGCGCGAGCCAGAAAAGCAAGCGCGACGGACGTGGAGTCGTTGTCTGGCATCCCGACACCGGCATCGAACTCAAGTCCTCTGGCCTGCACCTGGTGCGCCCGCAGCATTTGCACGGCCGCCGAAATATGGGCTCCGCTTCGTGTTTGTGGCGAGGCCTGGAGGGCCTGCCCATTAATTGCGGTGTCCCACGTGCTTGCTCGAGCCCACGACTGGCGTTCGATTCCCGGTTCGTCCTTCAGCCGCAGGCTTCGCAGGTATTCCAAGCCGCGGGCGATGGCCTCTGAGTCGCGCGACTCACCGAGTTTAGATAATGCGACCAGCGCCATCGCGGTACCAAGAGTGCCCCACGCCCAGCTCCCATTTACGCTCTGAACTGCGAGGATGTGCTCGGTAAGCGACTTTCGGCGCGTTCGGTACCGACTGATTCCCAGAGCATCCACACAAGCACGCCAGCCCCGCACCAAAAGGGAGCATTCGGCCGCGGCTTCGTGCCACGCGAACGCCGCGGGTAGGATGATTACGAACGGGCGAGACAGGCGCCGTCTCAACCATCCAAAAGTCCAATGCCGGGTTACCAAGACACCCAACGTCGGATGAAACGGGAAGGCGACAAGTCGTTCGTTTCCCGCCTGAAATGACTCGATAAGCCGTCCAAGTAGGGCGTACACGCTCGAGTGGGAAGGCGCGTCGCCCCGTGATTGGAAGTGGATGACAGCGTGCATGCGTTCGACCAAGTCGCCTGACAAACGCACGCCAACGGTCGACTTCACACTTCGAAGAGCGGCGCACACAAACCGGGTCGCGCCGCTATCGATTGGTCCGCCTGGGGTCGCGGCAAAGCCACCCGGTTGCGCGTTGGCGAGGATGCCTCGAATCAACGCCTCCACAGAGCCGACCGAGGCCTCTGTGCCCAGCCATTCGGCTTCAGCCAGTAGGGCCCACACCGACTGCAGCATTCCCCCGGGCATCGGGGAAACCCACTCGCCGTCCGCGTGACGAGACGACACGATGTCCGCCACGAGCTGATCTGTCACTGACTGCAGACTGCCAATCAATCGCCCGATTCGCCCACGACGGGCTCCGATTCCCTGTTTGTTGTCCTGTCGCCGCACGAGGTCTCCGCCTACGGGCTAGCTCGTTCGGCATTAGCCTGCCGAAGCTTGGTCCACAGGAGCGCGGCGACGGCCGCAGGTAACATGATGATTTTCAGAAACACAAACAGCGCCCGCGGATGCGTTTCCTGAGTGAGGACGGGGATCTCACGGGCGATGTCCAAGCCGGACAGCCTCGGCAGCGCGAAGGCCGGTGCTCACGGCGCCCTCCATGCAGGTCAGGTCGACCGTCGACTGGCAGTAGTCCCCCGCCACAAAAAGGTTCTCTATTTCAGTTTGCGCCTGAGGACGGCGAGGGCACGCGCCGGCCGTGGTGGCGAACAACGGATGGTCGGCATGAGGTTGAAAGTCAACGCGCTCGATCTCATCATCCTTCAAGAACGGCAGATATCGCCTAAGTTCATCTATGAGAATGCGCTGGCCATCGCCCGCTTCGTGGGTTTGGAGCGGAGTGTAGTCGGAGGCCACGACGCAGAGGACCGTCTTCGTCCGTCCCCACAGCTCCGTGACATCGATCATGCTCAGGTCGAAGGCGGGGTCAATAAAGTTGACATGATCACCAGGTACTCCTTCGATTCGCCGCTTCAGGTACACGGTCATGCCTGCCATCACGCGCGAACGCAGGTAGAACAGCCCACCCAATTTCGGCGCGGTCGCCTGAATTGGCGCGGTCACAAGCGGTCGCAGGTCCTCAAGGGGAACCGCCATGATCAGGTTGTCGATGGGCAAGGTGCTCGTCGCAGGTGACCCGGTGGCCCGGGTGGTAACGCTGGCAATGCGACCGTCGCCCATGTCGATCCGCTCGACTGTCGTCAGAGTCCTGATTTCGCAGCCGAGGTCACGCAGTCTGCGCTCAATGGGCGCGATGAACAGGCTCTGCAAGTCGCCACGAAGGACACGAAACCAGGGCTCGTGGTACATGAGCCAGTAGCGCATCACGTTGTGCACCGTCATGGCCGACATCTCGTAGCTTTCGATCGCCGACGCCCGCGAAACCGTATCCTCCAGTTGATCGACTACGGCGTCGGTGCAGTAAAACCGGGATCGCGCAAAGCCATTGACACTCATCTGGTCGAGACGAGCGCGGACGCGTTCGGGTTGCGACATCAGATCGATCATGACGTAGTGATACAGAAACGTCTCGGCGGGCGGGAGAATCCCATTGAAGAGATTGCGAAAGGCAGAGCTCAACGCGAATGGGTTCTCGAGATATGCGACATTCGGGTATGCTCCGGGTCGCATGAACGCGTAACGCTCCCGGTCGACAAAACTCGACCCGATGCCCAGCTCGTCCACAAGCTGCCAGATGTTTCGATACCACAACGGGAACAGGTGCCATCCGTGCTCGTCCCAGTCCGGCCCGTGTTGCTCGGCGCCCGCCTTGCCGCCGAGACGGTGAGAACGCTCCACGAGGGTGACTCGCACGCCGCGCTCCAGAAGGCGCAGGGCA
>Ga0206923_1088_pt1 | contig 21112 bp, 11 predicted proteins | sample Alteio_BWOrgHeat_64_FD_152961 | JGI IMG/M metagenome (GOLD analysis project Ga0206923, IMG submission 152961) | Enriched cells from forest soil in Barre Woods Harvard Forest LTER site, Petersham, Massachusetts, United States -... | ecosystem: Environmental > Terrestrial > Soil > Temperate forest >...
TAACATTGATCAAACGCGCAGGTTCTCTTACCGCAGCGCTTGAGAATTACGTGCAGCATTTGAATTTCGCGCTGTAATTTTTATTTATTTTTATCGTCATCCCGAACTTGTTTCGGGATCTCATATACAATTTAGCTATTACGCCTGTTAATTGCAGGTGAGATGCTGAAACAAGTTGAGCATGACGGGTTGGTATTACCTTAATTCTTGCTTCCTAACTCTTGCCTCTAATCTATTCGTACCTCAATGATTCTACCGGATCAAGCTTGGAGGCTTTTTTGGCAGGATAAAACCCTGACAACAGTCCGATGCCTGTGCAAACCACCAAGGCCAGCATTATCCAGAGCCAGGGCACAACAAAAACGCCTTTGGTAGCAATAACCACCGCGTTGCCTATAACCATCCCTAATAATATCCCCGCCACACCGCCTATAAGGCAAATCACAATAGCCTCGATCAAAAACTGTCTGCGTATAATAGCCGGTGTTGCGCCAATGGCCTTGCGTACACCAATTTCGCGGGTGCGTTCGGTAACAGATACCAGCATAATATTCATTAAGCCTATACCGGCGCCTATCAGCGTAATAAAACCTATGGCCATACCGCCATATGTTACATTATCCAGGTTGCCGCTTAATTCTTTTTGTATAGCATCGCTGCGATTTATATGGAAATTATCTTCGTTGGCAATATTCAAACCACGTACATTCCTGAACAGCGAGGTTGCTTCGCCAATGGTTGCATCAAGCACTTTGGGGTTATCTGTTTTTACCGTAATGGTATAAGTTGGATTAGATGTTGCCGCTATTTGCTTTGCTTTTAACAAAGGAATAGCGCATATCCGGTCGCCGCCGGAACCTATAGTAGTACCCTTTGCTACAAAAACCCCGATAATCCTGAATTTATCATCGCCAATAAAAATGTATTTATCTACAGGGTCGGTGTCTTTAAAAAATTGTTTTTTTATTTCATCGCCCACCATTACCACGTTTACACCGTGTTCCAGCTCAGATGCGGAAAAATTACGGCCGAAAGCCAGTTTATAACCGCTGGTGATCATGTAATTCTCGTTGGAGCCGGTCACCACTATGTTGGGGTTCGACTTTTGGTTGCCATATTTAACTACCGCCGTACCCGAAACATCAAGATTTACCGAAACCGCGGCAAGCAGTTTAAAAGTGTTTTTGAAACGCATGGCCTGGTCATATGATACAGGCGGAAAAACCTTGGCATGCCCCCCGCGACCAAAATGCAGGTTGGAACCACTGTTTTCAATCGAAAATGAATTGGCGCCCAATCCGGCAAAAGCGGCGTTAGTTTGTTGCCGAATGCCGTCAATAGCGGTTAAAATGCCCACTAATGCCATAATGCCGATAGCGATAATCAATGCCGTAAGCGAGGTGCGTAGTTTATTGCCACTGATTGATTGCAGCGCAATAGATACGTTTTCTTTATAAGTGGTTTTAACGGGCATGCCCTAAAATTAAAAAATCTTGCCGGTATGACAGTGGTTTGGGTGGGTTTGTTACAAGATAGATATAAAAACACGTCATCGCGAGATTTATAAAGTTTATGCATTAATTTACTATTACCGTCATTGCGAGCGAAGCGTGGCAACCCCCGACTTTGTTTGCGCATTACCTAACGCTTGGTTATCGCTTGCCGCTATGGCGTTACTTTTTGTCTTGATACAAAAAGTAACCCAAAAAATTAAGACAAAGGCAATCCTTCCCCCCACAGGCAAAACTCCCGGTCCCGCTGCCCTTTGTCGGGGCCAACGCGCTTTTTGCTTTTGAAGTCCCTCTCCTTTGGAGAGGGACTTAGGGTGAGGCTAAATGGCGACACTATTTTGCCAGTATATGGATGTAGCATGTTTATAACTACACTACACCTTAACGCAGTATTTCTTTAATATCATCAGCCGAGAGCGATTTAATAAAGCTTTCTTCGGTAGTGATGAGCGCGCGGGCGACGCTTAGTTTGCGCTGCTGCAGGGCCAATATCTTTTCTTCAACGGTATCTTTAGTGATAAACTTATATATAAACACGTTTTTGGTTTGACCAATACGATGCGTACGGTCAATAGCCTGTTGTTCAACAGCCGGATTCCACCATGGGTCGAGGATGAAAACATAGTCGGCCTCTGTTAAGTTTAAGCCTACGCCACCCGCTTTTATGGAGATCAGGAATACACGTGTTTTTTCGTCCTGCTGGAATTTTTTAACCACATCGCCGCGGTTTTGCGTGCTGCCGTCAAGGTAGGCATAAGGTATATGATGCCTGTCGAAATATTCGCGGTAAATAGCCAATTGTTTCACAAACTGTGAAAATATCAGCACCTTGTGCCCACCGTCGAGCACATTGCTTAGCGTATGCACCACGTTCTCAAATTTGCCGGAATCTCCTTCATAATCCGCATCTATCATGGCCGGATGATTGGAAATTTGCCGCAGTTTGATCAATCCTTGTAACACCTGTATTTGTGTTTTGGCATAGGTGCCGTCTTCCAGGCTTTTCAGCAACTCGTTCCGGTATTCTGATTTTACTTTTTCGTAAACCGAGGCCTGTTCCGCGCTCATCTGGCAATAGAAAAGGGTTTCAGTTTTTGGCGGCAATTCAGTAGCCACCTGCTCTTTGGTGCGCCGCAATACAAAAGGCTTTATCATGGCCTGCAGCTTACGGGCTTTATCCTCATCCTTTTTCTTTTCAATAGGCGTAACAAATTCATTCTGGAAATATTGCTGTATACCTAACAGCCCCGGGTTAATGAACGACATTTGCGTCCACAGGTCATTCACGGAGTTTTCAACCGGGGTTCCGCTCAATATCAGCTTAAACCGCGATTTTAACTGCCTCACACACTGGTATGATTTTGATGACGGATTTTTGATGTTTTGGCTCTCATCCAATATTACATAATCAAAAAAGAAGGCTTTAAGCAGGTCAATATCTATGCGGCTTATGCCATAAGTAGTTATTATTACATCATAATTGCTGAAAACCTCGGGTGTTTTATAGCGCAAAGTGCCGGTGTGTACCATTAGCCGGAGCTTTGGCGTGAACTTTTTAGCCTCGTTAAGCCAGTTATAAATTAACGAGGTAGGCATAATGATTAACGAGGTGCTTTTACTTCCTGCACCCTCAGTGTCTTCCTTATGTTTCTGTAATAAAGCCAGGGTTTGTATGGTTTTACCCAAACCCATATCGTCGGCCAGGCAGCCGCCAAAATGGTAATCCTTTAAAAAATGGAACCAGTTATAGCCAGCTTTTTGATAATGCCTTAAATTCCCCTTAAAATCTTTAGGCAGGTCAATCTCTTCCAAAGCTTCAAAATCGGTTAGCTTTTGCAGCTTTCGGCTCATGGTGATATCGGCCATTTCGCTTTCGGCAAGGTCGTTTACCAGCCCGATATGGTGCCTGCGTAGCTTAATACCATCGCCGGCCTCGCTAAAATGCAGCAGGTTACCGTATTGCGAAAACCATTTTTCGGGTATTACCGCTATTTCGCCGGATGGCAGCACAAATTCTTTTTTATGATTAAGGATATGGTTCTTAAGCTGTATAAAAGGAATGCGGTATGGCCCGAAATATACGATGGCATGGATATCAAACCAGTCATTATCCTCTTTTACTTCAAGATCAATCTTGCTGGTGCCGAAAACGTACTGTTTACCACCTTCGGGCTGTTCAATCTCAAAACCTTCCTCAAGTAATTTATCATGGTGCTGGTTCAGCCATTCAAAAATGGAAAAGGAGTGATCTGCATCATCATCAGCTGCGGCAATTTCAAGGTTCTGAAACAGGGAAGAAACTGTTTTCAACCCTAATTCTTCCAGTTGCAGAAGTTTGCCTTTTTCCCATGTCAATGAACGTTTTATGCGGTGAAAAATATAATTATCACCATTGCGTTCCATCCTCACCGAAACATGCCGGCCATCGCCGTAAGGAAATAAATACCCCGAATACCTGAACAGCAATTGTAGCTGCGAGGTGCCGCCTTCAACATAAATAGGTTTCAATATAGGTATGGCGTCGTATTTTTCAGTGTTGATAGTAAAACCTTCGGCATATACATTGTGCTTTTCAATAAGCGGGGCAACAAATTTTTCAAAGTATGACTGCTCAGACGATCGCGGAATGGCAATGTACCGCTTATTAAGAAATGGCTGTAGCTTTTTGCCCTCTATCTCTTTATCAAAATAATAAAGCGTGTCTTCCAGCAGCATCCAGGCAGGATGGTTGCAAATGATCCCGGCATTTTTAAACATAAATTCAATACGCATCCCCTGGTATTTAATGGTAGGGAAGTAGCGTATCTCATCCGCATCGCGCCTAAAGTGAAATAATACGGTAGCCGGCTCTTCAGCTATCTTTAGCTTTCGTTCAGCCGGGTAACCCTCTTTGCTCATCAGGTAAATTTGCTTGTCGCCCATCATATCCAAAGCCTCGGCCATACGCTTTTCCATTTTTGGCCTTATGGTATCAAATAGCTGTTCAGTAAAAACTTTGGTAAAAAACTCGAATGGGCGGATAGGCTTTTTATAGAACTTTTTGATAACATTTCCCTGTTCTATCTCCTCCAGTATTTTTATTAATTTCAGATCAACCTCGTCAAGGCAATGGATAAATTCTTTTGCGGTATTTGAAAAAAGGCGCTGGTGAGTTAATGAAAATTCGCCGTTGGGGTTTAGCTGTACAATGTGCGGCTCAATAACGTACGACAAGTATTCATGCCGGGCTATGGCATAAATGAGTTGGCATGGCTTTGTACTGTCTACACGGAGCATTAGTTTCTATAAAAAATTTATAGAAGCTACATCAACAAAAAATTCAAACGTAACTAGAATTTGCAAAACTTAAAAGCGTTTGATGTTAAATAATTATTAACATGCACGTAATTAGCCGATTGGCGTTTATATTCATAAAAATGGTATATTTTAACTGGCTTATATTTAATTAACTATAAATTTATTTTATTAAATATTTTGCTAAACCGATTTTTATCTTTTAATTTGGAACCAGTTTTAAACCTGTTAATAAAATTTACAGTATTACAGCAAGGCAATAGTTTAAGTTAGCCAATCCCTAAAGGGGTTTTAGGCTAAATTTTTTTTATCTGTGTTGCTGACGATTATTAAGGTACTATAGTGATATGGCACCTAATTATATTAAACAAATTGATATGAAGAAAACTTACATTCCTGTTATTACATTATTGTTCTTCTTTATTATAGCCGGCTTACTATCATGTAAGAAAAATTTCCTTAATGCTACTGAAACAAATAGCCTTACGCCGGAAACTGTTTTTGCCGACAGTTCAAATACCGTTCACTTTTTAGGGAATATTTATGTTAACATACTGGTTAGCGAAAATGCGAACAGGTTTGGTAATGGCGGGCTTGATGCAGCGGGCGACGAAGGGCAACCCGGCAATCTTACGCCATCTCAAGCCAATTACTGGGCACAAGGTACCATTAATGCTGCCATAGTAAGCGATGATGTTTATACCACATGCTATACTCAAATACGGGCGGTAAACCTGTTACTGGCAAATCTTAAAAAAACTAAATTATCACTTCCTGATGCACAACCCGGCAGCAGGGCGCAAATGAGGGCCGAAGCCAGGTTTTTAAGGGCTTGGTACTATGCATTATTGGTAAAGCATTATGGTGGTGTGCCCCTTGTTGGCGATAGATTATACACTTACACCGATGAGATAGATGATACACGCTCAACTTTTGCTGACTGTATACGTTATATAACTTCTGAATGCGACTCAGCAGCTAAAGTACTTCCTTATATACAAACACAAACAAGTTATGGAAGAGCTTCTGGCAGCGCTTGCCAGGCATTGAAGGCACGCGTGTTATTAATGGCAGCAAGTCCATTGTTCAGTGTAACCGGAAATATAGCTGTAAGTTTAGGTAGGTCTGATCTTGCGCCGCTTGTTGGATACGTAGGCGCCGATTCAACTCAACAAAGATGGGTGATGGCAAAAAATGCCGCTTATCTTTTAATAAAGTCCGGTCAGTTTGGTCTGTTTGTAGACAGTACTAACAAAAACCGCCCGGGGCTTGGTTTTCAGGCACTTTTCGGAAACAGGATAACACCTGTAAAAAACTTTGCTAACAGCAATGAATATATACTCCAAACCATGCTTGCGCCTGATGATTATGGACATCAATTAGAAGCATATTGGGATACCCCGTCAAACGGTGGTGCAAACGGTGCATTCCCTTACCAGGAAATGGTTGATGCATTCCCAATGCGTGATGGAAAAGATACTTTAACATCCGCTTTTAAATATAACGGCCAGCATCCGTATTGGAACCGCGATCCGCGCTTAGGATACACCATCCAGCATGATTCAACAGTTATGAGTATAAGGCTGAGCCAGGGCGCAAGGGGGCCTATCTCGATTTATTTGATAAAAGATCCTGTTACCGGTGAGATATCATCTCCGGGGCCTGATGCCATATTACGTGGTGCAAGTGCCGGAAGCGGTACAACTACAGGTTATTATGTTAATAAAATGCTCGATACTGCTTCTGATGCTACCGACTTATTCGCGCAAACACACCGCTGCCAACCGCTTATACGGTATGCTGAAGTGTTGCTGAACTATGCTGAAGCATATAACGAAAGTAAAGGAACAGATTCAGCATACAGCGTGTTGGTAGGCATAAGGCAACGGGCAGGTATATTACCGGGTACCGACCATTTATTTGGTCTTCAGCCGGGAATGAGCCAGGCGCAAATGCGTGCTGCCATACAACATGAGCGCCAAATTGAACTGGCTTATGAAGGTTTCCGTTTTTGGGACGTAAGGCGCTGGAAAATTGCACCAGTAACTGAAAATAAATTATTCCACGGTATGCAGGTGACCAGGCCGCGTGCAGATTTAAAGGCTCCCGGCACTTTTACCATTTTCCCTGCTTCACAGCACTTTTTTACAGACAGGATGTATTTCTGGCCTATTCCGCAAAACGAAATTGGCAAGTCTAAAAATAATAATTTGAAGCAAAATCCTGGTTATTAATATCATACAAAATTGATCATGAAAATATTTAATAAGTTAAATTGTTTATGCGCCGTATTATTAATTCTGGCGTGGGCATCATGCAAGGTTGAAAAAGCCAAAATAGTAAGCGAATCTTCTAAAGATATAACCGGTACATGGCAAATAATAAGGGCAGTGCGAAACGGTACTGATATAACTAACGCTTTTGGTGTAGATTTAACGCCGTTTACTATTCAGTTTAAAGGTAATTCTTATACAATTAGTAACAGGGTGCCTTTTATTGTAGATACTTTAGGTACCTACAGCCTGGATGACCCGCAAATCCCTGCGTCAATTACATTTAACCCGGTAGGGGCAAAAGCGGTAGCATCAAGTTTTTATTACCCTATAGTAAGCGGGGCACGCAATATTCAACTTACCTTTTCGGCAAATGCTGATTGCAATGCCAATCAATACATTTATACCCTACGCCAGGTTAATCAGAAATAATTATGAAAGTAAAAAAATATATAAAAGGCAGTTATGTATGGAAAACATTGGCCTTAGTGGTATTAGGCATTGTAATTACCTGTTGTTATACTGAAGTACAAAGTGTTATACAACCTTATACTGCTACGGTTCATAAAACTATACCTATTACACTTAGCGTTAAATTGCATAATAACGGCAACCCATACAAAATGGTTGTTGCAGTATTATTACCTAATGGCTGGGCAGGTTCTAAAAACCTGACTATGGATTATACAAGCGATCAGGGTGATAAAGGTACTTATGTTTTGATGCCAAGCACAACTACTGAGCCATCAACCAAAGGCTTATATAACTGGCCAACTTCATTATTAAAAACCTTTGGTGTAGTAAATAACTACATTAGTGATATGCAGTGGGTTGTTTTTCAATCTGATAAAGAATATACATTTAACAAAGAAATAACGGTTACCGTTAATATGCAACTTACCGTAGGCGCCGATGGTATTAATACCAATTGTATGCTGGCCTATTTTATTGGTGAAAGCCAGGATGGTTTGCATGCAATAGATGGTTATATTGATAATCCCCACCCATACGAATATTATCAAATGTACCCAGCTCCACCTGATCCGCTCAAACCGAATGATCCATTGGGCAAAATAGGCTGTATGGTAGTTACCGGCGGCGAAGGCCTTGAAGATTTCTGTCACCCTCAGCTTGCTACAGCTGATCCGTTTAAATCACAGACGGATGATTTTATAACCGTAGATTTTAACGGTTATTTAGGGCAAACATTACTGTTTAATCAGCCCGTGGTTTACTTACATGCCACTGCTTTTGACGAAGCTGGTAACAAATATATTGTTAATACGCAGACAGATAACAACAAAATGAATCCTGTTGCAACTAATAAATATGAACGCACTATATGGCCACGTCAATTTTTTGGGGTTCCTAAAGGGGTTTCTCTTAAAACAATGGAATATACGTTTACTGATGCAGGCGGCAACAAAGTAACAGGCTTAAATGGTACGCCAACACCATTCCAGTACGTATTCAGATGTGGTGAATAATACATTCTATTACACGGATCAATTAATAAATAAAATAAGGCCAATTAATTTTAACATAATTTAAACCCGATTCTATGCTTTATTGCTACACGAAAAAATGCTTCACAGCAATTATCATAATCTCGCTTGCACTGGCTAAAAGCAGTTTTGCGGCTACTGCCGATAGTACAAAAACTGCTAATAGCGGAAATGGGATAACATCCGGAACGGTTGTTGACGAAGAAAACCGCCCCTTAAAAGGCGCTACCATAACTGTAAAAGGCAGCAGTAATGCCGTGCAAACAAACTCCGACGGACACTTTGAGATTAATGCAGGTTCGGGCAGTACGCTTGAAATTAAAGCTGTTAACCATTACACTAACAATGTAGTTGTAAAAAATCAAAGCGAACCTTTAAAAATACGTTTGCTTGATCAGTTTTTGCAATCATACGATAAGATTGATGTTTTATATGGCGTAAGGGACAAGTCGGATTTCCTTGGTTCAATATCAACCGTCTACACCAACCAATTAGTTACTACCCCGGGCCCCACTTATGATTATTCATTACCGGGTCAGTTAACCGGGTTATATACACACCAAACCAGCGGTTTTGCCCAATCTCAGAACGGTGGAACGGCTTTGTTGGTGCAATTCCTGGGTCAAGGCGATCCAAATGTGGTAAATGGGCATAACGTTAGTATTAATGATAATTCTGAATTTGCATTATCAGTAAGAAATCATGCTGTTACTACTGTTATTGATGGTATCCAGCAAAATGTAGCAGGTATTGATCCGGGTAGTATCGAATCTATTTCAATACTAAAAGATGCCTTGTCAACTATGCTGCTTGGTATAAACAGTTCAAACCCGATATTGCTCATCACTACTAAAAAACCCGAAATTGGCCAGCCACGTATCAGCTTTACTACGCAAACAGCCGTTCAGCAGTCGCTTGGTTTACCAAATAATCCTTTGCCCGCTTATTTATGGGCCTATCTTTATAATGAAGGTTTAGAAAATGATGGTTCAGCGGCATTTTACACCGCCAATGATATTGCTAAATACCGTGACCATTCCGATCCTTACGGGCACCCGGATGTTAACTGGTTCAACTTATTGTTAAAACCATACTCGCCCATGCAATCTGATCGTTTAAATGTAAGTGGCGGTGATGATGTGGCGCGGTATACCATATCATTAGGATACCTTAATCAAGGCGGTATTTTTAAAGAAGCACCGGATGTAACTTACCATTCAAACAATAACATTTCGCGTTACACATTAAACTCAAATATTAATGTAAACGTAACTAAAAACCTGAGCGTTGACCTGCAAATGTATGGTCGTGTACAACAAATGGTTGAACCGGGCGGCTTAGCCGGGTACGGCACCATAATTTCGGCTATTGAACATACACCAAACAATGCATACCCTGTGCGTAACCCTGACGGAAGCCTGGGCGGTGCCAGTACAGCAGATGTGTTTAAAACAAACCTGCTCGGAATGGCCCAATATTCAGGTTACACGCAAACCAACCTTAAAAATGTGTTGGTTAACCTCGATCTGAATTACAATTTGTCCAGCGTTACACCGGGTTTATCGCTTAAAGCACGTGGTAACCTTGCCATTGAATCACAGACAAATATTGTACGCACTGAGCAACGCCAGGCCTATACATTTATACAACTTGATAGTACTATAAAATATTCACCTATAGGTTCAAGCTCTTCATTAAGTAATACCTTTTCAACTATACTTTTTGAAAGGGATTCATTTACACAGTTAATGCTTGATTATGACAGGCGTTTTGGAAAAAGCCGTGTAGGTGCACAGGCACTTTTTGATTCAAAATCAATTATAGCTAATTATGACTTACCTGCCGAAACTACCAATAAAGCATTAAGAGGAAGCTATAGCTATGATGATAAATATATGGCTGAAGCTACTGTAAACACCAGTACTTATAACAGGTATGCTCCAGGCCGTCAGCGTGGATGGTTTTGGGCTGGTGGTTTAGGCTGGCAAATGGGTAAAGAAAGCTTTATTAAAGATAATGTTTCATGGATAGATTCATGGAAATGGAGAGTCGATTACGGTAAAACCGGTAATAATTCAGGCGCCCCTTACTACATTTACAAGCAAACATATACAAACAGCGGTGCCCCAACATATTTTTTCGGTATCAATCATGCAGGCACAGTTGGATATATGGAGTCTACTCCTATTGCCGACCCATACATAAGCTGGGAAAGTGCTAAAAAGTTAGATGTCGGTGCTGACATCTCGCTTTTCCATAACCTGATACAGGTAAACGCAGATTATTACCACGAGAAATATTATGGCCTGTTAACGGTGCCTGGCGATAATATTGCTATTTTAGGTACGTCTTACCCTGCTGAAAACTTAGGGCAAAACCTTTATACTGGCTTTGAACTGGCATTAACTTATAAAAACCACATAAATAATTTTAATTATTTTATTACTGTTAATGGTGCAAGCCAGGCCTCAAAGGTTTTATTTAATGATGAACTGCCTCAGCGATATCCGTGGCTTACACATACAGGGTTGCCTACTAATACTATTTTTGGTTACACCAGCCTGGGTTATTGGACAACTGCCGATATAGGCAGCAAATACACCGGCCCTAATAGCTATACGCCGCAGCCCGGCGATATAAAATACCAGGACCTTAATGGTGATGGAAAAATTGATGCAAATGATGCACATGCTATTGGTAATTTAAAACCATTGTTATTTTATGGTACTACCCTTGGTTTTAATTATAAAGGCTTTAATTTAAGTATGGTATTACAAGGTGTGGGTAACCTGCAGCGTATGGCCAATGGTTATTATAATTTACCTATGCTTGGATTTGGCTTATTTGGCAGCGGTACACCAAGCCAGGCATATACACAGGCATTGGACCGCTGGACACCGCAAACTGCTGCTACGGCAACCAAGCCAAGATTTTCGCCAACGGGTGAGTGGGCTTTTAACGGTAATAATTCACAAAGCTCAACCTTTTACCTAAAACCAGCTAATTATTTCAGGTTGAAAAATGCTGAAATAGGTTATACGCTACCGCTAAGTTGGGCACAACGGTTAAAATTAGCTAGTATAAGGGTATTTATAAATGCCGAAAACATATTTACCATAGCAGGCTACCAGGAATTCCCTGGCGAAGATCCTGAAATTAATGGTGACGGTTCATACCCAATACAAAGGGTAATTAATGGTGGTTTAAGTATAAAACTATAGTTAGTTGATAAAAATAGATATGATGAAGAACTATAAAATTATAATATTTTTAAGTGCGGTAACCTTGATTACTGCCTGCAAAAAATATAATACATTTCCATTGTCGCAGCAAACTGTCGACCGCGTTTTTGATGCAAGGGATTCACTGGGAGCAAATGCTAATAAATTCCTGCTAACTGTTTATTCACAGGTTATTAACGGGCAAAACCGTATAGATAATAATTACCTTGATGCGGCAACAGATGATGCGGTTCCTACAGCGGCGGCAATTTCAGAACCTTTAACACAAATAGCTACAGGTACTTACACTTCATTTACATTTGGTTTTGGAAGTGGCGATAACGTGTGGTCTGCCTGTTATGCAGGTATACGCTCGGCAAATGTTTTTATTAATAACATTGATGTTGTTCCGGTACAGGCCACAATGCCTAACATTCCAAATTTATCAATGAAATACGCCTGGAAAAATGAAGCACGTTTTTTAAGGGCCTATTTTTACTTTCAATTAATTGAACGTTATGGTGGTGTGCCTTTAATTGGCGACAAAGTGTTTAATGTAGGTGATAACGTGAAACTCCCGCGTAACACGTTTGAACAATGTGTAAATTATATAGTAGGCGAATGTGATGCTATAAAAGATACACTTTTAACCGCCCCACTGGCAACATCTAACTACGGTAGGGTTACAAAAGGTGCTGCTTTGGCGTTAAAAGCGCGTGTGTTATTATATGCCGCTAGTCCGCTGTTTAATGGTACCACACTTATAACTGAAGCTAAGGCGGGAAATACAGGAATAGGCCCCCGTGTGGTTACTGATCCAAATATTGTTGGATATCAGGTTGCGGATCAAAATAGGTGGAAATTAGCTGCTGATGCCGCCAACGACGTGATTGCACTTAAGGCTTACAGTCTGAATCCTGTTTTCCCGGATATTTTCCTTGATTATCCTCCATCAAATAACGAAGTTATATTTGCAAAAATAGTGGATGCGGGTACTAATGTAGAAAACAAAAATGGGCCTATTGGTTTCCCTGCAGCCAATTCAAATGGTTATACCAGCCCTACACAAGACTTGGTTGATGCTTTCCCAATGCTCTCAGGGATAGATATACACGCTGCTAATTCAGGTTTTAAACCCGATTCACCTTACGCACATCGTGATCCAAGGCTACAGCAAACCGTATTTGTAAACGAGCAGGTATGGCTTAATACCCCACTTCAATTGTTCCAGGGCGGCCAAAGTATACCAAATTCAGGTGTTCCGCAAACGGTAACCGGTTACTATTCGCATAAGTTTATGGGTGAATCAGAAAGAGTAAATAATTATGTTAGTCATAACGAAGACTGGACTATATTCCGTTATGCCGAGATCCTTTTAAATTATGCCGAAGCTAAAAATGAATTTAGCGGTCCAAGTCCAGATGTTTATCAAAAATTATTTGAAGTTAGGAAAAGAGCAGGAATAAGCCAGGGTAATGGTACTTATGGTCTTACAATTACTGCAGATAAAGCAGTATTACGCGGTATTATCCAAAATGAGCGCCGTATTGAAATGGCTTTTGAGGAACAGCGTTTCTTTGACATTCGCCGCTGGAAAATTGCTCCAACTCAAATGAACCCATATAAACATGGTGTGCAAATAGTAAAATCAGTAGGCGAAACTACTATTAATTACATAAACGTTTTACCGGATGTATACAAACAGAATACATTCACTCCTAACCAATACCTGCAGCCAATACCATATAATGAAGTTATAGGAAACCTGCAAATGCAACAAAACCCGGGATGGTAATTATTAATGAATATTCAACTAAATCAACTAACAAAGTAGTTATGAGAAAATTAATACTTTTCTTTCAAATAATATTTACCCTGTTACCGGCGGCATTATATGCCCAGGATAACGTTGTAAGCGGTACAGTAAAAGATATAAGCGGAATTTTGCCGGGTGCTACCGTTTTTGAAAAGGGTTTACCATCTAATGCAACCATTACCAACGGTGAAGGCCGGTTTAGGTTAACCTTAAAAGGGCAGTCGAACGTAATTGTTGCCAGGTTTATAGGCTACACTCCACAAGAATATCATATTACAGCGGATAAACATGCTAATATTGATATTATCCTTCGTGGTAATAACCAGGATTTGAACGAAGTAACGATTGTAGGTTTTACACCGCAAAAACGTATAACTTCAACAGGTGCGGTTAGTAGTATTCAAGGTTCTGAAATACGTACGGTACCTACTGCCAACGTTCAAAATACACTTGCCGGGCGCTTACCGGGTATCACTACAGTACAGGTTTCGGGTCAGCCGGGTAAAGATGCTTCCGACTTTTTTATCAGGGGACAAAGTTCACTGAATGCTTCAAACCAACCGCTCATATTAGTTGACGATATTGAATACACCTATGATCAGCTGCAACAAATAAACGTAAATGAAATTGAAACCATCAGTATATTAAAAGATGCTTCTTCAACTGCAATTTATGGTATTAAAGGTGCAAATGGTGTATTAATTGTAACTACCCGTCGTGGTAAAGCAGGTGCGCCTAAATTTAATTTCAGGATAGAAGGCGGCGAACAGAGCCCGACCAAAACACCGAAATTTCTTGATTCTTATCAGTCGGCTACATTAGTTAACCAGGCCTATACGAATGATGGCCTTGACCCGGTATTTAACCAGGCAGACCTTGATGCGTTTAAAAACGGATCTGATCCATACGGACACCCCAATACAGATTGGTATGACCTGATATTCCGTAAACACACTTACCAGGCTAATGCCAACCTTGACATATCAGGTGGTAATTCCCGGGTAAAATATTTTATATCAGGCGGCGCATTTAACCAAAACGGTAATACCAATAACTTTAATGATCCGCAGGACCTTGTAAATACTAATTATTATTTTACCCGTTATGATTTCAGGTCTAACCTGGATTTAAAAGCAAACAAAACATTAACCTTAAGGCTTGATGTTACCACCCGTTTTGCCGACATAAACGCCCCGGGCTTTAATAACCCGATAGGTACAATTTATTCATTCCAGACTGAAAATTCGTTTTCAGCACCTTTTATAAACCCTAATGGTACATACGCCTATAACAACTCTGTATTTACCCCTACACATGCGCCTACGCTAAACGCGCAGTTGGCAAACGGTGGTTATACCCACTCAAGAAGAACAGATTATAACGTTTTGGTTGGTGCTGTTCAGGACCTGAGTTCAATAACTGACGGACTTACGTTAACGTTCCGCACGGCATTTGCAAGTGAGGAAGATTACCAGTTAAATACCAGTTTTTTAACTGATAACTTAAAAAATGTTTTCCCTTCTTACTATTTTAATCCAAAAAAACCGGTAGGCGCACAATATTCCAGGAACCCGGGCTCGCCTTTTACCTATTCAACATATATTTTGTTTGGTGGTACAGACCTTTACACGAATAATACTAACATACAAATATTCTCGAATTACGACAGGACATTTGGCGATAACCACTTTACAGGATTATTATTATTAAACCAGCAGGAGATAAACAGCCAAGCCGATGCACCTTCCAATACAAGAGGTTTATCAGGTAAAATAGGGTGGGATTATAAACAAAAAATATTAGTAGATGCAAACGCTGCTTATAACGGCAGCGATAGGTTTTCTGCAGCACATCGTAATGGCTTTTTCCCTGCTATTGGTTTAGGTTATGTGTTATCAAAAGAAGATTTCTTTAAGAAAGCCTTCCCAACCTTCGATCTGTTTAAACTACGTTTCTCCTATGGTGTAGTTGGTTCAGATGGTGTACCGGGAAGTCATTACAGTTATCAGCAAACTTATAACGGCGGCAGCAAATACTCATTTGGGACAAGCCCGACCACCTATACAGGCCTTTCTGAAGGTTCTCTTGCTAACCCCGATATTACCTGGGAAAGGGACAGAAAAATGGATCTGGGTTTAGATATAAACTTATTTAAAAATACTTTGTCTGCAACTATCGATGTTTTCCGCGATATAAGGTATGATGAGTTTGTTCAACCATCACTTTCAAATATATTGGGTGTAGGCGTACCATACATTAATGCAGGTAAAGTAAAAGATCAGGGTTTTGATGGTATTATCAGCTACCATAACAACATTGGTAAGGTTCAGTACAGTGCAGGGTTTGTTTTCTCTTATGCAAAAAATACAATACTGCAAGAACCACTACCCCAGCCGGGTTTCAAAAATTTAAATCCGATAGGTTTACCAATCGGGCAAACATTTGGTTACAAATTTATAAGGTATTATACCCAGGCCGACATTGATGCTGCAAAGGCATTTATAAACGAGCATGGTAAAAATTCATATCTTGACGGTAATGGTCATACTGTAGTTGATCCAATTCCGGTTCCCGCAGGTGCAAATAGCGGTATTGGTATAAATTCTTTGCATGCAGGTGACTTAATGTATAAAGATGGAAATGAATATTATGCTGCGGATGGTGTTATCGATAAATCTGACCAGGTGCATATTGGTTATCCAAACTTACCGAATACAACATTGGGCTTGAACCTTGGTGTTGCTTATAAAGGTTTTAGTGCCAGTTTCCTTTTCCAGGGGGCATTTAATTATAGCGTAATTATTAAAGGTACAGGTATTGAGCCTTTCCAAAGCCAATTCCAGCCAATAGATCTGAAAGCCTGGACACCGGCAACTGCTGCAACTGCACAGTTCCCGCGCCTAAGCTCAAACTTTATTGGTACAGTTAACAGCCCTACAAATTACCCTTCAGATTACTGGTTAGTAAACGCTTATTACATCCGTTTAAAAACAATAGATATTGGCTGGCAATTGCCAAGCAACTTACTGCCATTCCATGTTAATAACGCACGTATATACCTTAGTGCCTATAACCTGGTTACATGGGATAACTTCAGCAACAAATACCAACAAGATCCTGAAGTTTCATCAAACAGTGCAGGTGACCAATACATAAATGAACGTGTAGTTAACGTAGGTGTTCAGCTAGGATTCTAATAACATAATGCCATATAATATGAAAGCCCCCGATTATTCGGGGGCTTTCATATTATATAATGTTTCAAATACTATAATTCAACATCGCCTTCAAACACCTGTTTGGCAGGGCCTTCTAAAAAAATATTGGTAAACGTATTCCCGTCATGATCAAAACGGATGTTTAGGTCGCCGCCTAAAACTTTTACAGGCGTAGTTATATGCCCTGTTTGGTTTTTATGTTTAGCCATGGCTAAGGCTACGGCAGTAACACCTGTACCGCAGGCAAAGGTTTCATCCTCAACCCCGCGTTCAAATGTGCGCACAAAATAACCGTCGCCGGCCGGCTCAACAAAATTTACGTTAATCCCTTTGGCTTTGTAAGTAGCATTATTACGAATAGCATAACCATCGTTATAAACATCTTTATCCTTAAGATCAGCAGACAGGCTTACATAGTGCGGCGAACCGGTATCTAAAACATAAGCCCCGCCATCATTGGTTATGGTATCAACATCAATCATCTGCAGGCTCACCCAATCGCCGCTATCTGAAATTTTGGCATGGTGAGGCCCGTCAACTGCAAGAAAATCTGTCTGGTTTTCAATGATACCTAAAAAACGGGCAAAGGCCACAATACACCTGCCGCCATTACCGCACATACTGCTGGGTTTACCATCGGCGTTATAATATACCATCTCAAAATCATAACCCTCGGCGTTTTGTAAAAACATCACACCATCGCCCCCAATACCAAACCTGCGGTCGCTTAGCTTTTGTATTAGCTGTGGATTGTGGTGATTTATAGCAATAGTGCGGTTATCAATGAGTATAAAATCATTGCCTGCACCCTGGTATTTGTAAAAATGCGTTTTCACTGTTTAAATATTCATACAATAATATCACTATTTTAAAATAAAGCGGCATTGCAAGTGTTACCCATAGGTAATTTTATTTTAACATTTTTTAACAAAAATCGCGATAACATCCCATTGTTTCTGTCGTCTATATGGTATTATATTTGATTGGTGAAAAACCTGTAAAAGAAAGAAATAGAGAATATGAAAAAGATTGGTTTAACATTATTAACTGCCTTTGTTGGCGGTGCAATGGCGTTGGGCGTATATAAGGTTATCGAAAATAAATATGCCGATAACATGAGCTTTGAAGACCGCCAGAAAGTTTATTATGCAAGCAATCCGTCGGCACCGGTTGTGTCATCAGCCGGCAATGTAGATTTTACACAGGCTGCGGCAGCAGTAACCCCTGCGGTGGTTTATATCCGTACAACTTATTCAAGCTCATCAGGCGGCGACAACCAGGACCAGCTGCAGCAAATGTTTGGCGATATGTTTGGCCAGCGCATGCGCCCTCAAGCTCCGCAGCAAGCCTCAGGATCGGGTGTTATTATATCAACTGATGGTTTTATTGTAACCAATAACCACGTTGTTGAAAAAGCGGATAAAATTTCTGTGACCACAAATGACCACCGCACTTTCCAGGCTAAGGTGATTGGCACAGACCCAAACACTGATTTGGCCCTGATAAAAATTACTGCATCAAACCTGCCTATTGTAAAATTAGGTAACTCCGATGAAGCAAAAGTTGGCGAATGGGTATTGGCAGTAGGTAACCCTTTTAACCTTACTTCTACCGTTACAGCGGGTATTGTGAGTGCTAAGGGCCGTAACATTGGTATTATCGGTAGTGAAGGCCAGGATCAAAACCCTTTTGGCCGCACACAAAACCAACCAAAAGCAAACCGTTCAATAGAATCATTCATTCAAACAGATGCTGCTATTAATCCCGGTAACAGCGGCGGCGCTTTGGTGAATACCAAAGGTGAACTGATTGGTATTAACTCGGCTATTGCCTCGCATACCGGTTCATATGAAGGATATGGGTTTGCTATACCAATTAACCTAGCTAAAAAGGTGTTAAACGATATTGAAAAATATGGCACAGTTAAGCGTGGTTATATTGGCGTAAGCTTTACAGAATTGAACCCTGACGTTGCACAGGAATTAAAAACAAGTGTGACCAATGGTTTATATGTAAGGGAATTGGTATCAGGTGGTGGTGCCGAACAGGCAGGCATTAAAGCCGGTGATATAATTGAAAAAGTGGAAGGTGTTCCGGTTTATGAATCGTCAGATTTGCAGGAACGTGTTGGCCGTTTACAGCCCGGCGATAAAATTAACCTGACCGTTTTACGTGATGGCTCGGAGAAAAACTTTACCGTTACCTTAAAGGCCGATGCAGGTACGCCGCGAACCGCAGCAACATCAAAATCAGCAGCCGAATTGTTCAATAAACTGGGCGCAAGCTTTATGCCTGTTGATAAAGGACTAAAGGCTAAGTTCCATATAAATTCAGGGGTTGTGGTTACGCAAGTTCGGCCGGGCAGGTTATTTGATGATACCGAAATACCTGTTGGTTCAGTTATAACCGGTATTAACAACCATGCAATTAGCAGCGTTGCCGATATTGATAACGCTATTACCAACACGCATAATGGCTTGCTTATTATCTCAGGATTTTACCCTGATGGCACAAGCTTTAAAAATAGTTTCCAGGTACAGTAATATAATTGGTTTAATTGGTTAGGCCCGGTGTAATGCCGGGCTTTTTTTGGTTCAGCAACTTGTAAATATTTTTTTAAAGTTTTAACATTTTGCTTTAAACCTTTACGGTTATTTTTAGTCTAAAAATTAATTAAGGTATTGAGAAGATTATGAAGGGTTTATTTAAATATGCATCAGGGCTTTTTTTAGCCGGGGTGCTTTTTATTTTGGGGGCAGGTGATGCAAGTGCGCAGCATCGTGGTGGTGGTGGAATTAGTGGTGGGGCTTCCCATTTTGGCGGAGGCAGTGTTGCCCGTTCGGGCGGGATTAATAGCATTGGAGCCCGTGGCAGTACGGTTAACCGTAGCAATTTTTTCGCAAATCGCGGGGCAACTGCACGAGGCAGCTTTGTAACACGAGGCGGTGGCCATACTTATAATCCAGGTGGATTTTACCGTTCGGGATTTGGCTACTACAGCTATCCGCATTTAGGTTTTTATTTAAATGTGCTGCCTTATGGCTATTATCCTTTTTATTGGGGCGACAACCTGTTTTACTATTCCGGCGGTATATTTTACAGGCCTTATGATGGCGGAGGCTACGAAGTTACCACCCCACCTGTAGGTGCCGCTATTCCAACCCTTCCTGATGCTGCAAGACCTATCATGATAGATGGCCAACAGTTTTACGAATCTGAAGGTGTATATTATAAAATGGTAGTAAACGATCAGGGTAAAAAAATGTATGAAGTAGCTGGTCGCGATGGTGTGTTAAATACTAATAGCACCGATATTAATAGCGGCGTAAGTTCAGCACCACAAGTTGGGGACATTGTAAATGAACTGCCTGAAGGTTGCCGCAAGGTATCACTTAATGGCAAAAAATATTATGTATCACCCAATGGTATTTATTACCAGGCGTATGTTGACGACAATGGCGATACCGGTTATCGTATAGCCATTATACCAACTGACGAACAGGATAACTAACCCAGCAAAAAATTTAATACAGACAAGGGATGCAACGCATCCCTTTTTTATTGCGTATAACTATCCTATATTTAATTAAAATTATAGCGGTAGGGTAAATGGATATTTGCCTTACTTAAATAATATCAACCTGATTACTTTATCTTCAAAAATGACGGACAGCGAATACGATATTCAAAGGCAGGAAGCCGAACAACGGGACCTGCTGATTTATCGCAAGATTGTGGAAACAGCCCAGGAGGGTATCTGGACCATTGATGAAAACGACAGGACAAACTTCGTTAACGAAAAAATGGCCAGTTTGCTGGAATATACTGTTGAAGAAATGATAGGAAAAAAGCCTTATGATTTCATGGATGATGGTGGCCGGGCTGCTACCAAAAAGCAGATTGAAAACAGGAAAAAGGGAGAGGCGGCAAACCTGGATGTAAGGTATATCACAAAATCAGGGAAAACAATATGGGCGAATATATCGGCTAACCCGCTTTTGGATGAAGACGGGAAATATGTTGGCTCATTAGCTATGGTAACTGATATTACTCACAGAAAGGCGGATGAAGAGGCCCTCATAAAATCGGAAGCCAACCTGCGCACAGTTTTTGATAATACCGATTCGGCCTATATATTGTTTGATGACAGTCTTCGTATAGTTTCATTCAACGCGCTGGCACAGAAATATTCTGAAGAACAAAACCACAAATCGCTGGTAGTAAACCGGGAGATAAGCTATTACTTTTCAGAAGAAAGATGGCCCGTTATCCTG
>Ga0206923_1090_pt1 | contig 20976 bp, 29 predicted proteins | sample Alteio_BWOrgHeat_64_FD_152961 | JGI IMG/M metagenome (GOLD analysis project Ga0206923, IMG submission 152961) | Enriched cells from forest soil in Barre Woods Harvard Forest LTER site, Petersham, Massachusetts, United States -... | ecosystem: Environmental > Terrestrial > Soil > Temperate forest >...
AGCTTTCGGCGCGCAATGAAGAAGTCCGTGCAAACGGCGATGGATTTCGGTGCCCAGGGAATCAAGGTGCTCTGCGGCGGCCGTCTCGGTGGCGCCGAGTTGTCGCGTCACGAAAAGTATCGTGTGGGAAAGATTCCGCTGCACACGTTGCGCGCGGACATTGATTATGGTTTCGCCGAAGCGCAAACCGTGTACGGCAAAATCGGCGTAAAAGTTTGGATTTGCAAGGGCGAGCGACCATTGCGGCCGGTGGAAGTACCGCGGCCGGCAATCGCGCCCGTTGGGCCCGCGCCGACGGCGTAGGGCGAATGTAGCTACTGAGGAATTTATAAGTCATGGCAATGATGCCGAGCAGAGTGAAGTACCGAAAGGCCCAACGTGGCAGCCGCACAGGTACCGCGTGGCGTGGGGCTACGGTCGCATTTGGCGAATACGGCTTGCAGGCCCTGGAACGCGCGTGGGTGACGACGACCCAACTGGAAGCGTGCCGCGTCGCCTTGTCGCGCAACATGAAACGGCGCGGGAAACTGTGGATTCGCGTGTTCCCGGACAAGCCGATCACCAAGCGACCGCCCGAGACGCGAATGGGAAAGGGCAAGGGTCCGCCTGAAACGTGGGTGGCGGTGATACGGCCTGGAAACGTATTATTCGAATTGGGTGGCGTGACGGAATTGCTGGCGCGAGAATCGTTTCGATTGGCTGCGTCCAAGTTGCCGATTTCAACGCGGTTTGTAGCCAGACGGTAAGTGACAACATGAAAGCGAAGGAAATACGTGAGTTGACAGAAGCGGAGGCGCAGGCCAAACTGCGTGACCTTCGGCAGGAGTTGTTTAACCTACGGCTTCAGCAGCAGACGGCACGGCTTGAGCGTCCCAGTCGCATTCGCGAAGTGCGGCGCGATATGGCGCGGATCGAGACTGTGTTGACGGAGCGACAGCACCAAGCGGCACCGGCCGCGGTGAAGTAATACCTGCAAGAGCGACGGAAAGATTTCGGATTTATATGGCGGACCAAGCGACAAGCGAAAGCAATCAACGGGAATTGGTGGGTGAAGTTGTCAGCGACAAGATGACCAAGACGATTGTGGTCGAGGTCGCGCGTCGCATTCGCCATCCGCGGTATCAAAAGGTCATGACGCAGTACAAGAAATTCTATGCGCATGATGAAAAGAACGAAGCAGGCGTGGGCGACAAGGTGCGGATCGTCGAATCCCGCCCCCTGAGCAAGTTGAAGCGCTGGCGGTTGGCCGGGGTCGTGGAAAAAGCGACGAAGATTGACAAGGTCGAAGTATGATTCAGATACGGACCCATTTGGATGTCGCGGACAACACCGGGGCGCGTGTGGCGTGGGCGATCGGCGTCCTGGGACATCAAAAGCGGTATGCCCGCATTGGCGACGTGATCAAAGCGCACGTCAAAGAGGCGGCGCCCGACGGTACGGTGAAGAAGGGCGAAGTTGTGACCTGCGTGGTGGTGCGGACGAAGTCTGCGCTGCGTCGCGCGGATGGTTCCTATGTGCGGTTCGACAACAATGCGGTGGTGATCATCGACGACCAACTCAACCCGCGGGGCACGCGGATTTTTGGACCGGTAGCGCGTGAGTTGCGGGACAAGAACTTCACGAAGATCATTTCACTCGCACCCGAGGTGCTGTAGGTCATGAGTAATTTATCCGTTAAGAAGAACGACATGGTTGTTGTTGTGTCCGGAGAGGACAAAGGGAAGGTCGGCAAGGTTCTTGCCGCCTATCCCCAAAAGAACCGCGTTCTGGTCGAAGGCATCAATGTCATCAAGAAGGCGTTGCGGAAGAGCCAGGATAATCCGAAGGGCGGGATTATAACGAAGGAAGGCTCGATCCACGTTTCCAAGGTGATGAAACAGGAGCGCTACGAAGCCCGCCTCAAGAAGCACGGAGGCGCGCCGGCAGTGGCCGAGGCGTAATCAATTTTTATGTCGCAGCTATACGAATATTACAAGAAAGACGTCGTCGAGAAGCTCTTGAAGGGCGGGACCTACACCAATCGGATGCAGATACCGAAGGTAGAGAAGGTTGTTGTCAACATGGGCGTAAACGCCAATCACGACAAAGACGTGATTACGGAAGCCCAGCAGGAATTGGCGACCATCACGGGCCAGAAGGCGCTGGTCACGAAGGCGAAGAAGAGCATTTCGAATTTCAAAGTACGCAAGGACATGCCCGTGGGGGCGAAGGTGACCTTGCGAGGGCTGCGCATGTACGAGTTTCTGGAGCGGTTCTTTAATGCCGCGTTGCCGCGTATCCGCGATTTCCGCGGTGTGAATCCCCGCGGGTTTGATGGTCGCGGTAGCTACACGATGGGCGTGAAAGACCAGACGATTTTCCCCGAGGTCGAACTTGACAAGATCAAGCACAACCTCGGCATGGACGTGACAATTGTGACCACGGCCAACACCGACGCAGAAGCAAAAGAGTTGCTCAAGCTGCTCGGGATGCCGTTCAGCAGTTAAAGGATCGAGTTATGGCGAAATTGACCTGGGAAATAAAGCAACGTCGGCCCGCCAAGTTCAAGGCGCGGGCGTACAACCGTTGCCAGAATTGCGGCCGCCGCCGGGCGTATGTTCGGCGGTTCAGGATCTGCCGCATCTGCTTTCGTGAATTGGCCAGCCAGGGCAAAATCCCCGGCGTGGTGAAGGCGAGTTGGTAATTAGATGAATGTAACCGATTCCATTGGCGACATGTTGACGCGGATTCGCAACTGTAACAGTGCCGGCAAGCCCGACGTGCTCGTCCCGTACTCGCGCCTGAAGGCCGAGATTGCGAAGGTGTTGAAGCGTGAGGGCTATATCGCAGACTTTTACGCGGAGAAACTGGAGAACGGCAGACAGGTGTTGAAGGTCCAGCTAAAGATTGTCGGCAAGGAGCGAGCGATTGTCGGAATCAAGCGCATCAGCCGGCCGGGCCTGCGGAAATACGTAGGCTCGGAAGATGTTCCACGCGTGCTCGGCGGCATGGGGATTTCGATCCTCACGACATCGCGGGGCGTGATGACCGGTTACGAGGCCAAGAAGGCGAAAGTCGGCGGGGAACTGTTGGCGTACGTGTGGTAAGGATTTATGTCACGCATTGGCAAAAAACCAGTTGAGATTCCGGCCAAGACCAAGGTCGAAGTGAAGGGCCAGACCGTGCACGTCGAAGGGCCGAAGGGCAAGTTGCAGTGGACGGTTCCGTCACCGATCAAGGTTGAGGTGAAGGATGGCAAGATTCTGGCGACGACGACGCAACTCGACCGCGTCGGCAAGTCCCGGTGGGGTCTGTCGCGCAGCCTGATTGCGAACATGGTGAAGGGCGTCAACGACGGGTATATGAAAAAGCTGCACGTCGAGGGTGTCGGCTTCCGCGCTTCCGTACAGGGAACAAATTTGCAGATGTCGCTGGGCTATTCGCATCCGATCGTGTTCGCCATACCGACAGGTGTGAAGGTTTCGGTGGCGGACACTTCGGACAAGAAACCGGAGATCACCATCGAAGGCCCGGACAAACAGATGGTTGGCGAAGTGGCGGCGCGCATCCGGCGCTTCTATCCACCCGAGCCGTACAAGGGTAAAGGTATCCGTTACGTCGGCGAACAGGTCCGCCGCAAGGCGGGCAAGACCGTCACCACGGCGGGTGGCTAACGTTAGGTATTGATTTATGGTTCCACGAACAAGAGTTGAAGCGCGATATCGACGGCACCTGCGGCTGCGGCAAAAGGTGCGCGGCACGGCGCAGCGTCCGCGGATGAGCGTGTGTATGACCGGCAAACATATTTACGTGCAGTTGATTGACGACGTCAATGGCGTGACCCTGGTCGCCGCGAGCACGGTGGCGTCTGAGTTGAAGGGCGCGAAGGGCACCGTCGCGAGCGCGAAGAAAGTTGGCGAGTTGGCCGCGCAGAAGGCGAAAGAGAAGAAGATTACCGAGGTCGTGTTCGATCGCGGTGGAATGCGGTATCATGGGCGTGTCAAGGCGTTGGCAGACGCGGCGCGCGAAGCAGGATTGAAATTCTAATATGGCACCCGACAAGAGACCGAAAATTGCAAAGCCTATTCCCTCCAAGGACGCTTCCCCCGCGGCAGTGGTCGAGGAGTTGGGAGTTGATCTTGATCGTGGAGGCGGAGAAATCACGGAAAAAGTGGTGTACGTCAACCGCTCCGCAAAGGTTGTGAAGGGCGGACGCCGCTTTCATTTCAGCGCGTTGGTGGTCGCGGGGGACCGTCGGGGCCACGTGGGTTGGGGGTTCGGCAAAGCCAATGAAGTCGCGGATGCGATCCGCAAAGGCACCGATCAGGCAAAGAAGTCGATGGTAGCGGTGAATCGGCGTCAGTCGACAATCCCGCATGAAGTAATCGGCGTGTTCGGTGGCGGGCGCGTGTTGTTGCGGCCGGCGTCGCCCGGCACGGGCGTCATCGCGGGCGGCGGCGTGCGCGCGGTCATTGAGGCTGCCGGTGTTCGCGACGTGTTGACCAAGTCGTTGGGGTCGAGCAACGCGGTGAATGTGGTGAAGGCCACGATCGATGCCCTGCTCAAGTTGCGCCCGCGCGATGAGATCTACCGTGTTCGCGGTCTGGTGAGAGCACCCGCCCAAGAGGTAAGCTAACATGACGATGCGACTCCACAATTTGAAGCCCCGGCCTGGCGCAAAACACCGCACCAAGCGGTTGGGAATTGGCGAAAGCTCGGGGCATGGCAAGACCAGCGGACGCGGCGGCAAGGGCCAGACGGCGCGTTCCGGTGGCTCGGTTCGCCTCGGATTTGAAGGCGGTCAGATGCCACTGCTGCGCCGTATCCCGAAGCGCGGGTTCAACAACGCGAATTTCCGCACCATTTACACCATCGTCAATATTGAGCAGCTCAATGCTTTCGACGACGGTGCAACGGTTACGCCTGAGGCACTGGTCGAGGCTGGTTTGGCGGACAGGCTGTTTGAAGGGGTAAAGGTGCTCGGGAACGGCGAGTTGAAGAAGAAACTCACGGTGAAGGCGCAGCGCTTCAGCGCCACGGCGCGCGAAAAGATTACGAAGGCGGGCGGCCAGTGCGAAGACTTGCCGTTGCTCAGTATCCATCACAAGCCGGCGGCGCCGGCAGCCAAGCCGAAGACACCCGCAGGAGAGAAGTAACGGGCGCTCTTTGACATTGTATGTTTTCTGCATTCCTCAACTGCTGGAAGATTCCTGAACTGCGACGGCGGATTCTGTTTACCCTCGGCATGGTGGCCATCGCGCGTCTTGGGGCGAACATTCCCTGTCCGGGCGTGGATCCGTCCGAACTGAACCGGTACATGTCCGATATTCAGAGGCATGTCGGCGGCAGTATCGTCGGTATGGCGGACATGTTGACGGGTGGCGCGTTGCAGCAATGCGCGGTGTTTGCCCTGGGGGTGATGCCCTACATCAGCGCCTCGATCATCATGATGCTGCTAACGGCCGTGGTTCCGTCGCTGGAGCGCCTTAAGCAGGAAGGCGAATCGGGCCGGTCGAAGATCATTCAATATTCACGTTATATGACCGTCGGCCTGTGCATCATTCAGGGCTGGCTGTTGGCGAAGGGCTTTGAGCATCCCGGGCAAATCTTTCAAGGCTTCAGTGGTGTGCTGGTAGCCAATCCGGGGATCGCTTTTGAGGCGCTGACAGTGATCACGATCACCAGTGGGACGATTTTGTTGATGTGGATCGGCGAACAGATTACGGAACGCGGCATTGGCAATGGCATGTCGATTATCATTACCGTCGGCATTGTTGATCGGTTGCCTCGGGCAATCGGGTTGACCTATCAACTCTTCGTGGGGCCGGAAAGCCAGTTCAACATTCTTCATGCGATCTTCTTGCTGGTGATGGCTGTGACCGTGACGGCGGCGGTCATCGCGGTTACAGAGGCGCAACGGAAGATTCCGGTGCAATACGCGAAGCGGATGGTCGGACGCAAGATGTTGGGTGGGGGACAGACGTTCATGCCCTTGAAAATCAATTATTCCGGCGTGATGCCGCTCATCTTTGCGCAGGCGATTTTGCTGTTCCCAGCGAAGCTGTTTTCCATGTTGCAAATGCCGCTGTTTCAACGATTGTCGCAGCAGCTCATCGAGGGCGAGTTTCTCTACCTGACGTTATACGGACTGATGATCTTGTTTTTCTCCTATTTCTGGGTTGCGACTCAATTCAACCCTCTCCAAATCGCCGATGATTTGAAGAAGTACGGCGGGTACGTGCCCGGGATTCGGCCCGGCCGGCCGACAGCGGAGTATCTGGATCACACGATGACGCGCATCACGCTCGCGGGCGCGGTGTTCTTGACAATTCTGGCCGTGATTCCGCCCATCTTGTCCCGCAATATGCGGCTGCCGAACCTGACGGCAAACTTTTTCGGTGGCACGAGCCTGCTCATTACTGTCGGCGTGGTGTTGGATACGATGCGACAGGTCGAGTCGCATCTCGTAATGCGCCATTACGATGGGTTTTTGCGCAAGGGCAAATTGCGAGGTCGCCGCTGACGGCGACGGGAGGGTGACGTTGAGTCACCACCGTATGGTATTTTTGGGGCCGCCCGCATCCGGCAAAGGAACGGCGGCGATGGCGTTAAGCGCGGCGCTCGGAGTGCCGCATGTATCCACAGGCCAGATGTTCCGGGCAGCAACCCGGAAGGACGGGCCGGTCGGAGACGCCGTCAAGCAGTTCATTGACAAAGGGCAATTGGTGCCCGACGACATTACGTTGCAAGTGGTGCGACTGTGGCTGGACGAACATGGACGCGACGGCGGATTCATTTTCGACGGATTTCCACGGACGCGGGCTCAAGCCGAGGCATTTGACCGGGTCCTGCTCGAAATGGGAATGCCGGTGACATTGGCCATTCTGCTCGACGCGACCGAGACGGATATCCTCGAACGCGTGCTTGGAAGACTGAGTTGCGAAAAATGCGGAACCCTGTATCATAGTAGGTTTGTGCCACCGCGGCAGGCCGGTATTTGTGACAATTGCGGTGGCAGGCTGACGCAACGTGTGGATGATACCGAGGAAACCGTACGGAAGCGGCTTGAAGTTTATCGTCAGTTGACATTGGACGTGGTGAAACACTACGAGCGGGCGGGGCTGCTGAGACGAGTGGACGGTGGCCAGCCGAAGGATAAGGTGTTTGCGGAGATCAGGGGATTGTTGAAGTCGTGATTGTTATCAAAACGGCAGAGGAAATTGAACGGATGCGGGTCGCATGCAGTGCGGCCGCGCAGATTCTGACCGCCGTGGCGCACGAAGTTCAACCAGGACGTACGACTGCGGAGTTGAATGAAGTCGCGGCCGGCCTGATCGCGAAGTTCGGTGGCAAGAGTCCGTTCCTCGGGTACAAGGGTTATCCGGGGCATATTTGCGTGTCCGTGAATGAAGAAGTCGTGCACGGCATACCAAGCCAGCGACGCGTGCAGTATGGTGACATCGTCAGCTTGGATGTGGGCGTTATTTTGAATGGATTTGTCGGAGACAATGCCACGACGGTTGCCGTGGGTGTTGTCGATCCCCGGACGCAACAGTTGCTGCGCGTGACCGAGCAGGCGCTGCGGGCAGGCATTGCGGCGGCACGCGCGGGCAATCGTGTGGGAGACATTTCACACGCGGTGCAGACGACCGTGGAGGCACAGGGGTTTTCCGTGGTTCGCGAGTTTGTCGGGCACGGCGTCGGGCGAAAGATGCATGAAGAGCCGCAGGTTCCGAATTACGGACGGGCAGGGGACGGACCGAAGTTGAAGCCGGGTATGACATTGGCCATCGAGCCCATGATCAATGCCGGAGGGAGCGATGTGGTGATGTTGAGCGATGGTTGGACCGTGGTGTCGGCGGATGGCGCGCCCAGCGCGCACTTCGAGCATACGGTCCTGATAACGGATGGAGACGCCGAGATTTTGACGTGGCTAAAGAAGAGCCCATACGAGTCGAAGGCACGGTAGTTGAATTGCTGCCGAACACGATGTTTCGGGTGGAGTTGCCGAATAAACATCGAATACTGGCCCATATATCGGGTAAGATGCGGCTGCATTTTATCCGCTTGTTGCCAGGTGACAAGGTGATGATTGAGATGTCACCGTACGATTTGAGCAAGGGCCGAATTACATTTCGACAGAAAGAGCAGTAACAGAGCAGGACAGATATGAAAGTGAAACCCTCAGTGAAACGGTTGTGCGAACGCTGCAAGGTAGTGCGGCGAAAGGGCGTGGTGCGCGTGATTTGCACCAATCCACGCCACAAACAGCGTCAAGGGTAGAGGTATTATTTATGGCACGTTTGATTGGTGTAGAAGTACCGGATGGCAAGAAGATCGGCATCGCATTGCGCTACATTTACGGCATTGGCCCGACGACGGCACTCCAGGTCTGCGCGAAGGCAACCGTGGATCCGAATGTGCGCGCGAAGGACCTGAATGACGAACAGCTCTCGCACTTGACGACAGTGCTGCAGACTTATCGCATCGAAGGTGATTTGCGCCGGGAGTTGCAGACGAATATCAAACGGCTTATGAGCATCAATTGTTACCGGGGTTCGCGTCACAAGAAGGGCCTGCCCGTGCGTGGCCAACGTACCTCGACGAACGCGCGTACCCGCAAAGGCCCACGAAAGACGGTCGGCGTTGTCCGAGCCAAGGAATCCAAGGCCGCCAAGACCTAATCGTATTGTCAATTTGAAGGAGCACGATGGCCAAAGAAGCATCAAAGAAATCTGAAGACCCGAAAGCAAAATCCGCTGCGGCGCCAGCAGCAGAGTCGAGCGCGCCAGCGGCGAAGCCCGAAGCGCCTGCGGCAGTTGCGGCACCGGCGGCTTCCACTGTGCCGACCACGGCTGCGGAGGCATTGGCCGAAGGCGAGGTCGCGAAGAAAGTCATCAAGGCCAAGCATAGCAAGAATGTCTTCCAGGGCATTGCGCACATCATGGCCACGTTCAACAACACTGTCGTGTCGATCACCGATTTGAAGGGTCGGGTCATTGGCTGGTCAAGCGCGGGTCGGGTCGGCTTCAAGGGTTCGCGCAAGAGCACGGCGTACGCCGCGAAGTTGGTGGCGCAGGATGCCGCGCGGCAGAGCATGGCCCATGGATTGAAGGAAATCGAAGTGTGGGTGAAGGGTCCCGGGAGCGGGCGCGAAGCCGCGATTCGCGCATTGCAGGCGATCGGCTTGGAAATCACCGTGATCAAGGATGTGACACCGGTCCCGCATAACGGATGTCGGCCGCCGAAACGCCGACGGGTGTAATCAGGAGATTTTACCATGGCACGATACAAAGGACCACGAATCCGCATCAGCCGCCGATTCGGCCAGCCGATTTTCGGCCCGTCGAAATACCTGGAGCGCCGCGCGTATCCGCCCGGCGTGCACGGCCCGAAAAAGTCCCGCCGCAAGCAGAGTGATTACGGCATTGGACTGGCCGAGAAACAGAAGCTTCGTTATCAGTACGGTTTGATGGAAGCGCAGTTCCGGCGGATGTTCGAGAAGGCGCTGAAGAAGCGCGGTGTGACGGGCGAGACCCTGTTGCAGTTGCTCGAGACGCGCCTGGACAATGTGGTCTTTCGCATCGGTTTTGCAACGACACGACCGGCGGCGCGGCAGATGGTCACGCATGGGCACATCCGCGTCAACGGACGCAAGGTTTCGTCGCCTTCATTCAATGTGAAACCCGGTGATGTCGTTGAAGTTCGTGACACGCCGGCGACACGGCAGTTGGCGGCCAAGAGCCTTGAATCGGCGCAAGTTCGGCCCGTGCCGGATTGGATTACTTTCACTCGTGACGCATTCCGGGGCCAGGTCATGCGAATTCCATCGCGCGATGATATTCAGCCAATTGTCAACGAGCAGTTGATCGTAGAATTTTATTCTAGATAACAAACATCTGTGTCCGCTGGTCGGACGCAACAACGGGCCGTCGGTCCGCGGTTCTAGAACGCGGGTAACCCGGCCCAGAGGAGAGAGTACACCATGCCAGTTCGTTTAGGTCGTTTTGAAATGCCCAAGCGGTTGACGCGCGATGACGCGGAGGCCACGGCAACGTACGCCAAGTTTGTCGCGGAGCCGCTCGAAGCGGGATATGGCCATACAATCGGCAACTCGCTGCGGCGCGTGTTGCTCAGTTCACTCGAAGGCGCGGGCATTAGCTCGGTCAAAATCGAGGGCGCCCCGCACGAGTTTACGAGCATCCCCGGCGTTGTGGAAGACGTGACCGACATCGTGCTCAACCTGAAAAAGGTGCTGCTGAAATCCCATAGCCGCGAGCCGCACGTCGTTTATCTCTCCGTCAACAAGGAAGGCGCCGTTACGGCGGCGGACATCAAGAGCGATCAGGTGGTGGAAGTGTTGAACCCGGACCAGCATATTTGCACGCTGGATAAGAAGATGCACTTCGAGATCGAACTGGAAGTCAAAGTTGGCCGTGGCTTCTGCCCGGCCGAAGAAAACAAGAAGCCAGAACAGTCGATTGGGGTCATCGCGATTGACTCGTTGTTTTCACCAGTCCGCCGCGTGCGCTACAGCATTGAGGACACCCGCGTGGGTCAGCGCACGGACTACGACAAGCTGATCATCGAGGTGTGGACCGACGGGCGGATTACCCCGGAGGACGCGATGGTTCAGTCCTCGAACATTCTGCGGCATCACCTGGATGTCTTCTGTGATTACGACAAGAACATCGTGGTTGAGTTCGAAGAGGCGGGCGAGAAGGTCAGCGCCGAGCAGGCCAAGCTGAAGAAGATCCTCAATATGAGCGTCAACGAGATCGAACTCAGTGTGCGCGCGGCCAACTGCCTGAACAATGCGAACATCACCACGGTTGGCCAACTGGCCATGAAGACCGAGCAGGAGATGCTCAAGTACCGCAACTTCGGCAAGAAATCGCTCAACGAGATCAAGGAGAAGCTCTCCGCGCTGGGGTTGACATTGGGGATGAAGTTCGATGCGGCGTTTCTCGAAGCGCCAGATGTGAACAAGGCGGTCGATGCGGTGCTGTCCGGGCCTGCGCCGATTCCTGAGTAGCGACGGATTGATATAAAGGGAATCACGTCATGCGACATCGAAAACGTACAGCCAAACTGGGGATGAAATCCCAGCATCGGCGCGCCATGCTGGCAAACATGGTGTGCAGCCTGATTGAACACAGCCGCATCAAGACCACAATTGCCAAGGCCAAGGTGGCGCGTCGATATGCCGACAAGATGGTGACCCTGGCCAAGAAGGGCACGCTACATCACCGCCGCGAAGCACTCGCGTTCCTGCGGCACAAGCCGGCGGTCACCAAGCTGTTTGCCGAGTTGGGCAAGCAACACGGCGATCGCAACGGCGGGTACACGCGGATTGTCCGCGTGGGTCAACGGCTCGGCGATGCCGCCGAGATCGCCATTCTCGAATGGACTGGCACCGTTACCGCCGCGCCTGAACCAGAGCAGGGAAAAAAGGCCGAAGAACCCATAGCCAAAGAAGCGAAAGCGACAAAGGCGAAGACGAAGGTTGCTGAAACGAAGCAGGAAAGCGCCACAAAATCGTAGACCGTTTCTAGTACAACTGCACCGGATACGGCTTCCTCATTCGAGGAAGTCGTTTTCGTTTTTAAATGTGACGGCTATCGTGCTCGTCCTTGGTTTGGTAGCCGCTGTCCTGGCGGTCGAGGTTGACCTTGTGTTTCTTGGCGTAGGCTTCGTAGAAGTCGGCGGGGGTCATTTCCAGGACCTGGGCGATGGAGATGAGGAAGTGTAGCAGGTCGATGACTTCCACGCGGGCATTCTGCTTATCAAACTTCTGGTATTTGGCCCACCACTTCCAGGGGACGCTGTCGGTCAACTCCGCGACCTCCTGCGTCATCGCACGACAATAGTTGAGCACCCACTGCTGACGCTGTTCGTCAGTCATGTTGGGCGTATCCACGCCAATGCGCTTGTTGAGTTGCTCTTGTAGTCGAAAAAGCTCTTCCAGTTTATCGGGTGTGCTCATAGTAGAGGTGGCCGCATTATCCAGAGAAAGTGGTGAAAAATCACGGTTTTTCTGCTACAAGTAATTATGTGGTCAGGCTGCGATGAAACTTCCTGATGGAACAGCGCCGGGATCGAAGCCCCTTCGTGATCCGCGTTTGACGGCGATCAATTTCGTCTCTGACGCCGTCAACCGTACTCTTGATCTCAGGGAAATCGCCGACAACGCCCTGGACGCTGTCCTGGCGGTGATGAAAGTCGATGCGGGGTCGGTCTACATCTGGCAGGATGGGGACCAGGCCTTACACTTGTTTGCCTGGCGCGGTCTGAGAGAGGAGTTTGTGCGTCAAGTCACTGTGTTGCAGAAGGGCACGGAAACCATCGACGCAATTCTGAATGGCGAAGCACGTGTCATCGAGGACTTCACGAAAAATAGGCAAGCGTACCGCATAGATGCGGTCGAGGCGGGATTTCATTCGGCAATGTTGGTGCCGATTCGGGCACACGGATTCGTCGTCGGTATGCTTGGGTTGGGCACGTACAACCCGCGGAAGTTTGACGAAGCAGATGTCGATCTGATTGAGGCAGTCAGCAACCAGATCGGCAATGCGATGGTGCATGCCCAGTTGCAAACTGACTTGCGCGCCAGCGAAGAACAATACCGTGCTCTGGTCGAGAATTCCGACGATGCGATTTACATCGCCGACGCGACCGGACGGCCACGATACGCCAACAGCGCGTTTCCGCGAATCTTCGGCTACGCTCTGTACGAAGTCGTACGCGGGAGTTTGTTCGAGCATGTTCACCCCGATGACGCGGAAATGGTGCATCGTGCCTTCGATGGGCTGCTCGGCGGCGAGGCCATCCACAATCTCGAGTACCGCTTTCGCCGCAAGGACGGGGTGTGGATTGACGTGCAGTGCAGCGGCAGCGTTTTTTCGCGCGATGCGGAACGGGTAAATGAATTGCAATTTATCGTTCGCGACATCACACAATCCCGACAGCGCCAGCAACAGTTGCTACGCCGCAATCGGCAACTGTCCGCTCTCACCATGCTGGCCGAGGTGGCGAATTCGTCGTTGAACATTGACGAGATTGCTCGCAACACCCTGGAAGTTGCTTTGGAGAGCACGGGCATGAGCGGCGGCGGTATTCATCTGGCGGATGTGAAAGAGCAGGTGCTGCATTTGTACGTGCAATCAGGACTGCCGGAGGAGTTCGCTGCGGCAGTCCGTACGTTGAAGTGGGGTGAGAGTGTGCCGGGTCTGGTCGCAGCCTCGGGGCAGGCCGTGGTGGTGGACGATTTTGCTGCGCATGCGGCGGAGGTGCCTTCGATAGCGGCGCAACACGGCTTTCGGGCGACGATTGTCGTGCCGGTCAAGGCGAAGGGTGAGGTGCTGGGCACGCTCGGTCTCGTGAATCGCCAGGAACTGGCGTTCACGCCCGAGGTTATCGAGATGGTGACGGCCATGGGCAACCAACTTGGAATCGCAGCCGCCAACGCACGGCTCTATCAACGACAGCTCCGCGAGAACGAGAAACTTACGGCGCTGGTCGATGTCAGCAGCGGCAGCGCTCAACAGATTGAACTCGAGCCCCTGCTGCAGCGAATCCTACAACGGGCGACGGCGTTGCTGAAAGCGGATGGCGCGTATATGTCACATTATGATGCCGCGACCGGGCAGGCACAGATCGTGGCTACGAGCGCGGACCTGTCAAAACTTGTCGGGATGCTCTATCCAGCAACGCAGGGGCTGTTTGGCCAGATTCGCATCCAGCGCCAAGGCAGGGTATTTACGCGTGACGAGGTACAGAAGTATGGGTACAGCGCGGTGTTGCGAGAGTCGGACATTCACTCCGCCTTGGTAGTGCCGTTGATTTCACGCAACGAACTGATTGGCGCCGTAAGTCTTACGCGGCATGGGGCAAATGCCGCCGAGTTTACGCCGGCAAACCTCGATCTCATGGAGGCATTCGCCAGCCGTGCGGCCGTCGCGATTGACAATGCGCAGTTGTTGAAGGATCTCGGTCGCAAAAACGAGCTGTTGCAGTTGCTAATCGAAGAGGCGCACCACCGTATCAAGAATAACTTGCAGATGGTCTCTGGCCTTCTCCAGTTGGAGGCCGATACCGCCGAGGTGGGTTCATCGAAAGAGTTTCTGCGGACGGCGATCACGCGTATCCAGGCGATTGCACAAGTACACAATTTACTGAGCGAAGAGATGCCCGAGAAGGTCGACGCCCATGCGTTGATCACGACGATTGTTCGCACGCTCGTCAGTTCCGCCGCAAGAGTGAAGGACGCGCCGGAGGTGACGGTTGAGGTTGAACACGTATGGCTGGGAGCGGACCAAGCTGTGCCGCTCGCGTTGATTGTCAACGAATTGCTCTCAAACACTTTCCTTCATGGACGCCTTGTGGAGGGACAGGCACTACGGGCCCGGGTCGAATGCCGAGAACAAGAAGGGCACGTGCAATTGGTCGTGGCGGACAACGGGGGCGGGCTCAAAGACGGCAAGGATTGGCGCGACCTTGAAGGGCAGGGAATGAACATCGTGGCCCAGTTGGCACAGGTGAATCTACGCGGCCAACTACAGATCGATTCGCGTGATGGCGGCGTTCGTGCGGAATTGCAGTTTGAGGTTGTGGCACATGGCCCCGGGCCTGCGGCCAATTCGCCGTGGGTGCGAGCTGTCGCTGGGGCTTGACTTTGGGTGGGGCCATTCTAAGATGGTGGCAAGAGGCGAGTACAGATGTCAGGGTTCAGATGAAAGCTCTTCGAGTCCTCATTGCCGACGACGACGGCCTAACGTTGATGGTGGTACGGAAAATCCTCACGGCAATGGGGCATACAGTCGTTGGCGAAGCAGGGGACGGTCAGCACGCGGTGACCCTCGCAGGTGAAACCAATCCGGATTTGATCATTCTCGACATTCGCATGCCCAAGATGGACGGGTTGGAAGCGGCGCGACTGATTCAGGGTCAGCGTCCGACGCCCACTATCATTCTTAGCGCGCATACGGAATCGGGCCTTGGAAGCGAAGCGGCCGGGGCAGGCGCCAATGCATATCTGGTCAAACCGTTCACCGGCGAGCAGTTAAAGCCCGCGATCGAATTGGCGCTTGCCAACTTCGAGAAATCGAAGGAACTGGAGGCCAAGCTCGTGCAAATGAACGACGCGTTGGAGGCTCGCAAGATCATTGAGCGGGCCAAGGGCATTCTTATGCGCCAAACGGGAATGGATGAGGAAGCCGCCTATCTCAAGTTGCAGAAGACGGCGCGAAACGAGAATCGCAAGCTCGTCGAGGTGGCTCGCGCCATCATTATGGCCGAGCAAGTGCGTCGCGAGAGCACCAAGCCTGCCGCACCGCGAGGCCACGGAAGGTCCTAGCGCAATTGGTCTAGATGAGGTTGTAGTCTTGACCGAACTCGCAACTTCCCGCTAGTCTTGCGCATCCTACTTTGGAAATACGGAAATCACACATGGAAAACGTAGTCATCATTGGCTCCGGTTGCGCGGGCTGGACCGCGGCCTTGTATGCGGCGCGCGCGAATCTAAAGCCGTTGTTGCTCACGGGCGAACAACCTGGCGGTTTGCTCACCACCACCAGCATCGTCGAAAACTACCCCGGATTCCCCGAGGGAATTGATGGCACCGAGCTGATGATGCGGATGCAAAAACAGGCGGAACGGTTCGGCGCTCAAACCCGTTACGCGGTAACGGTCACAAAGGTTGATTTCAATAATCTTCCATTCAAACTGTGGCTGGACGACGAAATCATTGAAACGAAGACCATCATTATCGCGGTCGGCGCGTCGCATCGACACTTGGGGCTGAAGAACGAGGAACTACTCGAGCGCAAGGGCGTCACGTATTGCGCGACCTGTGACGGCGCGCTGCCAATGTTTCGCGACAAGCCGCTGGTGGTTGTCGGTGGAGGCGACTCAGCCTGCGAAGAGGCAACATACCTCACACATTTCGCTTCAAAAGTATACCTTGTGCACCGGCGGGATCAACTGCGCGCATCCAAAATTATGGCCGAGCGGGCGCTCTCCAATCCGAAGATTCAGCCGGTGTGGGACTCGGTGGTGACCGACGTTTACGACATAAGCAAGGATGAGGTGACCGGCGTACAACTTAAGAATCTCAAGACCGGCGCGATCTCCGACTTGCCCGCCACCGGTGTGTTTGTGGCGATTGGCCACGTGCCATCGACGGGGTTGTTCAAAGGACAAATCGATATGGATGGCGATGGTTACATCCTCTGCAAGAAGGGGACGTACACGAGCGTGCCCGGTGTATTTGCCGCCGGCGATTGTGTGGATCGCGTCTATCGTCAGGCTGTTACGGCAGCGGGAACAGGTTGCGCCGCGGCGATTGATACAGAACGCTATCTCGCTGCGCAGCATGGATGACAGCCTGTCGAAAGGTCATCTACTGGCTTCCGCCGCAAACGGCTATTATGAGTGGGCGTGCCGCGAGGTCACCGTCGGCCCTGTGGTTATCCATCTTGTTTCAAAACCGGGAGCGCCTTTCTTTGGCGAAGTCGATCCATCGACGCACCTGCTTGTGGAAAGCTTGGGTGACGGGAAGTCTGGAGTCATTCTGAACTTCAATTGTGGGGCCGGATTGGTCGGAGCTGCAGCCGCAAAGCTCACTAACGCGGCTCGGGTCATCATGACCGATCTGAATTTCCTGGGTGCGGAGTCAGCGCGGAAGACAGTGGAGAGTAATGGAATCCACAATGCGGAGGTACGGTTTTGCAATGGGTTGGCCGACTCTCTCGCCGTCAAGGATGTCGATCTCGTGCTGATCCGCCTCCCAAAGGGAAGGTTGCCTGCGCTGCAGCTTCTTTGGGATGGATTCAAGGCACTGAAGGTCGGTGGCCGCTGTTGCCTGGCCGGTGGAAATAAGGAGGGAATCAAACCGGCTGTTGGATTGATGAAACAGTTGTTTGGCAACGCGGAAACCCTTGGTTATCGGGGTGGTCACCGAATCGTGCGTTCCGAGAAAAATAGTCAAACGCCTGCGGAACCGAGCGCATTGGAGAGCCAATGGTTGGAGCATGACGTGTTTCTGAAGTTTCCTGTTGATGTTCGAGGAAGGCGGTTCGCCGTCCACTCACGACCCGGTACGTTTGCGTGGGACAGATTGGATGACGGCACACGACTCCTGATTGAACACATGACGATTCATTCATCCGACACGGTGCTCGATCTGGGATGTGGTACCGGAATCGCTGGTATGGTTGCCGCAGCGCTTGCCCCAAATGGCAATGTGGTGCTGTTGGACGTGGATGCAGAAGCGATTCGTGCCGCAAAACAATCAGTAGAAGCGAATGCGCTCCACAATTGTACGGTCCTCACCAGTGACGCTGGAAACGCGGTGAAACACACGCGATTTGATGTCGTTGTGACAAACCCGCCGTTTCATGTGGGACGACGCGCGGAGTTCGACATTGCGAATCAGTTTATTCTCGATGCTTGGGAAGTTCTGAAACCAGGAGGGCGGTTTTACCTCGTGGCGAACGCGAGGTTGCCCTATGAGAGATCGATTCGTGAGCGCTTCGGCTCGTTTCTTGTGGAATCCGAGGATCAGGGTTACAAGGTAATCTCAGCCCTCAAACAGGACTGATTTCAGAGTGCGCTACGACTCGGCCATTTCGATAATCTTGATGAATGCGGCGGCATCCGGCGCGTCGAGCAGCCGCTGGCGAAGATCATCCTGCCGCAACAGACGGGCCAGCGTTCCCACCACCCGCAAATAATCGGTGACCATCTGCTTCGGCGTGCCGATCAGAAAAATCAGTCGCACGGGTTTGCCATCCTTGGCTTCAAAATCGATGCCCTCACGACTGCGTCCGACGGCGATCAGAATGTCGGAGCATTGATCGGTGCGGGCGTGAGGAATTGCCACATCATGACCGAGCGCCGTATTGCTGACCCGTTCACGTTGCAGGATCTCGTTGAAGAACGCCTCAAAGTCACCGACGCACCGGCTCTGGGCCAACAACTCAGCCACTTCACGCAGCGCGGGAACTTTTTGCCGGTTCTGCAGCTCGAGCTGGACAGTTTCAGTACTCAACAAGGACGCAATTTTAGACGGAGAAGATTTGGGACCGTTAGACATTGGCGCCACTCCACTTCAATTTTTCTCTCAATACTTGAAAATACGAATGTTGCTTCGGTGTGACCAATTGAACGTTTTGTGGCGATTGGCGAACTTCCACTTCATCGCCCACTTCCATCCGCAATTGCACCTGACCATCGACCGTCAACAGTAACTCAGCCGCCGCGCTGGCGACCTGGCAGCGGATCACGGAATTGTCTCCCGCGATAACAGACCGATTGCTTAACGCGTGCGGACAAATGGGCGTGATAATCAACGCCCGCGCTGTCGGCACCAAAATCGGTCCGCCGGCGCTCAACGAATATGCCGTCGAGCCCGTTGCCGTAGCGAATATCATGCCGTCGCAGACATATTCTGTCAACAACTCGCCGTCGATAAACAATCGCAGGCGCACAATGCGGGAAAAAGCTCCGCGGGAGATTACGACATCATTGAGCGCGCGATGAGCCTCCTTGCGTCTACCGCCGCGAATAAGGGCGGTCTGAAGTGTCTGCCGATTGCTAACATCGTAGTCGCCACGCAGGACGGCGCGCACCGGGTCCCTGAGCTTGTCGCCGCGAACGCTTGTGAGAAACCCGAGATTACCCAGATTCACGCCAAGGATGGGCGTGGTGGAGCCATCCAGATCACGGGCAACGCGAAGGATCGTGCCATCTCCACCAAGGACAATAAGAAGATCGGCTTGTCTCCCGATCTCCTTGATGGTGGCCGCGAGTTTCGGCTTACCGGCGAGCCCGGCTGCGTCGCGCTCAAGCAGCACGGAGAGCTTGAGCTTGCCAAGCACAGCGAGCAATTCGAGCAGGCGTTTGCGGGCGTCGGGTTTGCCGGTGTGCGCGACGACTCCGACGGTCTTTGGAATGCGTGATTTCACGGTTTGTGCGCGACAATAAGGAATTCCTTGTTCCCAGCCGGTCCAACCAGCGGAGATTCAACAATACCGAGCACGCGCAGCCCCATCGTTTCCATTAAAAACTGTCGAATCATCGTGGTCACGGCTTCATGTACGCGAGAGTCTCGCACAACCCCGCCTTTCTTCACGAGCTTTTTCCCGGCTTCGAATTGCGGTTTGATCAGGGCGACGATTGTCCCGCCTGGTTTCAGGACCGCGACGGCGGCCGGTAGTACCTTGGTTAGAGAGATAAACGATACATCAATGGTTACCAGATCGACTTGTTCGCCAAGGTCGGTGGGGAGGAGATAACGCGCATTTATCTTGTCGTGAACGACGACACGTGGGTCCTGTCTCAATTTCCAAGCGAGTTGACCTTTGCCGACATCCACGGCATGTACCCGGGTGGCGCCTCGTTGCATAAGACAGTCGGTAAACCCACCCGTGGATGCACCGAGGTCGGCACACACCAAGCCGCCGCAGGAGATGTGGAAAGTATCGAGAGCCGCTTCAAGCTTGTAGCCTCCGCGGCTGGCGTACTTTTCTCCCGCGTCGAGGACGAGCACAGCATCTTCCGCGACAAGATCACTCGGCTTATGCGCCAGTTGCCCGTTCACGCGGACAGCTCCCGCAAGAATGAATCGCTTGGCCTTTTCCCGACTGTCCACCAAGCCAGTGGCGACGAGTCGGGTATCGAGTCGGATGCGCATAGAGGAATCCGCGACACCCATATTCCGGCGGCTACAGCCCGGTCATGCCGTACGGGCTTCCACACCCAAAACGCGAAACGGTTGCGGTTTCGTCTGTCGCGTGGCAAGGTCTGCAAGCAGTTCCCGGACGCGGGCCACGGCAGTTTTGGAGTTCAGGGAGTACTTGTCCTGCAAATCCTTGTTGTTGCTGGCGTGCTCGATAAACGCGTCCGGCCAACCGACGCGTGCGACGGGTGTGTCGATGCGCAAGTCTTCCAGAGTCTCCAGCACCGCGCTGCCGAAGCCGCCCATGAGCACATGGTCTTCAATCGTGCACAGCACCTTACATATGCTCCCGTATTTCTCCAGCATTTCGCGATCGATGGGTTTGCAAAAGCGCGCGTTGATAAGGGCGACGGACAAACCGTCTGTCTGAAGTGCGGCAACTGTTTCCTGCGCCATTTTCGTCATCGCACCGTAGAAAATCACGGCGACGTCAGTCCCATGCTGCAGCACTTCGGCTTTACCGAGCGGCAGGATGGCGGGACGTTCCTTGATGGGGACGCCTTCACCGGCACCACGCGGATAACGGATGAAAATCGGGCCGTGGTGCTGCAACGCAGTCCATAGCATATCGGACAATTCGTCCTCATCCTTGGGAGCCATGAGGATGGCACGTGGTACGCAACGCGCATATGCGATATCAAATACGCCGTGGTGCGTCGGGCCGTCGTTGGCTGACAGGCCAGCGCGATCCATCGCGAAAATCACATCAAGGTTCTGCAGCGCAACGTCATGGATGATGCAATCATAGGCGCGTTGCAGGAAGGTCGAGTAAATGGCGCACACAGGACGGTATCCCATCGTAGCCATACCCGCGGCGAAAATCACACCATGCTCTTCGGCAATACCGACGTCGAAATAACGGTCCGGCTTCGCCTTTTGCAACTTGATCAGACTGGTGCCGCTGGGCATGGCGGCGGTGATTCCGACGAGCTTGCTGTTTACGTCACAGAACCGGATCAGCGCTTCCGCAAATACGTCCTGATAGCTTGGCGGGGCGCCCTCTTTCTTGGCCGGCGACTTGCCTGTGGCGATGTCGAATGGTCCACAACCATGGAACGTCTGAGGATCTTCGAGGGCCTTCTCGTAGCCCTTGCCTTTCTTCGTAAGAATGTGGATCAGCACCGGCACGTCCTGCCGCTTCGCCCACTCGAGCGTTTCGATGAGCAACGGCGTGTTGTGGCCGTCGATGGGGCCGATATAGCGGAGGCCAAATTCCTCGAAGAGCAAGCTGGGAACAATGATGCCTTTGACGGCCTCTT
>Ga0206923_1091_pt1 | contig 20687 bp, 20 predicted proteins | sample Alteio_BWOrgHeat_64_FD_152961 | JGI IMG/M metagenome (GOLD analysis project Ga0206923, IMG submission 152961) | Enriched cells from forest soil in Barre Woods Harvard Forest LTER site, Petersham, Massachusetts, United States -... | ecosystem: Environmental > Terrestrial > Soil > Temperate forest >...
AAATGCGGATAGCTCTGTAAAACGGATAAAAGGCGATACCCGCCCGATAAACAATGAAAATAACCGTGCCGCATTATTAGCCGCCCTGTTTTTTGTTGATGCTGTAGTACTGTTTGATGAAGATACGCCGCTAAACATTATCAGTGATTTACTGCCGGATATTTTGGTAAAAGGTGCCGATTACACTATTGATAATATTGTGGGCGCCAAAGAGGTAGTGGCTAACGGGGGCGAAGTTAAAACGATCGACTTTGTTGAGGGCCATTCCTCAACATCAATAATTCAAAAGATCAGGAACCAAGCTACCTAACCGGCGCGAAATGAAGATACTCGTTATCCGTTTTAGCTCGATGGGCGATATAATTTATACCACACCTGTTGTGCGCTGCCTTAAAAAGCAATTAGCCGGGGCCGAAGTGCATTTTCTGACCAAGCCTGCCTTCAAATATATTTACGATAATAACCCCTATGTTGACAGATTGCTGCTGTTAAAGCCTGATTTGACAGAAACTATTAAGGAAATAAAGGCAGAGCAGTACGATTACATTATCGATCTGCATAATAATCTTCGTACCGCCATTATCAAGATAAGGACAGGGGTCAGATCATCAACCTATAAAAAGCAAACCATCCGCAAATGGCTTAGCCTGAAGTTTAATTTAAAACTGGTACCCCCGGTTCATCTGGTTGACAGGTATATGAAAGCCGTTAAATTTTTAGGAGTGAAAAATGACGACCAACCTATAGATTATTATATCAAGGCCGATCATCAGCAGGATAAACTATTACCCGCTACACACCAAAATAATTATGTGGCATTTATTATAGGCGCCGCGCATTTTACCAAGCGGATGCCTAACGAAAAGATTATTAGCATATGCCGCGAAATAAATAGCCCGGTTGTATTACTGGGAGGGAACGACGTTAAAGCGAATGGCGATATGATAGCAGGGGAACTGGGAAGTAAAGTATATAATGCTTGTGGAATAACTTCGTTGGACGAATCAGTATTCCTGGTATCAAAAGCCACAAAGGTGATGGGCTTTGACACCGGTTTAACGCATATAGCTGAAGCTTTTAACAGGCCGATAGTATCTATATGGGGAGGCACCGTGCCCGAATTATTAGGTGTGCAACCTTATAAAGTAAAACAGGTTTTAGTTGCAGGTATTGAACTGCCTTGCAGGCCCTGTTCTAAATTTGGATTAGCCGCGTGCCCATTAGGGCATTTTAAATGTATGTATGATATTCCTGAAAGTACGATCGTGGATTTTGTAAATAATCAACAATGATAAAACGAGCAATAATTATTACAGCAGCTATTTTAGTGACGAGTTTGTATGCCGGCGCGCAAATAACTTATGGGGCAAAAATATCAGGCGGCGTGGCTTACCAGGATGTTATCAATAATGATGTTATTTCAAAAGGGTCTATAAAAACTTTTAATATCAGGGCCATTGCCCAAAAACCAACTAAATACGGTTTTTGGCTCGAGGCCGGATTGGGAATAGCCGGGAAAGGCTCTGTTGTTTATAATGATGGATTGACTACTACCACGCGTTTAACCTATATTGAAATTCCGGTTAGCCTGATAAGAAAATTTAAATTTACTGATCTTGGAATTTTTTATTTGGGCGCGGGTGGTTACCTTTCAGCGGGTTTGGCCGGAAAGCTTGATTACGAAACACCGGGCAGCAATACATCCGACAATTTAAAATTTGGCAACGAAGATGATGCGCGCAGGGTTGATACCGGGATGGATTTTTCAACCGGATTTGAGTTTCAAAATAAAGTGACTTTTAATATTGCGTATTCATTTGGTTTAAATAATATTGCATCAAACCCACAACAAAATTCGGGTACGTCTGTTGTCAGGAACAGAGAATTCTCTGTAGGTTTAGGATATCTGTTCAAGTAGCCGTCGCCCCTTTTTTATGAAAAAGCTATTACTAATAAGACATGCAAAAGCCACACACGAAAGCGGCTATATTGATTTTGAAAGACCGTTAACCCAATCAGGCCTGCAGGATGCCGCCACCATGGCCGGCAGGTTAAAACAATACACTTATACGCCGCAGCTATTGCTATCAAGCCCGGCCCTGCGCACCATTAGTACGGCCAATGTTTTCTCGCAACATTTAGCAGTACCTGTTGCCGAAGAAATAAAAAGAATATACGAAGCTGATGAGCACGACCTGGTTGAAATTGTTGAACAATTGCCAAATGAATATGATTTTATCGGGTTAGTTGGGCATAACCCAGGTATTAGCCAACTGCTTTATTATTTATCCGGACAAATACAGGACATGCCAACCTGTGCGCTTGCATTAATGGAGTTTAATATAGACAAGTGGACCGATATTAAAACAGATAGCGGAAAGCTGGTTTATTTTGATTATCCGAAAAATTAAGGCCTTTCTTTTAACAGCAGTTCTGCAATAGCAATATCTTCAGGAAAAGTTATTTTGATATTTTGATAATTGCCTGCTATTAAGTTTATTTTAACACCTGTTTCTTCAACCACACTTGCATCATCCGTAAATTTATCATGATAAGGCTGCTGATAGGCTTTTTTAAGTTGCGTTGATTGAAAAGTCTGTGGGGTTTGTATGAGGTAAATCTCGTCGCGCGTTAAAGCAGCTGAGCTGTTGTTTTTAAGCTGCCTAACAGAGTCGCGGCTTTTAACAGCGGTAACAGCATTGCCATATTTAGCAGCATGTGTATACGACTCATCGATAATTGCTTTATCTGTCAGCGGCCTTACGGCATCATGTATGGCAATAATGGAATCCTGATTACCCGGTATCAGTTCCAATCCGTTTTTAACGGAGTTAAAGCGGGTTTCGCCCCCTTGCACCAGTTGATGGGGGATATTAAAATTATGGGTTAGGCATAGCTGTTTCCAGTAGGCATGAAAATCAGCGTGAAGCACAAGGATAAGCCTGGGCTGTGAATTGCTTTGATAAAAGGCTAACAAAGTATGCATTACAACAGGCATCCCGTTAAGCGATAAAAACTGCTTCGGAACAACGGACTGCATCCGGCTACCCGAGCCGCCGGCTACTATAATGGCGTAATTCTTATGGTCATTAGTCATTAGTCATTAGTCATTGGATGACTATCCTTTAGCTAAATTAGCAAAATACCACAAACTAATGACCAGTGACTAATGATCAATTAACTAAATGATCAGCATAGCATCGCCATAGCTGTAAAAGCGGTATTTTTCTTTTATAGCTACTTCATAGGCATTCATAACATGTTCGTAACCGCCAAAGGCCGATACCATCATCAGCAAGGTTGATTCAGGCGTATGGAAGTTGGTGATCATTGAATTGGCAATACTAAATTCGTATGGCGGAAATATAAATTTGCTGGTCCAGTCGTTAACCGATTTTAATGTTTTACTTGCTGATACGGCTGATTCAATGGCGCGCATGCTGGTAGTGCCAACGGCACAAATACGCTGCTTGCGTTCAATGGCTTTGTTTACTATATCGGCCTGTTTTTGTTCGATGATGATCTGCTCCGAATCCATTTTATGCTTGGTCAGGTCCTCTACCTCCACCTGGCGGAAGGTGCCTAAGCCAACATGTAAGGTAACTTCGGCAAATTCAACACCCTTAAGCTCCAGGCGCTTCATTAGCTCGCGGCTAAAGTGCAAACCTGCAGTAGGTGCTGCAACAGCGCCTTCGTGCTTGGCAAATATGGTTTGATAGCGTTCCTTATCTTCGGCAGTAGCTTTACGTTTGATGTATTTTGGCAGCGGGGTTTCGCCTAATATTTCTACGTTGCGGCGAAACTCTTCGTCGGTACCATCAAACAAAAACCGGATCGTGCGCCCGCGCGAAGTAGTATTATCAACCACTTCGGCAATTAACAGATCGTCATCGCCAAAATATAATTTGTTGCCTACACGTATTTTACGCGCCGGGTCAACCAGTACATCCCATAAACGAAGCTCCTTATTGAGCTCTCTCAACAAAAACACTTCAATAGTGGCTCCTGTTTTTTCCTTGTTACCGTACATGCGTGCCGGGAATACTTTGGTGTTGTTCAGGATCATTACATCCTTATCATCAAAATAATCCAGTACGTCTTTAAAAACTTTATGTTCAATTTTTCCCGAATCGCGGTGCAATACCATCAAACGCGATTCGTCGCGGGTGGCTGCTGGTGTGCTGGCTATTAATGACTCGGGTAAATTGAATTTAAATTGAGATAATTTCATGCTTATATATATGAATTTTCAGGGCGCAAATGTACAAATATATTTATTGATTATACGGATTGTATGATTTAGATTACACGGGTTATATTTATTAACCACTTTGATTTTCAATATTAAACATAAACAAAAAATAATGTAACTAAATTGCAGTGAAATGGTCTAACCTATAACAGTGTTTTTTAAAATTGGTTTACCCACCACCCAAATCATAATAAATATAACCGGTGTAATTATAGTATATGATATTTTTAAAACTTTTCAGGGAAAGTTTTCTTTTTGCTTTTGATGCCTTACGGCAAAACCGGTTGCGCACCTTATTGTCATTGCTGGGGGTTACCATAGGCATTTTTACCATCATAGCCGTTTTTTCGGCAGTTGATACACTGCGCGATAATTTGCAAAAAAGTGTAGATAAATTAGGCAGTAATAGTGTTTATGTTGAAAAATGGCCCTGGGTATCAGACGGTGAATACCCGTGGTGGAAATATATGCAACGCCCGGTATCAAGGCTAAGTGACTTTAATGAATTGCAGCGGCGCAGTCAAACCGCCCAGGCAATCTCATATGAAATCGGTATTGATAACCGTACCATAAAATATAACAGCAATACCGTTGACGGGGCCTCCATTGATGCCGTTACACAGGATCATAACAAAACATGGAACTTTGATTTTCAGGATGGCCGGTATTTTACCGAGATGGAATCAAGAACGGGCGCGCCCGTTACCATAATCGGTAATGATATAGCCGAAAATTTATTTCCGGGTGGTACAGCGGTAGGCAAGCAAATAAAGGTAATGGGCAGGTTTGTAACCATTATAGGTGTTTTTGCTAAAGAGGGAAATGATATGCTGGGCATCTCATCAGATAAAGAAGTGCTGCTGCCGTTAAATTTTGCCCATAACTTAATTGATGTACAAAACGAAAAGTACCGCCCCTCAATTGTAGTTCGTGGAAAAGATGGTATCCCGGTAGAAGAAGTGCAGGGCGAAATACGTGGCCTGATGCGCTCCATACGCAGTTTGCGCCCAAACCAGGATGATAACTTTGCCTTAAATGAAAGCACTATGCTTTCTGATCAGCTGGATATAGTTTTTAAAATAATTAATGTTGCCGGGGCCATTATAGGGTTATTTTCTATACTGGTGGGCGGGTTTGGCATCGCCAACATAATGTTTGTTTCGGTAAAGGAACGTACAAACATTATAGGCATCCAAAAATCATTAGGGGCAAAAAATTATTTTATCCTTTTGCAATTTTTGATCGAGTCGATCATCCTTTGCCTTATGGGCGGCCTCATAGGGCTTTTAATTGTATATGGCGGAACCTTTATCGTAAAATGGGTTGCCGATATGACCATTGTGCTTTATATGAAGAACATAATAATCGGCATAGGTACATCTGTTGGGATTGGTGTAATTTCGGGCATTGTGCCGGCATGGTTTGCCTCAAAGCTTGACCCTGTTGAAGCGATACGGTCAAATTAATGAGTGAATGGCGAGTAGAGGGCGGTGATAATGATAAACAGCCTTTCCTGTTCAAGCGAAGCTTAAACTGCCCACTGCTTACTGAGAAATGGCCACTTTACAATATGCCGATACTTTTTCAAAAAACATAGCCGGTACAAATGGTTTGGTAATATAATCGCTCATGCCCGCGGCTATTGCTTTATTATAAGTTTCGGCCAGCATATCTGCAGTAAGGGCTATAACGGGTATTTCAGGATTGATTTTTTTAATAAGCGCGGTAGCCTCAAAGCCATCCATTACCGGCATCTGCAGGTCCATTATAATAAGGTCATAGTTTTTAATGGCTGCCATATTCACCGCTAATTGCCCGTTTATTGCCTCGTCAACATTTGCCTGCCATTTCTTTAAAAACCTTGATGCAATAAGCAGGTTCATTTTATTATCATCAACCACCAGTATGTTTATTCCGTGCAGGTTTAGTTCGGTTGCAGGTATCTTAGTAACCTTTAGCTGAGGAGGTAAGCTGAGCCATTTGCCGGTACCGTGATCAACATCAATAATATTTATGTTTTTTTCGTCTGAACCATGATCAGTAGTTATGGATGTACCGGCATAAAAGCTGCCGTTACTTATTATATTGGGGATGGCGGCTTTTTTTAAGCCGTATTGATAGGCTGTTTTTATTAAAAAAGCTATAAATACAATAGCCAGCAACGGTAATGCCGTATAAAAACTCTGAATTAATAAAATTAGCCCGACTTTTAATGCCATGGGTTGTTTTTTAATATGTATATCCCGTTAAGAATATATTAATACAAGGTAGTTGTATAATATTAAGACAATTTTTTTACAATTGCCCAAGCATTCATACGGTTAAGTATACGGAGATTTATATATATTTGTTGCATATACAAAAATCTTTCTATGTCAGGCGCAGCACAGTTAAAAATAGGTGATAAAACATACGATCTTCCCATAATTGAGGGTACGGAAGGGGAGAAGGCTATTGATATTTCAAAACTGAGGGATCAAAGTGGTTATGTAACCCTTGATATCGGGTATAAAAACACCGGTGCTACACAAAGTGCTATCACATTTTTAGATGGCGAACTGGGTATACTTAAATACCGTGGCTATCCTATTGAGCAACTGGCCGAAAAATCAACCTTTATTGAGGTTGCTTATTTGCTGATATACGGCAACCTGCCAACTGCCGAACAATTAAAAAGCTTTCAATACGAAATAAGCCGCCATACGTTGGTGCATGAGGATATGAAGAAATTTTTTGACGGCTTTCCGTCAAAATCACACCCAATGGGGCAATTGTCATCATTGGTATGTTCATTATCTGCATTCTATCCCGAATCATTAAAGCCTAATCAAACCAGGGAGGAGCTTAACCTGAGCATTATTAAAATGCTGAGCAAAATGGCTACCATCGTATCCTGGATATATAAAAAATCATTAGGGCATCCGGTTATGTACCCTCAAAATAAATTTGATTATGTAACCAACTTTTTAAGCATGACCTTTGGCCAGCTTACTGAAGAAGTAGAGATAGACCCTGTTGTAGTAAGCGCCATGAATACCTTGCTTATACTGCATGCCGATCATGAGCAAAACTGCTCAACTTCAACTGTGCGTATTGTGGGTTCGTCCGAGTCAAACATTTATGCTTCTGTTTCAGCAGGTATATCCGCTTTATGGGGCCCGTTGCATGGCGGCGCTAACCAGGCTGTTATTGAAATGCTGGAGAAGATAAAAGAAGATGGCGGTGATACCGATAAATGGATAAATAAAGCGAAGGATAAAAATGATCCGTTCCGTTTAATGGGATTTGGGCATCGTGTATATAAGAACTTTGACCCGCGCGCCAAGATCATTAAAAAAGCCTGCGATGATATATTAGAGAAACTGGGGATAGATGATGAGGTGCTGGAGATAGCTAAAAAGCTGGAAGAAGTAGCTTTGAAAGACCCGTACTTTGTTGAGCGTAAACTATACCCTAACGTGGATTTCTACTCGGGCATCATTTACCGGGCTTTAGGTTTCCCTACCGATATGTTTACCGTATTATTTGCCCTGGGCCGTTTACCGGGCTGGATAGCGCAATGGAAGGAAATGAAGGAGCACAAAGAGCCTATTGGCCGCCCGCGCCAAATATATAACGGCGCTGTTAACAGGGATTATGTGGGGATAGATAAAAGGTAGTTAAGTTTAATTGATAAAATATAAAGCCGCTTGCATGAGCGGCTTTTTTGTTAAACTTTGTAAATCTTTTACCTATAAAACGCGTGTCATTTCGAACGAGGTACGAGAGAGAAATCTTTTCGAACAAAACAAGCGGCTTATCGCCTCGAAAGGATCTCTCACTATCGTTCGAGATGACAGGAAAGGTGTTTTACTTATTTATATAAATCAATATGCCTAAATACCTGCTTCTTATTATAGCGCTATTAATTGGTGGTAATATCACCTCATCTGCGCAATTAATTTATTCTCATGCTACCAAACCCGCTCATACTCCATTAGATATAAATGCCGAATACTTTATTTTAGGTACTATTAATGATTATATGGGGCGATACGTCCGTCCGCTAAGGGATAATGCTGATGTAGATATGTACTTTCCATACGAAAAACCACTGGCAACAGCCATATGTAGTATGATAAAGAAAAATTACCCGCAAACAGACTTCTATTTAAATACCTCTACAAACAAGCAAGGACAAACCCATTATAGTATATCTTCGCCTACGATTGCCGCGAGAATTAATGGATATTACCAATTTAAACAAGGTGTTTCGTTTCCATCAGGACGAAGCACAGGTATTATTACTGCCGGTATATTTAAAAACGATACTGAAAAATTAGCCTTTTTGGCCGGGGCTTATGTAAGGTTTGGGCAGCCGAATGATACAGCTTACTGCATAAACATAGCAAACTCTATGAGCAAGGTACAGGTTTGTTATAAATTATTGAAAGATTTTAATTGCACGGCCACTTATAAAATGCTTAAGGGAAATATCCCGGTAAGCCACCTGATATATTTCCACCCTAATAAAAAGGTTAGCGCTTACCTTGATAAATACATGTACTTGCGTAAGCAGATAGAACGGAGTAATGATTTAATGATCAGTAAAATTATTCAGGAACATAGAAAGCGCAGAAGCTGACCAAGTGTAAACCTAATAGCAGTAAAAGTGATTCACAACTGACTCAAAAAAGTGATTCATCCCATTTGGTCAAAAAGTTAATAAAATATATAAAGTACTTATTTACAGTTATTTAAGTATAGTTACATAAAATATTTGTACTGTTTCAGGGTGATTCACTCCATTTCATCAAATCGCTTAATATCAATTACTTACCTGGAAAGGTGTTTCATAGTGTTTCACTATTTGTGAATCACTATCCGGTATTGCTAAATCCGAACTTACCCTAAGTTAAAACTATTGATACGTTTTAATAGATAATTTAAGTTGGGATACGCCGATCATAGATGAAATTTAATAGTTTTAATCCGAAATCGAAAATCCCTGCCCGCGGCAGGTATGCGAATTCCAAAATCAACAATGACCATACAGGAAATACTTAAACAATACTGGAACCATGATACCTTCCGCCCGATGCAGGAGGATATTATCCAATCGGTATTGCTGGGACATGATACTTTGGCGCTTTTGCCTACTGGTGGGGGCAAGTCGGTATGTTTCCAGGTGCCCGCTATGGCTAAGGACGGAATATGTATAGTAGTATCGCCACTTATCGCATTGATGAAAGACCAGGTTGAAAATTTAAAGGCTAAGGGCATTGAAGCCGTAGCCATTATATCAGGCATGAGCAAGCGCGAGGTTGATATCGCGTTGGATAACTGCATTTATGGCACCGTTAAGTTTTTATACTTATCGCCCGAACGTTTACTGTCTGACCTGGTGCGCGAGCGCATTAAATACATGAAGGTAAACCTATTTGCGGTTGATGAGGCGCACTGTATATCACAATGGGGTTATGATTTCAGGCCGCCATACCTGCATATCGCTGACCTGCGCGAATTACATCCTGACATACCCGTACTGGCGCTTACCGCCACCGCCACTGCCGAAGTAAGGGTTGATATACAGGATAAACTGCTGTTTAAAAAAGGACTGGTTTTTCAAAAAAGCTTTGAACGTAAAAATATAAGCTATGTGGTGCAGTACGAAGAGAACAAACCCCGCAAAATGCTGGATATTGCCAATGGTGTAAAAGGCAGCGGTATAGTTTATGTTCGCAGTCGCAAGGAGAGTGCCGATATAGCTAAATTTTACAATGATAATGGTATTAAGGCCGATTACTACCATGCCGGGCTCACGCCTGATGAGCGATCGAAAAAGCAGGAAAGCTGGAAAAATAACCGCACCCGTATTATAGTGGCAACCAATGCCTTCGGGATGGGTATTGATAAACCCGATGTGCGTTTTGTAATACATAAGGATCTGCCCGAAAGCCTGGAGGCCTATTACCAGGAAGCGGGCCGCGCCGGGCGGGATGAACATAAGGCATACGCTGTTTTGCTATACAATAACGCTGATCGGTTAAAGCAGGAAAAAATGCTTGTACTGAATTTTCCGGCGGTAGATGAAATAAAACTGGTTTATCATCAGTTGGCTAATTATTACCAGGTTGCTTATGGGGCAGGCGAGGGGATAAGTTTTGATCTGGACCTGGGCGATTTTTGCGCCCGCTATAAACTGGATGCCATAAAAACATTAAGCGCCCTTAAGTTTTTGGAGCAGGGCGAATACCTGTCGGTTAATGAAAGTGTTTTTTTACCCTCGCGTTTCCGTTTCGAGGTTTTAAATGAACAATTATATAATTTCCAGATACAGAACCAGGGTTGGGATCCATTCATCAAAACCTTACTGCGATCATACGGCGGGGCGTTTGAAAATTATGTGCGGTTAAAGGAGTTCGACTTATCGCGCCGTACGCACATGAGCGTTCAGCAGGTAATTGAAGGTTTAAAGCAGTTGCAGGAGTATAATGTATTAAGTTATCTGCCGCAAAATGATAAGCCGCAGGTTACCTTTTTAAAAGCCAGGCAGCATCCCGGCAATGTATATATTGATAAGCATTACATTGAGCAGCGAAAAGCCACCTATATTAAAAAAATGGAAGCCGTGTTTGCCTATTGCACCCATAAGCAATGCCGCAGTCAACTATTGTTAACTTATTTTGATGAGCCTAACAGCAATAAATGTGGTATTTGCGATGTATGCCTTGAAGAAAAGCGCAAGCGCAATGCCGCTGAGGTATTTGATGATATTACCAATGAGATAGCCCAGCTATTAAGTATTGCGCCGCTGGAATTAGATCACTTAATAACTTCAATAAAAAGCGGTATAGAAAAAGAGCGCCTTGACACTATCCGTTTACTGCTTGATGCCGGGAAGATAAAATTTAACGGCGAAAAATATTACCTGTAGAGACGCAATATATTGCGTCTACTTGCTATATTCCAAAAATACGGCTTATCTGCCATACAATTTCGGCGACACATATCCGCAGTTTGCCGAATGAAACCACTGTGTTGTCGCTTTTACAATAAATCAGTTTAACTTTTGCCAATTCGCATAGTCATAGAGGTGTATTTTTTAGAAATTGATAATTAACTCACATAAAACATTAAAAAAATGAAAAAAGTAATCTTAACACTTATCGCAATAACAGTTGTTGTATTAAGTACTGCAAAATTAACTTACGCTGCTACAACCGACAGCACCCGCACCGCAGCCGACAGCATTTATACCCCAGCTGATAGCATTGCACAGTTAACCACCGTATTGGAAAATATTAACGGTATTAAAAAAATAGAAGCATCAGGTAATGTAGAAGTATATGTTACCAGTGGCGATCAGGATGCAGTAAAAGTTTTAGAAAACTACTATACACAAACCGGATTGGTACAGGAAGAAAATGGTGTATTGCGCATTACATCATACAATACTGATAAATTGATGGTGATGGTTACCGTGAAAGATTTGAGCGAAGTAAAAGCAACTAATGGCGCGTTGATAAAATCAAACGGAACATTATCAGCAATACAACTGAATGTAAATTTGGATAACAACGCTACCGCTGAATTAAAACTTGATGTATTTGCTGCCAGCGTAACTGCAACAGGTCATGCCAAAGCCGAGCTTAGCGGTTCAGTAGCTGATTATGACTTAAACTACAGTCATTCATCAACAGTAAACAGCACAGAACTGGCAACAATTAGCGGTACCGAAAAAGTTATTGCTCACAAAACTGCTGCTACAACCGAAGATGGATCAGATGCTGATATAGTAGCAAGCCTGTAACATACGCACACTTTATAAAAGTTCAATATATATTATTCCCAAGCCCGGCGCCTATTGGCGCCGGACTTTTTTATGTCACCAGTTTTTTGTGGGCAAATATTTCGGACGGGTATTTCATCAAATACAAAAGTTAATTAAATTAGCGGCAACTAACAGAATGGCTGCCGAAGCTTTTCAACAATAAATAAGTAAACCTTACTTATCACACATCATGAAAAAAATAGCTAAATTTATTATTTACCTCGTTATAGTTGCAGTATTAATAGTTATAGCCGGGGTGTCTTATATTATGCTTGCTTTGCCCAACGTAGGCAAGGCCGATGACATTAAAGTTGAATTAACCCCTCAACGAATTGAACATGGCAAATATTTGGCTAATCATGTAGTATTATGTGTTGATTGCCATTCTAAACGCGATTGGTCAAAACTGGCCGCGCCCATTGATACCAATACACTTGGCGGCGGCGGCGAAGTATTTGATAAAGGTGTAGGTTTCCCCGGCGAGGTGCATGTGCCCAATATAACACCATTTAATTTAAGCACCTGGACGGATGGCGAACTATTCCGTGCTATAACTACGGGGGTTAAAAAAGATGGTTCAGCTATATTTCCACTGATGCCCTGGCCATATTATTCAAAGCTTAACCGCGAGGATATTTATGCTGTGATTGCTTATATACGCAGCCTTAAGCCTATAAACAGCAGCTATCCAAAATCAAAACTCGATTTCCCGCTGAACATCATTGTGCATACCATGCCCAAAAAAGCCGAACCGGGCGCAAAGCCTGATCCAAAAGATACCCTGAAGTTTGGCGCTTATATGGTACAGGCCTGTGCTTGCAAGGAATGTCATTCGCAGGACGATAAAGGTACTTTAGTTGCCGGGCTTGAATTTGCCGGCGGCCGGCCGTTTAAAATAACAGGCGGCGGTACGGTAAGATCGGCAAATATTACTTCGGATAAAATTGATGGCATTGGCAGCTGGACAAAGGAACTTTTTATAGCCAGATTTAAAGCTTATACCGATCCTAAGGATGCAAGTCCTGTTAAACCCGGTGATTTCCAAACCATCATGCCCTGGTGGAGTTATAGCGGAATGAGCGATAATGAACTCGGCGCGATATATATGTACCTTAAAACTATAAAACCCATTAAAAATAAAGTGGTTAAGTTTGAGGACAACTAATATGTTTACCTTCAACTATTACATGAAAAACGTATTAATTGCATTATCATGCCTGGTGATTTTTGCAGGATGTAAAAAGTCTGATTCAACACCATCTATTGCTGGCAAATGGTATGCGAAAAAAATGGATATTGTTGTTTTAAATTATGGTGGCAGCACTACCATAACCCGTACAATTGATGCTGGTGAATCTGATTTTCTCCAGCTAAATAATAATGGTACAGCCGAAAGACATATATTTTTAGGGTTATCAACCGAGCCGGAAATAACAGACACCGACTTGACCTATACGGTTTCGGATGAAAAATTGCATCTGATGGATAGTAAAGGCAATGAGGTGGGTTTAGCTGGTATATCATCGTTAACAAAAAACACATTAACATTAATGGGTACCATCGCTGTAGGACCTGATTGGATTGTTAGTAAAATTGATTATACAAAATAACAAGTATAAATGAGAAAGCTAATAATTATATTATTGTGCTTTGCAATAATAACGGGCTGTAAAAAAACAGGTGTTCAATCACCTGTATCTATTATAGGTAAATGGAGCCACTTAAAATTAGAAACACGCTTAATTGAGGATAAGGCGCCCAATTTTCCTTTAATGGATACGGTTATAACTTATGTACCGGGCAATTACACTCAATTTAACAGCGATGGCACCGGGATTGAATCGCATTTTTATTCAGGCGTTTCCAGCACCAATAATTTTCAATATACAATTTCAGGAACAATATTAAATTTTACAGATTTTAGTATTTCACCGGGTGGTACTATTACACAACTGGATGAGCATAATCTTATAATACATAATGAATACTTATATGGGGTGTATACCGCAATTAAATACAAAGTAGATGATTATTATACCCGATAACATAATAAATTTAGCAATGTAATAGTGCGCTAATTGCCAATTTTTGAGTACCTTTGCGCCTCCAAAACCCTGACTTGGTGGGTTAGCAAATTGTACTTAATATATTAAAGATGAACATTACACAGGAAAAGATCGATAACCTGAATGCAGTTGTAAAAATTAATATCGACCCGGCCGATTACCAGGCCCGCGTTGATAAAGCTATAAAAGAACACGCTAAAAAAGCAAAAATGCCGGGCTTCCGTCCGGGAATGGTTCCTCCCGCCCACATCAGAAAAATGTATGGCAAAAGCATTTTGGTTGATGAGGTTAATACCTTGTTATCAGATACATTAAATCATTATATAACTGAGCAAAAACTGGAAGTTTTAGGGCAGCCATTGCCGAAGATCGATGATAAGCAGGAATATAACTGGGATTTTGCGGATAACTTTGAGTTTAATTATGAAATTGGATTAGCGCCAGAGTTTAGCATTGATTTTTCATCAAAAGATAAGCTGACCCAATACGTGATCAAAATAGATGAGCATACTTTAGCCGAACGCGTTAAAAATATTCGCCGCAGCTATGGCAAAATGACAAATCCTGACGTATCGGCAGACGAGGATGTATTATATGCGCAATTAACGCAGCTTTCTCCGGATGGTTCTGTTTTTGATGATGGGATAACCAATACAACATCAGTAAGATTAGACCAGGTACAGGATGCGAAAGTTAAAAAATCGCTGATCGGTTTAAAAAAGGATGATGAAGTAGTAGTTGATATTCAGAAAGCTTATAATAACGATGCCCCAAAAATTGCCGCGATATTAGGAGTTGATGAAGATACAGCAGCCGGTTTAAAATCAAACTTCCGTTTAACAGTTAAAAATGTTAACCGTTTAGAGGAAAGTGACTTGAACCAGGAGTTCTTTGACAAATTATTTGGTGCAGGCGTTGTTACCGACGAAGCAGGTTTCAGGGCTAAGATAACAGATGAGATCGAAACCATGATGAACCAGGATTCGGATCGTAAATTACAGAACGATATCTATAACTATAGCTTAGAAAAAGTTCAGTTTAATTTACCCGATGAGTTTTTAAAACGCTGGCTAAAAGCTACTAACGAAAAACTAACCGCAGAAGAACTGGAAGGCGGCTATAAAGATTTCGCTCAAAACCTTAAATGGACTTTAATTGAGAACAAGATCATACAGGAAAACAACATCGATATTAAATACGACGAAGTTTTCGCGGCAGCGAAGCAAAGTCTTGATCAGCAATTCAGGATGTACAGTCCGCAGCCTATAGCCGAAGAACAACTTTCGCAATACGCGGTACAATACTTGCAAAACAAAGAGAATGCTAATAAAGTATTTGACGAAGTAAAGGCCCTTAAAACATTAGATTATATTAAGAGCGTAATTACTTTAGATAAAAAGGATATTTTTTACAATGACTTTAAAGAGTTGGTGAAATAAATTAATCCTTAAATATATTTTAATAAAGCATCCACTTAATAATGGGTGCTTTTTTTATACACCGAATTGTCTTCACCCTTACAGCGATGACGTGGTGATTTATTACTCTATTTATTTTTACTTTATACAAACTTTATATATAAAATTATATTCAACTAAAAACTATATTTAACCGCGACTAACCATCGCAAAGCACACAATTAAAATAACATACCATGAACAGTAATCCAGATAAAAACGAATTCAGAAAATACGCTGTTAAACATCACCGCATTAGCAGCACTTATGTAGATAAGTTTATTGGCGGTGTAAACAGAAGTAATGCGCCAACAGGTATTGTTACAGGAGCGGGCATTACCGGCATGACGCCGTATATTATAGAGGAGCGCCAGCTTAACGTGGCCCAGATGGACGTATTTTCGCGTTTAATGATGGACCGTATCATATTTTTAGGCGATGCGATATATGAAAATATAGCAAATATTATACAGGCGCAGTTGTTGTTCCTGCAATCGGCTGATGCAAAGCGCGATATACAGATCTACATTAACTCGCCGGGTGGTTCGGTATATGCCGGTTTGGGTATTTACGATACTATGCAGTTTATATCAAACGATGTTGCTACTATTTGTACAGGTATGGCAGCATCAATGGGCGCGGTATTATTATGTGCCGGTGCCGAAGGTAAAAGGGCGGCATTACCGCATGCAAGGGTAATGATACACCAGCCATCAGGTGGCGCGCAGGGGCAGCAATCAGATATTGAGATCACTTATCACGAGATCACCAAACTGAAAAAAGAGCTGTACCAGATCATAGCCGACCATAGCGGAACATCATACGAAAAAGTTTGGGAAGCATCAGACCGTGACCACTGGATGATAGCTGACGAAGCAAAAGAATTTGGTATGATAGATGAGATTTTGAAGGGAAGTAAAACAAAATCAAAGTAATTTGATTTTGTTAGTTAAGTGATTGATTGAGATAATGGGGGTGAGTAGTTATATCATTGTATAAATAACCACTTATCTAATCAGCTCAATCAACAACTAACTCACAATTGGTTTATATTAAACCAATTGCTTAATTTTGTTTACAAACAATCACAATGAATAAAAACAGCAAAGAGATAAGGTGTTCATTCTGCGGCGCAGGCAAGCAGGATTCGCTGATGCTTATAGCGGGGCTTGATGCGCATATTTGTGATAAATGTGTTAACCAGGCTAACGAAATATTAGCAGAGGAGCTGAAAGTGCGCAAGGTTAAAACCTCGCCGTCATCGCCTGCTATATTAAAACCGTACGAAATAAAAAGCCATCTTGATCAGTATGTTATCGGTCAGGATGATGCTAAAAAAATATTAGCCGTAGCTACTTATAATCACTATAAAAGGCTTAACCAACGCATTGAAAAAGACGAGGTAGAGATAGAAAAATCAAATATTATTATGGTGGGGGAAACCGGTACAGGCAAAACCCTGCTGGCAAAAACGCTTGCTAAGGTATTGAATGTTCCGTTTTGTATCTGCGATGCTACTGTATTGACTGAAGCAGGTTATGTGGGCGAAGATGTGGAAAGTATATTGACCCGCCTGCTGCAATCAGCTGATTATGATGTTACGCTTGCCGAAAAAGGCATTGTATATATTGATGAGGTTGATAAAATTGCCCGCAAAAGCGATAATGCATCTATAACCCGCGATGTAAGCGGCGAAGGTGTACAACAGGCTTTATTAAAAATACTGGAAGGCACCATGGTTAATGTACCACCGCAGGGCGGCCGTAAACATCCCGACCAAAAAATGATAACCGTTAATACCAGCAATATCCTGTTTATATGTGGTGGCGCGTTTGATGGTATTGAAAAGAAAATAGCTAACCGCCTTCGCACGCAAACGGTGGGTTACAAACTGAAGGGTAATGACGGCGAAGTCGATTTGAAAAATCTTTATAAATATATTACGCCGCAGGATTTAAAATCATTCGGGTTAATACCTGAATTGATCGGTCGTTTGCCGGTATTAACGTATTTAAACCCGTTGGATAGGGAAGCTCTGCACAATATATTGACAGAGCCCAAGAACTCGCTCTTAAAACAGTACAAAAAACTGTTTGAATACGAAGGTGTAAAGCTTGATTTTGAAGATGATGTGCTGGAGTTTATTGTAGATAAGGCAATGGAGTTTAAGCTGGGTGCACGTGGTTTACGCTCTATTTGCGAAGCGATAATGATAGATGCGATGTTTGAGTTCCCATCAAAAAAGGATGTTAAAAAACTGAACATCACCTTAGATTACGCTCACGAGAAATTTGAAAAATCTGATCTTAAAAAATTAAAGGTAGCTTAATATAGAATATACCTAATAACGTATATTTGTTATAACGACGCAAACCCTGGTGTAACGCCGGGGTTTGTTGTTCTTACTAATTCGGGCTTAATAGGTTTTAAACTTTGTAATGCCTGAACCAATAAAGAAGACTATGAACGAAAATTTAAACGTAAAAAAAGACGACAAGGCAATAACGCACGTTAAAGAAGTGCAAAGCCCAATAAAATCAGGCCTGAAAACAAAAGAAGCCATTGTAGCTAACTGGCTGCCACGTTATACCGGCCGGCCGCTTGACGAGTTTGGCGATTATATTATATTAAACAATTTTTCAAAATATATACAATTATTTTCCGAGTGGCATGGCAACGCGCCTATAATGGGTATTGATAAACCTATGCAAAGTGTAACTGCTGATGGTATTACCATTATAAATTTTGGCATGGGCAGCTCGGTTGCGGCTACGGTTATGGACCTGCTTACAGCTATACATCCCAAAGCAGTTATATTTTTAGGTAAATGCGGTGGCCTAAAACGTAAAAACAGCGTGGGCGACCTGATATTGCCTATAGCGGCTATAAGGGGCGAGGGTACATCAAATGACTATCTGCCACCCGAAGTGCCGGCACTGCCATCATTTGCTTTGCAGAAAGCGATATCGACCACCATACGCGATTTCTCGCTGGATTACTGGACAGGAACCTGTTATACCACCAATCGCAGGGTTTGGGAACACGATAAAAAATTTAAAAGCTACCTGAAAGAGTTACGTGCAATGGCTGTAGATATGGAAACCGCAACCATTTTTACCTGCGGGTTTGCCAATAAGATACCAACCGGCGCGCTGTTATTGGTATCAGACCAACCAATGATACCTGAGGGTGTTAAAACCAGCGAAAGTGACTCGAAAGTAAGCGCCGATTTTGTAGAAACACATTTACGCGTAGGCATTGAATCGTTAAAACAATTGATTAATGGCAGTTTGACGGTGAAGCATTTAAGATTTTAATTTTTCAGTATCGGTAATTTCGTACTTTTGTCTACTAAAATAGTAGATAATTTAGATTGCGTGTAAATGTGGTATAATAACATACTCGAAACCATTGGCAACACACCAATGGTTAAGCTCAATAAAATCGCGAAGGATATCCCTGCAACGGTTTTGGCCAAAATAGAAACCACCAACCCGGGTAACTCTATTAAGGATCGTATGGCCCTTAAAATGATAGAAGATGCCGAAAAAAGCGGCAAGCTAAAACCAGGCGGAACTATTATTGAAGGTACATCAGGCAATACAGGTATGGGCCTGGCCATTGCGGCGGTAATAAAAGGCTATAAATGTATTTTTACCAGTACCGATAAGCAATCAAAAGAGAAATTTGACGCTTTACGTGCTTTTGGTGCCGAGGTTATAGTTTGCCCAACCAATGTTGAGCCTGAAGATCCGCGTTCGTATTATTCGGTTTCATCACGTTTGGAACGCGAGGTGCCTAATTCATGGAAACCCGATCAGTATAATAACCTTTCCAATTCTCAGGCGCATTACGAATCAACAGGGCCGGAGATATGGGAGCAAACCGAAGGTAAAATAACCCATTTAATTGCCGGAGTGGGCACGGGTGGAACCATATCTGGTATAGCTAAGTATTTAAAAGAGCAGAACCCCGACATACAAATACTGGGTATTGATACCTATGGCTCCGTATTTAAAAAATATAAGGAAACCGGGATATTTGATAAAAACGAGATATACCCATACATCACCGAAGGCATTGGAGAAGATTTTTTACCTGCCAATGTGGATTTTAGCCTGATAGACCATTTTGAAAAAGTGACTGATAAGGACGCGGCCCTGATGACCCGTGAGATAGCGCGCAAGGAAGGGATTTTTGCCGGTAATTCAACCGGATCAGCTATAGCAGGTTTGCTGCAAATGAAGGACAGGTTTAAGGCGGGAGATGTTGTTGTAGTTATATTTCCTGATCATGGTACGCGCTATTTGGGTAAAATGTTTAATGAAGATTGGCTGCGCGACCGTGGTTTCCTGAAAGACGAAAAACTAACTGCCCGCGATATCATCAGCAAAAAGGAAAGCCAGGAAATTATTACTATTGATAGTGAAAAATCTGTTTTAGAGGCCATCAACACCATAAAATCACTAAACATATCGCAGATACCGGTTACCCAACACGGCATGGTGATAGGCAAGATAACCGAAAGTGATATACTGGATGCCTTGTTGGAAAATCCATCACTTAAATCTCAGCCAATAAAGAATATTACCACAGCGCCTTTCCCGTTTGTTGATTTGAATACGTCTATTGATAGGATATCGTCATTGATCAATAAAGATAACATCGCCGTTTTGGTAGAGGATAACGGCAAGATCGAGATCATTACCCAGTATGATATTATTAATGCGATATCGGGTTAATTTGAAGATGTGTTAATTTGAAGATTTGAAAATTATATAACTCGTTTTCAAATCTTCAAATTAACACATTTTCAAATTTTCGATGTTAATGAAGATGTTATTATTCTGACAGAATAATGTGCTATAGCATTTTAATTTGTATTAACTTTTAGACTTAAATAGTCAAAAGGATAAATATAATCTTACGTCATGAAAACCTATCTCGTACCTATCGATTTTTCGCATGCATCAGTTCATGCTGCCGAATTTGCGGCTGCCTTAAGCCACCAAACAAACGTTGAGCACATCATATTATTAAATGCCTATTATGTATCGCCATACGAGACGATGCTGCCCAACCCCGACATGGTATTGTTA
>Ga0206923_1092_pt1 | contig 20503 bp, 16 predicted proteins | sample Alteio_BWOrgHeat_64_FD_152961 | JGI IMG/M metagenome (GOLD analysis project Ga0206923, IMG submission 152961) | Enriched cells from forest soil in Barre Woods Harvard Forest LTER site, Petersham, Massachusetts, United States -... | ecosystem: Environmental > Terrestrial > Soil > Temperate forest >...
CGAGATTTGGACGAAGCGCAAAGCTCCATTGGCCGTCATGCGACGCGCGCTCCGCGCCGCCATCTATGGGGACAACTCGTGACCTGGATAGAGGTTTATCTCGATTTTGTTGTCTTTCTGTTCGGCGCCGTGATCGGCAGTTTCCTGAACGTCTGCATCCATCGTATGCCCTTGGATCAATCGATTGTTACCCCACCGTCGCATTGTCCGCACTGCAACACGCGCATCCGCTGGATCGATAACATCCCGCTTTTCAGTTTCCTGGTTCTGCGCGGGAAATGTCGGCAGTGCGGCGTGAAGATCAGTCCCCGGTATTTCCTGGTCGAACTGCTGACCGCCACATTGTTTCTGCTGATGTGGCTGAAGCTGACGCAATGGGAGCACCCACCGGTACACGGCATCCATTTTCTCAAGGGCCCGATTTTCTGGCTCGTCATTGCGGGTTTAATCGTTGCAACCTTTATTGACTTTGAGCACTATATTATCCCCAACGAAATCACGCTCGGCGGGATTGTCGCGGGGTTGGTGTTGAGCGCGGCATATCCGCCCCTGATGGGTGCGGATTCAATGACATCATCGCTGTTGCGGTCGTTTCTCGGCGTGTTGGTGGGCGGTTTGACGCTGCTGGCCGTAGCATTTATCGGCGAACTGATCTTTCGAAAAGAGGCCATGGGCATGGGCGACGTGAAGTTTCTCGCAGCGATTGGCGCGTTTTTGGGCTGGCAGTCCACGTTGTTTACAATTTTCGTGTCGTCCCTGTTTGGCGGTGTCATTGGGCTGGTACTTGTTCTGGTCAACAAGAAGGGATGGCAGAGTCGCATCCCGTACGGGCCGTATATCGCGTTCGGGGCCTTACTGTGGATGTTTTGCGGACAGCAGATTATGAATTGGTACTGGAGTTTCATTCGAGGATAACGATGCCACAACTGCGTTACTTCACCGCCGGCGAGTCCCACGGTCAATGCTTGATCGGGATCATCGAAGGTCTGCCCGCTGGACTTAAAATCGACCTCAACGCCATCAACCGCGATTTGTCGCGCCGCCAGCAGGGTTACGGACGCGGCGGTCGGATGAAACTGGAGGCGGACCAGGCGGAAGTGTTGTCGGGGGTGCGTCGAGACGAAACCATCGGCTCACCAGTTACGGTAATGATCAAGAACCGTGATTTCAAGATCAATGAATTACCGGCGGTCACCAAACCGCGTCCCGGTCATGCCGATCTCGCGGGTGTCATCAAGTACGACCGCCAGGATGCGCGGGACATTTTGGAACGTTCCAGCGCGCGGGAAACAACCGTGCGCGTTGCCATTGGCGGCGTCTGCAAGCTTTTGTTGGCCGAAGTCGGGGTCGATATCGTTGGCCATATCGTCAGTCTCGGCACGGTACAGGCAAAGACGGATGGCCTGACGTTTGCGCAAATCCGTGAGCGGAGCGAGGCGAGCGAAGTTCGCTGTGCTGATCCTGAAGCTGAGAAACAAATGATCGAAGCCGTCGATGCCGCAAAGAGCCAAGGCGATACGCTTGGCGGTGTGTTTGAGATTGTTGCCATCGGCATTCCCATCGGGTTGGGGAGCCACGTTCAGTGGGACCGGAAACTCGACGCCAATCTCGCACGGGCATTGATGAGTATCCAGGCCATGAAGGGCGTTGAAGTGGGCCTTGGGTTTGAAGCGGCGCGGCGATTCGGCTCGCAAGTCCACGACGAAATTCTGCCCGCGCAGGAAGGTCTTCTGACGCGTGCAGGGAACAATGCCGGCGGTATCGAAGGCGGTATGACTAACGGACAACCAGTCGTTGTCCGTGTCGCCATGAAACCGCTGTCCACGCTCATGAAACCCATGCGCTCGGTGGACATTCAGACCGGTCAGGAAGTGAAAGCTACCGTGGAACGCTCCGATGTCTGCGCCACGCCTGCCGCGGCGGTCATTGGCGAAGCTGTTGTCGCGTTTGAACTGGCCAAGGCATTGCTCGACAAGTTTGGCGGTGACAGTGTTCGCGAGCTGAAGAGAAATGTGGACAGCTACCGCGAAGCCTGCAAGCGGTGGTGACGTTGGTCGAGTCGTCAGCCCAACAAATCAGCCGGCAACAAGCTTTTTCAGCTCCAACTTCGCAATCTTGCCGGTGGCCGTGCGGGGCAGGACATCCATGACACGAATTTCGCGGGGGACCTTGTAATCGGCCAGTCGGTCGCGGCAAAATTTCAGGATCTCGTTCGGCTCCAGTTTTGCGTCATCGATGGAGCTGACGAAGGCGATGGGCACTTCGCCGCGTTTCTCATCGGGTTTCGGTACGACCGCCGCCTCGCGAACATTCGGGAACTGGTGCAGCACTTCTTCGATCTCGCGCGGGTACACGTTCATGCCCCGCACCAGCAGCATCTCTTTGCGGCGATCCACAATATAAATATAGCCGTCCGTATCCTTCTTACCCATGTCCCCGGTGTGCAGCCAGTTGTCGCGCAATGTAGCGGCTGTTTCCTCGGGCTGGTTATAATACCCTCGCATCACGTTCGGACCGCGCACAGCGATCTCCCCAACCTGGTCTGGTGGCAACTCCAGTCCATGGTCATCGAATATCTTGACCTCGATGTCGGGTAACGGCAGGCCGACCGACCCGGCCTTGCGAACACCACGGATCGGATTAAAGGACACCACGGGCGACGCTTCGCTTAAGCCATAGCCTTCAAGCAATGGGAAATGAAACTTCCGATCGAATTTCGCCAGCGTTTCGCCCGGCAGAGGGGCCGCGCCCGATACTGCGAGACGAAGTTTCAGCACCCAATGGAGCCAGAAAGGAATCTTCGCATCCGCCAGCGCCTGAAAGAGTTGCGGAATACCAACGAGAATCGTCGCGCGGTTGCGGATGATCTCGCGCATGGCCGCCTTGAATGGCTGGACGGACTGGATGAGCACAATACCCGCTCCCATCGACAGGGGAGTGAAAATGCCCACGGTCAGCATAAAGCTGTGGAACATCGGTAACAAGAGGGTGAGCCGATCATGGATGGTTCCTTCAAGTGCTTTGACACAACTGTGTACGTTGGAAGCGATGTTCGCATGCGTGAGCATCGCCCCCTTGGATTTGCCCGTTGTGCCGGATGTGTAGATGATCACGGCCAGATCGCTCGGTTCAATAGCGGGCCATGCGGGAGCGGACGAGACTTTATATCCCTCAAGGGCTGACAGCGGAACCATGGTCGTGCGTTGCACCTTGGAAACCGTCTCGTCGAAATCCTCCGAGGTAATCAGGGACTTGATCTGGCAGTCGTCCACGATATGCTGGATTTCGGGGGCTTTCAGGAAGGTGTTGATGGGCACGACCGTCGCACCCGATTTCAGCGCGGCGTATAGTACGACGATGAACTCGGGGCAGTTTTTCAGCAGGATTCCTACGCGGTCGCCTTTGTGCACGCCATAGGCCGCCTGTAAATGGGCACCACAGTCATCGATGCGCCTGGTTAACTCCGCATTCGTGATCCGGTGGCGGTCCCAGTATATGCAGACCTTCCGCGGTCGCGTGGCCACAACCGTGTCAAACCGGCCGATGACGGTTGGGTCTGTCATGCAGAAACTAAAATGGTGTTTACCAAAGGAATGACTTTTTCTCGGCCAAGAGCTGATCGCCATTCCACAGGCTGACGCGCCAGGCGGAGACGGTGCCGCCCGCGCGAAAATCCTCCCCACGCACCTGAAACACATAGGAGACATCCCCGTGCGGCTCGTATGTCTTTTCAAAAACGGAGTCTGGCTTGGCAACCTGACGATACTCGAACTTCACGAGGCCGACACTGGCAGGCGTCCAATGAACGTAGAATTCCTCGCGCTGCGCGTCGAAGCTCAGGTCCTGAGGTTCGTACTGAATGCGGGAGGCCCGATCGTAGATGAATAGATTCTCGTCGGCGAGATCTACATCATGGAGGCGAGTCCGGCTGGTGACTTCGAGCACGCGCGGGACAGTGGTTGAACAGGCGAGGGTAAAGAGAGTGAGCGTGGTTGCCAGCCAGGCTACAACTGAGCGGCGCGCTCGGAGAGGGCGCCCTACCACGGCGGAAACGGGCGGGACGCCCGTTCTACGTCCCAACGACGGCGGCTCCGAAAGCTTTCGGAGCGGCCCTGCAATACGGCTGAGGTTGAAAACCATACTCATTCCCGAGATCCCTCGACCACCAGCGTAATTTCCCCCTTGATTGCGCGGTTCTCAAGCTTTTTCAGGATGGCCTCGATGTCACCGCGCAGGATTTCCTCAAATTTCTTCGTCAACTCGCGGGCGACGACGATGTGACGATTGCCCAGGACCTCATGCATATCGCGAAGGCTCTTCAAGAGCCGATATGGCGACTCGAAAAAGATCACGGTGTAGGGCAGGGGAGCGAGACGGGTGAGGGCAGTGCGGCGCTGCCCGGATTTATGGGGGAGGAAGCCGTAGAACAAAAACGAGCCGGATTTGACGGCCATCTTGGCCATCTGACAATCCTTGTTCCGCGACGGTTTCTGCTTCGCAGATCTCGTCGGACTAGGCTCCCCGACCGCGCCGATTCCGTCGACTGACCGATCCCCATCTTGCGTTGTGATCGGGAGACCTTCGGTCAAATGACGTGCGGGGTCGGGAGACCCCCGCACAACCCGGTGAGAGCCTTGCACACCGGGAATGCCGCTGGCAACCAGCGCGGTGGTGACGGCGGAGACGCCGGGGATGATTTCAATGCTGATTCCCGCGTCAATGACCGCTCGAATCAGACGCTGTCCTGGATCGGAAACTGTGGGCATACCCGCGTCGGAAACCAGGGCAATGCTGCGCCCTTGTTGCAGCTCCTTCAAAAGCTCAGGCGTGCGCTTGGCCTCGTTGAACTCATGGTAGCTGACCAGACGAGGCCGCAAGCGGGACGCTTGCGCTACCAACTCGCGCGCGCGGACGGATTCGGCAGGCTCGCCGCAAGCGCCTGTGCCACCAACGCTTTTGAGGCGGGCAAGCCCGCCATCGCCAACGCGTTCGCTAAGGCGGGCAAGCAGCAGACCGGTGTGACGGGTGTCTTCGGCGGCAATCAGGTCAACGTCGCGCAACACCCGGAGGGCGCGCAACGTGATGTCCTCCATGTTGCCGATGGGGGTGCCGACGACGAAGAGTGTGCCCAATCCAGAAGGCATGGGAAGACTGTAGGGAGGATGGAGGGAAAAGACAAGTGCGGTGGGTGACATTGGATTCGTCGGATATTGGTAGGGGCCGACCGCCGGGCGGCCCGTCCACCCAAATGGCGGGGCGCGCCCGGGCCCGAAAGCTTTCGGGACGCGCTACCTCGGAGGACCTGAAATCTGTAGCGGCGGTCTATGACCGCCGAAGTACATATGTCGGCACTCGTAGAGCGCCGCTGGAGCAGAGGCCCGTCACTGCGCCGGGCCGACGAATTTGCCCTGATTCCATCGGCCGGCCTGAACCTTGCCGTCTGGATACGTCATCTTACCGGCGCCGTCCATCAGGCCATTCTCGAACCGGCCGATGTATTTGCGGGCATCGGGCCAGGTCATCTCGCCATGGCCATCCGGGAGTTCTGGTGCGTCTTCTGAGAGCTTCCATTCACCCTCGTATTGACGGCCGTCCTTCCAAATGATCTTCCCGCCGCAAATAGATCCGTCATGGTCCCACACTCCGATCTCAATCGTGCCATCAGAAAACACACACCTTCCGGTGACTCGGTACGGTTTGCCGTCCCGCCATTCACCGTATTGCATCGTCCCGCCCCCATCGGTAATGGTACCCTCACCGTTTGCCGCGCCAGCACTCCACTCACCGTCATAATACATCCCATTTACCAGCGTAGAGGCTACCCTGACTTTACCAGTACTGCTCGCATTCGCAGGCAGACCTCCGGCAGACAACGTCAACGTAGTGGGGTACCCGCCGGCATTGGTGTTGGCAACCTTCAAATCGGTAATGGCCATGAATTCATTTGTGTGAGTTTGCGTCCCCTGACCATTCGGTTCGGCTCCCCATCCGCAGGGAAGTAAGAACAGGAATGCAGCGGCAATGAGTGCTGCCAAACAGGGCAATCGATTCATTGTGGCCCTTGATTGGGGATCGGAGCGTCCAATGAAACCTCGCAGCATTGTGGTCAAAATTGATTTGAAGGGCTGGTTGGAGGGTCGCGCTCCCACGCGACCGTGTCGCTTGTTCAGTACACTGCGGCCACGCAGGAGCATGGCCCTACAAACGAATTTGGGGTTGATGCCAGCAGGCTCGATCGCCTGCTGCGGACCAAGTTGGAAACCCTTGAACATGCCGTAGTGTACAGCGCGAGGCCAAAAAAAACAAGGGGCCGGTCTTTCGACCGGCCCCTTGAAATACAGGGATTTTCCCTTGATAGTCCGATTAACGGCGACGGCGAATCATGCCAACCGCACCGACCATACCAAGAACGACGAGCGCGATGCTCGAAGGCTCGGGAACTTGCGGCGTCTGGAGGCTTGCCGTAAGCGCCGCGTATGGTGTTACGCCGCTATTATCAGGAGTCAGAACATTCATGCTGACGTTCGCTCCGGCTGCCGGCATGAGCCATGGGTCGCTGCCATTGCCAGCAAGGTCAGCAGTTGCCTGACTTCCGCCATATTCGCCATACTTTGTTCCTGGGCCTGTCGTAGTACTGGACAGCGTCAAGGCTGGGAACCACAGAAGGTACACCGGGTTGCCCGCCGTCGTGCCGGGAATATTTCCCGTCGTATCGGTCAGTTGACCAGCGGTCCCTGAACTCGCCGTGCTGTTCCATTTGGCGAGGATCTGGAACGTGTCCCCAGCGCTTGTGAGCGTCAGGTTGGACCCCACAGTCAGGAGCGAATTGCTCGAGACGTTGTTGGGGACAGCCGTGCCCGTCGTGTCAGCAACCAAGATTGCCAGCGCACCGAGCGGAGTCGCCGTACCCGGACTACCAGCGGTTTGCTGTAGATCTGCGGCCGTGACGTTAATGATCACGGCTGCGTTCGCCGCCTGATAGGCCATCAAGCTCGTTACTGCTACTGCAATTGCGATTACCTTTTTCATTTTTTCCTATTCTCCCTTATCCCTGTATTTGTTTCTTGTCTTTCCTGTTAGGAAATCCTTGTTTGTTTAGTAATTCGGCAGATTGTTCCACAGAACCACCGTAGCATTCGTCGCGACTTTGCGCACGATAACGCCCTGACCGAGCGCAAACACATTGCTCGATCCAGCGTCGGCGGTGGAGGGCACGCTACCTACGAGGCGCCAGCCACTATCACTTGGGCCAGTCGGATTCACAAAGAAGTACGTCTGGTTTGCCGGCGCGTTCGCCGCTTGACCGTTGGGGGATAGCACCAGCACCAAATCCTTGTGCGACAACTGGGTCGAGATGACGACCGAATTGCTCAGACCCGACTGCGCGAGACTCTGAGCCGCCGGCCGATACACCGAGACGAAGTTGTCCTGCGGAGCGGCCGCTTGCGTATAGAGCGGGGTTTGGATCGGATACGACGGAACCTGACCGAGGGTAATATTCGTTGTCGTGCTTGCGCCATTCTGCTGACGAACGATGACATACTGATCGGGCAGAATGATCTGGTCATTCACATTCGACGATGCAGGGATGCCGCCAACCACCGCCCAGTTGGTCGCCGTCGCCGACTGGAGGAAGAAGTATGTGGGTGATGGGGGCTGGTTAATACCATTGACGCCGATCGCCGGAAACAGAACTTCCGTCTTCTTGGATAGAGTGGACGGACTCGCAACAACGCCCTGACCGTTTGGCCACACCGTGTTCAGTGTCCAGAACGGATAGATGCGGTACGTGTCGCCCGGGCTCACTGAGCCGAGGCTGGTTGGTATGAGTTCAACCGACAGCGAACCGGCAGCGTTGTTGGTGATGATGTAATACGCACCAACATTAGCACCACTGGTGAAGATCGCGTAGTAGGTGTTGTGTTGCCCGCCGCCGGGATTGAACATCCACTGTCCAGCGGTCCATCCCGGACTGCCGTTGTCGGTAATCACGTTACCGCTGACCGAACCGACCACGCCACGGTACGCGTCGATTTGCGTGAATGGAACGACGGTCACTGTATCTGCGGCGGTACCCGCTTGCTCCTTCACAAATCCAACCGACTCCGTGAACACATCTACGGCGTAGGACGCAGCAGCGGTGATCAAGCCGGCAGTGATTGCCAAAGTTAATTTCGGTAGGAAGCGCAAGCCCCTTGTTGCATATGCTCTTTGCATGTCTTCTCCTCGCCTATTTCCCAAAGCCTCGTTCACGACTCGGTGAACTTTCTTTTTCCCTATACGGTTACTCACGGACTCGGTGAATCTAACTGCGCGTAGACTAGCAGGCGGACAATTATGTGTCAATACCTTTTTGCATTTTTGTGCACTATTTAAAGGGTTGGGGCGCAACGGTGAGAATCGGCTATTTTGGGCCATATTTTGCGGTTTTTGTGGTCATTTTCGTGCCTTCCGTCGATGGCAAAAAAGGAAAACTTCACAATTTTGTGATGTTTTTTAAGGCCAAAAAACCGTCCGCGTAAAGCGGTACTGGCAAACGTTTGCGGGAGGGGGGTACACGAAAGGTTCTGAAAAATTCGGCTGGCCCGACGATTCAGCCCTACCAAACGACAAAGAGCACAACACGGGTTCTATTGTAGGACGGGCATCTTGCCCGTCATTGTGGAAAGTGGGGGCCAAGATGGCCGCCCTACAAATCATCATTTCATGTCTTCGATGCGGTCTGTTAGATTTGCAGCGTAACAACGAACATGAAGATTTTATTCGCAGCAAGTGAGATGACGCCGTACGCCAAGACGGGCGGACTGGGCGACGTGGTCGGCGCCCTGGCCGGCGTCCTTCAGAAATCCGGACACGAGGTTACCTGCTGCATTCCATATTATCGGCAGGCGCGACTTTACATTGAGAAGGAAAAAGCGGCGCGCTCGGAGAGCACGCCCTACCAACGACAGGACACGGCGCGCCCGGTCCCGAAAGCGTTCGGGACGCCCTACCAACGACCGGCGGACGAGGCGAAGCCGATTGGGTTGACGTTGACCGTTCCGCTTGGGAGTCGGACGGTGACGGGGGATGTGCTCGAATGGACACAACGCGATGGTGTGCGCGTGTTGTTCATTCGTCGTGACGAATTCTTTGATCGTTCGGAGTTGTATCACACCGGCGTGCGCGACTACGAAGACAACGCGGAACGGTTTTTATTTTTTTCGAAGGCGGTGGTGCAGTTGATCGGGTACACGCGCTTTCACGCCGACATCGTGCATTGTCACGACTGGCAGGCAGCGTTTGTGCCCGTGCAGATGATGCACAGGCAACAGCAGCGACAGCACCCACCCCTTTCATCCCCTCCGCAGGAGGGGACAGAGGCGAAGACGATGCTGACGATCCACAACATTGCGTATCAGGGAATGTTTTGGAGCCTGGATTTTCCGCTGACGAATTTGCCGGGGGAATTTTTCACGCCGGAGACGCTGGAGTTTTACGAGCAGATGAATCTGTTGAAGGGCGGAATCGTGTTCGCTGACGCGATCACAACTGTCAGTAAGACCTACGCGGATGAGATTCAAACGCCCGAAGGCGGGTTCGGGCTCGATACCGTGTTGGGGACGCGTACCGACGATCTGCACGGGATCGTGAACGGCGTCGATTATTCGGTGTGGAATCCGGAAACCGATCCGCATCTGAAGCAGCACTATAATATGGATGATCTTTCCGGGAAGAACGCATGCCGGGGGGATCTATTGGAGAAGTTTAGATTGGGAAACGACGGCGGCCAATCCGCCTTCGCCGAGGCTTCGGCGGACAGGGGTGGCCGCCCTACAAGGGCTGCGGAGAGGCAACCCGTGGCGGCGTTCGTGTCGCGGTTGACGGAGCAAAAGGGTGTGGTTGTACTGGCCGAGGCGATCGAGGATTTGGTGAAATCGGGGCTGACCATCGTGATTTTGGGAAAAGGGGAACGAGAATATGAGGAGATACTGCTTGAGGCCGCCGAACGGTTCCCGCGCCAGGTGGCAGTGAAAATCGCCCATGATGAAGTGCTGGCCCACCAGATTCTAGGCGGGGCGGACATATTATTGATGCCATCGCATTTTGAGCCCTGTGGCTTGACCCAGCTCTATGCTCTCAAATACGGGACAATCCCTGTGGTCCACGCGACAGGGGGTTTGGTCGATACGGTGGAGAACTACAACCCGCGAACGGGTGAGGGAACTGGTTTCAAATTTGCTTCTTACACAGCCACAGCGCTGGTGGACGCGGCGCAACGAGCGATTTTGCTCCACAAACAGCCGAAGAAGTGGCAGAAGTTGATGCGTCAGGCGATGGCCCGCGATTTTTCGTGGCAGGCCAGCGCGAAGGAATATGAAAAATTGTACGCCGCGTTATTGAGGGGCGCGGCGGCTTAAACGTGGGGACAACCGAATATGCCAGAATTGCGTAAGGATCCAGTCGTCGGACGGTGGGTCATCATTGCCACGGAACGTGGGAAACGCCCGAGCGATTTCGTGCCGCAGCCCGTCGAGATGCCCGAGCCCGCCAAGAACCCGTTCGCTGAAGGCAACGAACACATGACGCCGCCGGAGATTTTTGCCTTCCGCGACCCGAAGAGCAAACCGAACGGCCCCGGCTGGCAGGTGCGGGTGGTGCCGAACAAGTTTCCCGCGTTGCGCATCGAAGGTGAGCTCGACAAGGAAGGGCAGGGGATCTACGACAAGATGAACGGCATCGGCGCGCACGAGGTCATTATCGAGACGCCGAATCCCAGCCTCCAACTCGAGCAGCAGACCGTCGAGGGCATCGGTCGCGTCATTGAAACCTACAAGATCCGTGTCACCGATCTGCTGCGCGACCCGCGGTTCCGTTACATTCTGTTGTTCAAGAATTTTGGCAGGCAGGCCGGGGCGACGATCGGCCATCCGCACTCGCAGTTGATCGCCACGCCTGTCACGCCGAAGCGCCTGAAGGAGAAGTTGGTCGGCGCGATGCAGTATTACGCGTACAAAGACCGCAGCCTTTTCGAAGACACCCTCAAACAGGAAATCAAGGAAGGCCAGCGGCTCGTGTATGAAAACGCGGGCTTCGTGTCGTATTGCCCGTTTGCCGCCCGCTTCCCGTTTGAAGTGACCATCATGCCGCGGCGGCAGTCGGCCTATTTTCAGGACATTCACCCCGACGAGATTCTGTTGCTGGCGGATGCCTTGAAGGTCTCGCTGATGAAATTGGCGAAAGCCCTGAACCAGCCGCAGTACAACTTCCTTATCCAGACCGGGCCGGCACGGTACGCGCACCACGGCTATTGGTCCACCATCGACCAGGATTTCCGCTGGCATATCGAGATTTTGCCGCGCCTGACGCTCATCGCGGGCTTTGAAGTCGGCACGGGCTTTTACATCAACCCGACGCCGCCCGAGGAAGCCGCCAAATACCTGCGCGAGATTGGCGTCTGAGCAGACCGCGAGGGACGAGCCATGCCGCTCCACGTCGCTTTTCTCTGGCACATGCATCAGCCGTATTATGTCGACCCGATTCGCGGGGCGGCGTTGATGCCGTGGGTGCGACTGCACGCGACCAAGGGCTACCTCGACATGGTCTGGCTCGCGGACCAGTGTCCCGATTTTCATTGCACGTTCAACCTGACGCCGGTGTTGCTGAAACAAATCCAGCAGCTTGCCAATGGAGACGTCCGCGACGTCTGGCACGAGCTGGCCGAGCCATCGCCTGAAATGCTGACGCCCGCTCAAAAGGCGAGCATCCTGGAGCATTTCTTCAAGGCGAATTGGGACAACATGATCAAGCCGTTCCCGCGCTACTGGGCGTTGTTGCAAAAGCGCGGCCTCAATTCATCGAAGATCAATCTCGAACACGTTGCCGCCAGTTTCACCGACCAGGAGTTTCGTGATTTGCAGGTATGGTTCAACCTGACGTGGTTCGGCTACGCAGCCGAACGCCTGTACCCCGAGATCGCGGATCTGAAACGGAAGGGTGGGGGATTCAGCGAAAAAGACAAACAGGCGGTCTTTGACCAACAGCAGGACGTGCTGAAAAATGTCCTCAGCTACTACAAGGCGCTCGCCGACCGCGGCCAGATCGAAATCAGCACCACGCCGTTTTTCCACCCGATCATGCCGCTCGTCTATAACACCGAGTTCGCGCGCCGCTGCATGCCGGGCCGCGAGCTGCCGCCGTCGTTTGCGCATCCCGAGGACGTCCGCGCGCATCTGGCCATGGCCCGCGACCTGCACGCGGAAATCTTTGGTGCGCCACCCCACGGCGTCTGGCCGTCGGAAGGGTCGGTCTGTCCGGAGCTGATTCCGATCCTGCAGGAACTCGGCTACCAATGGTTCGCCACTGATGAAGAGAACCTCTGGCGCAGCTTGGCGGTGGTGCATCCGGGGAAAATCCTCGATCGCAACATGCTGTTCCAGGGCTGGCGCGCCGAGTTTGGCGATGCGAGCGCGTGTCTCGCGTTCCGTGAACGAACCCTCAGCGACTTTATCGGCTTCACTGCCTCGCGTAATGATCCGCATCGCGCCGCGGACTTCATGGTCGGCCAAATCGAACAGATCACGCGCAGCGCCCAGGGGTCCGACCCGTTTTGCGCGGTGATTCTCGATGGCGAAAACGCGTGGGAACATTTCCCCGACGGTGGACAGGCCTTCCTGCGCGAACTGTATCAACGATTGTCCACGCATCCCGCCGTTGCGACGACCACGTTTCACGACTATTTCTCAAAGCATCCGCCCCACGCGATCCTCAGTACGCTGCATACCGGTTCGTGGATTCGTGGGGATTTCGATATTTGGATCGGCGACCCCGAGGAGAATCGCGGCTGGGAGCTGCTCGGCCAGACCCGCGACTTCCTTCAGGCGAAAGCCGATCGTCAGGAGATCACGCCCGAGCAGTTCAAGAAAGCCTTGCAGGAAATCTACGCGGCCGAGGGTAGCGACTGGTTCTGGTGGTATGGCGGCGATTTCGTAACGGACAACGACCTGATCTTCGATGAACTCTTTCGCACGCATCTGCAGAACGTCTATCGCATTTGCGGCATGCCGATCCCCGACGTACTGAAAACCAACATCTGCCGTTCCGAGGTTGAACGGGAAATCCGCAAGCCGACCGACCTCGTCACGCCGCAGATAGACGGGTTGATCACGTCCTTCTATGAATGGGCCGGCGCGGGTGTCTATGAGGCGGGGCGCAACATGGGCGCCATGTATCGCACCGAACGCTGCGTCGAGGCCATCCACTTCGCCGCGGACCTCACGACATTCTATCTGCGTGTCGATTTTCGGAAAGGTATCGAACTGCCCGCCGAAGTCGCGCTCCGCGTGAATTTCGTCGATCCCACGCACAGGGCGCTCATCGTGGCGCGCCTCAACCCCGACCTCAAGAGCGCCGAATTGTGGCTGACCGATCCGGCTTCGTCTTATCGGAAATTGATGGACGTCAGCCTGATCAAATTCGAGAAGATCCTCGAGTTGGGCATCCCGCTGGCCGATCTGGGGTGGAATAAGCGAGAGCAAGCCTCCTTCTTCATCCAGCTTCTCGATCGTGAAGTCGAGTTGGAGCGACATCCTGATATCGGCACATTGAATCTGACCGTACCCGACGATCTGTTTGCCGCCGAAAACTGGTGGGTCTGAACCGTCTAGGGTTTGGAATTGACGCGCGGCGGCAGAATGTTCTTGGCGGTACCACGCCTCCGTGGAATGCGTCGTGCAAACATATATATGATCGCGCCGAGGCACGGCAACAGGATCAGGACGCACAGCCACACGACCTTTTCCGCTGACGGTTCTTCCTGGGATACGCAATCGACGATCATCCATATCCAGAAGCAGAAGGCCGAGACGACAGCCACGAGGTAAAGCAGGAACAGCAGGAGCACCAGACCGGTGGCTTGTTGAGCGTCAATCATATTATCGTCCTGTGGAATATCATGCTGGCAAACAACGAATTGGTTTGCCAGTGAAAACTCACCCAGTAGAATTATTAGACATAACGGATATTGTGCGACGTTATTGGTGTTAACCAATGGCGAGCTAGGGTTAGTGCCGCATACAGCCGATCTGAGCCGTTGACGCCCCAGCTTCCCAGTGCGAGACTTCCGTCGCAGTGAAGCGGAGTGCCGACAACCTCAGCGGGAGAGATTTGGCGCGGACAGGCTTGGTATGGCTGTGGCTCTCGTTGGCTTGCCCTGTATGGGCTGCGTGCTGTGTCGTCGTTGGCGTTTACGCACCAACTGTGACGCAAGAAACGCTTTGTCTGTTCATTGCACTCGCGTTCGTCTTGTTGGGCTTCGTCTCTGTGTTCCTCGGAGCGCGCTCCAATAAGCATAGGAAAGTCGTGATCGCTGTTTCTTTGCTCCTGAACATCCCGTGCTTCCTGTATGTGGTGACCGTTTTGATGTTTTGTGGCTGACCGATCACACTGTCCATTCTTGGTTGCTTCACCGTCTTGCCGATCAGTATTCCACTCTTTATTATGGGACTCCTAATTAATCCGCCCGAATCGATCACTAAATGGCCAATAAACCAAGATCGCCCTACCGACGAGATCCTTTTGTGGAAGCGATCCCCAGAAGCGACCGTCGAGGCTGCTCATACTATTGTCACCCAGTACGAATAGATGCTTTTCAGGGACCGTGTAGGTTTGGCTCGGTCTGCTCAGATATGTCGGCGGCGGGAATGTTTGCGGGATCACGTAACCATTGTAGCCATTTGCCCGTGAGTAGATCCGTTCAAACGCCGGTCGCGAATCCAGAATCTCGCCATTGACTAGCACATGTGGCGGTCTGATCTGAATGGTGTCGTTTTCCAGTCCAATCAACCGTTTGATGTAAAACTTGCCCCGCGATGCGCCAAGCCCCGCGATGTGCGAGGTGTCGAAGACGATCACCTCGCCGCGATGCGGTTTGCGAAAATGATAACTGATCTTGTCGACGAAAATATGATCGCCCCGGATACGATAGCCGTATGTGTCGTACATCTTTCCCTGAAATATAACCCCGACGATCCGCTCAATAATTGATGGCGGCTGGGGGCTGTACAAGGTCGGGGCCTCGTTTTCTGTTGGATGAATGCCGTACAACGTCGGCTGCATCGATCCGGTGGGGATTTTGAACGGCTGAATGAAAAATGTCCGCACCGCCATCGCCACGATCACGGCCACCACGAGCACTTCAATGTTCTCGCGCACCGCTGGGTGCTTCCGGGCCGGCTGCGCTGCATGGATCTTATTCTCCAAATCGTCTACTTGCGATGCAGCCTCCTTGGCGTTACCCGCTTTCACTGCTTCCTCCAACAGTCGCAGCTTGGTGGTGAGATCTAACAGTTGTCCCGAGGACAACAAATCACGATTGATCCGCAACCATTTCTCACCCCCGCGAAACACTTCCCGGGCATAGTTCAATGTCTTGCGATCTTTCGAATTCGTCATCCGTTCATTCCTTCATTTGCCCTGTAGTCGCACCCTTCAGGGTGCGCAGGCTAAAGTCTGCGGCTACGAGGCGAAACCACCGAGAGCCAATCTTGACGCTACTCTCCCCTAGCCCGCCCTCAAAACCGAGATGAATGCTTCCTGCGGAATATTCACCTTGCCCACGGCTTTCATGCGCTTCTTGCCTTCCTTCTGTTTTTCCCACAGCTTGCGCTTGCGTGTGATGTCGCCGCCGTAACATTTCGCGGTGACATTCTTGGACAATGCCTTGACCGTTTCCCGCGCAATGATCTTGCCGCCGATCGCCGCCTGGATGGCCACCTGAAACATCTGCTGCGGGATCACTTCCTGCAACTTCAGCGCCAGTGCCCGCCCCCGGGTCTCGGCCTTGCTGCGATGCACGATGCTCGAAAACGCGTCTACCGGCTCGCTGTTGACAAGGATGTCCAGTTTCACCAAATCGCCTTCACGATAGCCTTGCGGTTCGTAGTCCATCGAACCATAGCCGCGTGTGACGCTTTTGATTTTATCGTGAAAATCCACGAGAATCTCGTTGAGCGGCAGCTCGGCTGTCAACATTACCCGCCGCGTGTCCAGTGAATCAGTTTTGTTGACCATGCCGCGCTTTTCCATGACGAGGGAGAGCATATCGCCAATGTTCTCGTTCGGACAAATAATAAACGCCTTCACGTACGGCTCTTCGATATGGTCGATCACCGACGGATCGGGCAAATATACCGGGTTGTCCACGTCCAGCACCGCGCCGTCTGTACGCAGCACCCTATAGATGACGCTCGGGTACGTGGCGATGATGTCCATGTCCCATTGACGACGCAATCGTTCCTGCACTATTTCCATGTGCAGCAGTCCGAGAAACCCGCAGCGAAACCCGAACCCCAGGGCTGCCGAACTTTCGGACTGATATTGAAACGCCGAATCGTTCAATTGCAGCTTCCCCAGCGCCGCTTTCAGGTGTTCGTAATCCGCCGAATCGATCGGGTACAGCCCGCTGAACACCATCGGGTGTACTTGCTGAAATCCCGGCAACGGCTTGCTCGCCGGCTGACGCGCATCGGTAATCGTGTCGCCGATCTTCACCTCGACCGTGGTCTTGATATTGGCAATGATGTATCCCGTGCTCCCCGCCGATAATTTCTTGCGTGGCTCGGGCTTCGGCGTAAAGACCCCGACGTCCTTGACCTCATACTTCAGGCCGGTGCTCATGAGTTGAATCATCATCCCGGGCGCAACCTCGCCCGAGAACAACCGCACATGCGTCACCACTCCGCGATACGTGTCGAACATCGAATCAAACACGAGCGCCTGTAACATCTTCTCCGTCGCGAGCTTGGGCGGCGGAAATCGTTCGATTACCGCCTTCAGAATGTCGTGAATGCCGACGCCCGTCTTCGCGCTGGCCAGAATCGCCGTATCGCCAGGAATCGCCAGAATCTCTTCGAGCTGGCGTTTCGTTTCCTCGACGTTCGCGCCCGGCAAATCTATCTTGTTGATGACCGGCACAATCGTGAGGTTCTGCTTCGACGCCATGTGCACGTTGGCCACAGTTTGCGCCTCGACACCCTGCGCCGCGTCCACAATCAGCAACGCGCCTTCACACGCCGCCAGGCTGCGCGAAACCTCATAAGCGAAATCCACATGCCCCGGCGTGTCGATCAGGTTGAGCTCATACACCTCGCCGTCATCGGCATGGTACGACATCGATACCGGGTGCGCCTTGATCGTAATGCCGCGCTCCCGTTCGAGATCCATTGAGTCGAGGACCTGCTCACGCATCTCACGTTTTTGCAGCGCCCCCGTTGTCTCCAACAACCGATCCGACAACGTCGTCTTGCCGTGATCGATGTGTGCGATGATGCAGAAATTCCGTATATGACCCAAATCCATGAGCCGCGTACTCTACCAGTCTTTCCAGCGTTTGGGTAGTCCCCTACTCCAAATTAGCAGAGTGACTACATTGCCGTTGGTATCCTTGGGCGACTCCGCTTGTTCCTTTGCAGTCGCGACCCCGTTTAGCGCGTGTCTGCGCGGATATATACTTCGGCGTTATGGGCGTACTTCTGGAGAGGCCCTTGCGAATTGAAGGGCCACTGGTCAAACCACCAAGCCGCCCCACTGGCCGCAACGGCAAGCAATAAGAATACGCCAAGGCATACGTGCAAAGCTCTCCGCCCGATCGTTGCGTGATCACCTGTCGCAACGGGCGTCCCCTCAAACGTAGGCGCAAACACCGACTCCACGCCCGGTCCGACTTTGACTGGTTCCTCCCAGCAGGTTTCCTTGGGAGGCGTTCCGAGCAGACTTGTTGGTGTCGTAACATCAGCCAGCGCATCGGCGAATTCCGGAAACTCCCCCAGTTGTTTCCAATTGCCCCGTGCCTCGGCAGGGACCCAGGTCTGGGCATTGGCAAACCCTTGTGAAATCCACTTCCGCACCAATGCCGCATCGGCAGGCCCGTATGTGCGTCCGTCCGAGGCCACAATCTTGTACCGCTTCTCGTGGCTGGTGTCGGCGACTGGTCGTCCACTTCCCAACGGTAGCCGCCCGAGTCTGGGACTGGCCGCCGGCTCTTCCGCCGACCGTTCCAATTCCTCATACCGCATCTCCACTTCCCCAAGACGCACTGCGTCCCCGCTGTGCAACTCCCCTTCCGTCGTCCGCTCGCCATTAATGTAGATCCCGTTCGTGGAGATAAGGTCGCGTATCTTGTAGTGCTCGGCAGTGCGGACCAGAATTGCGTGATGGAGGGAGACGGTGATGTGGTCGATACAAATGACGTTGCCATCATCGCGTCCGATGCTGACACGATCCTGCGTCAATTCAAACGCACGCCCCAGCGCTTGGCCCGAGACAAGTTGCAGTTTGACTATGGTACTCGGCGCGGAATTAACCATCTCGGCACCCTCTCGCACGAACCAGTGTGCCCTGTCCGCCCCTATTTTGCAAGCCGCGACTCGAAACTTATGACTTCGCGATTTTCAATGCGAGACTCTTTCCATGCTCCAGCAACTTCTTCATACGCGCGGCGCTGCTGGCTTCGCTGTAGATGCGAATGATTGGCTCGGTGCCGGAGGTGCGGAACATCAGCCACGAATCGTCTTTGCAGACGTATTTCACGCCATCGAAATCTTTCATCTGAGCCAGCGGCACGCTGAGCAACTCTTTCGGTGGTTGCGTCCGCAGCATCTCGATGAACTTCTCGCGCTTTTCCAACGGGAAGCGCATATCGATGCGGTCGTAGAAGCTGGCGCCGAATTCCTTCTGCAGCTTACGCGCGATCTCACTCAGCCGCTTTCTTGTTACGGTCAACATCTCCAACAACATCAGGTTGGCCAGCATGCCGTCGCGCTCGGGGATGTGTCCTTGAAAGCCAATCCCGCCGCTTTCCTCACCACCGATCAAGACATTCGTTTCGCGCATCTTTTCGCAAATGTATTTGAACCCCACGGACACTTCCGCCAATTTCAAATCGTGGGCCTTGCAAATCCGATCGATCAACACGGTGCAGTTCGCGGACTTCACAACCAATCCCGTCTTCTCCCCGCGATTGCGAATCAAGTGGAGCAACAGCATCGCAAAGATGAGCTGAATCGACATGTACTGCCCCTTGTCGTCCACGATGCCGAGCCGGTCCGCATCGCCGTCGGTCGCCAACCCGATCTGCGCCCGCGCCTTCTTCACTGCCTCGCACAGCGCCCCGAGGTTTTTCCCGATCGGTTCAGGATTTATCCCGCCGAACAATGGATCGCGATTCGCTCGAATTGTCTGCACCTTGCACGCCGACTTCTCCAACATCGTCTCCAACAAATTCCCACCGCAACCGTACATCGAATCCACCACGACCTTCAGCTTCGCCCCCCGAATCTTCTTCAGATTGATAATCTTCTTCACCGCCGCCACGTGCGCCGCGCGCGGATCGTAGATTTCAATGTTCCCATTCTTCACGCCGTCATCGAAGCCGACCGTGCGTATCGGCGACCGATCCACACGCCCTTCCACCTGCGCGCAAATCTCGGGATCAGCCGGGCCCGCGTAATGCGCCTTGAGTTTGTAACCGTTGAATTGAGGGGGATTATGGCTCGCCGTGATCATGACCGCGCCGCACAGCTTGCGGTCTCGCACCGCGAACGTCACCGCGGGCGTCGGCACCGCCAGCGGTGGATACAGCGCCTTGATTCCATTCGCCGCAAGCACTTCGCACACGAGCTTCGCGTAGGTCTCGGAGAGGAAGCGGTTGTCATACCCGACAATCGCCGCCTTGTTCGCGCCGACAAGCGAGTTCCAGTAATCCGCTGTCGCCTGCGCCACGCGTCGCACGTTTTCGAACGTGAAATCCTCGGCAATCACCCCGCGCCAGCCGTCCGTTCCGAATTTGATTCTAGTTAATTGTTGCATGTCTCCTCAGCTCCCCAATCGCATCACCCAAATCCAGTGTCTTATGCCGAAATAATGAATTGCCGGCAACCATAACGGTCGCACCTGCTTCAGCGCACTGTCGCCCCGTTTCCGGATTGACCCCGCCGTCCACAATAATCGGCAGATCTTTCGCCTCCGACCGCAACGCGCGAACCTTGGGTAACATCTCCGGCAGGAACGCCTGGCCGCCAAAGCCCGGATGCACCGTCATCACGAGTAACTCGTCGATCTGGCCCAGAAAAGGGAACGCTTTTTCCGCCGGCGTTTCCGGATTGATCGCCAACCCTGCGCCCGTGCCGCGCCCGCGAATCAGCGCCAGCGTCTTCACTACGTCGTGATGCGCTTCAAGGTGCACAATCAGATGGTCGGCGCCCGCCTCGATAAATCGCTCAGCAAACATGTCAGGACGCTCAATCATCAAATGCACGTCCAGCGGCAGCTTCGTCGCCTTGCGGAACGCAGCAATCGTGTCCGGTCCAAACGTGATGTTCGGTACGAAATGCCCATCCATCACATCGCAATGCAACCAGTCTCCCCCACCCTCTTCCACCCGCTTCGCGTCCCGCGCGAAATGGCCGAAGTCCCCCGCCAAAATCGAGGGCGCGACAATCACGGACATGGGAGATGGTCTATGGCT
>Ga0206923_1093_pt1 | contig 20472 bp, 23 predicted proteins | sample Alteio_BWOrgHeat_64_FD_152961 | JGI IMG/M metagenome (GOLD analysis project Ga0206923, IMG submission 152961) | Enriched cells from forest soil in Barre Woods Harvard Forest LTER site, Petersham, Massachusetts, United States -... | ecosystem: Environmental > Terrestrial > Soil > Temperate forest >...
AATATTTTGCCCATCACCTCATAATCATCAAAGCGTTCGGGTATATCGTTGCCGGCCACAAAAAAGCGTACGTTCAGTTCACCCTCGGTCAGCTCTTTATAAAAGTTATCCAAAAACCATTCTATACCCTCCCGGTTAGGCAGCCAATCCAGCGAACCCAGGAAAAACAGCGAAGGGAAATCTGTTAAAGTATAATCTGGCCGGTACTTATCAAGGTTAAGCCCCACTGCCGATATTTCAATAGGGATAATGGTGCCATATTCTAACAGAGTTCTTTTATCCTGCTCGGTAAACACGGCAATGGCATCAAATTTATTCAATTGCTCCAGCTCATAGTTTTTTATCCGCTTGGCGTGCATTTTCAGGTACGACTTTTTAAATGGGTCGTTCTTTTGCTCAGCCAGCCTTTGCCATATCTGGTTCTCAATATTATGGGCGCGGTAAACCAGTTTTGCTTTGGAGTGCTTGCGAACTGCAGCAAGATATAAAGACACCATCAGTCCATCAAACTGGATAATATCATAGGCAGTTTGCCTTACCTCGCGTATCAGCAGTTTTTCAAACTCAGGATCGAAGTATTTATTAATGTTGAAAGATGTTTTGCTGAACAGGTTTATAGTAACATCCAGTACTGAAACATTAATGTCGATATTATAGGCACGGTAATTTATTTTATCGAGCAGTTCATCTTCGGGTGGGGTAGTTTCAAAAAGGCGGCGTGTATTAAGTGATACCAGAGAAACATCATGCCCGAGTTCAACCAATCCCTTAATGGTGTTATACACCACTATCTGGTAGCCGCCATTTTGCGGGAACGGAACACGATGGGTCAATATCAGTATTTTCAATGGGATGATGGTTTGGTAACAAAAATACCAACCGTAAAGCCTATATCAAAACCTGTTTAGAAAATACTTAATTGTGGGCTGGTCACCGTAAAACTGCGGCGGTGGTAAGGGGTGTAGCCTATTTCTAAAACCGTTTTGCGGTGTTTGATGGTTGGGTAGCCTTTATTGGTGTGCCAATGGTATTCCGGGTGTTCGGCGGCAATTTGTTTCATGAAATCATCACGGTATGTTTTGGCAAGTATAGATGCTGCCGCTATACTGAAATATTTGGCATCGCCTTCCACAATGCAGTGGTGCGGTGTGTCTTCATATTTATTAAAGCGGTTACCGTCAATGATCAGGAACTGAGGTTTTAAATGCAGTTTGGCAATAGCCCGGTGCATAGCCAGGAACGATGCGTTAAGGATGTTGATCTCGTCAATCTCCAGGTTATCGCATGAGGCTACTGCATAGGCAATAGCTTTTTTCTCAATTTCCTTACGCAGTTTATAGCGCACATCTTCCGCAAGCTGTTTGGAATCATTAAGCAACTTGTGCTTAAAATTTGGCGGCAATATTACAGCCGCAGCAAATACGGGCCCGGCAAGGCACCCCCGACCTGCTTCGTCGCATCCTGCTTCAATCAATTCATGCTGGTAACGGGCTTTTAACATTAAATCAAATATCTGATTTTTTGGGATGGGTTTTGGGGATGTTGAAAAATTACGAAATTATAATAGTTGGTTGTCATTCTGAGCGGTAGCGAAGAATTCATTCGCTTCCAATAAGCTTTCTTCTCAGAGAACAGATGCTTCGCTGTCGCTCAGCATGACAAAGTTTGAGATTGCTTCGTACCTCGCAATGATGATAATGGGTTAAAATATCCTTAACGTAAGCAGCGTAATATCATCAATAGCTTTGCCTTTGGTAACAATGTTTACATGGTTGAGCAAGCTTTGGTTAAATTCATCCGGCGATAACTCGCCGTTTTGCATCAGGAATTTCAGCAACTTTTCCTCATTCCAGGTTTTAGGGCCGGATGAATCATAGTCGGTTACCCCATCGGTATAATTGAACAACAGGCTGCCCGGTTCAATATCAACCTCGCCCTGGTTTATAAAAGGCAACTCATCAAAAACACCGATCATGGTAGTACCCAGCCTTAGCGGCATTGACTCGCCGTTTGAATATAACAGCGTAGGATTATGCCCTGCATTAATGTAGTTAAGCCTGCGTGTTTCCTGGTTATACTTAGCAACAAAAAGGGTAATAAACCTTTCTCCTTTAGTAATGCCCAGCACAATTTTGTTCAATCGTTCAACTATGTTTGAAAGGTCTTCCTCAACCGTAGCCCAGGCATGCAAACTTGCCTGAAAATTAGCCATCAGCAAAGCTGCCGATATTCCTTTGCCCGATACATCGGCAATGCACCACAAAAATTCGTGTTCATTTAAGCGGATAAAGTCGAAATAATCACCGCCAATGTTTTGATGCGGTAGGTAGCGGGCATCCATTTCAACACTGGCATCCTTGTGTATTTTTACAGGTACCAGCATGTTCTGTACCTCGGCGGCCAGTTCCATTTCGCGATGATAGCGTTCTGATTGCAGGCGCTCTTTAAAAAGCTTTTTATTTTCAAGTGCCACCAGCACTACGTTAATGAGCGTTTGTATAAAGTTCAGATCGTTGTTCAACATATCGGGCGTACTGTTAAAGTCGCCGATAAGCGCATAAGCTATCACCTTACTTTTTTGATAAATGGGTATAAAATAGTCGTACTGCCTTAATACCGGGTTGGCATGGTCCGACACCGGTATGGGCGACCTTACCTTGCTTAAACTGCTACATGCCCGGTGCAATACGCTTACATGCTCAATAACGCCGCCATATTTTGCTATGCATATAAAGCTGTCGTCGTCCTCAATTAAAAAGCGGAATTTACCAACCTGCAAATAACTCTGGAAAATAACTTCCAGCATTTGTATCAATACGGGGGTAGCAGTGTTTTTATTGATAGCGCGGGTAACTTCAAGCAGGGAATTTAATTCGGATTGCCGTTTTAGCAGAACCCGGATCAGTTCATCTTCGCCTGTGCTATCTTCTATTCGCATTAGTTGTATAGGTTGCAATAAAATTAAAACAAATTTATTAAAAACGGCTACTTTGCGATTTTATATCAAATGCATCCGTTAACCCGGTAGTAACCAGGTTAAAAGCGTACACCAATAGCATAATAGCCAGCCCGGGAAAAATGGCAAGGTAGGCCGAATCCATAATAATATAGCCGTAATGTTCCTTAATCATGGCTCCCCAGGTGGGCATGGGCGGCTGCGCGCCAAAACCTAAAAAACTCAACCCGGCCTCTAATAATATGGCTGCGGCAAAATTTGATACCGCCAGCACGAGGATGGGGCCGGTAATGTTTGGCAGTACATGGCGGGTGATAATACGGCTATTGCTGAATCCAAGCGCCCGCGCTGCCTCAACATATTCCACTTGTTTTAAACTCAACACCTGGCCACGCACCAACCGGGCTACTTCAACCCACATAGACAAACCCACTGCTATAAATATTTGCCACAATCCCTTACCCAAGGCAAATGATATGGCTATAACCAGCAATAACGCGGGCAGCGCCCATAAAATATTCATCAGCCAGCCTAAAGCAGCATCAATCCATCCGCCAAAATAACCTGCAATAGCACCCACAGTAACACCTATAAGCAAACTAATAATAACCGACATTAATCCCACAGATAAGGATATCCGCGTACCTAACATTAGCCGGCTTAACAGGTCGCGGCCGTAAATGTCTGTACCGAACCAGTAAATTTTGTTGATGATCTGCCGGTGCGATACCTGCCATTGCAATGATGCCCGGATGGCTGGGGTGATCACAAATTGTTTACGCGGTTTTCTGCCGGTAACAATCTCGAATAAGTTATAGGCACGGTGTTCAGGTTTGTCTTCGTCGCCAATATATTCATCGGTGGCGATAGAATCTTTAAAAAAATGATAGCCGGTTACAGGAATGCTTCGGTAAAAATCCTCCTGACCGTATAACATCTTATTCAGCAGGTTTACTTTTTTTACCCGGTTTGGCTTGCGGATACGCAGCAAGGTAAAAGCAGATCCGGGCTTTTTTATACTTAGCTGTATGATCATGTTATTTGCCTTCGGGGTATGATCGGGCATGATGATATAGCCCGTTATGGCAACAAGAACAGTAAGAATAATTACCACCAGCCCCGCTACAGCAATTTTATTGCGTGTAAAATTTTTCCGGGCGCGTTGTGACGGGGTAAGATCAGCCAATGTTAAGAAATTTCGTTCGGCTAAATATCGGGTATTTTAGCTTTTAAAATAATGTTTTATTAGTAGCGTTAATGCTGTAAATTTGGCGTGTGAAGTTTTTAGCTGTTTTGCAATTGGTGTGTATATTGTTTCTTTCGTCCTTTTCGGGCATGAAAGATGCCATGGCCATACCTGTTGAAAAGACCTGCTGCCATAAAATGAAAAAGATGCCTGCATGTAACACACAAACGGGGCAAAAAGATAATTGTGCCAAAGGGTGTACCATGATGCTGTCGTGCGGTATCTGCGGGTTTTTGGTCATCGAACCATTGACAATTAAAGCCACTCTTTACAGTTCTCTTGAACAACAAGTCGCACTCTATAAAATTGGTAATCTATCGGGTTACTTTTCGTCGGACTGGAAACCGCCAAAAGTTTAATAAACAACCTCAGTTGAGCCGTTTACGGCTATTTCAATTTATTTATTAAACACTAATATTAAGATCATTATGAAAAAAGTGAGTTTAAGCGTTGCTGCAATATTATTTGCATGCGCTTCCGTATTTGCAAACGTACCTGCTAATGCCAAACCGGCTAAAAAGGCAGCATGTACTTCTTGTGCCAAAGCAAATTGTACAAGCAAAGCGGCTTGCCCTAAAACGGCAAACTGCGTTTGTAAATAATATAAATGCAAAAGCCCTTACCATTGGTAAGGGCTTTGTTGATTTTTTCCAGCCTGTGGTCGGTGTTTTCACCGAACCATTGACCTCAATACACTTCCTTTTCCGATACAACTTGCGCGGTGAAAACACCGACCAGAAGCTTAATTACAGTCCAAGCTTGAAGCATTGGTTACCTGACTATTGCTATTGGTCTTAAAAGTTATCACAATTGGCCCTCTGTCATGTTCATTGTATTTAGTTACTGTATAATCACAGTTCGGCTTTAATTTTAATACATAGTCATAAATTACATGACCATATATGCTTGTTCTTGCAACATCATTTTTTTTGTTAAAGTAAATTTCAGATGCTGTTCCTTCTAAATTTACTGCATCTGAATCACTTTCAATCATGATTTCCTTTAACCCCATTCCATCACATGATATGATCGCTTGTTTTTTTATATCAATATAAATTCTGCTTGGTCTTGTACAGCCATAAATCGCATAACATGCAATTAAACCTAATAAGGATATGTAGTATTTTGGCTTTATCATTTTACAGAAATATAGTATTACTTACCTTACCGTCCGCCCCTTCCAGATATATTTCCGGCTGTTACCTACCATACCGATATACACCAGGTACAGTACATGCAGCGGCGATAGCAGGAACAGCAGCACCACCAGGTTCATCCGTTTAAAGAACGAGGTAATAGAAAATAAGAAAACTGATTCCACAACCAGCTTAAACGCGAATTGTACCAGGAGCAGTTTGAAAAAGTAAACATCATAAAAGCTCATCACTGCGTTTACTAACAGGGTAACATTATACAGCCACATGGTTACCGCCAGTGCCACAATGCGCTTGTCTTTATACTTGGTTGATTTTGATGCCCAGCGGCGGCGCTGACTTAAAAACTCCCTTAAATTTTGCTTGGCATGGGTATATACAATGGCTTCGGGCAATTTCAGGAAGCCGATTTTACCCGCGTGTCGCACAGCTACTTTTTGTAGTAACAGTTCATCATCACCAGAGGCTAATTCGTCTATCCCTTTAAAACCGCCAACTTCGTAAAAAACATCTTTGCGGTAAGCCAGGTTAGCCCCGTTACAGGTTGATGCCCGGTTGTTGCCGATAAACGCGGCGCCTATACCTATCAGGTAACTGAATTCCAATGTTTGCAGCCGTTCAAAAAGTGAGTTTTCTTCAAAAAATGCTACCGGAGATGAGATCATTACCGGGTTATGGGTTTCATAATAATTTACAATGGTCGACAGCCATTGCGGGCCCATGCGGCAATCTGCATCAGTAGCTACCATCAACTCACCTGTTGACAGGGCAATAGCTTCGGCAATAGCCTTCTTTTTATAAGAGTTTAGCGGCTTGTCCTCATTCAGTTGCAGCAGTTTCACACTCCTGTCTGCATAGCTCCTGATGATGGCCGATGTACGATCAGTGGAGTGGTCGTCAACAAATATGATCTCGGTAAGGTGTTTGGGATAGTCCTGTGCTAAAATATCATCAATGGTGTAGGCAATTTTTTCCTCCTCGTTACGCGCGGCAACCATCACCGTTACTTTGGTGCTAAAGTTAACCGGCTGCAGTTTGGGGCGCTTAATACGGAACCACCCCGTCATGAGGTAAAGCAAAACACACAGGTAAAAGCCCGTAAGAAATAAACAAAAGCCGCTATAAATTTCTATCAAAGAGGTTTAATTTAAAGACGAATACGGAGCCTAAAATAGCAGGAATAATTAAATTAATCAGCCAAATTGATGTAACGGCCGCAATTATGGCAACCGGCTGATTGGTAATATAAAGAAATAATGTAGAAGCAGTAACACTTCGTACACCAAAATCAAACAGATCAAGCGATGGCAGGGCCGATTGTATAAAGAACAGAATAAACACTAGCATCATCATTTCAAAAACGGGTAGCTTAGGCAGCATAAGGTGGATAACCAGGTAATACTGAAAAGAAAATACCGCGTAACGTGCTAGGGAAAAACCCATTATTTTAATGAGTTCAGCTTTTTTGTACCCGGCCATAATATCAAAAAAACGATGATAGTTCCTTATGTAAGGTATCTTATCTAAAATATTAACCAGCCATATAATATGGAAATAAAATATGATGATAAACCCCATGAAAAAGATTGCCCCTGCAACAAATAGTAAATAAAGCCAGGTATTAAGATGCAGGTTATGCGTGCTGGCCTCTACATGAAATATGTATAAAAACCACATAAGCGAGCAAAGGCCCAGAACATTGGTAATAACATTTTGCCCGAACGAACCTACCGCCATGGCAAATACACCATGTATGCGCTTACGGCTTGGCAAAAACAGAACCCGGCCTGCATATTCACCTAAACGGTTAGGGGTAAAGATTGCCCAGCTTAATCCACAAAAAACAGCTTCTATGGCTTCCCAGGTGGTAATTTTTACTAAATGTGCAGATAAATAACGCCATTTTAATGATTCGAACGTCCAGTTTAGCAGCATCAGCCCAACCACAATTGTCATCACGATCAATACCCTGGTATGACTAATATGCTCCAGCAGTTTTTCAAAATCCCTAAGCTTGTCGCCTTTTTGAAGGTATTGGTGATATATAAAGGCAAATATTAAGACGAATATGCCGGCCTTAAACAGAAAGGAAAATAATTTTTTAGCAGATGCCGTCAACGGGAAATAATTTCCTGCAATGTTACGAAAAAGTTGATAGTTGACGGTTCATAGCTCATAGTAAAAGCGAATATGCTAACATCACTAAAAACTATGAACCATTAACTATGAACTAAATTTACTTCAACCGCATCTTCAAAAATGCCAGCGAATTTTTATAGGCATCGGCAGCGGCGGCATTATTGCTGTTGGGGCTGCTTGGGTTGGCAAAAGCGTGGTCAGCATCATATTGGTGCAGGTAAAGTTTTTTGCCGGCAGTTTTCATATCAACATCAAACTTGGCAACCACTTTTGGGGTTATCCATTTGTCTTTATTGCCAAAGTTACCCAGCACATCGGCATGTAAAGTCCTCAGGCGGTTAACGTCCTGCTCGGGCACACCATAATACATTACACAGCCTGCTGCCTGGATGCCTGCCAGTAAAGTAGTTTGCAGGCTCCACCCGCCGCCAAAGCACCAGCCAATGGTAGCAATACGGGCTTTAGGACCAACAAGTGCGATCAGCCCTTTTATAATGGCTTGCGCGCGATCGTCCTTAACACCTTGCATTAGTTTACCGGCCTCTTCAGGGGTGGTGGCGACATGGCCTTCGTACAGGTCAATATCAATCACATTCACATTGCCGATATCATTATACATTTTTTCCGATTCGCGTTTTACATAATCGTTCAAACCCCACCATTCGTGGGTAACAAACAGGTAATTGTTGGTGGGTTTTTTAGCTTTTAATTCATAAGCTGTTGCCGAACCGCCATCCGGAGTTTTATAAGTGATGTTCTCGCCTATACTGCTTTGAAAATGCAAAGGACGGGGTTTTGCATGCGACATTATAAACGCTTTGTTGGATGCCAGCATGGCAAATTTTTGAGTTGATGATTGTTTGCAGCAAGCCATTTTGCTTTGGCTAAAAGCAAATGTGCTGCATAAAATGAGCAGGCTAAAAAGGAATAGTTTTTTCATGGCAATTGTGTTTTTTGGGATTAAAGTACGACAAAATTAAACTTAATTTGTTTGCAGGTGTTTTTATTTAGCATCACTATCTTAGCATAAATTTATACTATCACAATGAAAACCAATCAATTTCAAAAACGGCTTATCCTGCTGGTAGGTTGCCTGCTCATTTCAATTTCGTCATTCGCGCAAATAAAAGTGGCCGCTGCTGCTAATTTGCAAGGAATAATTAAAGTATTAAAAGAAGATTTCGCCAAAAAAACAGGCATTGCCATCGACCCGATCATCGGTTCTTCAGGCAATTTATCAACCCAGATACAGAACGGTGCACCATTTGATGTTTTTTTGTCGGCCGATATGAACTTCGCCCAAAAACTATTTGACGGAGGCTTCGCACAAAAAAAACCGGTTGTTTATGCCTCAGGTAGTTTAATTATTTGCAGTACCCAAAATTTAGGTTTTGAAAATTGGGAAAGACTTTTACTGACACCAGCGATTAAAAAAATAGCAATAGCCAATCCTACTATTGCCCCTTATGGAAAAGCTGCCGAAGAAGCTTTAAAAGCCAAAGGTGTTTTGAGTGAAATTAAAAGTAAAACCGTTTATGGCGAAAGTATTGCGCAGGTGAATACCTACATCACTACCAGCGTTGTTGAGGTTGGCTTTACTACCCAGGCTTTGATAAAAGATGCTGCCAACAAAACTACGTTGTATTACAAAGTTATCGACCCTAAATTATATTCGCCTATACAGCAAGGCATGGTGGTATTAAAACATGGTAGCGGGAATGCGGATGCCGAAAAATTTTACCAATACATTTTAAGCGCCGATGCTAAAAAGATATTTAAGGAATACGGTTATAATGTTGATTAAAACCAATAAAAACCAGCCGGCTTAATGGAGCTGTCGCCTATATGGCTCACCCTCAAATTAGCGGCAATTACAACAGTGTTGCTGTTGTTAATTGGTTTGCCGCTGGCCTGGTGGTTATCTAAAGGGCGGTCGATATTCAAGATCATTATCGAGGCTATTATTACTATGCCGCTGGTATTGCCGCCATCTGTGCTCGGCTTTTACCTGCTTATCGCTTTTAGTCCGCAACATGGCATTGGCAAATGGCTGTTGCAGGCGTTCAATATCCAATTCGTGTTTTCTTTCCAGGGATTGGTGCTGGCATCAGTTATTTATAGTATGCCGTTTATGATAGGGCCTATCAAATCAGCTTTACAGCAATTGCCGCAATCATTGGCACAAGCATCATATACTTTGGGCAAAACAGAGCGACAAACATTTATTCATGTATTGCTGCCTAATATAAAACCGTCGTTATTAACAGCTATTGTACTCACTTTTGCCCATACTTTAGGTGAATTTGGCGTAGTGTTAATGATAGGCGGTAACATTCCAAACGTTACCCGGGTAGCTTCTATAGCGGTGTATGATTCTGTTGAGAATATGGATTATGCCGTCGCCAATGTGTATTCGCTTATCCTGTTTTCTATCACTTTTATTATGGTGATCGGGGTATTTATTTTTAACAAAGCCCACGCTAAAAGCCCGTTAGAATGATAATTATCGATATTGAGAAAAAGCTTAAGGCTTACAGCGGGCAACAATGGCTAAAGGTAAAACACGACTTTACAGCGGGTAGTATTACCAAAATTTACGGGCCATCCGGGGCCGGCAAAACTACCTTATTGAAAATTATTGCCGGGTTAGTTGAACCTGAAAAAGGAGCAATTACGGTTAACGGAACTTACTGGCTCAATACAGATAAAGGGCTATCGCTTTCCCCGCAAAAGCGGCTGGTCGGGTTTGTGTTTCAGAACTACGCGCTATTTCCTAATATGACTGTGCAGCAACATTTGGAATATGCGACTGACGATACACAATGGATACAAAAGCTGTTATCAATAGGCAAGCTGGAAACATTTGCAAATAGCAAACCCGAATATCTCTCCGGCGGGCAGCAGCAGCGCCTGGCTATTTTGCGTGCACTGGCTATCAAACCTAAAGTGTTGTTGATGGATGAACCCTTTTCGGCCCTCGACCCAAAAATGAAAGCCACACTTATTGCGGAATTAAAACTGCTTTTTAAGGAATTAAAAGCAACTGTTTTGATCGTTAGCCATAACCCGCAGGAATTAGATGGTTGGTGCGATGGGGAGTTGGAGATAAATGGAGAGAAATGATTTATAAAAGCATAAAAAGGGAAGAATTATTCCTCCCTTCTTAATAAACAACAACACTTACATTTTAGAGGAGTCTTTACCCATCTTCATTTTGCTTTTAGACATTTTGTCCATTTTTTTCTTTTTCATTTTGTCCATCTTATCCATCTTGCCCATTTTCATTTTATCCATTTTGCCGGTATCGCTAACAGCAATGGTATTTGCCGGTTTAGTTGCCGGAGCGGCATTTGCTGTTAAGCAAGTTGAAAAAATAGCTGCCACTAAAGCGCCAGACAGGATAGATTTTTTTAAGTTAGTTTTCATGTGTAAATTTTTAGTTTTTTTAATTTACACTTTAGTCGTGGGGTGATGATAAACCTTACAAGGTATTTTCAGTTTTTATTTAATTCTTTCTCAATACGGTCCTGCAGATCTTTCTTAAAATCATCATCCAGCTTTGTGTTTGCGGGTGGGTTACTATGCAGCAATTGTTTTACCAATTCATTTATTATGTGGCTCTGCCTGCTGTATAACCGGCAAACAGAACAACCAATAAAGTGAATGCGCAGTTCAAATTTTTCGCGAAAGGTAAGACTTCCGGTAACCAGTTTTTTTTCAATGGTCATCGTTGCTTTATCGCAGCCGTATATTATTCTTTTTAAATAATTCATAGCTTAAATCCAGTTTTTTTGAAGGCATGCCCTCAGGTTAAGTTTAGTACGATGAATTATAACCCAAAAATTTGCAGGGGAAACTTTAAGTTCAGCACATATAGTAGCAGTTTCCTCATCATCCATATGCTTCATGGTAAAAACAGCGAGCCACATAGCCGGTAGTTTTTGCATGCACTTTTGTAAAATACTGTTGAACTCTTTACTTACCAATGGATCGATATCCTCTATTCCAAAACTCACCGGGCGGTGGTCCGGCCACCAATGCCCTTCTTCCTGAAAAAAATCCTGTTCGGTTTCATTCCCGGATGATTCTTTTAATAACCCGGACGATTTTTTGCGGTAAACGTCAATTATTTTGTTTTTTAAAATAGCGGTTAGCCAGGTACGTTCGGAGCTTTTTTGTTCAAATTTATCAACCCGTTCCAGCGCGGCTAAAAAAGTTTCCTGTACAAGGTCTTTAGCCAATTCATGATTGTTAATACGCTTTATGGTATAAGCATATAAATAATCCGCATGCTGTTTAACCCATTGATGTGGGTCTAACTGATAGCTATCAATGCCCATTTGCTAAATTCATATATTACTTAGTCGGGAATAGGTTAGAAACCTTACAAGGTAATGAAAAAGCTAATTAATATATAGTGCCCGATCTAAACACAACAAGATTGCTTTGTCGTATCTCCTCGCTATGACATGGAGGAAATTACTTCGTATGCGAAAACAGCCAGGGCAATAATTCAGGCTCTGCAAAAGCATCATCCCAGCAATTGTGACCATCGTTAGGATATAAGGTGAATTTTGGATCACCGCCTGCTGCCTTTATCGCATCTACCATCACTATAGAATGATCCGGCGATACGGTATTGTCCTTTGCCCCGTGGAATATCCATAGCGGTACTTTTTTAGCATATTTTTTGGCATTAAGTGAATTATCGCCGCCGCACATTGGGAATGCTGCCGCGAAGATCTGCGGTTTACGGCCAATAATTTCAAATGTTCCCATCCCGCCCATTGACAGGCCACCAACGTATACCTGGTGCTTATTTACAAATGGTTTATCCAAAAATTCATCGGTGAGATCAAGCAGCGCCTGCATAGCTTTGGTAGGCTTTGCATCGGTAGGGAAAAAGAACTTCCTGTTGCCGGTGGAATCTTTTGTCGATTGCATATCCGTCCACGAACTGTTCTTTGGGCATTGCGGGAATATCACTATGGCCGGGTATTGCTCGCGTATAGCACTTTTTAAAAACAAGCTTGCGCCATATTTTAATTGCGCCTCGTTATCATCACCTTTTTCACCTGAGCCATGCAAAACAAGTATTAAGGGATATTTTTTTGTCGGGTCGAAGTTCTGCGGAAACAATATGCGGTAAGCCAGTGTATCAGTTTTTGAAGTATACATTGCCCGTTCAAAATTTGGCGTAGTTTGTGCCTTTAATATTGATGACGATGCCATAGCAGCTATAGTTAATAAAGAAACACTGAACAATTTAGCGCGCATAACAATCGGATTTAGTAAGGATGTTGCTTTACAATAAAAAGTAAAGATATATTTTTTATGAAAAGATTAATCCTGGAGCTTTAACGCCTTTTTATCTGTATTAACCTGCTGCGGTACTTTTACATAATAGCCCGTGCCGTCATATTCCCTTTTGCGTGGATGGGTCTGGCAGGCATCGCTGCAACAGCCTTCCATTTTTGTACCGCATTCATCGCATTGCGTAAAATGCTCATTGCATTCGGGGTTGGCACAATTGATCATTTTATCGGTAGTGGTGCCGCAATTGTAACAGGTAGAAATTACTACGGGATTCACGCTGTTCACATCAACCGATAAGCGGTTATCAAACACATAACATTTACCTTCAAAATCTTTACCCCCTGCTTCCTTACCATATTTTATAATACCGCCATGCAATTGGTACACATCGCTAAAACCTTCATGCAAAAGCAAAGCAGATGCCTTTTCGCACTTAATGCCGCCGGTGCAATAAGTAAGGATTTTTTTATCCTTATACTGCGCCAATTCATTTACCATAGCCGGGAAATCACGAAAATTTTCAATATCAAGGGTTATGGCATTTTTGAATTTTCCCAGGTTGTGTTCATAATTTGAGCGCACATCTAAAACCACAACGTCGTCGCGGTCTTTCATCGCCATAAATTCAGCAGGTTCCAGGTGCTTGCCTGTTTCTTTTTGCGGGTTGATAATATTCGGGTCGCGCAAACCGGAATGTACAATTTCTGATTTATAGCGCACATGCATTTTCACAAACGACGGCGTATCTACCTTATCTACCTTAAAATCAATACCGGCGAAACGGGGGTCGGCATGTAAGGTATGCATATAAGTTTTACAGGCAGATGCCGTACCCGAAACGGTACCGTTAAGCCCTTCTTCGGCCACAATAATACGACCGGTTAAACCTAATGATTTACAAAATTTTAAATGATCGGCCGCAAATTGCTCCGCATCCGCTATTGTTGAATAACAATAGTACAGTAGTGTGTTAAATTTTTCCATACATCATTGATACTGCTGCAAACAGTGTTAAATGAGGTGCAAATTTACAAAAAAGTCCGAAAGTTGGGAAGACAGAAAGTCGGGAAGTATAAATATGAAAACTTACGGACTAACTCTATCTTATACCGTAAAATATCCTGATACCCTGGATGTATTTTTTGTTGCCGGCAAAAGATACACCATAGTCAATCCTGAAAATAAGCCTTTGCAAGCCTACGTAAAACTCCGAATAGTTTCGGTTACCAACTTCAGATAAATAGTTAGCACCAATAATTTCTTCAAGCTTAAACTTACGCAATACCGCAAATTTATTGAGGAACGTTCCTGAAAAATTATGCTGATAATGGGCTTCCAAAAAAGCATTGCCGGTGCTAAAGGTATAGAAAGGCAAAAAGTGGAAACTACCCACATAGGTAGGGTCGAACGTAGTACCCTGGTTGCCTAAAAAGTGGTAGTAGTCCATAAAATATAGCTTATTATTATTGAAGAAATCGCCCCCTGTTAACTGGAAAGACGAATAGCCCATTAAGCCGACAGGTATATGGTCTTGTGCGATATTCAGGGAAGCAAAATTATAATTCACGTCGGAGCCAAATAATTTTTCAATGCCCTGCCTGTAGGATACGGTAACTACAGGGTATTTTGATGGCAGGTAAACTTTACCGGTAGGCCGGGTAATATATTGCTGGTCGAATGTAAACTTGAACGAGGTGTAAAATGTGAGCGCCTGGTTCCCGTCAAAAAGCTTAGTCCTGTCATGCGCATCGGCATCTGGTAGTAAAGGATTATTAGGGGTAAGGTGCCTGTCTTTATAATTTGAAAAATGCTCGTAAGATGTATTAAATAATTCTGTACGATTAGCATAAGTTAAACTGGCCGTCCATAATACGCCATTTGAAATTTCGCGTTGATAGCCACCGTTAATATATTCCGACTTATAATATTTAACGTAGTTACGCTCACTTAATAAAGTACTCAGCGTATTAAAATAAAGCGAGCGGGTTCCAACATTGTTTAAATCGAGCAAGTCACTGCCAAAACCGCCAAAGAATTTTGCATTATGAAAAGGGTCATAATTGTATTGCCCGTTTATATTGGCGGTAAATAATTTGTTTGAAAAGCCATAACGAACATCGGGCGTTATACTATACGATTTCAGATCATTCAATTGATGTGTATACCGTGCTTCTAAATTAACGCCAAAACCTTCAACGGTATTGTAGAAGAATGTTTGGATGAAAGGATATAAATAAACCGAATCGCGGCCATTTTTATAGCTTGAATTATGGCCGAAAATAAGATAGGGGATCACCAAAAAGCGGTTATTTTGGTGCTGCAATGAATCTTTATAGGCTTTGGTATGCTTTAAACTGGCAATACTATCTTTTTCCTGGTAATCCCTTGCTTCTTGCCTAGTTAACGGCACTGGTCTTTTTGTTGCCCAGTAGGTTGAGTCTTTTGAATTTGCGGCAGTATCTATATGCAGGATTTCGCCCGTAAAATAATTATCAGGGAATTTAGGGTCAAGGTTATAGTTGTTGTAAATCCCGTTATAATATCCCCCAAAATGAAAGCCTAAAACCTTACCAACAAAACTATATTGCACAGAAACCGGTTGCCATATGTTATCTTTTATGGGAATAAATTGCTGGCTAACTTTTAGGGTATCTATAAAGTTAAGGCCGTTATCGGCATTGGTTAAATACAGATCTACACTGTAAATACGCCAGTCACCTTCAAGTATGTATAAATTACCTTTAAAAGTAGGTGAGTGTTCGTGAATGGGTATTACTTCTATCTTATCTATTGTACGGCCATTTTCGCGGGTAACACCTGCCAGCCTGTAACGGTAATACTGAAAAGCATCACTTGCTACAGGCGAAAGAAACCCGTGGTTACTTAAACCGGGTACGGAAAATATATTATTATAAAAATTTACCTGCAGGTCAGAAGCTTTATTATAGCTGAATGCCGGGTTAAGGCCCACAGTTTTTGAGGCGATAGTTACTTCTTTAACTTTATTAGGTTGTTGAAAGTTAAAGTTTGATATTGATTCGGATTGATATAATATACCCCTGCCAAGCGAATCAAGATCAAGCTGCTGGCGTACCGATTTACCCATAAATGCTTTAGGTGATCGCATTAATCGCTGTACACCTTTTACATATACTGCACATGAGTATTCCTTAACTTCATTTAAATAAAATCCCCGTTTTGCTATTACTTGCCGCATTATGGCATTGGCAGCAGTATCTCTTACTTTTTTCCCCAGTATCTGTACAGCCTTTAACTCAAACAACTCATCTTCCATTTGTACATTTCGCTGAATGTCGTTATCAGTAATGGTTATGTTTTCTATCCTTTCTTTAAAACCTACAAACCGGTAAATTACATTGTAAGTTCCGGGGTTAAGTTTAAACTGGTACTTACCACTCTCATTAGCAGTTGTGCCATAAGTAGAGTTTTTAATGTAAACTGAAGTAAAAGGAATGGGATGGTTTTGCTGATCGGTAACCCTGCCCGATAAAACAAATTGTTGCCCGAATGCCTGTACAGCAACCAGCGAAATAAAAACGATGAGTAAATGTTTAATCATATATAACCCCTATAAAATGCTTTTTACATCCTAAATGTTTCATTAAGCGGGTAATATAATTTTTAGCGGGAATTTAAAGTGGTTGATTGAGGGTTAAATGCGTAAATTTGTAACTTAAAAACCAGAGTATGTACAATACATTACAGCCGGTATTGCAACAGGAACTTGCGGAAATAGAAAAAGCCGGATTATATAAAAAGGAGCGTATTATTACGTCTGCCCAGGGTGCTGAAATTACGGTGCAGGGAGGTAAAAAAGTGATAAATTTTTGTGCCAATAATTATTTGGGTTTATCAAATAATCCTAAAGTTATTGAAGCTGCAAAAGCGGTAATGGATACGCATGGTTACGGGCTATCATCAGTACGATTTATTTGCGGCACGCAGGATATCCATAAAGAGCTTGAAAAAAAGATAGCAGACTTTTTAGGCACGGAAGATACTATACTTTATGCCGCGGCATTTGATGCAAATGGCGGTGTGTTCGAACCTTTGTTTAACGAACAGGACGCCATTATTTCTGATGAATTGAACCATGCCTCCATCATTGACGGCGTACGTTTATGCAAGGCCCAGCGTGAGCGTTACAAACATGATGACATGGCTGATCTGGAAGAAAAACTAAAAGCAACCACCGGCTGCCGCCACCGTATTATTGTAACAGATGGAGCGTTTTCTATGGATGGCACTGTTGCCCAACTGGATAAAATATGCGCGCTGGCTGAGAAATACAATGCCCTGTTAATGATTGACGAAAGCCATTGCACCGGCTTTATGGGCAAAACCGGCCGAGGTACGCATGAACATCATAATGTGATAGATAAAGTAGATATAATTACAGGTACATTAGGCAAGGCATTGGGTGGTGCGTCGGGTGGATTTACTTCAGGCCGGAAAGAAATTATTGAAATGTTGCGCCAGCGTTCAAGGCCTTATTTGTTTTCTAATACCCTCGCGCCTGCAATCACTGGAGCATCGGTGGCAGTTTTAGATATGCTGCGCTCAACAACCGACCTGCGCGATAAGCTGGAAACAAACACTAAATACTTCCGCCAGAAAATGACCGGGGCGGGTTTTGATATTAAACCGGGCGTACATCCCATTGTGCCGGTTATGCTTTATGATGCAAAACTGGCGCAGGAGTTTGCCGCCAAAATGCTGGATGAAGGTGTTTATGTGATAGGCTTTTACTACCCTGTAGTGCCGCAGGGCAAGGCCCGCATAAGGGTGCAGCTATCTGCCGCCCACGAAACCGAACATTTAGACAAAGCCATTGCAGCATTCACTAAGGTTGGCGCCGCTTTAGGCGTGTTAAAATAATTTATATAAATTGCCTGTTTTACTATATGCAACAACAAATAAATCAATATACTACAGAAATAAATGCTTTTTCGCCGGCTAACGCCGATGAACTGGAATTATTCCGGATAAAATTTTTAGGTACCAAGGGCATTATTAAAGACCTTTTCGACCAGTTTAAAGAAGTTAGCCCCGAAGAAAAACGCACTTTCGGAAAAGTACTTAACCAGTTTAAGCAACTGGCCGAGGGTAAATACAATGAATTAAAAGAAAGTCTGAGTTCAGTGTCTGTAAATACAAAATCAGAAGCCGACCTTACTTTACCGGGCGATGGGTTTAATATCGGCTCCCGTCACCCGCTTTCGCTGGTACGGCTGGAGATCATCGATATTTTTAAACGCCTGGGTTTCGTGGTTGCGGAAGGCCCGGAAATAGAGGATGACTGGCACAACTTCTCGGCGCTGAACTTCCCCGAAGAACACCCTGCAAGAGATATGCAGGATACCTTTTTCATCAAAAAAAATAATGGTAAAGACGATATCGCTTTGCGTACGCATACTTCATCCGTACAAGTTAGGATGATGGAAAACGGTAAGCCGCCATTCCGCGCCATAATGCCGGGCAGGGTTTACCGCAACGAGGCTATCTCGGCCCGTGCGCATTGCTTTTTTCACCAGGTAGAGGGTTTATATGTGGATGAAAATGTATCCTTCGCCGACCTGAAGCAAACATTATATCGCTTTGTACAGGAATTGTATGGCGAAGATTTTAAAGTACGTTTCCGCCCTTCGTATTTCCCGTTTACAGAGCCATCAGCCGAAATGGATATTTCATGCACCATTTGTAAAGGTGCGGGCTGTAATATGTGTAAATACACTGGCTGGGTTGAAATATTGGGCTGCGGTATGGTTGATCCCAATGTATTGGAAAATTGCGGTATCGACAGTAAAAAATACAGCGGCTTTGCCTTTGGGATGGGTATTGAGCGTATTGCCAATTTAAAATATGTGATACGCGATCTGCGTTTATTTTCAGAGAATGATGTTCGCTTCTTAAAGCAGTTTACAACAGAGATTATATGAGGTGGGTTTATGCCATAGCTTTCTTATTGCTTTTTAGCCTGGGTTGCGGCAAGAGTACTGACCCTATACCTAATGTGCCGGTCGATTTTAGCGTATCGCTGCAAAGCCCCGCTTACAGCAAGCTGAGAAGTCCCGGTTCATCAGTAACTATACCGGGTGTGGGCATAGCAGGAGTAATTATCTATCACGATGCTTTTGATAACGGCTATGATGCTTACGACCGTTGCAGCAGCTACAAACCTGAAAACAAATGCGCGGTAACCATTGATACCAGCGGTTTCACAGCTACCGACCCGTGCAGCGGCTCAAAATTCCTGCTGTCTGACGGTAGCCCGGCAAAAGGCCCTGCATCGCAGTCGCTGAAGGCTTATTTTGTAACCGTTAGCGGCGGGGGCTACGTATTAACCGTATCTAATTAATGTAATGGAACCCGACAAAATTAAAAAAAGCATAAAGCTGGCCGCGCAGGATCTTTTCCGGCGGTTTGGGTACCATAAAACCAGTGTAAACGAGATAGCCAAAAAGGCCAAAATAGCCAAAGCCACCATTTACAAATACTTTGGCAGTAAGGAAGATATCCTGCACACTTTGCTAATGGATTACATACAGGAAAGCGTGGCCGAACTCATTGATTCCAACATACCGGAAATGGATGAGGAAGCCTACCTGAATAAGCTGATCATGAAAACCTGCCGCCTGTCGTACACCATTTGTAACGAGTTCATAGGCTGGGATTTTATACGCGAATCCACTAATTCACAGGATTTTCTGAAAAACCTTTCCAACGAGATGGAAGAGCTGCTGGTAAATGCCTTTGCCCGTTTAAATGGCATCCGCAGGCACCACGATTACCTTAAAAAGCTGCGCTTTTTGGTAAAATGCAGCAAGAGCATTGTATTCAGCTTTGCATTTACTTCGGTGAGTGATTCCGATATCCGCAAGAACTTCGTGTCCTTCCAGAAAGAGATATTACCCTACCTGGTAAAGGCGGCAATAACAATTTAAAGTGTTCGGCATTTGGCTGTTCGTTTTTTTGGGGACGAACACCGCGAACACACCCGAACACTACCCGAACACCCCCGAACGATAGCGAACACACCTAAACAAACCCGAACAGTACCCGAACGGTTACATAACTATATATCAGCAGTTTGCCTTGGGAAAATCGTCTCAGAAATAATGCCGGTGTTTTCAGCCTGAACATTTTTTTGACTGTCTGAAAGAAGGTGATGCGTACGGCTTACACCACCACCCCGTAAATGGGATAAATAATACTAAAAACAAATACCATGAGCAAAGACAAGAAAACACTGCCTAACCCGGTTGGGAAAAAGGCACCGTCAGACTATCAGACAGGTAAAACCGCTGTAGCAAAAGTTGAATTACCTGTTAATAAAAAGAAAAAATAAATGGGAAACCCCGCTATTGAGCTTAAGGCCAAAATGTATGTTTACGATTTGCATAACACCGCCCTTGAAAATGGTTTCAAGACTGATGAAGGATGGCAATGCAGCATGGCGAATGATGATGAAAAATTATTTTTGGAGCGAAAATATTATCCCACCATCTCGGCAAAGGTTTTACCGGAGCTGCTGAATGAATTGTTTCACCTGGTTCAAACCAAGCTAAAGCAAAATTTTGAACAGGCTCCGCACCAGCGTCGCGAAGGAAACGTACAATATCTGATTGCTTATAACCCTA
>Ga0206923_1074_pt2 | contig 20397 bp, 28 predicted proteins | sample Alteio_BWOrgHeat_64_FD_152961 | JGI IMG/M metagenome (GOLD analysis project Ga0206923, IMG submission 152961) | Enriched cells from forest soil in Barre Woods Harvard Forest LTER site, Petersham, Massachusetts, United States -... | ecosystem: Environmental > Terrestrial > Soil > Temperate forest >...
CGATCCTGGCGGCGTCTGCATCAGTTCTGTGGTGCGCGAGCAGATACGCGACAAGCTTCCACTGACCCTCGGCGATATGGGTGAACGGCAGGTGAAGAACATCGCGCGGCCGGTGCACGTGTATCGGATCGAGATAGGTGACTCGAACTCACCGTCGCGGGAGGAGTTGATAGACGACCCGCCGCCATTACCGAACAAGCCATCGATCGCTGTATTGCCGTTCCAGAACATGAGCGGCGATCCGGAGCAGGAATATTTTTCCGATGGTATGGTGGAAGAAATCATCACCGCGCTCGCACGGATTCGCTGGCTGTTCGTCATCGCCCGCAATTCCAGCTTCACCTACAAGGGGCAGGCGGTTGACATCAAGCAAGTCGGTAAGGAACTCGGCGTGCGCTATGTGCTGGAAGGCAGCGTGCGCAAGGGCGGGAAACAAGTGCGCGTCACCGGTCAGTTGATCGATGCGGCGACCGGTGCGCATATCTGGGCCGATCGCTTCGACGGCACTCTCGACAACATCTTCGAACTGCAAGATGAAGTAGCGAGCAGTGTGGCCGGGATCATTGAGCCAACCTTGTTGAACGCGGAGATGCACCGTTCGGCACGAATCCCCACCCACGACCTGACGGCTTATGACTTGGTGTTGCGGGCCAGAGCGTTGTTCACGACGTGGAGCAAGGATGCCATCTTTCAAGCCATGGACTTGCTGGAGCAGGCGATTGAACGCGATCCGGATTACGGCACCGCGCTGGTGGAACTCGCCGCACGCCATCAAGAAATCCATGTCAACGGTTGGGTGACTGATCCCGAGGCCATTCGTCAACGTGGGATCGATCTTGCGCGACGCGCTCTCCAGGTGGCGAGTGACGATCCGAATGTGTTGAGCCGGGCGGGCTTCGCGCTCGGCTATTTCACCGAAGATATCGAGGCGGCCATTAGCTTGCTCGACCGGAGCCTGACACTCAATCCTAATGCGGCGTCTGGCTGGCAGTGGAATGCATGGCTGCAATCCTGGGCGGGCTATCCGGACAAGGCGATCCGCTCTTTTGAGACCTCGATGCGATTAACCCCCCGCGAACGCCGCGCCGGTCAGTTCATGGGCATCGGCGTGGCACATTTCTTCGCGCGGCGATTTGAGGAGGCGCGGAAGGTGTTACTTCAGTCGCTCGACGAAAAACCCGGTTGGGTGCCCACGTATCGGTTTCTCGCCGCCTGTCTTGCCCAAATGGGACGGCTGGATGAGGCCCGCGAGATCGTCGCAAAGCTACGGCCGATGACCAGTGACCTGATTCCGAGCGCCACGCACTGGCGCAATGTGCAGCATCGGGAGTTGTATTTGTCCGGCCTCCGGATGGCAGCACAATCTAATTCGGCACCCGACGGAGGTTAAAGCCGATCTCTACTGGTCTTGGCCAGGGTGGACAAAGGGTAGAATCGGCAAAAGCGCTCATCGGATGATCAGCTATGTATGCTATGAACCGCCCACGCCATGGGGCGGTCTCACCGCGCTCTTTATTTTGGCGTACGATACGAGCATTCAAGGCCCGAATTTTGCTGGCATGGCAAGCTTCATCGTCCTTGATCGGCTGCTGCACACGGGCTTGGCGCTCTGACCTCCTCCGCAACTGATCGGCATCCAGGGCGCCTAATGGCTTGATAGGCTCCAGTCTCCATCATCGCACTGGCCGACATATCACCGACTGCGCCGCCGCTCAGGATAGCCGTGCTCGGATTAGCGATGCAGCACAGCGAGAAATCAAAGGTGGGAAAAGCCTATCGCAGCCGCGACGATCTGTCCACTGAGAATCAGCGGCTGGTCCCGGCACAGGTGGCGGAGCATCGTGGCTGGCTGATCGTTCAGACCTACGAGGATCAAGGGATCAGCGGTGCAAAAGGTAGGGATCAGCGACCCGCCTTTGACCAGTTACTCAAGGACGCGGTGCAGCGTCGCTATGACATTTAGGTGGTCTGGTCCATCGACAGGCTTGGGCGCAGCGTCCTACATGTAGCGAATGCCCTGGCGGAACTCGATGCGCCGTGGCCACCGGGCACAACATTCGACATGCCTGCATGAACGATTTCCCCACCCAGTCGAATCTGTCGCCCGCCGAGATTGAGTAAACCAGAGTGCCATTGCCGATAAGCTACCGATGGCGAACGATCCATCCACGGTCTGTCGGCCGTCACGCCGACTCGCACCAGACCGTCCAGGCACCTGCTTTTGGCAAGCGAAGTGACGATAGTCGGCGAGGCGATCTCATGAGCGCCCTGGACGGTTTGCTGACCGCCGACCCGCAGCGATCCGTGGTAAATAGTGTATGACTCCACAACAGGAAACCGCCGAACGCGAGATCATCTCTGCGATGATAATGATGTTGCGCGACCTTCGCGATGCCGGACACAGCGACTGGCAAACTCTAACCAGTTTTCTTGCGAACTTGCTCATGGATCAGGACAATCCGCCGAAGATGCTCAAGCGGTTGGCGGCGGACGTGAAACTGAAGCTCAACATGATGCGCCAGATGCGGACGACTCATTAGCCAACAGTGAGGCGGCTACGCTGGCGGCGACCATCAGCTAACGATCGAGCGTACATTTACTGATCGGCCCGATCGAGTGCCGACCGACCGCCAAGCCTGCGTTCAGCGCTGGAGGTGACCACCTGCTAACGACAAAGAGTACACACTAAACCTTGATTGCAACAGCCAATGCGACATCTGCGGCAGAACCCGTTGGCGATGCACTACCGATCAGTCCTCAGCAAGTGACGAAACTGCAACCCCTTATAAATCTGGCGGGTCCCCTACCGGCCTCCAGGTATGCCCCGCGCAACGACCTCAGTCTCCGCCCTGCACGGCGCTGACATTGGGTGGCTATCAACCATACGGCGGAAGTCGGCCGGCGCGACCATTCCGAAATCGAACGTTCAGGTCGGCCATCTCGCGCAGAAGTCATGGCCAGCACGGCAACCATTAGCCTGTCGGCTGATTTATGTCCTTGGTCTAGCGTTAGACCATTCGCGACTGACCGTTTCAATAGATGCGAGAACCGAAGTTGAGATATCTTTTTCACGCCGTTTCTGAGACAGGTTATTACGATGACAGGGAAGGAACGAACTTCGATACGGACGAGGACGCTGTGGCCTATGGGGCCGTGATCGCTCAAGAGCTTGCGATTGATAGTAGCCTTCAAGGCTTCTCGATACTGGTGGTTAATGACCTGGGGAAAATAGTTGGGCGGGTGCCAATAGAAGCCATCCACTAGCTCGGAAAATGGTCATCATCGGAACCATCAGCCCCGGCATCACATCACAGCGCGCGCCAAGGCCGTCGAGGCGGTCAAACTCGATGCGGACGGCTTGCAACACATCGAAATCGCCGGGCACACGGGGTCGGCGCCGTATCAGTTTATCGGGTTCTCGCCGACGCCAAGAGGGATGTCCACGTTCGGAACGCGATCTTCTTGCTGACCTTGATCTTGATAGTCTCGCCGGTCGCAGGGTTCCGGCCCATCCGTTGGGCGAGCGATCCAACCAGCGTCTATCCACCCTACACCTCGACCGTCTCACAACCGTCCGGGCGCAGACCCCCGGTGAACCGTCTGACGACCATGGGGGACGATGTGGGTGAGCGTCGGCCTGCCATCCATTCCTCCACGGTGGGGGAGCCATTCGGCAGATCGCCATGGTGGACAGGGTCGCGTGCGACAGTGGCGGGCGATATCCTCCAGAGATGATAAGGGTTCCCGAGTCCCGGCGACGCTCTACATCCACCGCAAGGCCATTCTTCGAATTGATCGAGCAGATGGAAGCCCTGCTGGCGACGATTAAACTCGACTGGCTGGACGACATGAGGGCGGATGCTAAGCGGTGTCTTGCGCGGATTGCGGGCACCTTGCGACATGCTCCAGAGACCAGTCGGCGGCTACTCAACGTTTCCTGAAGTGTGTCAGGCCACAGCCCAGCCTGCGGTAGTCACTCTCCTGTTGTCGCCCTCGATATCCAACCAACCAGGACTGGCTTTTGGCCCCCTCTGTGTACCGATTTGGTTTATTCTGTATACCGGTTTAATTGGTGTTAGCCTGACATCAGCATCGCGATGGAAATCAGTACAAGCCCTATTCCAAGAAGGATAACGCCAGGATTAGCCATCTCCGACCTTAGCGAATTCCCACGCGTGAATCTCCGCTTCGTTTTGAGTTCAATGGCGAGCAGTGCCGCACCCCCTATTATCAACGCGGCTCCTATGATCACGGCGACGAGGCTACCGGCCATGAGTTGCCTCCTTTGTTGAGCAACCGGCTTTGACGCGCCAGCACATTAGCTTTGCTTTGCCTCCCAATCCTCCACCACCTTCACCCTATCTGCAAGCTCCCAGAAGTTCGTGGTAACGCAAGCCGCCATTGCTGGCGCGCTTCGAGCACGATGTGGGCGAGCTTCTGCCAACGTCCTTCCGCCGTTGTTCAGACGGTCCAGGCACCTGCCCTTGGCAACCGTGCTCAGAATATTGGCATAACAATGTGGGAAAGCTTGTGGTGATCGGCTCGATCGAGTGCCGACCCATCATCCCTTCAGTTCCACAATCCGTCGCGGATCGGTGGATCGCCAGACCATTCCACCCACCGTCTACAATCGTCATGCCAACTGTCCGGGCGCCTCCCCTCATTGACCGGTCTTAAACCATGACAGCGACGATCAGAGGGAGCGTCTGCCTACCGTTCAGCGAGACCGTCCGGGCGACCGCCCTTGGCGAGGCCGTCCGAGAACAATGCAGGCGACGATGTAGGAGCATCCAGGCGGCCGTGAACGTCAGCCCAGTGACCAGGGTCACCAGCAATGATAAGGGTGGCGTCGCTCGCGGCGGTGGGCAGATCGTGATTAAGGCGTGCGAGGACGCTCTCCGACTACGCGACGCCAAACATGGCGGCGCGAGCGTACGAAGCGTCGCAGCAGCTACCCCGCTCAAGCGATCGATTTCCATCCCTATCGCCGCCGCTAACGTTGTATCCGCTGCGTCCCGTCCAAGCCGCTCCGGCTAGTGCGACCGAAAAGGTCCGCTAGATGGCCCGTTTGGCCAGTTCGTATTACACTAGGAATCTTCTCGGCGATCGCCAGTGCAATACCAGCCACGGCATCCCATATTGTGTCGATGGACATGTACGCGGTCACCTCCAATACAAGCGGCCGAGACTTTCACGTGACAATTGCAGGCAGCAATGGCGTTCACCAGACGATCCTTGGGTTTGCAACGGAAGCCGAAGCGCATATCTGGATTACTCAAGACACGCTATTGACGAATGCCGTTGTTCCGTGGATGCCGAGAGGCACCTGATCGCAGACAACCGTGCCTGACGCCCCCCTGACAAATCGCACAAACGAAGCACATCGGCGATGTGACGAACGATGGGACAGGTGCGGTAGGCCAGACGGCACCTGCCTCCGTCATTCAGACCGTCGGGCTGCCTGCCGTTGCCAGATCGCCACGGCGGCACTGGGAGCCAGTCCTCCGGCGGCAATCGAGACACAATCCGGTGGTTGCTAAATTTGGTGCTCCCTCCGCCATCCTGCGTGACACGCCCCATTCATTACGCACGGGTTACCACCCGGTCGGTGCGGAAGTCTGTGTATATCCCTGTGAATGGGCCGTGCCAGCGCCCAGTTCCGGCCCCACTCATCGTTTTGCTCAGATTGTGGGCGGCGGAAGTTTATCTTGTTGCCGATCAAAATGTTTGTGGCATCACCACGTGATTCAACGCCGTCAGCGGCGGCAATGATTACGACAAAGTCTTCGGCGAACAGGAAAGGGCAGCCTTTTTAGGGCCGGCTGCGTTGATCTGGATCAACATGTCGGGCTCCCAGCCTCGTTAGGCTGCAAGGGTCTGGTTGGGGTGACGCAGGCCAGGATCATCGTGAACCGGCTCGAATGCAGCATCGTGGGCCACAACACGCGAGAGGAGGCACCATGAAAGACGATCCCACATCCGCCGTCCTGACGGCGCTAGCCGCGCTAAAGGAAGGGCAGCAGCAGCATGCGGCGGCGCTTGAACAGTTGCGCAGCGACCTGATCAGTCGGATAGACCGGGTGGACAGCGCCATTACGGCCATTCGCGACGACATCACCGTCACGATGCGCCTTGCTGACCGCGCACAAGAAGCCGCAGATCATACACGCGCAGGACTTAGCGCCCTGGGCGATCGCGTCACAGCTATGATGCACCAAATCCAGGACCTGCAAGCTGACGTTCGTCACCTCAAGGGCGAAGGGACACGCAGGGAGTAGGAGGGGGCAAGAAGCAGCGCGCTCAGAGAGGAGCGCGCCTTTAGGTAAAGGGGAACGAACCCGAGGGGGGCTGCGCTTATTTCGGCCGATTCGCAAATCACTTCTACTGCCAGAAGGGCCAGTGCCAGAAGGGCCAGCGCATCTGGCAACGAGGAGAATTAATGCTGATCCTCAGAATACCTGTCACAGCGTTCTGGTATCACCTACACGCTGTGGCAACCAATCGGTGGATCGTCGTGGTGAACGATTTCGCCACTCTCAGTGAGACCGTCCGCGCACCAGCCCTCTGGCAACCGTGAGGCAACCATTGGCGGGACGATGCACCGAGCGCCCGGCAAATCGTATAGCTGGACGACTAGGAAATCCGATACTGCCACCATCCCCGCACTATCGCTGGATCGTCCGCGCGCCTGCCCCTGGCGTGACAGTGCGGAGTGCTATTCGTGAATTAAACCACGTTGATGTGGTCAATCACGTGTAGATCAAATCCTCCGAAAGCCGAGGAGTGTCCACCGAAGTCCAGAGTGTGCGATCCTGGCGTCAGATTATTGATCATCAGCCAGGCCCCGCCCGACTTCGCCGGACCCAGGGGGGTGCCTGCAAAGGGGTTTAACCCAAAGAAATCCATTGCTAGCGTGCCAGGCTGGGCTGTGCCGGGATCGAAAAACGAACTGTCTACAATATCTGAGGCCAAATTGGGTACCGACACGCCATCGATCTTGGCAAATAGTCCTGATAGGCTGGCGTCATCTGCTTTGATATTCGCATTCTCGGTGGCATGAATTGCATTGGTGAACGATGGATTATTCGGATCGATCTTATTTTTGTTGGGGAGCAGTTCCGGGGCGCTATCGATAAAATTAATCACCGGAACGAGCAGCGCCTTGCCAAGCGGCACATCGAATGGGGCGCTTTGTTGGACACCAGCAATAAAGAATACGCCTCCGTCTCCGTTATGATTTGCAGCGACATGTGTTCCATCTGGCTGCGTGAAGGGGCTATCCGTCGTTGACGAATTGAGCGCCCATGTCCACCAGTCCTGTGTCCATTTTGCGATAGTCTGACCGTCGACCACACCACTGTCTATTGTGAAGGTATTTGAACTGAACCCTGGCTTTGCCATTGCATTTCCCCCAAACAATGCCGTTAGTAATGGTAGGGCAGCCGGCTACGTCCGTCAAATATTGATATGTATCAATGGCGGTAACCCGAATTGAACAGGGCAAACGTCGTCCCTTGTCCAAAGCACCGTGAGACAATGCGGCATTTCCGTGCGCGTAGCGTGAGTGACTGAGGCATTTATTATATCAAAGGCTTAACATTGCCGCGACCGTTCGGCGGATCGTCGCGATGAACAATCCAACACCGATCCGGTCACCGTCTGCCCGGAGCTTCTCGGCGCAGTTTCGACTATCGACGCTGCTGACGCCAGCCGCCGACGAAGTACTGTGCGTGTTGCCAGTCAGCCAGCAGGTGAACAGTTCGAGGAACAATTGGGCGAAACTGTTGGAGGCGGGTTAATGGCAAGGCGCATCGTCCGGCTAGCCGAGTTAACCATTCATTAAGAATATTCTAGCACTATCACTCGAATTTGGAGGTGCAGATATGTGGCCGCCAAGAAAACGCCTCTCTCAACTGTCGTCTGTTGAACTGTTCACACGATCAGCGGAATATCGACGTATGGCGAATACGGCGTCCACGTCGGCAGTAAAAAGCTCCCTAGACAAACTGGCAATCCGGATTACCGTGCTCGCTGTGGCACGGAAGGCATTTGGGACGGGCGAACAGGACGCTGAAGCTCCCAACCGATCTCGTACCGAACTGAGCAAGCTTATCGAACAAGCCGAAGACGCTGCTGCGCGCGTGACTGATCCTGTTCGGACACTAGCCGACGCGATCAGGATGACGGTTGCTGGCGATGCTGATCCTTACGTCCTGATGGGCGTTCTTGTGGAGGGCGCTATACAGACCCTCGCCACCCGGGTTCCAGCCGTTCGACAGGACGACACGGCGGCGGCACTTTCGCAATTGTTGGCGGACAGATTGAAGGAGTGTGGCTTGCTGCGCTGAGACATGGCTTTCCCACCCGACCTTCCAAAGCCTGTCCGGGCGGCGGTCGGCGACAGCCACCTGCACACGATCGGATAACCGATCCAGCCATCGTCCCGTTGACCGTCATGCCGATGCGCCAAACGCTCGGTCGATCGTCGTGGCGGACGATCCCGCGCCTGTTCCCCACCGATCGAATTGAAACCACAATGGCGATCCGCATGAGCGCACCGTTCGATCAGCCTGTGGGCTTCCCCGTGGGACATGTCTGGCTGTCAAATATCGTTCCGCCTGAGCCACACTTATTCACGCCCCGCTGTGCTAAAATTCACAGCTAAAGTGAATATGCCCATTTTAGTGGCAACCTCTTGGATCGCGTGCATTTCCGCGCGTTACACGGCCGCCGCTCACTCTTACCCGCAGGGCCACTGAATCGGTCGCTATGTTGCAGTGCGATTACGGTCCAGGTGCGACCATGATGTGGAACCGCTTGGAACGCCCCGGTGATCAGGCTTGTGGTACCAGCAGGCATCGTCACCTGCAAGCCAGTTGGCGGATCGTGGCGGCAGACATTTCGGAACACCGATCCAGTCACCGTCGATCCATAGTTACGCCGACCGTCTCCGCTACCGTGGCCCGGGGCGCAAGAAATCCTGGTGGGACTGTGAAGAACTGATAGGCAAACGACCCCAGCCACCGTCCGCCAACCATGCCCCAGGCCGTCCGGGCACAGGCACCCTGGACACTTTGCCGATGCCGTAAGGATCGAGCATAGGCTCGGAAGACCGCCTGCGACTTGTCCACGCACTTGGCAGACGCGACAGCCGCGACCCATACCGAGTGTCAGTCCGCCTTGCGCTCAATCGATCACGGCAATCGCGTTGATCTCGACGAGACAACGCGGATCGGTCGCCAGCCGGACGATCTGAACCGTCGTCGTTGTAGGCTTGGCCTCACCGAAATACTCCGCCCAGACACGATTCAGCGCGTCCTGATCGCTGAGATCGGTGACAAAGCGATCGGCGGTGACGATATCGGCAAAGCTTGCGCCCACCGCCTTCAAACCGCGTTCGAGATTGTCGAGCGCCGCCCGAGCCTGCCCCTCCATATCCGAAGGCATGGCGTCGAACTCTTCTGGCCGGTGCGGGTGGTGATGATAGACCGGAGCGGCGGTGACACCGGCCAAGTAGACGGTCGTGCCACCCCGCACCTTGATCACCGGCGCATAGGGCATCCACAGATTGGGGGCGTCGGGCCAATGCACATGCTCGATGATTTTTGGCATGGGGCGCTCTTCCGCGAAGCTGATATGCAACGCGCCAAGGGCAGCACAAAAGCCGCCCGCAAGGCAAGCTGGATTGCTGACTCCACGCGCTATCCGGGAATTGCTCTTACTTCATATCTGCCGAGGAGCCTTCTCGTCAGGGTTGCATGTGGTAAGGTTCCTCGCATGGCCGACGAGCCGCCACCTGATGTGCGAGACATATTCGACGATGCTTGGGAATCAGCCCAACGTCTGGCCATCGACGTTATCCAATATCCCGCTGAAAAGCGTGACGCAGTGTTGCAGCGCATGGGAACCATACTGACAGAGATTGCAGGCGAAGCCGGCTGCCCGCACGAGATGGCACGCGAATTCGGCGCCGCCACGGAGCAGCCCATTCGCGAATACGTTTCGGGAATTAAGGCAAGCGGTGGTGGAATCACCGGCACCGCTTAGCGCGGTGGTTTGTTACTCATCAGGAGCCATCGGTGCTCAGTTGTTCTTGCGTGGATCGTCCGCTGGATTGACGTAGGTGATCTGCCAAGGCCCGATCCCGTGAACCTGGACTATGGTCTCTTCATTCGTGAAGCCGAAATGAGTGGTCTTCGGTTGCATGATCGCCATGCTCCCAGCCGGAAGCGCCCGAGCCTTCGATTCGTCCAGCTTATCGCCCACTCCCATGTTAAAAACGCCAGAGATTACAGTAACATGCTCGATGGCTGGATGCCAGTGGGCGGGAATTTTGGTGCCCGCAGGGAATTTGAGCCGCATTGAGAAGGGTACCGCCTCATTCATCGGTCCTTCAACGACGACAACTTTGGTGCCGGGTGGCAATCCCGAGGCATCCTTCCACTGAAGTTCGGATGGAGTCACCATCGTATGCGTGCCGGGATGCGCATCATCGCCGTATGCTTGTGGTATCAAGAAAAGGCAAATGCCGCCCAGTAAGGCGCCGGTTGCTCCGTATTTCATGGATTTGTTCCCCCTAGCCGATGAATGTGAATGTCGGTGTGCCGATTACGCCTGCCGCTGTCATCACGCCATTCAAGTCGTCCCCAACCGTCCAAGCGCGTGCCTTGTCCACATCTGCGAAATCAAACAGCAGAAGCATTTCATTCCGATCCTCTGGACGACAGTAGACGCGGCCGTTGGTGATGGTAGCCCCGAGGCGGCTTGGCTGGTGCGCATCGTAGGCTGGCCGCCATGTCGAATAGTCGCGAACCTTCGTTTCAATCAACAGTTTCGTCATTCTGTTCGTCCCCAATGCTACTGGACTCAATTATGCGATCTCGACGCGTGTCTTGGTCTGTTTGTGCCATAGCCGCGAGATTGGCGTCCGGAGGAAAATCAAGGCACTCACCCACATTTGCGCAGCGTAGCCGAGCAAAGCTCATTTGTAGCTCCGTCCGCGTCGAGTCCCAAGATTGTGTTAGGGCAACATATACTGCGTTGATCCACAGTATTTGACAAATGCCGAGGCCGGGCAATTTGACCAAATGTAAACTTGATAGAAGGCAACACGCCGGTGTGTTGCCAAATGTGTGAACTGAGTCACAGCCATCAATCATTCTTCTGCAACACTGCGCATGTCAGCCGCACGCTGACAAGAACCAACGGAGGAATGCATCGATGCCCAAGATTCTTGCCGCTCTCGCTGTCCTGGCCGTCCTGGTTGTCGGAGTTGCGTCGGTCGCACACGCATCGAACGTGTACCTTTTCGAACCGAACAGTAACCAGGGGTCCAACAGCTAGCCGGTCATCGGCAACCCGTCAGTCCCAACTGGCGGGTTGCTGGTATTCGTTGCGACCAACAAGTCTATTAGGTCGCTTGGACCGCCTTTTGGCAGGCGGTTGTCTTGCGCACGTCGCTACGCCGCAGCTAGACTTGATGCGCCGATCGCTTCGGCAGTTGGCATCGACTAACCTGCATTCGTCGCAGCGATGCGGGTTGGAACCGGCACGTCGCAGTGATTTAGCCGTACCGAGACACAGACTCACAACTCCGCTTCGGTATGATAGACCTCCGTCCCCGGCTAATAGCAAGAGTCATGCATCCAGATCGCCCGGATTGTGTTATATCAATAAGGCAATAGGAGGTCATTCCGCTATGGAACTGCCGCGCACGCCGTCCTAACGCCTGGATGGTAGACGCGCTCTGATAACGGGGGCGGGTCGGGGAATTGGGCTGGCTTGTGCTGCCGCACCTGCCCAGGCCGGCGCTCATGTCGTGTTGGTCGCACGCATTGGATCAGAGATTGACGAGGTCGCCGAGTTCATTCGGCATGATGGTGGGACCGCCGAGTCTATTGTTCTCGACATCACTGATCTTCGTGCCGCGGCCAAGCTAATAGGAGCACTTGAGCCATTCCATGTCCTCGTAAACAACGCTGGGACAAACCGTCCAGCAACATTTCTCGATGTGACGATCGAGGATTTCGACTGTCTCGTTTACCTCAACCTCCGGGCTGCATTCTTCGTGACCCAATCAGTAGTCCTGGGAATGGTTAAGCACGGTATACGCGGCTCGATCATAAACATCTCGTCGGACATGGGCTTGGTCGGCGGTCCCAATCGCACCGTCTACTGTGCGACCAAGCACGGCATGGAGGGAATGACCAAGGCGATGGCGATCGATCTGGGCGGGTATGGAATACGCATCAATACCATCTGCCCGACATTCATCGAGACGCCGCTCGCTCGCTCGTTCCTGGCAAAGGAGGAGGTTCGTACCTGGGTACTGAGCCGGATCAAGCTCGGCCGTATAGGACGGGTCGAGGACTTGATGGGCGCGGTCGTCTTTCTGGCTTCCGATGCTTCCTCTCTGATGACCGGTTCGGCGATGGTAGTGGATGGCGGCTGGGCGGCGGACTGAACCAAAGCTACTATTCCACCGCAAAACGGGGATGGCACCAGGTTAGCCCTGACCGACATCAACCCTGCCAGCCAGCTTTCCTCAGACCATCGAGAATGTGCTCATGATCCTCGGGACGCAGATATGGAGGTCGGTTGCGGAAGATCGCATCTATCTTGCTTTTTTCGAAAGTTACCAAATGGCGAATTGCGCTGGCTGCTTCTCTTATTCGTCCCAATTGTGCCAATGCAGCAGCAAGGTATCGGTGTGGCGCAAATTCCGGATACTTGACCAAGCATCCTTTAGCCACCTCGACGGCCATTTCATAGTCTCGTTGTAGGTAATACGACATCGCGATATAGCTAGCACCGACCCCACTTAGCGGATCACGTGGACTGAGGCGTAGCGAGGTGAACACGTCAACTCTCCCCTCCTCATACTGACCCATCAATATCGAGGTGATCGCTCTCACGCGGTACGCTCCAGTTGAGTTTCGGTTCAGCGCAAGAGCACGATTCACGCCTTCGAGAGCCTGCTGAAGGTTCCCGGCGAGCAGGAACGCAGATGCCAATTCCCTCTGCGCCGCCGCATCATTTCTATCTATCGCCAGTGCCTTCCGTGCTTCTTCTTCGACAAGCGTTGCAGTTTCGGCGGCCTCTCGATTGCCGTAGTACAAGTGATCCCACTTGTATGAATCGGCCAAGCCAATGTGCGGCGACGCTTATCCCGTTGTCCCAGGTCCGCCCATATCTGGTGGCTCCCCTGCCGCCGAGAGATGATTTTGGTTGACGGTTTGGGTTTTGCCGGGGCCGTCCTGTCGCATTCCGGTGGCCGTCTTTCTGCGACGTGGCATGCGCCTTGGTGTCGCAGTGCCTTTGCGAGGATTTGCGCGGGCGGTGATGTCCCAATAGCTCGTCGGCTTATGGTGTGTTGCGAGCCCAAGCACCGTTTCGAAAGAGACGTGACGGTAAAAGCGACGGTTGTAGCGGAAGACGAACTCGTTGAGGTACGTATCGACATGGTTGCGGCGCAGGCCATGGTAGGTCCCCAGCGCCCACCGCTTCATCAGTGAGAAAACCCGATGGATCCACGGTAGCACGATGTGCCCCGCCATGTTGCCGACCACGCGCGGGTCGTGCCGATAGCCGGCGAGTCCGGGGTATGATGCATGACCGTCGGTGAGCAGCGTGGTTCCGCGCTTCACATTGGCCCTCACGAAGCCTTCGATCGACGCGGCGGAATTGTCTGCGATCATGGCAAGGCGAATGCGACCGGACCTTGTGTCGAGGTACTTGGCATGTTTCCGTCGCGGCTTGGCCCGATTGGTGTCGCGATCGATCACCTCGACGGCGCCGGCGACGAGAATTTTGCCGGCCTTGCCTGGGTCAAAGAACGCATTACCGGCGCGGAAGGGGATTTCCGCCTGATCGACTTCAACGACCCCTTCGAGAGGTTCTCGGTCCGGATCGACCATCGATCGCCGCAGCTTTTGTGTCAGCAGCCAGGCAGTCTTGTAGGTGAGGTCAAGTTGATCCGAGAGCTGTCGTGCCGACATGCCGTTGGAATGCGTCGACATCAAATGTGCAGCCCAGAACCACACCGCCAGCGGCAGTTTGGTGCGATGCATCACCGTGCCAGCCGTGATCGAGGTCTGACGGCCGCACCTCAGGCATTCGTACGTGTGTGCACGGCTCCTTAGGGATGCCGCCTCGCCATTGCCGCACATGGGGCAGGCGAACCCGCCCGGCCAACGCCGTTCGAACAAAAACGCCGCACAACTCGCATCGTCGGGAAATGCCTCTTGGAATTGTGTGAGCGATCGCCCCCTCGCCATCGGCTGTCCTCGTCAATTGCCGCCCCAGCGACGGCTCACGCGGACAAGCATACCATATCTAGACCAACCTGGGACAACGGGATAAGCGTCTGTGCGGCGATAATAAGTTTGGGTCGATTTCTAGCGACTTACAGAACAAGGCGCGTGATCTTTCGTTGTCGGCCGGGGTCTGCTTGAAAAAGTGCCACATACCTCGCTGGTACATCTCCCATGCGCTCAAATTGTTTGGTGGCCTTCTTATTATCCTCTGCCGCTCCGCGTCGCTTATGGCTTGCAATATCGTTACAGCGACTGAGTCAGCTATTTCACTCTGTACGGCAAGTACGCGATCAACTTCACGATCGTACCGCTCCGCCCATATATGATTGCCTGTGGTGGCGTCCACAAGTTGCACCGTCACTCGTGCCTCTTTTGCGTCACGTCGTACGCTGCCCTCTACGACATAACGAACACCTAACTCTCGGCCAACGCGTCTTACATCGATAAATCGACCTCGATAGGTAAAGCTAGAGCTACGTGCAATTACGAAAAGTGTGTGATAATGCGACAACTCAGTGATTATGTCATCGGCGATACCGTCAGAAAAATACTCCTGTTCGGGATCACCGCTCATGTTCATGAAGGGTAACACCGCGATGGATGGCACGTCCGGAACAGGTAGCGTTTCCGACGCTGTGGACATCAACTGGTCCAGTGGCATTTGTACCGGCAATGCGTCACTTAGCCTGACGAGCCAAGCTTCTATAGGCCGCGCGATGTTCTTAAGGTTTAGTGGCCCAAGCTCCTCAAATACCAGCCCCAGCCGCTCATGCACATGGTCGTGGACGGATCGAGAAACGCAGATGCAACCCGAAGGGCACTCAGCCTGGAGCCGTGCCGCCACGTTTATTGCATCGCCATGAAGATCGCTGCCATCGGGAATAGCGTCGCCAAGGTTGATTCCGACTCGGAAGCGGATGGCCCGGTCAGGTGGCTGCTCGGCTTCGAGAACTGGAACCTGCCGCTGCACAGTGACTGCACAGCGGACCGCCCCGTCTATGCTGTCGAACACGATGAGCAGAGAATCGCCCCCGGTGCTGACGAGCCGGCCACCATGCTCCTCGATTGCCGGATCAATCACGTCCCGGCGGAGTGCCCGTAGTCTGTTGAGCGTGTCTACGTCATCCAACCCAATCAGGCGGCTGTAGCCGACCATATCGGCATGGACGATGGCGATCAGCTTTCGCCGATCTGGCGGCTTTCCATGTGGGTCCGGTGTGTTGGTCGCAGACATAACGGGCAGCCTCTATCTCCCATCGCGTCGTCCACCGTCGTACGGCAGATTAGCGAAGCGCACAGCCGGAATGAAACCTTACCACCGAGAGTAGCTCCGGGCGAGAGCTAAGGGGAGGCTACGCCTTCGGACGCTCCCGTGAGCCGGGACCGGCCAACACGCATTGCGCCCTGATGCCGGCTTTTTTCGTCTATGCAGAAAACCCATCCGCCGCCGCACCTCGGCAACCCGCAGAAATCCGTCACCTCCAGCATCCAGCCCAACCTATGCGGAAATCACTTGACTTCTGCATAGTTCGATTATGATGGACCCGGAACCATCCGAGGAACCTCATGCGGGCGGCGCTTTACCTACGGGTCAGCACTACGGACGGCCAGACCACGGAGAACCAGCGGATGGCGCTCGCTAAGGTCGCCGGGCATCGCTGTTGGGAAATCGTGCAGACGTACGAAGACGCCGGTATCTCAGGAGCTAAGGGGCGTGACCAGCGTCCGGCGTTCAACCAGATGCTGAAGGATGCGGTGCGCCGTCGGTTCGACGTGCTCATGATCTGGTCCATCGACCGGCTCGGCAGGAGTGTCCTGCACGTCGCCAGCGCGATGTCGGAAATGGACGCTGCCGGAGTCGCGCTCTATTCAGATCAGCAGGCGATCGACAGCACCAGCCCGTTCGGCAAGGCGATGATGCAGATGGCCTGTGTGTTCGGCGAACTGGAGCGTGAGATGATCCGGGCGCGTGTCGTCGCCGGACTGAACCGTGTCCGCGAACAGGGTGTCAAGAAGCTCGGACGGCCGCAGGTCGGTCGGAAAATTGAGGAGACAATCCGCAGGCAACTTGGCGCCGGTCATGGCATCCTCAAGGTGGCGAAGTTGATCGGATGCGGCAGCGGCACAGTGCAGCGCGTCAAGAGGGCGATGGCGGCGAAAATGGCGGCGGCGTAATTGCCGGCGTGAACCGAACGCCCTGAGCATCGACCTGCGCTCAGATACCTTTCAGAACACGGTGCGAGGATGGGCCAATCCCATCGCCTCGTACGGTCCCGTAGGGATTTGGCGGATCGTAGTCGCGAGCGGGACAGGATGCCCCACATTCGGAAGGTGACCAGAATGTACGCGGTTGCGCCCGAAGACTGTCACGTAACGCCTGACCGTTTGGGTCGTCGTGACGGACGCGGCGGTACAGTGGTCGCAGCTTTCCGTCCTTTTCGGAGCGGACTGGAGGCGGGCATAGGCTCTGTGGGCGACGTAGCAACCGATGGAGTCGTCTCCACCGGAAACCTCAGAGTCCATTCGGTCCCATGGTCTGAACGAAGCGTTACCAAGCCGTCCACCTGCTCCATGAGTCGGCGCACCAGACCCAGACCGTGCCGCTTGCTGTCGCCTGCATCAATGAAACCCACGCCGTCATCGCTGAAAACGAGCGTGGCGTCCTTATCAGGGTTGCCCCGAACCAACGACACGGTGATCGTACCCGTGCCGTCAGGAAACGCATGATGATAGCTGTTCGCAATCAATTCCGCGACGACGAGGCCCAACGCAGTCACGGTATCGAGATCGAGCATGACCGGCTCGCAATGACAGGTCAGCCTGACCTCGGGGTGCGCAACGGTCTCCAGCACTTGGAAGCTTTCACAGAGCGACGTGAGATAGTTGCCAAAGTCTATCGTCCGACGCAGCCCGGTACCAAGCAGATGGTCATAAACCTGCGCCAGCGTCATGACACGGCGCGCAATTGCGCCGATACCCTCTTTTCCTGCCTCGTCCGTGGTGGCCTGGAGTTGCTTGCTGAGCATGCCGTAAACAAGCTGGAGGTTGTTACGGACGCGGTGCTGTAGCTCCTGCGCCAAGACGTTCTTCTCCTCCAGGAGCCGGTTCTCCTCAAGCAGAAGACGGTTCTTCTCATTCAGGGCGACACTCTTCGCCGCAAGCAGCCGATCTCTGTCAGCCAGCATATCCTTCATGCGGTTGACCGCGCTCTGTAGGACAGCATTGCGCTTGGACGTGTTGACCGCTTCCGCCAGGACATTGGCGAAGCCGGTCAGAAAAACGATGTCATGATCGTCATAGTCATGCTGTTCGGGGTTATCAATTTCCAGAATACCGTATGGTTGGCCCTCTTTCTTGATGACGACGTCCACGGTGGAGACGATGCCGTGATCGGCGTAGAACGCCGGCAGCACGTAACTGGCGTCTGTCCTCAGATCACCGCAAATCACCGGTTCTCCGGTGACAAAGGCACGACCCTGCGGTGAACTCTCGTTGGCCTCGGAAACCACGTGCCCAATCACACCTTGGTGCCAGCCGACCCCAGCCTCGACAAGGAGATCGTTCTCATCGGAGCGGTATCGGCAGACCTTGCAGAAGGGAACCTCCAAACTTTCCGCGCAAACACGGGCGGCTTCCGTCAGCACTTTGCCAAGATCGGGTTCGCCCAGGGCGAAACTGCCGAAACCCGCAAGCGCCGCCTGCTGCCGCCGAAGTCGTCTAATCTCGGCAGATTCGCCATTCCCAGAGTCTGGCAACTTATCGCTCGGAGGCGGCCGCTCCAGCACGTAGAAGCTCTTCGGGAATGGTCTTGAGGCTTCGCCGGTGTTGACGATCTCCTCCACGATCTTCAGCGCACGAACAACATCCTCAGGTCGGTACGGCTTGCCCAGGCACGCTTCGCCATCCGCCTTGGTCAGCCCCATATGGCCGATATTGCCCGTTGCGTACAGGACGCCCAGTTGACCCCGGCGATTCAGCCGAGTGGCGATTTCGGTGCCGAGACCCCCTCCGGCCAGCCGCAAATCCAAGACCGCAAGATCAGGCTGGTGACGTTCACCGAGTTCGACTCCCTTCTCGACGGTGCGAGCGATGCCACACACTTCATATCCACCCTCGACCAAAACATCTTCGAGCATGTCGGCCATCATGAGGTCGTCTTCGGCGATCATGACTTTGAGCATACCGTGTTACCCTTTTTGGATGAAATCACGGCATGGTCGCGCTGCATTGATGCGTGGGCAGCAACTCCCCACCGCGACAAGCCAGCGCATGCGCCAGCCAGCTGGTCGTCGATTTGTCCGGCATTCCGGAAAGTCGGACGAGTTGTCCTTATTCCCTCAGGGCATCCTTTACTGCGTCCTTGGCGCCACCAATGGAATTCTGAATTTTGCCTTCAACCTTGTCTGCCTTGCCGTCAGCTTGCAGTTTGGCGTCGCCTGTCGCCTTGCCGATGGTCTCCTTTACCAAGCCCTTGACTTCCTTCGCCGATCCGACGACCCGATCCTTGTCCATGACTAAGTTCTCCAGGTTGTAACCACTATAGCGAATAAGTTGGAAATTCCGTTTCTCGACCGTTCCGCGTGCAGCAGAACGACCACACCTCGGCAAGCTGACACGTCACCTCTTCCTGCGGACATCAGTTCGCGGCAACCGGCCGTGAACTAATGCCGGGCAACTGCCGAGATGCGTCCCGATCCATCCGTGGCCATATTCCGATCGCCATCTGAGGCATTATCGTGCGGTCGGCAGCGGTCGCGCATTGATCTAGATCAATAGTCAGGACCGCCGGACGGGGTTCGTGGCCGGTTTCCCATCACAGTAACCTTCGCCGGACAACGGGGAAGCTTCCGGCTTCGGCGCGATCATAGCCGGCATCGCGGCTCCGGCGAGTGTGGCGGGGCGAGTAGGCGCGGGAGGGTTAGCTTCCCGCTCCGTTCGTCTGAATACACCTCACTCCTGCTGGAGGAATGGCAACCGCACGTGATCCGCTTGGCACGGCGCGCGGTGCAACACAGCTTTCCGCAGATGGCGAAAGCCCTGCATTGATCTGGATCAACAAACGCAAGTTGAAGGCGTGGCTTCCCTGTTGCTACAATCGCTTCCGGAGGGACGAACGCAATGAACCTGATAATCCTTGTCGTTGTTCTACTGATCCTGTTTGGTGGCGGCGGCTTCTACTACGGCGGCCCGTATGTTGGCGGCGGACTTGGCACCGTACTCCTGATCATCCTGATTGTCTTGCTGTTGCGAGGGTGAGTGGTGCACGCGCTTTCCGACCCAGTCAAAGAATTGCGCGCCTTATCGCTTGTTCTGTCGGATCACTCCAAGGCGCTGCGGATCGCCGCCGAGGCGGCGCGCGAGCGGGGCGCGGTTCTCCGGGAGCAGTCGCGACTGGCAAAAGGGGTGGCTTCCGCGAGCCGTGAACTTGCTGACGCCGCGCACAAACGCCAGGACGCCCGCTGATAACCGCACACCTGGGCATTCGGCCTGCGTTGCCGGGCGGCCGGACGAGAGGTGCGATCAGTGCGGGAACGCTCTGAGGCGTTTTCCCGCATCGGTTAGCAATTTGTTGCGCACAATCCACGCATTGACGTCAGCCATTGTGTCGAAGCCGCGCACAATCTTTCAACTGCCATCAGCCCCAACGATCTCAACATCAAACCCAACACAGTCAGTCCTGATCAAAACCATGTAGATTGGGATAGGATCAATATAATCCGTCTCACATTGGGCCGGTCAGTGGGTGGTCAACATGCTCGCGAGGCCGACCATGTCCGGCTCACCTCGCCGGCCAGCGCTCCCCCATCGCGTCAACCAATGCCCCCAGTTCCCGAGTGAACAACTTGCTCGTGCCAGCCCATACTTCGAGCGCATAGACCCGCTTCGACAGCGATGCTGCCTGGTTGCTCTTGCGGAGAGCGTCGAAGGCGTGCCGTAATGCGGCTTCCAGGTCTTCAGCAACGACATCCGCCGGAAAGAGAACGTCGCCGCGCTGGTCCAACATATTACAGCGGTATTCTGGCATGGTGTGTTCCTACGCGCCGGCTCAGGCGGGAGCACACGAAGCTCTCTGCCACTGGCG
>Ga0206923_1094_pt1 | contig 20309 bp, 16 predicted proteins | sample Alteio_BWOrgHeat_64_FD_152961 | JGI IMG/M metagenome (GOLD analysis project Ga0206923, IMG submission 152961) | Enriched cells from forest soil in Barre Woods Harvard Forest LTER site, Petersham, Massachusetts, United States -... | ecosystem: Environmental > Terrestrial > Soil > Temperate forest >...
TCATTATAAAAGGGAAAAATAACGTGGAGATTAGGCTGGTACAGGTAATAACCAACAACGGGAAAACGGCTTATATTAAAAGCGGGTTGGAGCCCGGTGACAGGGTAGTAGGTTCGGAGGCGCTGCTCGTTTACTACTACAACGCGTTAAATAGTTAAACAAAATATTAATAAATAATCCATAGATTATGAACAACTTTCTGAGAGGCATTATTGGTCTCTCCTTAAAAAACAAGTACCTCGTTTTATTCCTTTCCGGCGTATTAATTATAGCCGGGGTAATAACTTTCAGGGGAATGCCCATAGAGGCTTACCCTGACGTTACCAGTACCCAGATAGTAGTGATAAGCCAATGGCCGGGCCAAAGCGCTGAACAAGTAGAAAAGCTGGTTACTATCCCTTTGGAAATTGCCCTTAACCCGGTACAGAAGAAAGTTAGCCTGCGCTCCATCACTGTTTTTGGATTGAGTTTGATAAAAGTAGAATTTGAAGACGGGGTAACCGACCCGGAGGGGCGGCAACAAATAATGAATTTATTAGGCAATGCCGATCTGCCAAGCGGTGTAAGCCCTTCAGTACAGCCCCCCACCGGCCCTACCTGCGAAGTATTCAGGTACACCCTTAAAAGTTCGGTAAGAGATCCAACGGAATTAAAAACCATGCAGGACTGGGTGATAGAAAGGCGGTTAGAGGCCGTTCCGGGTGTTGCCGAAGTCGACGGTTTTGGCGGGAAAACAAAAATGTATGAAATAACCGTCGATCCGGGAAAACTTGCCAGCTTAGGAATAACCCCATTAGATGTATTTACAGCTCTACAAAAAACCAATGTTAATGTTGGCGGCGACGTCATCACACAAAATAACCAGGCTTTTGCTGTAAGGGGGATCGGCTTATTGAAGAATATCCATGATATAGAAAATGTTATTGTAAGTAACACCAATGGCGTACCGCTGCTGGTGAAGGATGTGGCTAACGTGTCCCTGTCAAATGTGCCCAGGCTTGGCTGGATAGCGCGTGACAATGCGATAATTCGTAAAGATGGCAAAAGAGAAACAGCGGACGAGGAAGACGTTGTGCAGGGCATCATTGTGATCCGTAAAGATGCAAACCCTTCTGTAGTAACGAACGCGGTTAAAAAGGAAATTGACAACATAAACAATAATGTACTGCCTGCTGATACCAAATTAATACCTTTTTACGACAGGACCAATCTGATAGACTACGCTACCCATACCGTATTGCATAACCTGATCGAAGGGATATTGCTGGTAACCCTGCTGGTTTCATTGTTCATGTTCAACTGGCGAACAACGCTCATTGTTGCTATCATTATCCCCATGGCGCTGCTGTTTGCCTTTATTTGTCTGCACCTGATGGGGATGTCGGCAAATTTGCTTTCGCTTGGCGCTGTCGATTTCGGGATTATTATTGACGGGGCCGTGGTTATGGTGGAGGGTATGTTTGTAGTACTTGATCATAAAGCCCGTGAGATTGGGATGGACCGTTTTAACAAAATGGTTAAAACAGATATGCTCAAAAATGACGGCGCACAATTTGGTAAAACTATCTTTTTTGCCAAAGTGATCATAATTACCGGGTTGCTGCCGGTGTTTGCCTTTCAGAGGGTAGAAGGAAAAATGTTTTCGCCCCTGGCATACACCCTTGGCTTTGCATTGCTTGGCGCTTTAATTACCACGCTTACCCTGGTACCGGTGCTTATTAGCATGCTGCTCAATAAAAACGTACACGAAAAGAAAAACCCATTTGTACATCATTTAACTAGCTTTATGCTGTTTGGCTTCAAAACAGCCTTTAAATACAAAAAACTTGTTGTTACCGTGTCCTTAATTGTAATGGCCATCGGCTTATATAGCTTTAAGTTTTTAGGCAGTGAGTTTTTGCCCAAACTGGATGAGGGCGCGATATGGTTAAGGGTTGAGCTGCCTTACAGTATATCGCTCGATAGATCAGTAGAACTGGCAAAACAAATACGTAAAACATTGCTGACTTTTCCGCAAGTGCAGTCTGCGATATCGCAAGTTGGAAGGCCCGATGACGGAACAGATGTTCAGGGGTTTTACATTGATGAGTTTAATATAAAGCTGTACCCCGAGGATGACTGGAAACCAAAGATCACGAAGGACGAACTCATTAAACAGATACAGGCGAAATTTCCAAACCTTGATCTTAACTTTTCACAACCTATTGAGGATAACGTGGATGAAGCGATTTCGGGTGTTAAGGGTTCTATTTGCGTAAAAATATACGGCGACTCATTAAATTACTCAGAACCTAAAATAGCGGAAATTTATAAGATATTAAAAGGTGTGAGGGGTATGGACGATTTGGGCATAATAAAAAACACAGGCTCGCCCGAAGTGGATATTACTCTCGACCAGCAAAAGATGGCACAGTATGGCGTGGCTACTGCCGATGCAAATACAGTAATTGCCATGGCGATAGGCGGCCAGGCAGCTTCCACTTTATACGAAGGCGTAAGGACATTCGACATCAGGATACGTTTCCCTGAAGCATACCGTAAAACACCCGAAGATATAGGTAACCTGCTGGTGCCTACGGCAAGCGGGGCAAAAGTACCCATAAAGGAAATAGCAAGTATAACAAAAACAACAGGCCTATGTTATTTGCTGAGAGAAGGGAACGAGCGGTTCGCTACCCTTAAATTTGCAGTGAGTGGCCGGGATATGGGCAGCACTGTTGCCGAGGCGCAGCAAAAAGTAAACGCGAAAGTCCACTTGAAACGGGGATACCGCATGGTGTGGCAGGGCGATTTCGAGAACCAGCAACGCGCAGAAAAACGCCTTTCGCTGGTGGTGCCGATAAGTTTAGCGCTTATTTTCCTGCTGCTTTTTGTAATGTTCGGAAACTTTAAAGACGCTTCACTGGTGTTCCTGAATGTACCATTTGCTATTGTGGGCGGTATCGTGGCCTTGATGATTACAGGAACCAATTTCAGTATTTCGGCGGGTATCGGGTTTGTGGCCCTGTTTGGTATTTGTATACAAGATGGGGTATTGCTGACAACTGTTTTCAAACAAAACCTGGAAAAAATGAAGGGTCAGCACCAGTCCCTTTACACCTCAATGTTACTTGGCGTAAATTCGAGAATAAGACCTGTGATGATGACAGCGCTGATGGCGGCAATAGGATTATTACCGGCTGCAATTTCTCATGGCATTGGGTCTGAAAGTTCAAGACCGCTGGCGCGCGTTGTAATTGGGGGCATCCTTTGCGCGATGGTTTTCAGCCTTTGGGTTTTCCCGCTCATATTCGGATGGGCTTACAGAAAATCTGACGAAACTACCAGGTAAAAAGAAGATTAATCAATGTTGTATCAGGCAAGTACAGCATAACTGCACTTGCCTGATACAATGTAACCGCTTATAAATTAACTAATATAAATGATGAACCTTAAACTAAAAAAATGAAAAAATTTTTACCCTTCGGCGCATTAATAATTGTTATTGTTCTTGCGCTCGTTTATCCTTCTGTTGAAACGGTAACTATTGCCGGTAACAAAATAGATTCGGGCGATACCGCCTGGATGCTTACCGCTACTGCGCTTGTACTGATCATGACGCCCGGTCTGGCATTTTTTTATGGTGGCATGGTTACCAAAAAAAATGTTCTGTCAACTATGATGCAAAGTTTTGTTTGCATGGGCATTATTACCATTATTTGGGTAATATTTGGTTTCAGCCTGGCGTTCGGCAATTCCATTCACGGCGTAATTGGCGATCCGCGTACTTTTTTTATGATGAAAGGCATGCTGGGTAACGCAACCTGGAAACTGGCGCCTACTATTCCATTAGTATTATTTGCCATGTTCCAGTTAAAGTTCGCCGTTATTACACCAGCACTGATCACCGGCGCTTTTGCAGAACGGATACGTTTTAACTCTTACATAATTTTTATCTGCCTGTTCTCCGTATTTATTTACGCCCCCCTTGCTCACTGGACCTGGCACCCGGATGGTTTTTTAAGTAAATTAGGTGTATTAGATTTTGCAGGGGGCACGGTAGTGCACATGTCGGCAGGATGGGCAGCGCTTGCGTCAGCTCTTTATTTAAAGAAAAGGAACGAAACAGTACACTCGCCCGCCCGCATAAGTTATGTATTATTGGGTACAGGTTTACTATGGTTCGGATGGTTTGGCTTTAATGCAGGCTCGGCACTGGGGTCAGGTATACTTGCAGCAACGGCTTTAGCTACAACTACTACTGCATCTGCAGCAGCAGCAATGGCCTGGATATTCTTTGATATTATGCGCGGAAAAAAACCGTCGGTTATGGGGGCTTGTATAGGGGCTGTTGTTGGCTTGGTCGCAATTACACCTGCCGCGGGGTTTGTAACTGTACCCCATTCGTTAATTGTTGGTATTGTTGCAGCCTGTGTAAGTAACCTGGTAGTAATATGGCGTTCAAAAACATCTATTGATGATACCCTTGATGTATTTCCCTGCCACGGAGTAGGCGGTATGGTTGGTATGCTGCTGACCGGGATATTTGCCCACAAGAATGTTAATAGCGGCGTAACCGTGAACGGCCTTTTTTACGGTCAAACTCATTTATTTTTTGTTCACCTCATAGCATTGGTGGTTGTATCGGTTTTTGCGTTTTTCGGTTCATTGCTTTTACTTAAAATTACCGATTCTGTAAGTCCGCTGCGCGTATCGGCAGCTGAAGAAATCGCAGGGTTGGATATTACACAACATGATGAAGGATTATAAGTAATAAGAATGGCATTGCAGCGGTATTATTTGTTTTGCGGGAATAATTTATAACCCGGGTAATACAGGTTCAGTTTGCTATAAGGCTGAAGCAATATCATCTGCAAGCCATTCTTCTTCGAAGACACCTGATGCAACGATAGTTAATTTCCGTGATTCACATCGATGAAACGCCCCCATTTGATCTGTCATTAAATACTTTTATGGGTGTAAGGAGAAATACTCTGCAATTGGCCCCGCCATAAAGATCACGAATAGTGATAATACACTCAGGATAATAATAATTGCAAAAAGGAACACGCCAAATGTTGGTGAATCAGTTTGCAGAGTTCCTAACGAAGCCGGGATAAATTTTTTCTGCTTCATTAACCCGACGATTATCAATGCCCCGGCAATCGGCACAAACCTGCCGGATAACATAGCCAGCGAGGTGCTTAGGTTCCAGAATACCGTATTATTGCCAAGGCCGCCAAAATTTGACCCATTGCCCGCGACTGACGTTACAAACTCATACAACATGGTGGTAAAACCATGGGGACCTTTATTGCTTAACCATCCCAGCGTATCGCCGCCGCCTTTGTTTACATAAACAAAACAGGCAATAGCTGCAAGTGCCACCGGCACAAATATTTGCAATACGCTTACCGCAACGGCCACCTGCATTTCTTTTGTGCTTATCTTTTTGCCAAACAATTCCGGGGAGCGCCCAATCATCAAAGTACCGATGAATACCGCAATGACCAAATACATAAACATATTGATCCAGCCTGTACCCAACCCGCCAAAAAAGGCATCCACCTGCATACCAATGAGCATGGCTACTGACGATAAGGGCATATAACTATCATGAACCGATGCCATTGTTCCGGCAGGTATCGCCACATTTTCGGCGCAATAAAAAGCGGAATAATTAACACCAAAACGAACCTCTTTGCCCTCCATGTTACCCGCCGATTGATCTATGCCCATAGCAGCAATCTTAGGATTTCCACGCGCTTCCTGTTTTACAATCGGTATAATAAGCAGCAACAAACCTGCCGTCATTACACCAAAAAGCATCCAGGCGAATTTTTTTCGGTTAAGATAATAGCCAATAAAAAATATGAATGCCATAGGCAATAACAGCACAATAATAAAATGCACTACAAATGTGGCGAACACAGGGTTTTCGAAAGGATGAGCATCGTTAGTGCCAAAAAAGCCCCCACCGTTAGATCCCAATTCTTTTATCGGTACCATTGAAGCAACGGGGCCTTTAGCTACTGCAACGGTATCGCCCTGCAAAGTGATTATTTGATGAGGTCCCTTAAAGGTCATGGGCATTCCCCCCGCCATAAAAATTATCGCCACTATAACTGATAGTGGTAATAATATACGTGTGCATGATTTTAAAAAGTCATAAAAAAAATTGCCGATCCCGGTACCCGCCTCGGCAGTTAATCCTCTTACTATGGCAACACCTGCAGCCAGGCTCGTGGCGGCGCTTACGAATTGCAAAAATGTAAATACGCCTATTTGAGAAAGATAGCTGGCACCTGTTTCGCCCGAATAATGCTGAAGATTGGTACTTGTTAAAAAACTAATTGCTGAATTTAAAGCCAAGGACCATTCCATGCCCGGTATACGCGCAGGATTTAGAAAGAACTTTCCCTGAAGCATTAAGGCAATGAATGCCGGAATAACCCATACTGCTTGTATTGTCAATAATGCCAGCAAGTATTGCTTCCAGTCCATGGATTTTTCCGGATTGACGCTGCATATTTTAAATATTTCTTTTTCAAGAGGGTGCAGAAAATCAAGCAAACTTTTGTCACCATTATAAACGCGTTTCATGTAAGCCCCCAGTGGGATTGCCAGGAAAAGCGTCAATAAGAAAATCAAGATAAAGCCGAAGATGTCCGCGAACATGTAAGATATAGCATTAATAACATTTATAAAAAGGCAAAAATGGTGCCCGAATGCATAAAAGTCTGAAACTTCTTCAAAAAGCGGGTACTGAGGATTGTATTTAAAATTAGCTATTTATTTTAACGAAAGCAGACGCGGCTAGACGCTACCGTTTTGACAAAAACATTATCATTTTGAGAGCCATTTTTTTGAATGCTGGCACAGTTATCAAATAAATATGAGGCAAATACCAGCACGAAACGAAAGAAAAGAGGCACTGAATAATAAAGCGGCACTTTTTTAGCACAGAGGGTGTATAAACAACTTTAAAAATGTTTCTGCAAGAAAATAACGGTACGCTTTCAAACCAGGCAGTAGCCACCCTGACCAATGAAGCGCTCTCGCTTTTAAAAAATTGATTGCCGTACCTTATCGATCTGTCTGATGGCTGATTTATATCGTTTATTTGAAAATACAGTTATTATTGCATTAAATAATCTATCATGTTAACCGTAGAAAAAATTGGTGGTACTTCTATGGCCGCCCTAAAGGAAGTCATTGATAATATCATCTTATTTGAACGCACCGGCGACCAGTTATATAACCGGGTATTTGTGGTATCCGCTTTCTGGGGCGTTACCGACCTACTGCTAGAAAATAAAAAGACCGGTGCGCCAGGCGTGTATCATCGCATTGCAAAATACCAGGATTTTCACCGGCCTTTAAAAGAACTCGTAGTTCAATTAAAGACCATTAATCAAAGGTATGGCGGTCTCGGGCTTGATCTGGCCGTTGCAGATACTTTTATTGAAAACCATGTCAACGAAGCGCAAACTTACCTTGAGAACCTGGCTGGTATCCTGGCATCGGGCTATGTCAGCAAAGAAGGGATACTGCTGGCGGCGAGGGAAATACTGGCTTCCATCGGTGAAAGCCATTCCGCGTTTAACTTCACAAATATCCTGCAGCAAATGGGCATCAATGCCACACTGGTAGACTTGGGAGGTTTTGGCGACCACCGTGCACTGACCATTGACCAGCGTATCAAACATGCTTTCAAGCATATCGATTTTGCGCATACGATCTGTATCGTAACCGGTTATGCCAAAGGTACAGAAGGCATCATGCGGGAGTTTAACCGAGGATACTCTGAAGTCACCTTCAGCAAAATTGCAGAAATACTTAAACCGAGAGAGGCTATTATTCACAAAGAGTACCATCTTTCCACAGCCGATCCGGCGATTGTAGGCGTGGCAAATTGTCGCCCGGTGGGTTTTACCAATTATGATATTGCTGACCAGTTGGCCGATGTGGGTATGGAAGCGATCCATCCGAAAGCTTCCAAGCCTTTGGAGATCAACGGTATTAGCCTGCGTATAAAAAACACCTTCGAACCCGCCCATCCGGGCACATTGATTACCCGCGAATACATCAGTACCCAAAAGCGCGTGGAGGTCATTACCGGTACCGATAAACTGATGATGATTGATATATATGACCCGCTAATGGTGGGCAATGTGGGCAGCGATCTGCACATTATGCAAATATTTTATGCCCATCATATCAGCTATACTTTTAAGGCAACCAGTGCCAATAGCATATCAACTGTAATTTGGGAGCGCGATTTTGATAAAAAACTGATCAGCGACCTGGAAGGTAATTTTGAAAAAGTGACTGTCGAAAAAGTGGCCATGGTTTGTTTATTGGGCTCCAATATGGACAAGCCCGGTTTGCTTTCCAAAAGTGCGGGTGCGCTCACAGAAGCGGGTATTAATATCAAAAGCACCGGTGCTGCCTTGCGCAAAGTAAACATGCAGTTTTTAGTAGCTCGTGAAGATTTTAAAACAGCTATTATTGCGTTAAATAAAACAATGGGGTAGGTATACTTGTACGACCAATTAAAGTACGGATGATCAAATTAAGCGAACTTAAGAACAAAGTACAGCAAATAAGTTGGTGACACTTTTATCTGGCAAGGACAAAGACAATTTTCATCCATCAGAGGTCGCCCATATGCTGAATGCGCTACCGGTTAAATCTGCGGTGGAAACCTTTACCACATTGCCGAATACCTCCCAATTATTGTTATTTAATTATTTAGGCACGTACTTGCAACAGAGTATGGTCACGGCCATGCCAAAGGAAAAAACTGCCTTGTTGTTGAACAATCTGAATTCAACAGACCGCTATAATTTTTTTTCGGCCTTAAAAGGCTTGCAGCGGTCAGCCTACATGGAGCTGCTCGACCAGGATAACCGCAAAGCTACGCAGGATATGCTAGGCTATCCTCGGCAAAGTGTGGCGCGGTTGGTCAATACCTCTTTCTGTACCTTAAACGAAGAGATGACGGTTAAACAGGCTGTGGCGTATCTTCGGGAAAACCACCGGGATTCGGATGCGGCTGATGTGGTTTATGTAACCGATAAAGCGGGCAAACTGGTCGACGATATACCCATTCGGCGGCTGGTGCTCAATGAACCCTCTAAAACCATTGCGGCGATCATGGACCGGCATTTTGTTAAGCTGGACATTAGTGATACAACGGATGTGGCCATAGCCCGGTTTAAGCAATATAACCGCACAGTGCTGCCTGTAACTAACTCGAAGAACATATTGTTAGGGGTGATCACCATTGATGACCTGATTGATGTGGCCGAACAGCGTAATACCCGCGAAATGCAGCGATTCGGTGGTACAGAGGCCCTGGAGTTCCCTTATGTAAAAACCTCCGTTTTTTCGCTTATCAGGAAACGCGCCAGCTGGCTGATCATCCTGTTTTTAAGCGAAATGCTGACCGCTACTGCTATGGGCTTCTTTGAAAATGAGATTGCCCAGGCGGTCGTGCTGGCGCTTTTTGTTCCGCTTGTTATTTCCAGTGGCGGAAATAGCGGCTCACAGGCGGCCACCCTGATCATTCGGGCACTGGCCGTTGGCGAACTGACGGTAAAGAACTGGTTTTATGTAATGCGCCGCGAATTGTTCTCGGGCTTGTCTTTAGGGGTTATTCTTGGTGCTATCGGCTTCCTGCGGATTACGGCCTGGCAGCGACTTGGCTGGTACAATTACGGAACACATTGGCTGCTTATGGCGACCACGATATTCTTTTCCCTGATCGGGATCGTCTTATGGGGAACGCTCAGTGGGTCGATGATTCCAATTCTACTCAAAAAAATAAAGCAGGACCCGGCTACATCTTCAGCGCCGTTCGTTGCAACGCTAGTCGATGTGACTGGCCTCGTCATTTATTTCACTATTGCCCACTTCTTATTGAAGGGTACAATTCTGAAATAAAAAACGGCTCGCAGTGTCGTGAGAGTGATACTTCACCCGCCGATTGCCGTGAAAGCGGTATAGGTTCAAATCCTGAAAACCATCTACCGCTTGTTGCCCTTCATCTAATTAATACCCATGAAAATCACTTTGGTGTCCGATATTTGTCCGAACTAAAATAAAAAATCCTGTAAGTTTTTGACTTACAGGATTATAATAAATTTTAATGTAGACCTGAGGGGAAGTATCACTGAAAATTTTCTGCCTGATTTAAGGCGTTTAGCGTGGCCAATTGACTCCAAACCGCCCACAATAAAGCCATTTTGAACAAAGCTATTGGACGCCCGGCTCTTACTTCTTATCGATTTATTTTGGTTGCAATTGTTAACTTTGGAAATACGTCATTTCCGCCTAAACTATGTTAACCATTGAACTCATAGAAACTAAGTTGAAGATTATGAACCCGGATGCGTTTCACCGGCTTTGTGATCATTTTCTTTTTTTTGAGGGAGATGACGAATTCGACAGTATTGTTCCGGTTGGCCAGGTGGAGGGGAAGCAGAAAGCAAAGAAAGGCACGCCTGACACAAGGATCAGGCGAGCGGATGGTTCCTATATATTTATTCAATATACTACGCAGGAACAATATCCGAAAAGTGATGCTCTGTTAGCGAAACTGGCCGAAGACTTAACAAATTGTTTTGACCCACGAAAAACTAAGGTCGGGTTGGCCAATCTTGGTTTGGTCATTCTTTGTTTTAACAGCAACATCGGAAATGCTGAAGAACAAACGTTAATCGACATCGCCTGGGCAAAAGGAAAGCGTTTGAGACTGATCAACCTCTCCACCCTGGCACATAAGATCGTAAAGGATTACCCCTACCTCGCAAAAGAATACTTAGGTATTGAAATCGATACTCTCCAATTACTACCCGTAAAACAATTCATACAGGAGTACGAAAAAGGTGGAATTGCAACACCACTGTCCAATGCTTTTCTTTTCCGCGAAACAGAATTGGCTGCAATTCAGACTTCCTTATCAACTAATCTCATTACCGTAGTTGCTGGTAAGGCAGGGGTTGGTAAAACAAAGCTGGTTGTAGAGAATTTGCAGGCCTTCACCAAAAAGCACCGAAACTATCAGGCCTATTGCATCCGGAATAAGGACCAGCCGCTGCTGATGGATTTGCGCAGGCATTTGGCTCCGGGAAAAAAGAAGTATCTCATTTTTATAGACGATGCTAACAAAAGCCTGAACCAATTGCGTGATGTGCTCACTTTTTACCAGGAAAACACCGCCGAGTTTAAACTGGTCGTCACTGTCCGGGACTACGTGTTGGCCGATATCGAGCCCTTTCTAAAAGGTTACCTCAACAGCACCATACAGGTCAAACCATTTGATGGGCAGCAGATCAAAGCCATTGTTAAGGCCAAACCATTTTCCATTAGACACCCGCTGTTCCTGGACCGTATCCGGGAAGTTGCACACGGCAATCCTCGTCTGGCGATCATGACCGCTATCGCGGCAAAGGATCGCACGCTGGAAGAATTAAATAACGTCGCGGAGATTTATCAGGGTTATTTCGAAAGGGTTACCGGCGATCACCCGATATTGGGATCGCCGGACTACTTGAAAGTATTGGGCATATTAGCGTTCTTTCGAAGTGTTGACCGGGACGACCCCAGGGTGGCCGAAAATATCCTGCCAGCTTTTGGGCTTAACGAAAACGATTTTTGGACCAAACTGTATGAACTCGAAAGGCACGAGATTGTTGATGTTTTTACTGACCGTTCTTCAGCCCGGTTCACAGACCAGATCCTCGAAGGCTACCTATTTTACCGGGTATTTTTCATTGACAAAATGCTGGATTATCAGATCATCCTGGATCGTTTTTACCCGAATCATGCAGGCAGAGTTAAGTATACCGCTATCGATGCGAACAATACGTTTGGGTTTGAAGATTTCGGCAAGTTGATCAAACCGTTTATTACGCAGAAACTTCAGCAGATAAATGCCAATTCAGCTGACACGGCAGCTTTCTTGAGCATTTTTTGGTATTATCTTCAGGACGAAACATTGCTGTTTATCAAGCAGCAGATCGAAGCGATTCCAGCCCCCGAATCACTCGTTTTGGAGGATCGGATTGTTCTCGCCAAGTTCAATGAGAAAACCTTTCCATTTGCGGTCGACATTACGTTGGATAAGGATGCGAAGGACGACATCTTCGAGCTGGTTTCCCCTTTTTTACACCACCTGACCAATGACTTTGATTTAGCCACGGGCTTACTTTTCCAGCTTATTGAGAAAAGGCCGAAACTGGCCGAAAGGCTGGTACGTGAAATTAAAAGCTATTTTAATTTCAACGTCAGGGATGAGATATACCAATATTACCGGGAGGAACGTTTTGCGCGTTTACTCATCGAAAAAACTAAAGCAAACAATCCTGTTTTCGCCTATATCATTTTAAAGCTCCTGCCGCATTTTCTTAAAACCAGGTTTGACACCTCGTTCATGGAAGGCCGCAGTATCAACATGAGTTATATTGAGCCGGGTGCATCGGCCAAGTTCCTGGAGATAAGGTCCATGTTTTGGAAAAGATTTAATGAGGTCTATGCCGATTACCCGTCCCTATCCCTTTTTACATTTAAAGCCATCCTCGATACGTTTGGCCCGGATTTTCAAAAGGAAGTTCGGACTGCCGACTGGCAACATATCGAAGCCATTTTTGAAATTCATTTTAACTATAGCAATTTCCGGGACGTTTATGTGATGAATGAATTCATCAACCGGGGCGCCCGCCTGGGCCTGAACAAAAAACTATTCGCAACAAGACAGAAAAAAGCGCAGACGGCGGATTACAAGAAATTTCTTGCGCTCGACTGGAACCTGTTGCGAAACCGCGAACGCTATCCAAGAGACGGCGAAAACTACAACAATTGGCATCGCTGGTTCGAAGAAGAAAAGACCAAGGAAATTCAGCGCACGTTTGATCACAAAACCATCAAAGCCTACGAGCAGACCTTCAGTTTTATCAATGATTGCATGGCGTTGCAGGTTTGGGAACCGTACACGGTGCACATGGGCTCCCAAATATTATTCAACGAGGCTATCCGTAAAAAGATCAATCCTCTGAAATTGATGGTTTACTTAATCCAGTTACCGCGATTCAACAAGATGTTTACTTTCGAAAGGTTGTTCAATTACCTGCGCGATTTGGCACCGGACGCCATCGAACCACTAGGCACACTGTTAATCCAAGAAAACTACTCCAACAAACCCTATGTTTTGCTTGCCTATTATAACAGTTTGGAAGAAACTTATATAGATCAGCCAAAAGCACAGGCCTACCTTGATCTTTTAGCCGGTTTTACCGGTCGGTTCTACCTTTATTTCTCCAATGTCGGCAGCTATTTAAAAGTGGATAAACTTTTCCTGGTTAAGGCTTTGACCGTGCTGCTCGAAAATGCCGCCAAAGGTACCGCCGACTTTATCCTTAATGAAGAGTTTCTCGAACAGCGCCATACCGATATCCGGAACACCGGTTTGATGGAGCGGGCCTATTTGGAAATGATCCGAAAAGAGGATCATTATGATCACGATGGCAGCGAACTGTTGGTGATTTTAAAAAGGCGGACCTCTTTTTATCTCAAATTGTTGGAACAATTGACGACAGGCCGACAGGTGAACAGGAATGACCAGCAAAAGCTCGGTACAATTTGGAAATTAGAAAAGCATGCGCCAATATTGGAAAAGGCGGTCAATTACCTCGCAACCCATCAGCGCTACCATTACCATGCGGAGGAACTATTATCCGAACTGTTTGAAAACACGATTAAAGCCGACAATTTCCGGGAAAACCGGCTATCGTTCCTGAAAACCTACATTGAAAAAAACGCCGGCAACCTTAAACGCATGAAGGCTATATTTAAAGTGATCAGCGGCAGTGTACAAGAGGCATTTGCAGAACTGTTAACCTTGTATTTGACTTACAATAAGCGGTATAGTCATTTTGCAGAAATCCGGTGGGATGAACGCGGCGCGCGCCTGCTCAGCGGTGATGCCATTTCTGCGGAAATTGATGAACGGGCCTGGAACCGTGTTAAGGACGTACTGGCTACGATGGAGCCTGCCGCCGATTTTTTAGAGCACCGGGTATTTGTAAATAAGCAAATCGCTTATTGCCAGCGCAGCGCCATTCGGGAACGTAAACACAATTTTCTTCGGAATGAATATTAGCTATGGCAAGTGATTACACCAGACATCATTATGTACCGCAATGGTATCAAAAGAAATTCATGCTGCCGGGACAGACGGAATATGCCTATTTAAATCTGTTTCCCGACGAACACCGTGACGCTAAAGGGCAAAAGCATTATTCGAACGCGATCAGGAAACAAGGCACATCCAAATGCTTTGTTCAGGATGACCTCTATACCACCGTATTTAATGAAATAGAAAATAAAGATATCGAGAAGATCTTTTTTGGCGATATCGACCGGCTTGGCCGTGATGCGATCCGATATTTTGAGGACTTCAGCTATCCGATGAAAGACTATAAAAATTACCTGGATGAAATGCTCACTTATATGAGTGCACAAAAACTGCGCACGCCGAAAGGGTTGGACTGGCTAGAGAGCGAAGTGCGTAGCGAAGACCAGAACCTGTTGCTTCGCGCAATGCTGCATTACACCAATATGTACAGCGCCCTATGGGTAGAGGCGGTTTGGCAGATCGCTGACGCGTCCGAGTCGGACACCAAATTCATTGTATCTGATCACCCGGTGACCATTTATAATCGCCAATGTGGCCCGCGTCATAATTTGTGCCGAGGGGCAAATGATCCTGAGCTTTTCTTGGATGGCAGCCATACTATTTTCCCGTTATCCCTCAACAAAATATTGATCCTAACGAACCTTTCTTGGGTGCGCAATCCTTATGGCTCATCACTGGCCAAACGGCCCAACAGCAGGCAATTTGGAGACGCGATCTTTAAATTTCTTGACATCCAGGTTTTGCGGCATATGAGTGAAAATGAAGTGCGACAGGTCAATTTTGTGATCAAAAGCCGCGCTTACGAATATATCGCAGCCGCAAAGGAAGAGTGGCTCTATCCTGAAAAATATGTTTCCAAATCCGATTGGCACCAGTTTGGAAAGGGCTATTTATTTATGCCCGATCCCCGCCCCGTTCACGCCGGAGGCGAGATTTTCATGGGGTTTAGAGATGGAAGAACCGCCAAATTTGATGAATTCGGCCGGCGTCCCTGGGAGCGGGACTATAAAAAGGAAAGTAAAGATGGCGCAGATTTCAACTCATTGTATCGCTTTAAGGGGGATTTCGCCTATCTGTTCGGGCCAAAGCGCCGCGGACGAATTTCAGGCCCCAATGGCTTAGAGGACGAGGTTGACGATGAAAATTATCACAATCATATGTTAAGCTATCGGAAAACCAAATTTAAGGATCGGCATAGAGAAAGCTAAACGGGGCTTTACTTGCGACAGCAACGCCCGTCTGCTGCGTAGCAGCAGCGGGCGCCGGGGGCTTTCGGACTATATTTCGACCACTAACCCGTCCTGACAATCCGAAGCTTCCGCCTCGGCGGTTTCCCTATCTTCAAACACTAAATTGTTGCCTTCCGTATCGGTGCAGATTATCGCATATTCCGCACCCCCATGACAGTCAATAATTATAAAACTCATCGCTTTTTAGATTTAGTTATACCATATTTCAAACGTTTGGTAATCGTCGGGCAACTTGCCCGTTTCCTCGTTCAAATCTTCGGGGCACAGACCTACCCAATCCTCATCTTTCCCGTACTCTTTGCACATGATATCAAAGTTTCGCCTGTACCCGAATTTTCTCAAAATGCGCTCGGCTTCCGCTTTTTCGATGCGGATATGAAAGTTTGTCGCCCGCTCCGTTGGATGGGGGTTCACTTCTATAATGTGAACCACTAATGAATTTCCCATGTTGAAATTTTTAAAGCGGGGATTGCTCCCCGCTGGTTATTAATTCAGTTTCAGCACCTCACTGCCGTGCCTGGCGAAGTCGTTGCATAGATCGAATGCGCTTTGGTTGCGCTGCAAACCTGTACCGCCCATGATGGATTTAAATTTGGCTTCATTATCCCTATAACCTTTCACGTTTTGGTAATAACCTGTAACACTATTGTAAAAGCCAAACAATGTTCCCTTAGTCGTATTTTCCTGCTGGCTGGGGCTGGTGAGCGAATAATCTAAAACAGCACTTACCGTATTGTTAAACTGGCTGCTCAATTCGCTTTCTTTGCCTGTTTTCAGCAATTGGTAGGTTTCTTTGTTAGGACACATGGCGACCTGAATCAACCGTTTCAGTTCGGGGTCGGTAATGCGGATACGTGACCAGCGGTTAAATATCGCCTCCAGTTCCGTACTTAATTGATTGGTCAACCCTAACATTTGGTGCGCCCCTTTCAGCTTCTCGGCTGCGCTGGCGGTGTGGCGTATCTTAATGCAGTTGCTGCAATTCTTCAAAGCAGCATTTAACGTATTGGCGCAATAAATCCTTACGGGGGTAAAGGCAATCGTAATACTACCCGTGCCGTCATGCGTAGACGTTAAAAACAAGTATTGGTCGATTAAATCCGTCCTGCCGACCTTGATATGGTCGGGCAACTTGGCGGTAATATAGGTTAACGCCCCATAGCCCAAACTGCCCGCACTCTCGTAATTGATACCCCCGTAGTTTTGTACGATACTGTCAAAAAAGGCGAAGGCATCGACATTCTGTACCACTTCGTAATCGCTGCCGATTTTATCGCCCAATATGGCTTCGGTATCGGTGCGAAAGGTGAAATAACTGTTATCGGAAATGATATTGTTACCACTGGGTAAAGCATGTAAATTGGGATGTTTCATCACCGTAAAGTCCAAACCTGCTTCCTGTATCGCCTCTGCGCTGGTCTTGCATTTGGTAATTGTTTTTCCTAAGATTTGCCAAACTTTTGGCTTAATGATATTTTGATTTTCCATGATATTTACTTTTTAAGTTTATAGTCCATAAATTTTAGTTCGTGAATTTTTACCTTTTTGGTATCGCTGATAGCGCAAGTCGCTTTTTGCTGTATTTCTGTAATCGCCTCCGCAGCGGTTTTATGCGTGGTTTGTATGGTCGCCTTGACCAGTAAAAAAACGGTGTCGTACATGGCATTACAAATTATAGCAGTTCACAAATTCCGCCAGTTCCAATTGAAAAACAGCGGGGTTATTTTGCGCCAGTTGTTCGGCGTATCCCTCCCAAAAAATTTGGTTGGTGAGTTCTATAAATAGCTGTAACATAATTTTGAAATTAAAACGCCCCGTGTGCACAGGCACACAGGGCGTTAGTGAATGATTAAGGAATAACAATGCTGGCTTCCACCTGCGCCAGTTTATCAATGCACAATTGTTTTACCTCGTGCGCTACATAAGCGATAATGAACGGGTTTTTGGTATTGAATTCCCTGCCGTCATCATCGGTAATCGACAGCTCGCAGCGGGCAAAACGGCTATCGCTTGCCATATCGTCGTCCTCGTTCTGCGACAAAGTGAATTCATCAAGGTTAGTAATCGTGGTATGCAGCTTTTTCTTTTGGGCAATCTTTTTACCCAATTGCTCCACCAAAGCCTCGGTTTCTTCCAACTTACGGGCTTGCTGCGCTGCAAACTGTTCTTTCAGTTCCTTTTTGCTCGGCTCCTGCGCAGGGGCAGCAGCTTCCGTTTTAGCCGGTTCGGTTTTCGCAGGCTCGGCAGCGGGTGCTTTTCCTGCTTCGGCTTTGGGTTCTTCCTTTTTCGGCTCTTCTTTTTTAGCGGTGTCGTTAAACGCCGTGCTTACGGGCAGGTTTTTATTGTTTAAGCCATTGCCTGAATTATTGTTGTTATTAGCTGCTGTCTTAGCAGTTCCGTTATTACTTACTTTAGTTTCCATGATTTTTTAATTTTTAACTTTTAATATTGTATTGATTTTTAACTCCTTGTGCAGGTCTGCGGTCTGTGCGTTCCGTCCCTGCGGTGGCGCTCTGCCTTTTTGTTGTGCGTTGTTCCTTTCCATTTTGCTTATCCATTATCCACCTCGGCATACGCCTCGGTGGCTTTTTGTAAGCACCCTGACCTGAACACGGCGGGCAGAGCGGACAAGGCTTTGCGTAAAAAAATACCTCGCCGCCCAAGCGGCAGGGAAGATTTTTTTACAGCAAACCCGAAGGGCCCCGGCCTTGACAGCCTGCCCGCCGTTCAGAAATTTGCTTGCGAAAAAGCCAGTGAGGAAAAATTCAGGGAGTTAAAAAAGCGTAGAAAACAACCGCAGGTAATAATGGCCGGGCGGCCATTGTTGCCCTACGCCGTGAAGCGGCAGCGGCAAAGCGATGCGGCTGGAACGGCTGACTTACAGATCAGTCAGCAGTTTCTCTATGGTCACCATGCCCGGTTCTTCAGGATAAACCAGACCGATCAGTGCGAATAAAATACTTTCTAACAGCAAAGCAGGTTCAGCAACTATCGTATAGTTACCGTCGGCCATAGGAATTCTAAATCGGCATAAAACTTCTTTGATCAATCGCACCAGGTCGCGGCCGTTGTGAACAAACGGCACATCGTCCAGCTCAAGGTGACGGCAATCCGCTAATTCTTGCAGCGTCATCAGATAATTTTCAAGGACATAATCCGGCCAGTGACGGATCGGCCAAAGCCCGTGACCCATTCGGCGCCATTCGCTCAGACCCACCCTGAGTTGTAAAAAAGGCGGGGCAAGTGTCATGGCTGTACTAATTTTAAAAAATGGATGGGTTGCTCACGTGCCGCCAGCCTTACCGCCAGTTCCATCGCCGAGATGATCGACAATGCCCTCGCATGCCCGATCCCGCGTATGTCCATCAGGTCTTCGGCTTTCAGCGTCGCTAATTGCTTTAATTCACCGCCAACCTTTTTGAGCACCGTTTCTGCCAAATCGACCGCAGTAATACCCGGCAAACCGGCGCAAATCAGCATAGCCAGCAACTCGGCATCGCTCATCATTTCGCGGCCCTGCATCATCAGTTTTTCACGCGGCCGTATTTCCGGCTCCCAGCTCTTGATACCATTGACTGTTGGTGATGGCTGCATTAAACCAGCCTGTTTCTCAAAATCAATTTCCCGGTGTGTCGCATGATGAAACAGTGACGAGATGCCTTCAACGAACGGGGCAACTTCGCTTTGAAATACCCGGAGCCCTGTCCGTTCACTATCCCTGCTGTAATCCACGCAGGCGATGTTTAGATAACGGCTTTGATTGACCGCCAGCCGGTAGTCCAGATAGAAATGCCTGGTGCCGATCGAAAAATCTTCTTGTGCCAAAATTGAATTATTCATGTGCTGTACCTCCATTACCCCAAAGCTAAAAGCGCAAAAAAATTTAGCCGGAATGCAATCAATTATAAGCGAACTGCGTTCGGATAATAGGTACTAAGTAATTGAATATGAACAATCCAATCATAAGAACCTGCCTTAATTGTGAAAAGCCGCTGCCTCCCGGTAGAACCGATAAGCGTTATTGTGATGATATCTGCCGCGCGAGAGCGACACGAAAAAGAAATCGTGAAAAGTATAACGAAGGTTTAGTTGATAATCATAAAAGGGTGATCGATACGATCAAAAGAAACCACACTTTATTAAAAAAAGCGATTGGCGATCGTGAAGAATGGATCGTGGATTTTGAACCGCTCTACAGAAAAGGTTTCAACCGTTTGTTTTATACCAGGTGCTTCATACCTGTAAAAGGCAATCCTCGCTTTTTTTGCTTTGAATTGGGCTGGGAAGATATAGGCGACGCACGACTATTGGTAACTGTTGATCAGGAAAAAGCAAGGTTGAGGATCACACGACGCCATGGGAAAACGAGTTTGCGGATTAACGTGAAAGCCGCGGGCGTTTCGGTTTTGATAAGGGTTTTGAGCTTGCCTGCTTGTGATAGACAGATTTAGGTTTGGAAGGAAGGTCTTCCTGGATATTAATCTCCAAAACCTTGTCTTTGATCATCGTACCGTTAAGTTCTGCAATCACGTTTTCTGCCGCTTCAAGCGTAGTCATTTCAACAAACGCATAACCTTTGCTCTTTTTGCTGACCTTGTCGCGTACCAGTTTGATCGTTACAATATTCCCGAAAGGACCAGTCAGTTCTGCTATTCCCATTTCGTCCATTTCCGCCGGGAGTCCGCCGATAAAAATTTTGGTAACCATGCCTAACAAATATACGATGAAAAGGCGCTTTCATGGTGCTGTTATGCCCTTGGAAATTAATACCTTTAAACTTTTAACCTTTGACCATCACGAATCCCATGGCAAAAAAAACCGTCTATGTTCTTGGGGCAGGCTTCTCAATGGACGCCGGTGCCCCGTCACAGGCTGCAATC
>Ga0206923_1095_pt1 | contig 20296 bp, 13 predicted proteins | sample Alteio_BWOrgHeat_64_FD_152961 | JGI IMG/M metagenome (GOLD analysis project Ga0206923, IMG submission 152961) | Enriched cells from forest soil in Barre Woods Harvard Forest LTER site, Petersham, Massachusetts, United States -... | ecosystem: Environmental > Terrestrial > Soil > Temperate forest >...
TGTATCATAGGTTGGGTAAAATCCTCTTTAATATAATCTACCTGTTCTTTAGCAGCCTGCCATGCCACAACTACATTAGCCGAGCTATCCCAAAGTGGTTATATCGAAGTGTTTTTTAAAATAAGTGGGTTAGCACATTATTTTAATGGCCATCAATGTTATGGCACCAAAAGTTTGCCTAAGGCCGATAATATAAAAGATATCGTGAACGATCATCATTTAACTGCCCCGGTTTATGTAGGCGACACCATGGGCGACTATAACGCGGCCACCAAAGCCGGTGTGCCTTTTATTTTTGCCGCTTATGGTTTCGGTACAGTTAAGGAAGACCAGGTTGCTACCGTAAATGCTTTGGGCGAATTGATAGACATACTGTAATTGGCTATATATTTGTATATATCCCGGTAAATTGCACCAACATGAAAATCTCAAAGTATCTTCACTCGTGTTTAGTGTTTGAATTGGATGGGTACAAGCTATTGTTTGATCCGGGTAAGTTTACGTTTGCTGAGGGTATTGTGACACCCGAAATGTTTGCTGATGTAAACAGCATTATTATTACACATATCCACCCCGACCACCTGGACACAGAAAACCTTAAAAAAATTGTTGATTTAAGCGCCGCGCCTGTATATACCAATGCCCAGGTAGGTGAGGTGCTACAAAAGGCCGGTATGATCTGCACCGTTTGGAGCGATGGGATTTATCATGCCGGGCCGTTTAAGCTACAAGCTATTACTGTTGTGCATGAACCCATACTGGATAATGCCGTACCGCCAATGTTGGGTTTTTTAATAAATGATAAAGTACTGCACCCGGTTGACTCGATGGAAGACGCGCTGCTGGTATACAAAGGCATTGAAGTATTAATTATGGTAACGATGGCACCTTTTACCAACGAATTACTGGTAACAGCTTTTGCTGATCAATTGCAGCCTCAACAAATACTCCCTGTTCATGACGGTTACGCTAAAGAGTTTTTTATAAAACAGCGTTATGAAGCTTATGATAAACATTTTGATAAGAAGGGCATAAAATTTAATGCGATCTATAAGCCGGGTGATAGTGTAACTATACTTTAAATTACTTCAATTCATCCAAAACCCTAAACAATTTATCCTTAATACCCCTCGATGAGCCGTTGTAATTGTTTACAATAATGCTGAAGCATAGCTCGCGGCCTTTATAGGTTTGATAGCCTGCGTAAGCCTGCGTGCTGTTAATACTGCCGCTTTTCATGTGCATATCATTATATACAGGCAGGCTGTCATAAAAATCGGTATACCAGCTTTCTTTTTTTGCCGATTGCAATACACGGGCCATGGTAAGCGTAGTTATCCTGTTGCCGGGTGAAAGGCCACTGCCGTCAAAAATATTTAAACTGTTGCTGTCAATGCCTTTGGCTTTCCAAAAATCCTGCAGGGCCTTAACGCCGTTTGCTGTGGTAACATCTTTGCCCGATTTAAGCGCTATTGTTTTTAATAATTGCTCGGCATAAAGGTTGATGCTGACATGGTTTTGCCAGTAAATTATACTGCTCAATCCCGGCGAACTGATAGAAATGAGCTGTGCAGTAAATTGTGGTATAGATTTACCTTTAGCCGTTAATGTTGTGGTTGATTCAGGTTCATTGCTTACGGTAATTCCTATGCGTTTCAAGGTATCAGTTAAGCGGTAGGCGGCATCGAAAGCCGGATCAGGTACCGAGGCCGATGAGCTTTTTTTTGTTTGATCGATTGCATAAGTGCCGCGTATGTATATGACATTGCTGTTTAGCGATGGTAAGTAAGGGTAACTTTGATCGCCGGTTTGCGCTGGACCGTTTACCAGTTCGGTTTTAATGGTAAGGTAAGGCATTGCAGGTACGGTATGGGTAATAGTAACAGGTGTGCCTGTGTTGCCGGTATGTAATTTTATATCAAATGAATTTTCGCGCCAGCAAAGCCCCGAAGTGCCCGCGCCGTAGTAGGTGCCCATATCCTGCCATATCCAGCCATCAGGTATAGATTGGGTGCCAAACAGGCTGTCATCGCCAATAATACTGCCGCTTATTTTTTTTATGCCTGCTTTTTTAAGGGCGTTTACCATCAGGGTAAGGATATGATTTTCCCTGGTAGTTTCCCAGCGCCAGCTGCCCAGGGTAGGGTCGCCGCCACCTTTTATAATGATGTTGCCGTTAAGTGTGCCGTCAGTAATAGCGCCGTTATAGCCCAGTTGTGTTTGATACAGGAAATCTTTTCCTAATACATTAAAAGCGGTAATGCTGGTAACGGTTTTTAAGGTTGAGCCGGGTGCCAAACCCATATTGGGGTTAACGGCAAACACCTGTTCGCCGGTCTTAGCATCCAATACAGTTAATGATACCGAGGCATAGCGGCACTGGCTATCTGCCTGCAAGCGATTAAATGCTGCCGATAGTTTTTGCTGTAGCGATTGCGCGCAAACAGCGTATCCCCATAACAAGCAACAACTAATCAGCGCTGATCTCTTCATTCTTAAAATAACTTTTCGCAAGGTAATAAATAGGTATGCCTGCTAAAACTATGTATAATCCGCCCCGCGAATACTCAGGCTTATATAGCAGCAGTAAAATACAAAATGCCAGGCCCAGTATAATATAAAGAGCAGGCAAAACCGGGTAGCCAAAAGCTTTATACGGGCGTTCCGCATCAGGACTTTTTACCCTTAAAATATAAATGCCTGCTATGGTGAGGATATAAAATATAACTACAACCAATGATATCATATCCAGCAGGTCGCCATACTTGCCGCTTAAACATAATATGCAGGCTATAAGGCATTGTATCCATAAGCCAAACCCCGGTACCGAAAATTTGTTTAAGGTGCCCGTGCGCTTAAAAAACAAGCCATCTTTAGCCATGGTATAATAAACACGCGCGCCCGACATGATCAGCCCGTTATTACAGCCAAAGGTCGATACCATGATCATTAAAGCAATAATTACCGTACCCGCATGCCCGAATATTACCTGCGACGCTGCAACAGCCACCCTATCTTTATTAGCCGTAGCAATTTCATGCAGGGGCAACACACCGGTATATACCAGGTTAATGCTTACATAAATAAGTGTAACTATCAATGTGCCTAAAAACAGGCTCAGCCCAATATTTCGTTGCGGGTTTTTCATTTCGCCGGCAATGAAGGTTACATTATTCCATGCATCGCTGCTGAATATGGAGCCTACCATAGCCGCGGCTATGGCGCCCAAAGCAGCAGCCATGGTATAATTGGCGGTGCTGTTATCGGTATTTAATTTATGTATATCCCAGGCATTGGCCCAGTTGGCATGCCATACATCGCCTTTCAGCATAATAAAACCAAATACAATGAGCCCGAACAAGCTGGCAAGCTTGGTTATGGTGAAAGTGTTTTGAATGATCTTGCCGCTTTTAACCCCGCGAGTATTAATGAAGGTAAGCAGTATAATAAGCACAATGGAAACACATTGCGCGGCACTGATGGTAATATGCCATGAACCAAGCATGGCAGAAAATAATATATTATCCTCGCTAACCGCTGGTATTAAATAGGCTGTGAATTTGGAGAAAGCCACCCCAACGGCGGCAATAGTGCCGGTTTGTATCACCGCGAAAAAACTCCATCCATATAAAAAGGCAATGAGTTTATTGTATGATTCTTTTAAATAAACATATTGCCCTCCCGCTTTTGGGAACATGGCGCTCAGTTCGCCGTAGCTCACGGCCGCGGTAAGCGTCATGAACCCGGTTATCAGCCAAACCGCGATAAGCCAACCTGATGAGCCTACATTGCGTATAATGTCTGCACTTACAATAAAAATACCTGAGCCTATCATAGACCCGGCTACCAGCATGGTGCCATCCAGCAGGCCCAGTGATGTTTTTAATTTGGCGTTTTCGGTTTCCTGGTTCATTTAATATCGGGTTTATATTGTTCTAAACTATCAAAAAACTTTATAATTGAGAGGATGTTGTAAAGAAATTAATTTGCTTAATTTGCACACCCAAATTAAAAACTGGTTTGAACGTAAAAACAATAAATAAAATAAACATTTAACAACATATATGGATTTTTTGAACACTTACTTAATTTATTTAATTCCTGTTTTTGGTTTAGTAGGGATTTTATTTATGCTTATCAAGTCGGCCTGGGTTACCAAACAGGAAACCGGTGATGCTTCCATGAACGAACTTGCCGGCTATATTGCCGACGGTGCCATGGCCTTTTTACGCGCCGAATGGAAGATACTGAGCTACTTTGTAGCACTTGCAGCGATATTATTAGCATGGAGCGGTACTACAGTAGCCACATCAAGCCCGGTTATAGCCGTATCGTTTATAATTGGTGCTTTTTTATCGGCTTTCGCCGGATACTTAGGTATGCGCATTGCGACAAAATCAAACGTACGTACCACTCAGGCAGCTAAAACCAGCCTTGCAAAAGCACTTAAGGTATCATTTACTGGTGGTACAGTAATGGGCCTGGGCGTTGCCGGTTTGGCAATTATAGGTTTGGGTTCTTTGTTTATTGTATTTTATACCATGTATGTGGTAAATGTAGCCGGTAGTACCGTTAACGGCGAGGCAATGGCTAAGGCACTTGATGTGCTGGCAGGCTTCTCGTTAGGTGCCGAATCTATTGCCTTATTTGCACGTGTGGGCGGTGGTATTTATACCAAAGCTGCCGACGTAGGTGCCGACCTTGTTGGTAAAGTTGAAGCAGGTATTCCTGAGGATGATGTGCGTAACCCTGCTACTATTGCCGATAACGTAGGCGATAATGTAGGTGACGTTGCAGGCATGGGCGCCGACTTATTCGGATCGTACGTGGCAACCATGCTGGCTACCATGGTATTGGGCCGCGAGATTTTTTCGGCTGATAAATTGGGCGGTATAGCACCTGTACTACTGCCAATGGTGATTGCCGGCATGGGTTTAATATTCTCTATAGTAGGTGCATCATTAGTTAAAATTAAAAACGAAACAGATAGTGTACAGAAGGCGTTGAACATAGGTAACTGGGCGTCTATTTTGTTAACAGCCATAGCTACCTATTTTATAGTACAGTGGATGCTTCCGGAAGGACAAATGCACTTAACACGCGACGAATTAGATCCTGTAACCCATGCGCTTAAACCAGGTTCGTTAATATTTACCAAGGACGGTGTTTTTGGGTCTATCCTGGTAGGTTTAGTGGTAGGCACGTTAATGTCTATCATTACCGAGTATTATACCGCAATGGGTAAACGCCCGGTTATGAGCATCATCAAGCAATCATCAACCGGCCATGCAACTAATATAATTGGCGGTTTGGCCATCGGTATGGAATCAACGGTGTTGCCTATTTTGGTATTGGCAGCAGGTATCTATGGCTCATTCCATTTTGCAGGTTTATACGGCGTTGCAATTGCCGCCGCAGGCATGATGGCAACAACCGCCATGCAATTGGCTATTGACGCTTTTGGCCCTATTGCCGATAACGCCGGAGGTATTGCCGAAATGAGCCAACTGCCACCCGAAGTACGCCATCGTACAGACAACCTTGACGCGGTAGGTAACACGACAGCGGCAACAGGTAAGGGATTTGCCATCGCTTCGGCAGCGTTAACCTCGCTGGCTTTATTTGCCGCTTTTGTGGGTGTAGCAGGTATATCGCATATAGATATTTATAAAGCTGATGTATTAGCCGGCTTATTTGTGGGTGGTATGATACCATTCATATTCTCGGCGCTATGCATATCGGCAGTGGGCCGTGCAGCCATGGCAATGGTTGAAGAAGTACGCCGCCAGTTTCGCGAGATACCCGGCATTATGGAGTACAAAGCCAAGCCCGAATATGAAAAATGCGTGGCTATATCAACCAAAGCATCTATCCGCGAGATGGTTGCCCCCGGTTTAATAGCTTTAATAACACCAATAGTGGTGGGCTTTATATTCGGCCCTGAAGTTTTGGGTGGATTATTGGCAGGTGTAACCGTATCTGGCGTATTGATGGGTATATTTCAAAGCAACGCTGGTGGTGCATGGGATAACGCTAAAAAATCATTCGAAAAAGGCGTAGAGATAAACGGTGAGATGCACTACAAAAAATCAGAACCGCATAAAGCATCAGTAACCGGCGATACCGTAGGCGATCCGTTTAAAGATACCTCGGGCCCGTCAATGAATATCCTGATCAAACTAATGTCGATCGTATCATTGGTTATCGCACCGCATTTAAACAGCGCCGTTAACAATAGCCCGCGTTTACAAAAAGAGATACACTTAAGGTCAATGAATACCCATGTTATCAGGATTGATAAAAAGGTGTAATTGCCTTATCAGTTAAAAGAAAAGGGATGCCGGTTTGGTATCCCTTTTTTTGTTAAAAAAACCAACTGTAACAAACTTGTTTAAGCGTAACAGGTGAGTTAACTTTTTAAAAAAAATTAAGTATGTTTGAGAATACGATTAACTGGACTCAAAAAACATGAAGCTATTTATTAAAAAACCTATTGCGCTTTTAATGGCCGCCTCAAAAGAAGGCGAGCGCACATTGAAACGTACACTCGGTGTTGGCTCGCTTATAGCGTTAGGTATCGGTGCTATTATTGGCGCGGGTATTTTTGTACGTACAGCCGCCGCCGCCGGCGAGCATGCCGGGCCGGCAGTGACCATTTCATTTTTAATTGCTGCTGCGGGCTGCGCTTTAGCCGGTTTGTGTTATGCCGAATTTGCAAGTATGATACCCATAGCCGGATCGGCCTATACCTACTCGTACGCTACTATGGGCGAATTTATTGCCTGGATAATAGGTTGGGATCTTGTGCTTGAATACGCATTAGGTGCAGCTACTGTAGCTATTGGCTGGTCACAGTATTTTAATAATTTTCTTGAAACGTTTTTTAATTGCCATATACCTTTTGCATTATCGCATTCCCCCTTCGAAACCTCAACAACTACAACCGGCATGTATGCCTCCGAACTGGGTACGCATGGCATTGTTAACTTACCGGCCATATTTATCCTGTTAGTGCTTACTTTATTATTGATAAAAGGCACCGCCGAGTCGGCAGCGGTTAATAATGTTATTGTAATAATTAAGGTTGCCATTGTATTAATGATCATAGGTTTAGGTTGGGGCTTTATTAACCCGGCAAACCATACACCCTACTTTATCCCTGCAAACGCGGGCACCATTAAAACCAATACAGGTATTGTAAATTATGCCGATACGTTTAACCACGGTTGGCTGGGTGTATTACGCGGGGCCAGTGTGGTGTTTTTTGCATTTATTGGTTTCGATGCCGTATCAACTGCCGCGCAGGAAGCAAAGAACCCGCAAAAAGATATGCCAAAGGGTATCCTTATCTCCTTAGTGTTCTGTACAATTTTATATGTGCTTTTTTCGCATGTATTAACCGGCCTTGCTCCTTATAAAGAATTTTTGGTTCAGGGTAAAGAAGCGTCTGTAACATATGCCATCACTACATTCATGACCGGCTACGGCTGGTTAGCCAAACTGGTTACTATAGCTATCTTAGCAGGCTTTTCATCGGTTATACTGGTAATGCTGCTTGGGCAAACGCGGGTATTTTATACCATGAGTGTGGATGGTTTAATTCCGCCTTTATTTTCAAAACTGCACCCTAAATTCCGTACCCCGTATAAATCGCAATGGCTGTTTTTTGTAATGGTATCCATATTTGCAGGTTTTATTCCTGATAGTATTGTCGGCGATATGGTAAGCATAGGTACATTATTCGCGTTTGTGCTGGTATGCTTTGGTATTATGATATTACGTAACACCGATCCCGGACTGGTGAGGCCATTTAAAACACCTATATATTATATTGTATGCCCGTTAGGCGCTATTATATGCTTATGTATGATGGGCAGCGAAGGCCTGCAAAACTGGCTGCGCCTGTTTATATGGATGGCAATAGGCATGTGTGTATACTTTGGCTATAGCGTTAAAAGATCGCACGTAAGGCACGGAAAACCTGCTGATGCAAATGATCCGCCCAACCCCAAATTTGTGGAATAATAATATGCGTTATGCAAAAAAGGTTCTGAATTTTCAGAACCTTTTTTGTTGTTATTGTTTATAGCTTTGTATTAACTGATCAAAATTATTGCCATGCACCCGTTTATATTTAAAGAGATACTCTCAGTAACCATGATCCTGTTCGCGATCATTGATATACTGGGCGCTATACCGGTTATCATCCAGTTGCGCCAGCGGGCCGGGCATATCGAATCGGAAAAGGCAAGCGTTGTGGTTTTGGTGTTGATGGTAGTTTTTTTGTTAGTGGGCGATAAGCTGCTGGATATTATCGGGCTTGACATCGCTTCGTTTGCCATAGCCGGCTCGCTGGTGATATTCTTTATAGCTATGGAAATGATATTAGGCATCCACCTTTTTAAATCGGATGATATGGACAGTACGGCATCCATCGTCCCGCTGGCCTTCCCGCTGATTGCCGGCGCGGGCACCATGACCACCCTGTTATCTCTCAAGTCCCAATATCAAACGCAGGATATATTGGTGGGTATTTTTATTAATACGGTATTTGTTTACCTCGTGCTCAAAAATGTACAATGGCTCGAGAAGCTGTTTGGTAAAACGGGTATCAACATCCTGCGCAAAGCATTTGGCATTATCTTACTGGCAATAGCGATCAAGTTGTTTAGAAGTAATACGCATTTGTAATTTGAAGATTTGAAAATGTGCTGATTTGAGATGGATTATTTAATTTTCAAATTCTCAAATCAGCAAATTTTCAAATCCTTACTAACCTCGCTACAAACATCGTATCCGCCTTATTATCATATCCCTTCAAAACCTTTACTTCTTCCAGCTTCATCCCGCATTCATTTACCAAATAGTCTAGCACATCCTCATTTTCACCTTTAAATGCCGAGCAAGTAATATAGATCAGCGGTTTTCCCGGTTTTAAAAATTTAATCACGTTGGCGGCAATAGTTTTTTGCAGGCGTTGAAAGAACTCAATTTTTTGCGGTTCGAATTGTGAAATCATTTCGGGTGTGCGGCCCCACGTACCCGAGCCGGAGCAGGGGGCATCTAATATAATGCCGTCAAACTCATAATCGTGCAGGGTTTGGTCGATATTTTGGGTGAGATCAAGCTGTTTGCGCTGGTATTTGAGCAGGCCTGCGGCACGGAAGCGTTCATCGAGGTTAGCCAGTATAGATTCGCGGATATCCGATACCACCAGCTTAATATCGGGCTCTAGTTCATGCAGTAAAAGCGATTTACCGCCCGATGCCGCGCAGGCGTCCCACCAGGCATCCCACTTATTAGGTTTAAAAAAGTTGGCTGTTTGTTGTGATGAATGGTCCTGCACCTCAAACCAATGCTGGATAGGGAATATAGCTTCGAGCCTTGTCCCGTTAGGCAGGGCTAAGCAGCCATTACCCTCATCCTTAAAAACTATTGATGCCTTGTTCAATTCAGCTTTTACCAAATGGTCGTAGCCGCTATGCACATGGATAAACAAGTCGGGCTGTACAAAAAACGATTTAAGGAAAGCGGTTTTATCAATATCAGGCGAAATTTGGCTTACCCACGGGAAAACATCAGTCAGCTTAAAGTCCGGATAAGTTTTGGTAACCATATCAAGCTTTTCATCAATGATAAAATTAGCGCAGGCCGCCCATTCGGGTTTAAAATGTTGCAAAAACGAGTTTACTTGTGTATTGCATAAAAACTCGGCCACCATTAAACGCTCGTCGGTAGGGGTGTTCCATAACGCCTTGCCTAAGCGAAAATAATTATACACCAGGCGGTTAGCAACACGGCGGTCGGTGGAACCCATTTGTTTATTCTGACGGTAAAAGCCCGGTAAAAACTTGCCTAAAGGAGTTTCGGCAGGGTATTCACCCAAAATGCGTTGAAATGTTTTAAGCTGGTTTATAGCCTTCATTCTACCTTTCGTAATTCATAATAACGATAATCCATCATGTTAATATGGGTATTAATATACCCTAATCCTGGTTTTTTTATAAAATGGAAATCATTATGTAAGCCGGTAAAGTCAATATCCGATAAATTCTTTATATCACCGTAGTCTTCGGCAAGCAGTTTGCCAAAATATAAGCCTTCGTCGTACCCTTTAATAGCATATTCACTGGCTTCGGTATGGTAGGCGCTTCTATACCTGCGCAAAAAATCAATGGTAGCGGCAGTCTTATAATCAATCCAGTCAGCCGATGTAATATGCACCCTGAGCCGCTGCAAAACATCGCCGCGTAAAAAACTGAATTTGCCCCAATCAGGATGACCAAAAAGCATAACGGGATATTTTTTCGCCAATGAATCTAACGAGCGCATGGTAACTGTTAAAAATGCCTGGTTGGTTGATGGCATCAGGAATATATTAGGACTATCTGTAGAAAGTTGCGGTATAATGGTATTGAGCCGGCCCCTTACAACCGTAAGCTGAACCACCTGTATGCGCCCTTTGCTTAAACTGTCGATAGCACTTTTAAAAGGAGTGATATATTCATTTTCTTCGGAGTAGCCCGACCTCAAAATAAACACCTTTTGCGGCCTGATGCGTAAATTGATATAAGTGGCAGCGGCTTTTGCATGATACTCAAGCGGCGGCATAACGGTAACGAGGTTTTGATTATTAATAGCTAATGGCGAAGCTGCCGACAGCGGCGAAACTATAGGTTTGCGCGCACTCGGTAATACGCTGGCAAAAACCTTTATGTCTTCAGGAAAAACAGGGCCTACTATCAGGTCGCTCGCGCGTATTTGCTGGTTATAGGCCAGCGCATGCGATTCGGCTAACGTGCCTTTAGTATCAAACACCTGTAATTTATAGCTATAACCCAATAGGGTGAGCGAATCGAGCGCCAGCTTAAAACCCTGGTAATAATCAGCAGATAGGTTAGCCTGTTTAAGGCTTACATCGGTATACTTTGAGGCCGGGTTAAGATGATCTAAACCAAACGGCAGCAGCAGCGAAATAGTTGTTTTTACGGGCGGCGGTTTAACCGGCCTGGGCGGCTCGGGCTTAACAACGGGTTGCTCGGTTTCAACTTTTACCGGGGCAGGAGCGGGCCGCATTTTGGGGGAGCACGCGGCGGCCATTACGGCTATCCCTGCAAAAAGCAGCCATTTATTCCCACTCAATGGTAGCAGGCGGTTTTGAGCTGATATCATATACTACCCGGTTAATTCCTTTAACATTGTTGATGATCTCGTTCGAGATCTTAGCCAGCAGATCATAAGGCAGATGGCACCAGTCGGCAGTCATCCCGTCTAACGATTCGACGGCTCGCAGGCAAACCACGTTCTCATAAGTGCGCTCATCGCCCATAACCCCTACCGATTGTACCGGTAAAAATATGGTTCCCGCCTGCCAAACTTTATCATAAACACCGGCACTACGCAAATTGTTGATGTAAATTGCGTCGGCCTCCTGTAATATAGCAACTTTTTCGGGTGTTACCTCGCCTAATATCCTTATAGCCAGACCTGGTCCGGGGAAAGGGTGGCGGCCTAATATATTATCATCAATATGCAAAGCTTTGCCCACACGACGTACCTCATCCTTAAACAACGTATTTAAAGGCTCAACTACCTTTAGCTTCATAAAATCGGGCAGTCCGCCAACGTTATGGTGCGATTTGATGGTAGCCGACGGCCCCTTTACCGATACGGATTCAATTACATCAGGGTAAATAGTGCCCTGCCCCAGCCATTTTACATTCTGCACCTCGTGGGCGGCATCATCAAATACTTCAATAAATACGCGGCCAATGGCTTTGCGTTTTTTCTCGGGATCGGATAAGCCCTTCAGCGCATCGTAAAAACGTTGCTTGGCGTCAATTCCTTTTATATTAAGGCCCATGTGCTGGTACGAATCCAGTACAGATTGGTATTCATCCTTACGCAGCAAGCCGTTATCAACAAATATACAATGCAGGTTTTTACCGATCGCATGGTGCAGCAATACCGCTGCCACCGATGAATCAACCCCGCCTGATAAGCCTAAAACCACTTTGTCATTCCCCAGTTTTTCTTTAAGCGCGGCAATAGTGGTTTCAACAAACGAATCAGCTGTCCAGTCCTGTTTGCAGCCGCATATATCAACCAAAAAGTTTTGCAGCAATTGTTTGCCATCCAAACTATGGGTAACCTCGGGATGAAACTGTATGCCATAGGTTTGCGTTCCGGTTACCTGGTACGCGGCAACCTTTACGGTATCGGTACTGGCAATGATCTCAAAATTATCTGCAATACGGGCAATGGTATCGCCATGCGACATCCACACCTGCGATCCTGCGGGTATTTGCTTAAACAGCGGGTTTTTATCGTTTATATATTGCAGGTTGGCCCGGCCATATTCGCGTGTGCTTGATGGCAAAACCTCGCCGCCGTTAAAATGGGCCAGGTATTGCGCGCCGTAACAAACCGCCAGGATGGGCAATTTGCCCTGGAATTGCGCGAAATCAAAATGAAGCGCGTCTTCCTGCCGCACAGAGTAAGGACTGCCTGAAAGGATTACGCCTTTTAAGCTGCTGTCGAATTCGGGAATGTGATTAAAGGGGTGGATCTCGCAGTAAATATTGAGTTCCCTAACCCGGCGCGCTATGAGCTGTGTAAATTGCGAGCCGAAGTCAAGAATGAGGATTTTTTCTTGCATGGGCAAAGATAGTTTTTAGATTTGAGATGTGGGATGTGAGATGTGAGAAATTTCAGATTTCGGAATTGCAATGAAATGAAATTTTATCTTTGCCCTATGCCTAAAAAAACAATCACCCTATTATTTATCCTTTGCCTCGCCCATTTTGCAAAAGCGCAATCAGCCGATGCAGTTTACAACCAATACCTCGATTTTAACCTGTTGAGGCTACAAGCCGATTTCCCCGCCGCTTTAAGTAAAGGCGAAAAAATATTGCCAAACGCCGCGTTGCTGCCTGCAAAAAGCCGCATTGGTTTTTATAACGGCCTGGCTAAAGCTTATGAAGAGACTAACCATCCTGATAAAGCTGTGGTTTATTACGAAATGGTATCAACCGCCGAACCTGATTTTTATGTGGCCCATCGCGCGCTGGGTTATTTATATTTAATACCGGCCAAGGCGCTGAATGAAAAATTGCTGGCCACAACCCCGGATAAGCCGGGTTACGCCCAACTATTTGAACAATACAAAAAGGCTGTACTTAAAGCAATGCCCCATTTAGAAAAGGCCCAGGCCTGCGACCCCAGTGTAGAAACGCTTACACTGATAAAGTTTTTGTATAAAAATATAAATGAGGCAGCGGAGATTAACTCGTTAGATACCAAACTGGCGGCGCTTCGAAAAAAATGTGTGGAGGTGTTGAGCGAATAATTGGCAAACCAACTGTATAATTAACTACTATACTAATAGAGATTTTCTTAATTTCGCGGTTTATAACAGGGAGTTAAGTTAAATGGATTATCAATTTAAAGATATAGAACAAAAGTGGCAGCAGTTTTGGGCCGATAACCAAACGTTTAAAGCCGAAGACAAGACCACCAAACCCAAGTATTATGTGTTGGACATGTTTCCGTACCCATCAGGCGCGGGGCTGCATGTTGGCCATCCCCTGGGTTATATCGCCTCTGATATTTTTTCACGTTATAAACGCTTAAAGGGGTTTAACGTATTGCATCCCATGGGTTACGATTCGTTTGGTCTGCCTGCCGAGCAATATGCTATACAAACCGGCCAACACCCTGCCATTACTACCGAAGCTAATATTGCTACCTATCGCCGGCAGCTTGATCAGCTGGGCTTTTCGTTCGATTGGAGCCGCGAGGTGCGCACCAGCTCGCCCGATTATTATAAATGGACGCAGTGGATATTTATGCAATTGTTTAACAGCTGGTATAATAAATCGGCTGATAAAGCTGAGAGCATTACCAAACTGGTTGAATATTTTGAAAAAAATGGTTCGGCAGGCATAGATGCGGTTTGCGATGAGGAGGTTTTAAGTTTTAGTGCTGCAGAATGGAAATCAAAAACACCGAATGAACAGCAACAAGAACTATTAAAATACCGCTTAACCTATCTGCGAGAAAGCACCGTGAACTGGTGCCCGGCATTAGGCACCGTTTTAGCTAACGATGAAGTTAAAGATGGCTTTAGCGAACGCGGCGGCTACCCCGTTGAGCAAAAGAAAATGATGCAGTGGAGCATGCGCATTACCGCATATGCCGAGCGTTTGCTACAAGGATTGGATACCATTGACTGGCCCGAACCACTAAAAGAAATGCAGCGCAACTGGATAGGGAAGAGCATTGGGGCGAGTGTTAAATTCAGCCTCACCCCGGCCCTCTCCAAAGGAGAGGGAGCTAAGAGCTACGGTTATGAAACGGCTGATCCTGCGTTATGGGAAATATTAAAAAGTAATTCTCAGGCTAATCGACAAAACTCTACTGAAGCCGAAAGATTATTATGGCAACATTTAAGAAATAATCAAACAGGATATAAAATAAGAAGACAGCATGCTATAAATGGTTATATAGCTGATTTTGTATGTTTGGGTAAGGGACTGGTAATTGAAATTGATGGAGATTATCACCAATTTACTAAAGAACAAGATGATCTTAGAACCGGGGTATTAAATAGTGAGGGTTTTAAAGTAATCCGTTTTACTAATAAGGAAGTTTTGAATAACACCGAACGTGTTATAAATGCTATTAAAGATCAGCTAGGTTCACAACCAGATAGAGAATTAGCCGGCGACACCCTCTCCTTTGGAGAGGGCCGGGGTGAGGCTATTGAGGTTTTTACGACGAGGGTTGATACTATTTTTGGTGTTACCTTTTTGGTTATTGCTCCGGAGCATGAGTTGGTAGCTGAGTTAACTACTCCTGCACAAAAAAGCGAGATAGAAGCCTATATAACCCAAACCAAAAAGAAATCGGAACTGGACAGGATGGCTGATGCTAAAACTGTATCGGGCGCGTTTACGGGTAGTTATGTGCTTAATCCGCTTAATAATGAAAAAGTGCCTGTTTATATTGCCGATTATGTACTAGCAGGATATGGAACGGGTGCGGTAATGGCCGTACCAAGCGGCGACCAACGCGATTATTTATTTGCAAAACATTTTAACCTACCTATCATCCCGATACTGGATACACAAAATATAACCACAGAAGCTGACCCGACCAAGGAAGGAAAATATATTAATTCTGAGCTTATAAATGGTTTAACCTATAAGGAAGCTACCGCGGTATTGGTTGCCAAACTGGAAGAATTAGGTGCGGGAAAGGCAAAGGTAAACTTCCGTATGCGTGATGCCATATTTGGGCGCCAGCGTTATTGGGGCGAACCTGTACCGGTTTATTTTAAGGACGGATTGCCGCACCTTATAAGTGAAAGCGATCTCCCATTATTATTGCCCGAAGTAGATAAATACCTCCCAACCGAAAGCGGCGAACCGCCGCTGGGCCGTGCAGAAAACTGGAAACATCCCGAAGGAGAATATGAATTGAGCACCATGCCCGGCTGGGCCGGCTCAAGCTGGTATTGGTACCGGTACATGGATGCGCATAACGATAAGGAATTTGCCTCAAAACAAGCTATTGAATACTGGAAGGATGTTGACCTATACATTGGCGGCAGCGAACATGCCACCGGGCACCTGTTGTATAGCCGTTTCTGGAATAAGTTTTTGAAGGATATAAACCTTGTAATTGAGGAAGAGCCGTTTAAAAAATTGATCAACCAGGGGATGATACAGGGGAGGAGTAACCTTGTTTACCGTTTGGTAGATAAAGAGGGCAGGGGTACTAATACATTTGTTTCTCACGGACTTATCGGGCAACATAAAACCTCGCCATTGCATGTGGACGTAAATATTGTTCAAAATGAGATTTTGGACATACAAAAATTTAAAGCATGGCGACCTGAATACGCTGATGCCGAATTTATATTAGAAGGGGGCAAATATATCTGCGGGGTTGAAGTTGAAAAAATGTCCAAATCCAAATTCAACGTTGTTAACCCTGACGACCTGGTGGCCCGTTACGGCGCCGATACCTTGCGTATGTATGAAATGTTTTTGGGCCCGCTGGAGCAAAGCAAACCATGGAACACCAATGGTATTGAAGGTGTGTTTAAATTTCTGCGTAAGTTTTGGCGGTTGTTCCATAATGATGCCTGGGAATTTACTGTATCAGGCGCAGAACCAACTAAAGCCGAGTTAAAATCATTGCATAAGATCATCCGTAAGGTGGAGGAAGATATTGAGCGTTTCTCGTTCAATACGTCGGTTTCCAGCTTCATGATCGCTATTAATGAATTGACAGACTTGAAATGTAATAACCGCGCTGTTTTGCAGGACCTGGTTATCGTACTATCATCCTACGCGCCGCATATTTGCGAAGAGTTATGGGTGCAGTTGGGTAATGAAGCAGGTACATTATCGTATGCTGTTTACCCTAAGTTTAACCCGGCTTACCTGGTTGAGGATGAGTTTGCCTACCCGGTTTCCATCAACGGAAAAACCAAAATGAATTTGAATATTTCATTAAGCCTGGAGCCAAAGCAAATAGAGGAATTTGTGCTGGCTAATGCCGATGTACAAAAGTATCTCGACGGTAAACCGCCTAAAAAAGTAATTGTAGTTAAGGGCCGTATTGTTAACATGGTGGTTTAACGCCAGTAACCGATTTTCTAATTTCACTCTAACATAACAATTACATCCCGGTGACTTATTACAGGCATAAAACCACCATTTCATTGTAACATTTGAAGTAATTTCGCCTCCAAATACCAAAATTCTAAAAATGAAACGTATTATACTACTTATTGCAATAATTTGTTCTGTTATTTCGGCTAAGGCGCAATTTGGTGCAGGCGGCACTCCGGCAATAACCGGCAGGATATCAGGTACAGTTATTGATTCACTTACAAAACAACCTATGGATTATGCCACTGTGAGCCTGTACAGGAGCACCGGCAAATCGCCCATTACGGGCATGTTAACCGACGAAAAAGGAAATTTTAAATTAGATAATATACATCCGGGCAGCTACCGCATAGAGGTATCCTTTATGGGCTATCCAACCAAAGTGGTAAACGGTATTGAAACTACACCCTCAAAACCTGATAAAAATGCCGGTATTATTTATGTAGCACCAAGCACAAAAACCTTAAAGGAAGTAGCCATAGCCGGCACTACTCCATTAATTGAAAACCATATAGATAAGCTGGTTTATAATGCTGAAAAGGACCTTACAGCAGCCGGCGGCAATGCCACCGATGTATTGCAAAAAGTACCGTTGGTTTCTGTGGATATTAATGGCAATGTATCCCTGCGCGGCGATCAGAATGTTAAGGTATTGATCAATGGTAAACCATCAGGCGCTATGGCGGCAAGTGTATCGGATGTTTTAAAAACTATTCCCGCGGCACAAATAAAAACCATTGAGGTAATCACCTCTCCATCTGCTAAATACGACGCGGAAGGTTCGGGAGGTATTATTAATATCGTTACCAAGCAAAAAAATATTTCAGGCTTTAGCGGCTCGGTGAGCGGTGGTATAGGTACCCGCCAAAACAATGGCAATATCAATTTAAACTATAATAAAAACAGGTTCAGCTTTTCAGCAAACCTGGGGGGCAACTTAACATGGCCGCAAACATCAACCACTAATTTTAATCAGCAATTTACCAAAATAGACACGGTTACCAACCAGGGTTATAAGCGTATCAGCACTATAAAACGTTACGGTTCTATCGGCTCCATAACTGCCGGGTACGATTTTAACCAGTATAACAACCTGAGTACAACCATCCGCTTAAACCGGGGTGGCTTTAATAATGATGGGACCCAAACCAACACGGTAACCAACAATCAATCAACCACGCTTAATAAAATGTATAATAACAGTACCGATCAGCATAATTTATTTGCCGGGTTTGACTGGGACCTTGATTATGTGCACAAGTTTAAAAAAGAAGGCCACGAACTGGATATATCGGGCCAATGGAGCCATAGCATCATCAATACCGATTATTCTAATTTATATGATGCGGGCTCGCTGCCTAATCAAAAAAGTGTTAACGATGGCAGCAATGATGAATATACCTTACAGGCCGACTACACTTTGCCTATAAGCAAGCTGTTAAAACTGGAGGCTGGCGGTAAATCTATTTTCCGCAGATTAAATAGTGTTTATGATGTTTATCAGCCTGATTTTATTGCGCTCGACCCCAATAACACAAATACCTATGATTATAATCAAAATGTATATTCAGGATATAGTGTATTAACTTTTAATCTGCCTAAAAGCTATGCTATACTGGCCGGAAGCAGGGTGGAGGTTACCGATATAACAGGCAACCCAACCAACGCGGTGCAGGTTCTGCGCCCGTTTACCAACACTTATACTACCTATATCCCCAGCCTTACTTTACAAAAGGCCCTGGATGCTTCGCAAACTTTAAAATTAAGCTATAGCAAGCGTATAACACGACCAAGTATTACCTACTTAAACCCTTTTATTAATAAAAGTAATATACAAAGCCAGAGCGAGGGTAACCCGCAATTAGCACCCGAAGTTTCGCAAACAGTTGAGTTAAATTATAACGCGTTCATTAAATCATCAGTAGTTAACCTGTCAGTTTATTACAAGCATATTAACGGTTTAATAGAAGGTATAGCGTCGCCCATAAGTGATACCGTAAATTCATCAACTGTGGTAAAAGGAACGCGTACTATTTATCAGAATATAGGCAGCAACAATTCGTTTGGCGCAAGTTTTTACGGTTCAATAAACCCTATAAAAATATTGACCATCAGGGGCAGCGCTACGGCCTATACTTACAATCCTGACCCAACCGGCTTGTATCATCTGGATGCCACAAGCACCGGGACGTATATACAATATACTGTGTTTGGAAGTGGGTCGGTTACGTTAAACGGTGGTTTTATTGCCGAAACTTATTTGATAGCAACTTCATCACGGCGAACTATACAAGGCACTAATCCGGCGTTCAGCTTGTATGCCATAGGTTTGCGCAAACAAATATTTAATAAAAAGGCGTCAATAGGGCTTAACACGGTTCAACCGTTTAGTAATTATAAATATTTTAACCAGAATATTTCGAGCCCGGGTTTTGTGCAAACCAGCAGTACACAATTTCCGTTCCGTTCATTTGGGCTTACCTTTAGCTATAGCTTTGGTAAGTTAACTTTTAGTAACCCGTTAGAGAAAAAGAAAGGCGTAAATAATGACGACCTTAAACAGGACGAAGGCAGCGGCGGTGGTGCAGGTGGTCCGGGTGGTGCAAGCAGCGGCGGTGCACCGGGCGGAAGACAATAATTGTTAATGTATTATACAATTATTGCTATCTTCAAAACATAAAATAACGGTTAGCGTTACCTAACTAAATTTATCCCGGAAGATATGGCCCCTAAAAAAATAACAGCACCTTTTTACGAACGCTTATCGCTGGTATTAATAGGTATTTTATCGCTCGGTTTTTTGGTGGTACAGGGAAAGGAAGTGCTTGATCCGCTAATATTCGGATTTTTGTTCGCTATACTTTTATTACCGGTTTCGGGTTTTTTAGAGCAAAAGTTTCGGTTTCCCCGCAGTGTATCCTCGTTTTTTTCCATTATATTACTACTGGCTTTTGTAGGGGGTGTTTTATACCTGGTTGGGTCGCAGATATCCAAATTGCGGGATGACTGGCCCATGCTTCAAAATCAGGTTAAACAATCGGTGAATAACCTTTCCGAATGGATAGAAGGAACTTTTCACCTTGACCTGGACAAGCAAAAAGCCTATGTTGATAATACCGCGCATAAAATCATGTCATCAGGCACCGAAGTTATAGGTACTACTTTTGGCGCTATATCATCATTAATGCTGTTTTATAGCTTCATTATGATATTTACCTTCTTTATTCTGTTTTACAGAAGGTTGCTGTTCCGGTTTATTCTCCAGGCTTTCGGGCATGATAATGAACCTATTGTGTATGATATTATAGAAAATATTCAAAGCATATTACGCCAATATATATTGGGATTATTGTTTGAAATGATCATAGTAGCATGTGTGGCCTGCACCGTTTTCTGGATAATAGGTATAAAATATGCTGCCTTGCTGGGCATTATTGTAGGCCTGTTTAATATTATTCCTTACCTGGGCATATTTACGGCTTTAACATTGAGCGTGCTCATTACTTTTGCTACCGGCCCGGTAAGTAACGCCATATGGGTGGGAGCAAGTGTACTGGGCATACATGCTGTGGACTCTAATTTATTATTACCCACCATAGTAGGTTCAAAAGTAA
>Ga0206923_1096_pt1 | contig 20143 bp, 27 predicted proteins | sample Alteio_BWOrgHeat_64_FD_152961 | JGI IMG/M metagenome (GOLD analysis project Ga0206923, IMG submission 152961) | Enriched cells from forest soil in Barre Woods Harvard Forest LTER site, Petersham, Massachusetts, United States -... | ecosystem: Environmental > Terrestrial > Soil > Temperate forest >...
GCCCTAAAAGGCCGAAGATTTGCTCGAGACGGCTTACGTGGGATTCGGTCTCGGATAAATGCATTTGAAACGCGTTTTTCAGTTCTTCAGAAGTGGCGGCGTCGGCCATGTCCGGCAGCGTTTCCACCAGTTCCCTTTCGGCCCAAAGCAGGTCTTTCAATTCATTGACAAAAAATTCCATAAGTTTGGAAGTGCCTTCACCAACAGCCTCTTCATCCTGCCAGGCTTCTTCCTGCTCCACACTTTCAGGTTCCGGGATAAACCCTTCGTTCAGCCGGAAGTCGTTATTCCCGGTTTCCTCTACCGGCTGGCTGTTCTCACGTTCCAGCGCCTCGGTCGTAGCATTTTCTTCACCGGCCGCTTCGTATTCCCCAACGATCTTTCCCTGGGGAAATTCGATTGATCTTGGTTCACCGTCAGACTGGTTCAGCCGGTCCAGGATCTCGTGCGCATGTTCCGCCCTGGACGCGCTGCCATCGTCCTCCATATCTTCAACTGCGATGATGGTGTTGTTATCCGGTGAAGGCGCGCGGTTATAGAATTTGTCATCGTCAAAATGATCGTGCGCATAAAACTGCGGATGTTCATAAGGTGCTGTACTGCCGCCGAAAACTTCCCTGACCAGAACTTCATCCTCCGGTGCCAGTTCCCCGGTTTGGTAAGCAGGCAAGCCGGCTAATTCTTCAGCCGATCCTACCGGGATAGACAGCGTTTCCTCTTCCTTTGACAGTTCGGCAACGCCGACGGGTACCAGAATGCGTTTGTCTTCATCGTTTATTTCGTGTTCTTCGCTGGCCTGTAGTTCAACGATCAGGTAGCGTACCTTCTGCGCCTGCGCGTCAAACAGCAGGTCGCTCACTTCGCCGACCTTTTCACCTGTGCGTCCCAGCACGCTCCAGCCGGTAATATCCGGTTCTCCTTCTTTGATCTCGTAATCACTGTTACTTAATTCCTCCAGCGCGCTGTTTACGGGCCGGTTTTCTTCTTTTTCAAATGCCATTTTCTTCGGGTTTTGATGGTTATTAAACTATTTATTTCTGGCTGCTCGTTGTTGTTGAATCAGCACTGTTCTTTGTGGCCTCCCCTGAGCGCCCGTGGAAAACGAAATAGAGGATCACCGCAGCGATCGCTGCGACCAATATCCATATCCACCAGTTATTGGAGGATTTACGTTGTACATCTAAATCTGCCATGTTTATTTTATGATTTTTTAAGTATTGATCAATTATAGAGCTATTTAACCGGCGCTGGTATCATCGTGCACGTCATCAGCAGGAAAAGTTTGCGTATGGCCATTGTCAAGCTTTACAACTATTTTATCGCCAATGGTATCAACAACCTCTCCTCCCCCCTCAGGGGTGACCACACGCTGGCCCATTAAGAATAAGTGCTCGTTCATGCGCTATTTTACTTCGGTACCATAAGTGCTCCACTGGGCTACACCTTTTGGCTCAGCATCTTTTACTTCCGCGCTTTTAACCTCGCTCATTTCCTTGTTCAGCTTTTCACTTTCTTTCAGTTCAGCATCAAAATCATCAGGTAATTCGGTCTGGCCTACAGTTTCTTTAGCCTGGGCAATAGGGTCTTCCACATAGATAAATTCTTTACCCATGCCTTTGATCTCCCCTTCGTTCCATGGGCCGCGAACCGTTCCTTTAGAAAGGTTATATACATTTTGGAGGTAACGCGGGTCGGCTGCCAATACACCCGGCGGGAAATTAGGCTGGATGCTATCTAATGCCGCTTCGAACATTTTATAGTGCGTTACTTCCCGGGTCATCAGGAATGATAGTGTTTCCTTTACATAGGGATCATCGGTGAATTTCATCAGATGTTCGTAAACTAATTTGGCCCTTGATTCCGAGGCCAGGTTAGTCCGCAGGTCAACGGTCAGGTCGCCATTGGAATTGATATAAGAAGCGCACCATGGAATGCCCTGGCTGTTACGTGGTGTCGGGCCGCCACCGGTAATAATAGGGAATTGCGGGTTTGCTGCAAGCGCCGCGTGAATAACGCTTTCTTTGGCCGCCTTACCATTCATAGAAACCATGATCTCGCTTTGTTCAGCGGCATCTTTTAATTCGCCGTTGACGCCTTTTAAAAGCATCTGGATGGTTGCACCGACGATCTCCAGGTGACTGAATTCTTCGGTAGCGATATCCATCAGCATATCATATTTGTCCGGGTGCGGCTGCTTAGCCCCAAAGGCTTGTGTAAAATACTGCATGGCAGCGGCAAGTTCGCCGTTTTCGCCGCCGAATTGCTCTAATAACAGGTTGGCAAAACGCGGGTCAGGGCGCGATACCCTGGCATTGAATTGTAGATCTTTTACATGGTGGAACATAATGTTTGATTTAAGGGTTTATAAATTATTTTTTATTTTTTTGAGCGCCGAACAAAGACAATGTACCGACTACTAAACCGGCAATGCCCATCATCACAAATGTATTCCTTGCAGCTTTTTCCCTGCGGATCGCCGGTATGGCGGTTACCGCTAAGGCCAGAACGCCGGATGCCAGGTCAAGGGCCGCATGGGTTTTATAGGGTATCAATTTCAGGACGCCCCATTTCGCTTTGGTACACAAACTGTAGCCTAATGCAGAAATCGCGAAGGCCCGGCAAACGATAGCGGCTGGCTTATGATGTTCAAAACCCGCTATGGCCGGCGCGGCGAGGACCAGCGGAACATAGCTGTAATCTGCATAAACGTGCTGCTTTTTCGGAATAGTGGGAAATTTCATGGACTGTCTTTTCCTCACCGTTGCAAATACAATGCCCTTTCTTTGTAATTAAATAAATTATTTAGAATTTAAATTAAAATAATTCAGCAATAGTTAATCCATTGCTAATCTTTTTAAAAAATCTAAAACAAATGATTTTTGGCCAAGTTATTGGTACACGATTTTTTCATTTTTTGGCGCTAACCGAAGCGTTCACGGTGTAATTGATTTTATGTTTAACCATTAAAAATTTTTACAATGAATGCATCCTCAGCCTGGCTATTGTCCGTCAATGCCAAACTTAATGATCCGACGCTTGAGCCTGTTTTTGAACAGTTGGCAACGGGTTATACCTTTAAAATTTATAAGACGGATGAATCTTGCTGGCTGGTTGTTTACTGGCCTAAAGGCAGCCGGATCGCATTCCGGATGGCCTATTCGCCAAATGACCGGCTGTTGTTAAAACCCTTTCTCAACCAAGATGGCAAGGTAACCTTCCGCATTGATTCCGGCTTAGGCGAATATGAATCGGTGCTCACCCTCCCCGTGGATGAAACACCGGTATTCCGACTGACCACTACACTAAAGCCTGCCGCTCCGGTATTATTTCCATACTGGCCCCGTGATATCGTGCCCTTAGGTTCAGCCGGGAGTGATGTCCTGGCCGATGGTGAGATTCTGGTGAGTCAGGTCGGCACCCGTTCCGGCCAATTATATTTTAGTTTAACCAGGCCCACGGCGGGGTCTGTTTTGTACCTTCAAAACCTGACAGCCCTGGCGGACTATAACCAGGACACTGAAACTTCCGCCGGAAATACGGTAGGTGGTACCTGGCCGGAGATCGGCTTTGCGATGCCGCCTACGTTAAAGAACAAAGCTTTGGATGCCGGCAAAAGTTATGTGCTGAGCGACGCGCTGGTCGCCTTGAGTGAGGAAGTGCCGGTGGATGAATCCGCCATGACGCGGCAGTACCTGGACCTGCTGGCGGCAGTCTACCTGGCTTTACCAAAGCCGGAAACGACCTATAAAGATTGGCCGGATACCTTGCACAAAGGTTTGAGGGACCTGCGGGACAGCCCCGGCTGCTGGTCGCAGGCGGGCGGCAATCACTATTTTAATGCTTACGTATGTGATTACAAGACCCCGCCTGAGATCATGGTGCAACTCGCCATACTGTTACCTTTAGTGGATTACGTGGAATGGACGGCTGCCGAACTGGATATGATGAAAACGATCAAGAACGGGCTGACCGCTTTTTATGATGAAAGGCTGGGCACGATCATGCGCTGGCACCCTAAACTCGCTGATAAAATGGAGGCAGTAGAGGAGCAGATGATGCCGATGGTCATGGATTCCTGGTACTTGAACCATCCCTTGCTGAACCTGTCACGTTTGGCGTTAAAGGGAGACAAGGTCGCCGAAAAACTCTTTTTGGATTCGCTGGAGTTCGCCATTAAAGTGGCACATCATTTTGATTATGTTTGGCCGGTGTTCTATAAAATGGATACGCTGGAAGTGGTCAAAGCGGAGACCCAACCAGGAAAAGGCGGGGAAAAAGATGTACCCGGCTTATTCGCGCACATCATGCTGCAGGCCTGGGAACTGACGGGCAAAAAACGTTACCTTGACGAAGCGGAAAAATCGGCATTGAAATTACAGGGCTTGGGTTTTGACCTATTCTACCAGGCCAATAATACCGCTTTTTCGGCGGGTGCGATGCTTCGCCTCTATAAGATCACTAAAAAGGAAGTGTACAAAGAACTTAGTTATCTCTGCATCGCCAATGTTATGCAGAACACCGCACTTTGGGATTGTAACTACGGTTATGGCAAAAACTTCCCTTCTTTCTTCCGTTTGTTCCCGCTCAGCGATGCGCCCTATACAGCTGCTTATGAAGAAGAAGAAGTATTCTGTGCGTTTCACGATTATTTGAGACATGCCGAAGCCATAGATATATTGCCATCTTTAAGATTACTGATGGCAGAGTATATCCGCTATTTAGTGGACCGGGCTGTCTATTACTATCCAACCATGCTGCCAAAAGACATGCTGTCTGAAGAAGTGAAAACCGGCGAGGTTGACCCTAACCTTTGGATCGCGCTGGAGGATATGCATGACGGCTGGGAAAAGTCGGGCGCGGTGGGCCAGGAAGTTTACGGCGCCGGCAATGCCTTCGGCATCCTGCCCCGGCATTATATGCAGGTGGACGGCCAGCCGTTCATGATCTATACGGATTACCCGACCTACAGTTTTTCTCCAAAAAAACACCGGCCGGCTAAATTCAAACTCGCCGGAGATCCGCGCCTGAGTGCCCGGTTAATGCTGGTGAAGACGGAGAAGGGCAGGATGCCCGGTTTTACAGTAAAGGTTGATGGCCGGTCAGATGAACTCAAAAGTGTGCAAACGAATGAGGGCCACCTGGAATTTACCGTTCCGGGGAACAGCGAAATCACTATTAACTGGAAAAAATAACTTGGAACAGGAATTGCTTTTAACAAAACACAAATAATAACTAATTAATATCTACCATCATGGCTACAAAAACAAACAAAAAGTCTGCAGTTGCAGCCAGCCGTACTCCTGAAGCAGAAAGTGCGCTGAAAGAATTATTCGTCGATGAATTAAAAGACATCTATTGGGCCGAGAAACATTTGGCCAGTGCGCTGCCAAAAATGATCAAAGGCGCAACCTCGGAGGACCTGAAACAAACGATTACCACCCACCTGGAGGAAACAAAGGGCCAGATCACCCGCCTGGAAAGCGTGTTTGAATCAGTTGGTGAAAAAGCCGCGGCGAAAAAATGCCTGGCCATGGAAGGCTTGTTAAAGGAAGCCAGCGAATTACTGGAAGATACCGATAAAGGCACCGAAGTTCGCGACGTGGCCATCATTTCCGCTGCGCAAAAAGTGGAGCATTACGAGATCGCTTCTTATGGTACCCTGCGTACCTTAGCCGGTACTTTAGGGTTCAGCGAAGCACAGGAATTATTAGATGAAACCCTGGTGGAAGAAAAAAACGCAGATTCACTGTTAACGCAAGTAGCGGAAAACTATGTTAACGAAGCGGCCGCTGCCGAAGTTGAATAAGATTAACATTGCCTATATTTTTTACGGAAGGGTTGCCAGGGCAGCCCTTCTTTATTTTTACATTCATGGAACAAAGAATCCCTTCGAAAGAATTGAGCGGAACAGAACTACGGCATTTCTTTATCAGTCATCTCCACCGGATCTACTGCGCTAAAACCCAGTTGGTCGAAAAGCTGCCGGAGATCGGTAAGCGTTCCCATTATGTTGACCTGCGGCAGGCCATCGGTGAAACCGTGGAGATCGTGCAAAATCAGATCGGCCGGATGAAAGAAATTTATATCAAACTGGACGCATTTTACCAGCCGGAAAGCTGTATCGGCCTGGTAGGTATCCTGGACGAAACGTTTCAGTCCATCGGCGACCCGCAGGACAGCGCCGCACTGCGCGACCTGTCTATTTTGTTTTATATGCAGAATATCGAAAGTATCGAAATGGCTTCATTTAAAACGATGATCTTCGTGGCTGGTAAGCTGGAACAGCCGGATATCGCCCAATTGCTGCTGGAATGCTATGATGAAGCCAGAGAGGACAAGGCTTTGTTGAAAGAGATCACGGCGAATTACCTGTGAAAAAACCAGGGCCGTCATACTTGAATTTTGATAAAGGCACTTATGCCTGGCATCCGGATGTTGATTATCGTCAGCACCCGGAATGGTATCGTGTCGGCAAAGGTGAGCAGGGTGTCTTAATTTGCGAACCTTATAAAAGCGAGATCGGCCAATACTGGCGGTTTAAAACTGAAGCCATTGCAAAGGAAAGCAGCGAAAAAATCTACCAGCTGTTTGTAGCCTATTTGGAGGAGAAGGACTTTGTCGGTGCTGATATGGCACGAAAATATTTGCAGATGCGTTATACCCGTGCCCGGCGTTATGCTAATTATAAGGGCGGCAAAAAATATGATAAGGATCATCACTACGCATTGCTTGAAAAAGGTACGGGTGAAGGCGAAAAAGCCAGGGCGGCGGCCGTATTTTTTACACAGTGGAAAGCAGTTGAGGAAAACCAGTTGTATCGGGCCTTAAAAAAAGACTGGAAGCAAGCGCGTGGTTAGGGCGACTTCGCCTGTTGTATAGCTTCGGCTACGGCCGCGCGGATAATTGCTTAGGTATATACTTGCGTAGCGTCAGGTATAGGTGCTCCAGGTCAAAGGGCTTGGGAATATAATCATCGAAGCCGTGAACACTATAATCGTCATTAATGTTATGGTTACAGCTCATGGCGATGACCGGCAGGTGCGGAAATTTGGTTTTGATCGTTTCCAGTATGCCTAAACAAATCTTACCGTCCAGTCTGAAATCCAGCATAACAACGTGCGGGCGATGCTCCTCGATCAGCGCGATAAAATCGACGGCGCTGTCCATTATACCGTAAACCTGGTAGCCTTCATCTTCCAGCGCGTATTTCAAAATTTCCAGAATGTCCGGGTCGGTTTCCTGTAGAATGATTTCCATTTTTTTTGATTTAACCAAAAAAAGAAAGAAACTGTGCTAAGAGCTGGGTGCTGTCTTTGGATAGGCGAATATACATAATTGTGGTATGATTATCGCATGGTCAAGCCTATATGAAAGATAACTTAAAACGCTTCGCCGAAGCCCAGGAAAAAGATTACGCTACTGCATTGGCCGAACTCGAAAGCGGGCGCAAACGCAGCCATTGGATGTGGTATATTTTCCCGCAGGTGGCGGGTTTAGGCACGACCGAAACATCGCGGTATTATGCAGTAAAAGATATAGAGGAAGCGACAGCCTTTTTAATGGAACAGGAACTTGGCTTGCGGTTGGTAGCTAGCTGTAAAGTGCTGCTGCAATTGGAAACGAATGATGCGCATGCCGTTTTCGGCAGTCCGGACGACTTGAAACTGCGCTCTTCGATGACGCTTTTTGACGCGGTGCCCGCAACTTTTCCGGTCTTTGGCCAGGTACTGGATAAATTCTACGGTGGTCAAAGAGATGAAAAGACCCTGAAATTGCTAGGCATTTCCTAAGGGCAGGCTAAAATAAAAAGTCGAGCCTTTCCCGATCTCGCTTTCCACCCAAATTTTTCCTTCATGGCGGTTGATGATCTCGGCGCTTAGGTACAGGCCGATACCGAAACCCGATATATGTTTGCTGTGGCTGGACTGTACCCGGAAATAGCGATCAAATATCTTAGCGGTGTCTTCTTTTGCGATGCCCATACCCTGGTCACGGATACTGACCATGACATTTTTCTCTGCCAGTTCACATCTCACCTCGATAGGTGATCCGCTAGGCGAATATTTTACAGCATTGTTGATGAGGTTCGAAATAACCGAACTGATCTTATCCCGGTCGCCACTAACGGACACCGGGGGACAGGGATCAAAAAGAATTTGGCGACTGCCAACGGTCAGGTTCGTTTCCTCTACAACCTCGGCAACCAGGGTTTCTAATTGGAAGGGTTCTTTTTCGATCAGGATCCTGGCGGACTCCAGGCGGGATACATTCAGAAAACCATTGATCATAGACGTCATTTTCTTAACCTGGATATTAGCTTTTTGCATCGCGCCGGGTAGAAATGCATCCTCACTGTTTTTCAGTTTGATCTCCGCCATCTGCAGCAGCGCGTTCAATGAGGTAAGTGGCGTTTTAAGCTCATGGCTCACCATACCGATAAAATCGCTTTTTCGTGTTTCATCCAGTTTACGTTCAGTAATGTCGCGGGCGATCTTAGAACAGCCGATAATGCGACCCTCTTTATCTTTGATGGGCGATACGGAAACGGAAACATCGATCTGCCGCCCGTCCCTGGTCAGGCGTTTGGTCTCAAAATGTTCCACGCGCTGACCCGATTTCACCCGGGCAATGATCAAAGGTTCTTCTTCCGTCCGGTCCGGCGGGATTATTTTATAGATGCTCTCGCCGATCATCTCCCCGGCCGTAAAGCCGAACATCCGCTCAGCCGATTGGTTCCAGCTAGTGATCACACTTTCCATGGTCTTGCTTACGATTGCGTCATCCGAAGACTCAATGATGGCGGCCAGTTTAGCGCTTTCTTCGTGCGCCAGTTTCATGTCGGTGATATCCAGCACGGTACCGATGAACCTGGTGGCCTGCTTTTCCTCGAAATACACTGTACCTTTTACTTTCACCCAGCGGGTTTCGCCGTTATCAAAGCGGATGATACGGTAACTGAGGTCATAAGGGCTTTTGAGGTCGGGTTGGATGCAAGCCGCGATCTGTTCCTGTACCCAGTTACGATCAGCGGGATGAAGCAATTGGGCGTATAAGTCAAAGCTGGCTTTCAGTTCCTGCGGGATGCCGTAAATATTCCTGCATTCTTTAGACCAGTAAAGCTCACCGGTAACGGGGTTATAGTCCCAGGTACCCAGCTGCGTGGATTCGATGGCCATCCGCAGGCGGGACGAGCTGGTTTCCAGTTCGACATTAGTATCTACGAGCCTTTGCTGAATATTGGTCAATTCTTCATTGACTGTCGCGTGTTCTTCATTGGTGGCAGCCAATTCTTCGTTCAATACCTGCTGCTCGTTATAGCTGTCGGCCAATTCCTTCGTACGCCTGGCCACCCGCTCTTCCAGCTGTGCGTTTAAAGCATACAGGTTTTGCTGGGTTTCGCGCAACTCGACGTTAGTCAGCAATAATTCTTCGTTAAGCGCTTTCATTTGATCCATGGTATCTGTTTGTTCTAACTGGCTGTGGAGCAAGGCGCGTTCGGTCAGTATTTTATCGGTGACATTATTGGCCAGCTGGATGATATAGGAAATTTCTCCGTTGTCATCCAACACCGGCGTGTGGCTGGGGTGCCAGTATTTCGGAATAAATTCACCGGGGTTGTTGATATCGGGCACATCGTAACGCTGTACCCGCATATGATCCGGTTGTTTGGTTCTCAATACGTTTTGTAGCGAGGCATTAATATTTTGGACACCATCGTCTCCGTCCGGCAGGTTTGGGTTATCCGGAAATGCTTCGAATATATGTTTGCCCGCGATAACTTCGCGTTTGGTTTCCGTAGCTTTCAGATAGGCGTCACTGGCGGTAATGATGTGCAAGTCCGGTGATAATACCAAATACAGATTCGGCGCTGTTTCCAGCGCTCGCAGCATTTCCGGAGAAGCAGGTTGAGCCATAGTCTATTGCATTTTTTTTTTAGACGGTCTTGGCCCTCATCGCTTTGATCGTAAAGGCGATTACTATTCCACCCAGATGTACCAACCAATAGTCATAATTTTTGTTTTATTCATATGGCTTATCTGGGCGTTGATGCGTTTCCTAGTTGTTATTTAAAGATGGTTTGTGCTTTTTTGAGGGTTTTTTCCAAATCAATACCTTCACCCAGCACACCATGAAAAAGGTCGCCTACCTCTTTAAATCGATCAATGGCATTATTAATATTAAAATGCTGAATAGTGAGACCGGGTTTGACTTCATCCCAGCTTAGTGGGGTAGAAACTGTTGCTCCCGGTTTCGGTCGTAAAGAATACGGTCCGGCTATAGTTGCGCCAGGCCGGTTCTGTAAAAAGTCAAGATACATTTTGCCATTACGCGCGGCAATACTTCTTTCAAGGCTGGTATAGTCCGGGATCTGTTTGTGGACGAGTTTCACAATAATATTGGCGAATAACTGGCTTTGCTGGTAGGTGTATTTGCCTTCCAGCGGGATATATATGTGCATGCCTGTCGAGCCGGATGTTTTTGGATAACTCGGCACATCTATGGCATCTAATATTTCTTTAGTGATCCGGGCGGCTTCGACCACCTGGTCATAAGTGTGTTTGTCGGGATCAAGGTCAATCACGCAATAATCAGGATTGTCAGGTGTTTGCGCCCGACTGAACCAGGGATTGATCTCAATGCACCCTAACGAGGCCATCCAAAGCAGGCTGGCTTCATCGGTTCCGACAAGATATTTGGTAACCTTTCCTTCATCGGTTACGTGATCAAACGTCTTCGCCCATTCGGGGGCTTTATCCGTAACATTTTTTTGGTAAAAGCTTTGTCCATGTATGCCGCCCGGAAAACGATTAAGGGACATGGGCCTGTCCTTCAGGTAAGGCATTATGTACTCACCAACTTTATAATAGTAGTTAAGCATCTGCCCTTTGGTGATTTTATCTTCCGGCCAGTAGAGTTTGGTAACGTGGTTGAATTTCAGCTCATGCCCGCAGATCTTTTTGACCTGAGTATCTTCGGTTGGATTGAGTAATGTTTTGCGTTCAGTATTTTTTACCGGGGCCAACGCCAGGTCAGGCTTCTTTTCAGTGCCTTTTTTTGTTTGGGTTTTTGAAACAGGCTTTTCATCTGCCTCAGCAATTGTTTCTTCTGTTGCTGCCGCTTTTTCTAAAACGACATCCTTCGCATTCTTATCAGTGCGCATTCCCTTGAAAGAGGCCTGTCGGAAAACGCCATCACTGGTTACTTCTGCAAAGCCAACCTCACAAACCAGTTCCGGTTTTAACCAGGTGGGTTTTGCGCCCATACGTTTCGGCCTGAAACGCGTCGGCTTGTCAACATCCACCTGATAATCGAATGGGCTTTTATCGGTGATGAGCGGCTTGAATTGCGCCATCATTTCTTTTTGCAGTTTGTCGGAAAAACCTGTGCCTACCTTACCGACAAATTGTAATTCCTTGCCTTTGTAAACACCGAGTATTAGTGCGCTGAATGATTTGCCTGTTCCTTCATTTTTGGTGTAGCCTGCGATAACCACTTCCTGCCGGCGTTGTACTTTTACTTTAAGCCATTCCTTGCTGCGTAAATCCGAAGTATACACACTGTTCGCTTTTTTGGCAATGATCCCCTCCAGGCCCATGCGCTCCGCAGCTGCAAAAAAATCAATACCGTTAGCATCAAATACTTTGCTTTGGCGGATGTGGTCGTTGTCGGTTGGAATAATTGATTGTAATACGGCTTGTCTTTCGCTGAGCGGTAGGCCCATCAGGTTTTTACCCTCGTACCAGAGGATATCAAATATGTAATAAACTAAATTACCGTCAGCCTCGCTGCGCCAGTTTTGCATGGCGCCGAAATCGGAGATGCCTTTTTCGTTGAGTACTAACAATTCACCATCCAGCACGGCATCCATTTCCCAGCTTTTTAGCGCATCGTTTATCGGGTAGTACTTTTCAAAGGGCAGGTTGTTTCTGGAGATCAGTTGCACACCGTCTTTTTTGCTGAGGTTAGCCACGGCTCGATAGCCGTCCCATTTTACTTCGAACAGCCAGCCGGGTTCATCAAATGGTTCATCAACCAACGTTGCCTTCATAGGTTTGATGTTGGCAGGCACTTTTGATTTTGGAGCGGATTTCAGGATTTTTGCGACATCGGCTTTTGTTGTTTCCGGTTCTGTTGTTTCTACTTGTTCAGCCAGTTCCTGGTCGGGCACCACATCTTCCTCATGGCCATGCTGCCAAACTTTTTCACTGGTTGTGGCCATTGTTTCGATGGTCTTGCCGGAAAGCACGGATTTATCTTGTTTGGTCACATCCTCACCTGTGGCGAATTCATCTTTATGTTTGATCATCAGCCACGCGTTTTCGCCCATGCCGTGCGTTTTAACCAGAGCGAATTCACCGTTCAACTTTTCACCATGGAGTTTTATTTTGAGCTGGCCGCTTGCCAGTTGTTTTAACAACGCTTTTTCCTGAGCCTTTTTGCCTTTGATGGGTTCAATCGGTTCATAGATACCTTCGTCCCAAACGATTACGGTACCGCCACCGTATTCGCCTTCAGGGATAATACCTTCAAAATTTAAATAGTCAAACGGATGATCTTCGACCATCATTGCCAGGTGCTTCACCTTTGGGTCGAGCATCGGGCCTTTTGGTACCGCCCAGCTTTTCAATACGCCATCCATCTCCAGCCGGAAATCATAATGCAAACGCGACGCATCATGCTTCTGCACGACAAAGATCAGGTGGTCTTTATCCTTGCTGGCCCCGGCTTTCGGTTCGGAGGTTTTCTTAAAATCCCTTTTTTTGACGTATTCTTTCAGGCCCATATACTTATTTCTTTATTTCACGTTTTACATCCGGTGCATTGGTACCTGCCGCAAGTACCGCCGCCATTAATTTTTCTTTAGATACGCCAAATTCCTTTACCCAAAAATCCAGGGTATAAGCATCATCAATATCAACTGTCCGGGTATCTACAGCTTTAGGTTTTAATTTTCGTTCCATTCTATTTAGCCAACAAAGCCCCTTGCGGGGCTCCTGGTTTAATCACAATTATTACTATTTGATTTTCTTCTCTACCGCCGAACGTTGATTGCTGTCGGCTGATTTCTTTGCGGCTTCTACTTTTTTAGGGGTAGTGCCTGTTTTCTTTGCTTCGTATTTCAATTCATGTGGTTGTTCGGATACCGAATGCCTTTCCACTTTTGTTCCTCTTGTCGCCATAGTTTTAGTGTTTTAGATGTAACGTTATAACAAATCTGGTACCAACCGGTTTTAATTAGAACGATAAAGGATATACTCATGGAAAAATTTGATATAAGTGTAGCAGGAACTGATGAACTGTTTAATTTTCAGGTCGTTAATAGCGGTGCTGACAAATGCGAATATGAGGTTTTCGCAGGTAATGATCTGGTGGCTGTGTTTGAACCCGACGAAAACGAGTACATCCATATTTGCCGTAACCCCGGCGGGTTGGACGAAGAAATTATAGTCCGGATAGCAGGCCGGATTGAAGCTCATTATTTATAAACAAGTCAGGCATACTAATTCGAATCCATGAACGCAACAAAACTTTCGATTTCAAAAAAAGTTATAATAAAAATATAAACTACAGATACCATGGCAAAGTTTCACCAAGTAGCAACTCCCGACAAATGGCTCAAGGCCCGCCTCGATTTGCTGGAAGCCGAAAAAAAATTGACCCGTCAAAGCGATAAGGTCGCCAAAAAACGAATGGCGCTGCCCTGGGTGGAAGTTGAAAAATATTACCTGTTTGATACAGAACAAGGAAAACTATCGCTTGCCGATCTTTTTTGCGGCCGCAGCCAGCTGCTGGTCTATCATTTTATGTACGGCCCGGAATACCAGGCGGGCTGCCCCAGCTGTTCTGCTATTGCGGATGGGTTCAATGGGATCAGTGTACACCTGGTACATCACGATGTGATGTTTTGGGCGGTATCGCGCGCTCCGTTGCACCTGCTGCAAAATTACGAGCGGCGCATGGGTTGGACTTTTCCCTGGGCTTCCTCTTATGAGAGTGATTTTAATTATGACTTTAACGTATCGTTTACCGAGGAGCAACAACGCGCGGGCGACACCATTCAAAATTACCATAAGGGGCACGTCAATTCCAAAGCGCATATGATCAAGGCTACGGAAGCCGCACCGGAAGGCGGTGCGGAGATCGCCGCAAGCGTCGGTACAGATTGGGCAACCTACACGCGCGAGTTACCCGGCATGAGCGCCTTCGCCTTGCAAAATGGAAAAGTCTACCATACTTATTCGACCTTTGAGCGTGGCTTGGATAGCCTTTGGGGCATGTATCAATGGCTGGACCGCGCGCCGCTTGGGCGAAACGAGGCAGCAGGTACGAAATGGTTCAAGAGAAATGACGAATATGGCGATGCAAATCAAACGAAAAGCTGTTGCAATAACACTAAAAAATAAAAAATGATGAGTTCTGCATTTGTCAAAGAAGGGGAGTACCAAAAGTTGAGTGACGTGGCGCCGTCACTTTCTGCGTTGTCCTTTTACCTGCGCCAGGAAAACGGCGGACAGGTTATACGCGAAATGAAAAGCTTTTACAGCGAAAAGTGCGGCCGCCATGTTTATGAGATGAGTGACGGGCTGACCTATGCGCTCGATGATGAAAATCAATGGGCGATCATATTAGATGCTTGCTGACCCATGAGCTGGATCTGTCCGAAGTGTGAGCGTGATCTGCCGTGGACTGACTTCCGGCACTATTGTAAGCGCGTCAGCCTTGACACACTTTTCGAGGGCCGTTCCGAAGAACTGGTGCTGGTTTTTGACAAAGTTCTCGCGGAGGTTGCCGACTGGCCGAAAGTGCTCATTAGTACTACACCAAACTGTATTGTTTTTTATCGCCGCACCGGCTTCCTGGTCATCCGGCCAATGAAAAAGTGGCTTGACCTTAAATTCTATTCTAAAGTGCCGCACAAAGATAAGCCGGTGATCAAAAGCGTGGCCGCAGGTAAAAAGTACGAGAACCACATCCGGCTGTCAAGCATTGAGGAACTTAAACCGGCAATCTTTTCTTACCTGCGGGAATCTTACGAACTGGTTTAATGTACTTTTATAATGCAGGAATACCGGGCCCATCATACGGCGTTTCAAGCGCTTTCATAATTTCGGTCAGCCGGTGTTTTGCCCGGTGATCGCCGGGATCAGTGATCAGCATACCGATATTGCGCTGAACGGCTTCCTTAACATCATGCTGTGTAATGGCGCGGTTAATACGCAAGGTTTGGGGGAGTTCCTTGTCCTTAAAGTAAGCGATCAGTTCTTCGTTAGTCATCCTGCAAAGATAGGAATGGCAGCTGCACTTTGACAGTGCTTTTTTAGGCGGTTTCCCCGCTTTGCGGGGCCACGCTTTCCGCTGCGATCTTTTGCAAAGGATCTTTCGCTGCAATCGTTAACCGGTTTCCCATAGCAGCAAACCGCTTCCTTCGTCAGCCGTTTTGCTGCCCGCACCGCAACAGCCTCATGCCATCCCGCCTCCCGGTTTCCCGTACGCTGCGCTCACTGGCAAACGCGTACAGCGTCCTGGCACAAGGCAGTTGTTTCTTCTATCGGTGTTCGCCTTTTTTAATCATGGTCAGCATTGCGGTCTTCCGTCTGAACCGCTGCGACCGGCTTCGCAGCCGGGGAGGCGCTTCCGCCGTAAGCCCGCCTTTTTTTGCCCCGCGCTTCTTTTTATAAGGCTGGCCGCTGCCGGTTTGATGTTCATTTGACCTTTGACGAGGCAAATTTATACCTCTTCGGCAGGCAAGGCCATGCAGAGTGCCGCTTAAAAAATCTCCACACCTCCGCTGCGCTGCGGGTAGTATTTTTTGCGTCAGCCTTGCCTGCCAGCCCCCCGCGCAAATTTTCTGCCTCTATCAAAGGCCAAATGAAGCTTTTGCCGAAATGGCTTTTGATGTAAACAATTTTTTCAAACATTTAAAATTTTTAAAAATGCAGACAGCAGAAAAAAATGCAAAAAGCGTACAAGGTGCGCCCGCAAAGACCAACAGCAATTCACCAAAAACCGAAAACCGCCCAAGCATCCCCGGCAATGAAAAAAACAACGATCCCGCTAAAACGGAACCTGCTAAGGGTGCGGAAGCCGAAGCAGGCAAAAGCACCGAAAATGCGAACGGCAGCCCCGCTGCAGTGGATAACAAACCCGCAGACGCTAAACAACCCGCAGCCGAAGTAAAAACTGTGTTAAACCTTGATGCTACTTTAAAGGCAGTGGAGGAACTGCACCGCCGAAGCTTACAGCGCATCAACCTGATTTCCCGCATCAAGCAGTTGGAAGCTTTTCAGGTGAACCTGGCGACCGAGAACGACGAACTGGAAGACAACCCGTACCAGGGCTGCCGTTTGATTATCAAGGACGACAAGAACCGTGAATTTATAACCACAACCCCCGGCCTTATCCGTTTGGTAACGCAGTTCATTTTTGATGCCTGCCACGAAAAACTGGGCGAAATAGAAGCGCACATTGTGTTCCCCGGCTAAACCCATTCATCTGTTAATTAAGAGCCTCCCGCCTTGCGGGAGGTTTTTTAAGGTTTTACCAACAAACAGGAATTAAGATGTACGAACTATTTACCGAGTGGCTCAACCAAATATTTTGGGAGGGCTACGCCGAGCAAAAAGCACAAAGCGACCCCGCAGGCTTTCAACTGGAATATGCGGAATTCTTAAACGCCTATAATCAATAACACTATGTACGACACCATTTATTTACTGGTCAAGGCGACCATACAGACACAGCATAAAAATGTACACGAAGCCATCAGCGAGATACAGCAAAAGGCGACCTGTACCATCAGCGATACCAAAAAGGTAAAGATCAGGGATTTAAAATTTATGGATTACAAATTAAAGATTTAAGACAATGGCACACTTATTAAATTTCAACGAGAAAACACAAAAGCACAGCTTTTTCAGCACCAAGGTAAAAGCATGGCATAACTTAGGGCAGGTCGTCGACCGTTACCCTACCAGCGCAGAGGCAATACAATTTGCAGGACTGGACTACATTGTAGAGAAACGCCCCTTGTTTACTTACGATACCAAAAACCACATTGGTAACCCCGATACGGATATCATCATACCCGAGGTTTCTGTACCCAACTATTTTGCCACCGTCAGGGCAGACACCGACCTGGTTTTGGGCGTAGTCGGCAATGATTACGAGGTAGTACAAAACCGGGATGCGTTTTCGTTTTTCGATGCGATAGTAGGAGGGGGAGACGGTATTTTATATGAGACCGCCGGGGCATTGGGCAAAGGCGAGCGTATATTTATTACCGCAAAACTGCCGGGCTACATCCGTGTCGGCAATGATGATGTGATAGAAAAATACCTTTTCCTGACCACTTCGCACGATGGTTTCGGTAGTATCATGGCTGCATTTACACCCATCAGGGTAGTGTGTAACAACACTTTACACGCTGCTTTAAATAACATGAGCAATTGTGTGAAGATACGCCATACCCAAAGCGCCAAAGAGCGCTTGTCACAGGCGCACAAGGTAATGGGTTTAACCAATACAATGTCGGAAGAACTGAATGGTATTTTTAACCGCTGGGCGCAGGTGCGTATCACCGACAAAGAATTATTGAAGTTGGTGCAGCAGGCCATGGCGCCAAGCCGGGAAGTTTTGGAAAAGGTACTGAACGAGGAAAATATGGACGAGTATTCCAGCCGTTTCATTAATACCGTGGAACGGGTTTGCGAGTATGGTTTCAGTAACGAAACGCAGCAGCTGCCTACGACCAAAGGCACATTGTTTGGTGCGTACAACGCCATCACCGGCTATTTTCAAAATGTGATGCATTACAAAAACGACGAAGCGAAATTAAAATCCATCCTGTTTGGGAATGGGTTTAACAAAACGCAGTCTGCTTTCAACCTGTGCCGAGCGTTTGAAAAACACGGTTTAGACTAATTGCCATGAGCTATATCGTAATTGAAACATTTGGTGGCGCGGAATACGCCATCATTGTTACCGACGAAGACGGAAATAACTTAGTGTTTGACACGCTGGACGAGGCGCAGGACGAAGCCGATGAATGCCAGGGCGGAATGGTCATCGAAATAGACTAAATGCGATAGGAGGGGCGAAAAGCCCCTTTTTATAGATTATGTGATACAACTATTATTTATAAATTTGAATATGGAAAATATAATAATTCCTACACAGTCAGGGCAGATTTGTAAAACGCTTGTTCCGCTTGAAAATGAGCGCGAGGGCGATGTTTATATTTTAACCGGTGACCCTGACTTAATAACAGACGGGTTGACGATGGAAGCTGTAAGTCTGAATGATTTACAGCGCAATGTGAAAGACCCTTCAAAAGCCGAGCGAAAAAGAATTCCGATAAATAACCTTACCGTGGTCGGAGAAGATTTGGGTGAGTTTGTTGCCTCATGGAATAGATAATTGCCTGCTAAAAAAGCGCCGCTTGTTTTCACAAACAAGCGGCGCTTTATTTTTCTGATAAATTATGACTGATATGCACAGTAAAGAGATTAGAAGTTTTAATATGTCACGTATCAGAAGTAAGGATACAAAACCTGAAATGATTGTTCGAAAATTTTTGTTCCGAAAAGGTTTTCGCTATCGTCTCCACGATAAAAAACTTCCCGGCAGTCCCGATATTGTGATGAAGCGACGAAAAACGGTGATCTTTATTCACGGCTGTTTCTGGCATTCACACGAAGGATGCAGGTACGCGGTAATGCCAAAATCGAATGTAGAGTATTGGCAGCCGAAAATTCAACGGAATAAAACAAAAGATAATTTTGCTTATGACCAGCTTTTAAAGTTGAACTGGAAAGTGATTGTGATCTGGGAATGTATGCTGAAAAAAACTGTCCAGCCCCAGACGCTGGAAGAGTTGCTGGGGAACCTTTCAATATAATTCCTGCATATTGTATTAATGTGAAATAATATTACATTTATGCTTTCAGATAACCAATACCTGATACCTTACAATTACGATGATTAAAGCCGAAATAGTTAATCCTAATGTTGGAAATTTTATTGAATCCATTAGGGATATTGGCTATTCATTTGAAGTCGCAGTAGCAGATTTAATAGATAACAGCATAACTGCGGGGTGTTCACAACTTCAAATAGTCATGGTTCCCCAGCCTGAACTGGTTTTTTCGCTTCTGGATAATGGTGCGGGAATGTCTGAATATGAAATTGTAGAAGCGATGCGCCTGGCATCGCGAAATCCGAAAGAGATACGGAGTAAAACAGATCTGGGCAGGTTTGGCCTTGGTTTAAAAACAGCATCATTTTCACAGTGCAGAAAGCTCACTGTAATTTCCAAAAAAGATAATATTGTTTCATGCAGGCAGTGGGATCTTGATTACATATCTGAACAAAACCAGTGGTTGCTTATTACACCGGAGGATTATTCCAGCCTGCCGCTTTTAAATGAGTTAAAAGAACTACAATCAGGTACGCTCGTATGCTGGCAGCTAATCGACCGGTGCGACAGAGATAATCTTTCTGGGGTTATAGATCAGGTTCGCAAGCACCTTGCCTTAGTTTTTCATCGATTTCTTGAGGGCGCGGACCAGAAAGCTGTCAAAATTAAGATTAACAATAATCCGGTACTGCCGTTTAACCCTTTCAATCTTAATCACCCTGCAACACAGCAGCTGCATTTAGAAAAAATCAAAATTTTCAACTCTGAAGTCAATGTTCAGCCGTTTATACTTCCGCATCATTCTAAGCTAAGTCAGAAAGAATACGATTATTACGCTACCGAGGAGGGCTATATTAAATCCCAGGGCTTCTATTTATACAGAGGTAACCGTATTTTAATTTACGGCACTTGGTGGAATCTGCACAAGACGGTTGATGCCCATAAATTAGTCCGTATAAAAATTGACATTCCAAACAATATGGATGAGCTATGGGGAATTGACATAAAAAAATCTATCGCAAGGCCTGCCGAAGCGATCAAGAATGACTTGCGGCGAATTATATCACGTGTCACCGAAATGGGTTCGAAGCCTTTCACTGGACGGGGTCGAAAAATCGAGGATAAAACTGTCATCCAGTTTTGGGAAATTATGCCGATGAATGACGATTTTCGGTTTGCAATTAACCCAAATCATCCCTTATATGCAAATTTAGATGCAGACCTTAG